>Ga0268359_11222_pt1 | contig 16866 bp, 18 predicted proteins | sample BioMet11_FD_194416 | JGI IMG/M metagenome (GOLD analysis project Ga0268359, IMG submission 194416) | Sewage microbial communities from Oakland, California, United States - Biofuel 11 (PacBio Assembly) | ecosystem: Engineered > Wastewater > Sewage > Unclassified | place: USA: California | collected...
GTTTTTCTGTGACGACGTCCATTGCAAGATGCCTGGCCAGCTGATAATCAATGTCATTCGTATACAATATTCCTGCTGCAAAAGGGATATTATCTTTCTGCAGCTTACGGTATACCCTGATGCCTGTGCCTCCGGAAGATATAACAAACACCTGAGGAGATCCTTCCGGCCTGGGCAGTTCTATACTGCCGAACAGAGGATCGAAATATCCATTATCGATCTCATAAAGATCCTTTATAGTGTCTTCTGTAAATATCTTTTCGGGGCTTCCGTAATTTGTGATCCGGTCTCCCTTGACGCAGATGATCTTGTCAGATATTTTCTGAGCCAGATCTATTTCATGAAGCGACATGACCACCGTGATCCGGCTTTCGGATGCCATTCTTCTCAGTATCGCCAGCAGTTCAAGCTTGTGACGTATATCCAGGAAAGATGTAGGTTCATCGAGTACAATAATTTCCGGTTCCTGGCATATTGCTCTTGCCAGCAGGATACGCTGTTTCTGTCCGTCGCTGACCGCATTGAAATCGCGCCCTCCGAGTTTCTCAGCATTTACTGCTCTGAGCGCCTGATCCACTTTGTCTTCATCTTCATGAGATAATACTCCCAGTTTTCCTGTGTATGGATATCGTCCGGTAGCGACAATATCATGACAGGTCAAAAGCTCAGGCTTCATCCTCTCAGTGAGGACAACAGCCATCTCTGTCGATATCTGTCTGAAAGACATGCAGTCCATATCGCGTCCGTCAAGGATCACTTTCCCGCCGATTTTATTCAGCTGGCGCGTGATGCTTTTCAGGATCGTAGATTTGCCTGCTCCGTTCGGCCCGATCAGTGTTACTATCTCGCCTTTTTTTATGTCGATGCAGATATCGCTGATCAGCGCTTCTCCGTTATAACCCACTGAAAGGTTTTTCAATTCAAAATAGCTGTCAGGCATTTGCATTCCTTCTTTGTCTGTGTATCATCATGTAAATAACTATCGGTGCGCCGAATATCGAAGTCACCGTACTTATATTGAGTTCTATCGGCGCGAAGGCCATCCTGGCGATAAGATCACACACCATACAGAATACGCCGCCGCCCATAAAAGTTGCGGGAATGACAATAAGCGGTCTCGACGTACCCAGAGCATTTTTCACAAGGAACGGTACGGCTATGCCCACAAAGGAAATCGGCCCTGCAAAAGCTGTTACTGTAGCTGAGAATATACTTGAGAGCAGTATCAGCGCTATCCGGAAGATCCTGATGTTCACACCCATGCTCTGCGCATATGCTTCTCCGAGCTGGTATGCGCCTATTGGCTTTGAAAGAAGAAATGTAAGCACAAGAGCAGCTCCGATCACAACAGAGCCTATTCCCACATTGCTCCAGCTCATACTTGCGAAACTTCCCTGTGACCAGCCGTGCAGATTGGCAATATCCGAATCATCGGCAAATGTGATGATAAAATCCGTAACTGCCGAACAGATATATCCTATCATTATACCTGCAACGAGCAGGGCCGCCATGTTCTTTATTCTCTTTGCCACAAGCAGTATGAACGCTGTGGAAATAAGTGAACCTATAAATGCCGCAATTATCATCGTGTATGACGATATTGTTTTCATTTGCTGAAGCATATATATCATCACAAGAGCTACTATCATCTTTGCTCCTGATGATATGCCCAACACATACGGCCCGGCAATGGGATTCTCAAAAAAAGTCTGCAGCAGAAACCCGACAGAGAAAGTCCTCCGCCGAGTATTGCCGCCATCAGTATTCTTGGCATTCGTATCCGCCAGATGATATTTATTTCCTTTGCCGAGCCGGTTTTCAGGAATAATATATTCAATATCCTGTGCAGCGGAATATGCACATTCCCCGTATTTATATTAAGTACCGTAATGAAAATCAATGCCAGCGCAAGAGCTGCAAATACACAAATATAACGGCTGCGTCTTCTGAGATTTTCATTTCGATAGCTAATGGCATCAGCCGTTATTTCATTTTCCGATAATCTATTCTCTTTATTTTCAGCCATTTATCACTCCAGTTTCCTGATATATTTCAGGTTGTGAGGATTTTTTTCCGTCAGCAGGTTATGGAAATCCTGTATAAGTGATCCTACGATATCTGTACGCTGATACAGTGAACTTCCTGTCACCCAGCAGTTGTTATTTTTAACTGCCTTGAATCCTGCAAAAATATCATCTTTGGCCTTCAGGTCTGCAACTGACCGCACTGTGCTGTCTATGCTCCCGTTGTATACTATATAATCCGCATTTTTGGCTTCGTCATAAAATTTTTCCATACTCATCGGAACTGAAGTTTTGCCGTTTTTATTCTTCAGGTCGCTGAAAATATACTTTCCTCCGGCAATTTTAATCATTGTAGGGATATAGTCCGAACTGCTCCTTACAACAGCTTTTCCGTCAGTGCTGACATAGAAGAATGCTACTGTCTTGCCTGTATTTTTAAAGTTTTTCAGCTTTTCCACAACTTTCTTCTGTTTATCGAAGAATTTCACGGCGGCATCCTCTCTGTCGGTCAGAACTCCGTAAAGTTTAATCCACTCGGCACGTCCCAGAGGATGTGTTTCATAACTTGACCTGTCCACAAATACCGGTATGCCGATATCTTCTATCATATCCTTAACATCCGGCGAATGATATATCATAGTCGATTCAATGGCGAGACCGCATTTTTCATCGAGCAGTTTCTCATAATCAGGTGCGCTGTATTTCCCCGCGTAAATGATACGGCCATCCTGCATAGCCTTTTTTGCCGCCGGTACGAACCATCCCGACGCTTTTAATTCAGTCAGACGGATTCTATCCAGAGCCCCCATTGAATTGAACAGCGCCATTGTCGATGTTGCTGCAAGATAAATATTTTTGACAGGCTTTTTTATCACAACGATATCTTTATCCAATTTTGCCGGTTTCTTTTTTCCTTTTGGTATCACCAGATATTCCGTGTCGTTGTGAACATCAATGAGCGCATACCCGCCTTTGTAATAATACACATCGAAGCACTTCGCATAATCCAGTTTCATTGTTGAACTGTAAGTAAGTCCGCTGATATCAGGAGCGTCTGAGCCTCCCGCCGCAGCCGTCGAGGCGCCTCCGCAGCCTGTGAGCCCTGTCACGCATATTATTACTGCCGCAGCAACTGCAGCAATTATTTTTACAGCCCGGTTTCTCACATTCATATTATTTATCCTCATATATCTTCGCCGCTTTTTTCTGGCATCCGTATATTGCTCCGTATACTTTTATCCATTCGGCTCTGGCTGATTTAGTTTTTTCATCCGCAGATCTGTCTATAAAGACAGGAATATCCAGAGCTGTCAGGCGTTCTTCAACTGTCAGTAATTCTTTTTTCTCAGCTGCTGCTTTTTCTTTCTGTTTTTTTACATTCATTTTCCTGGTAATGATATTGCCTGTATTTTTGATTTTGGCAGGCAGTGCGGAAGCAGGCAGGATACACAGATCCGTTTTTTTTCTGAATAAGCGTCCGGTATTTTAATGCAGTATATTTTCCTGCATATACCGTCTTATCCTTTTTGAACCCCAATGTCGATACATCCTTTGTTTTCCCGAGTCCGGCAATATATGATAAACTTTCACGGGAAGCCGAGTAAGTTTTATCGGCCGGCTGCCTGATAACAATACATTTTTTCTGCAGACCTGCAGGAAGTTCTGTTCCTTTTGGTACAATGAGATAGTTCACGATTTTTTTCTGATATAACTCCCTTGTTATCTCATGTTGTGTTTTTGCCAGTACATTGCCTTCATCGTCATATTCTTTCTTTTCGGAAGCATTTTTCTTTTCGGATCCGCTTGCCCAGGATGTATTCTTTGATACATCTACCTGTATCAGTTTGATTCCATGTTTGTAATTGAAGATCCTGAAGTATTTAGCTTTGGAAACTTTAACGGTTGACTTGTATTCCAGTCCCATTATTGCCGGTGCGCTTGCTGCCAGAGAGTCAGTTTTTAATTTTGCTCTGCCGGATGATGATCCGCCTGAAGGCAGAGCTTTATTCAGACAAATGTATATCGAATATTTTACCCAGTGAGGCTGTGACATTGCTGTCGTTCTTCCGATAATCGTATTGTTTGCATTCAGCTTTACAGGGATCACAAATTTTGACAGACCGCCGCCGGTCTTTGAATATACGTTTCCGCTGGCCTTAAGCGAGTCATATGTATTACTGGAAAATACAATCGTTGCATAAGCGTGCCCGCCGGATACCGTGATTTTGTCACATCTAATATATGCAAGTCTTCCCGATCCTCCGGACCAGCTGAACTGATCAGGAGTATATACACCTGCGGAAAGCGATGTCGAGTTATTTACAGATGCGGTCGATCTGCCCGAATCATCCTTGTACTTTGATTCTCTGTCTGCCTTGTGATCGTTTCGGAAAGAAGTCTGCGTTCCGCTTTTTCCATTTGAACTGTTCTTTCCACTTACTGCTTCGGTTCCGTCTTTTACTTTTTCAGCACCTGAGCTATAGAAAATAATCGTGTGCTGAAACCATTTGTTCAGCTTCTTTGAGTGAGCTGCTACATTTATTTTCGTATCCATTCCGGATACCGGCAGGCTGTACGAATAATATCCGTTTTTTGATTTATATTTTGAAAGATCTGAAGTTTTGGCTTTTGCGGCATCAGCGGCCGTTCCCATATACAGATAATCATATCCCTGACCGGTAAGTGTCACGGTGGCAGTTATTTTCCCGTTTTTACTTATTTTCAGGATGCTGAGTTTCTGGTTCTTTGTATTTGGAGCTATATAAAACATCCGGTTATCAGTATCCGACCTGACTGCGTATGTCCCTGTCTTCAGATCCTTCTTTTTGCCGTTCTTCTGCGAATCATCACCTGCCGAAGGACTGCTGCTTTCACTTATTTTTTTCGAACTATTCGAAAGGACTGCTGATATCACATATGTGACATCATGAGATTCCGTCATAGCGGTCGTCGTACCTATAACAGTATTCGCAGTATTGACCTTTATCGGTATCACAAAAGTAGAAGTACCGGCATTTTTATCGACTGACGCATTATAGATCCGTCCGGATGCTCTCAGTTTTGTATAATACGCACTGGAGAAAACAATTGTTGCATACGATTTGCCGCCGCTTACTGTTACTCTACTGCAGGATATGCTGACCTTGCCTGTACCTCCCGCATAAGTAAAGCCGTCCGGTTTATATGCAGCGTCTGATAACGTCGTCGAATTGTCGACAGCAGCAGTTGATCCATCGTCAGTCGGCTCACTCATTACAATCTCAACGCTGTATATGATATCATGCACTTCCGACATAGCAGTCGTCGTACCGATGATAGTCTGACGACTGTTCAGATCTACCGGGACCTCGAACGACGATATACCGGATGAACCCCCGGAAACCGGTTTATATATCTGTGCATTTGTCTTCAATTCAGTAAAAAATCTGCTGCTGAAATCTATTCTTGCATATGCTTTTCCGCTTGTTACTGTCACTCTGCTGCATGTGATCCTGACTTTGCCTGTACCTCCTGAAACAGCAAATGATTCCGGTTTATAAGTTCCGTCGGCCAGCGTTGTATTGTTATCGACAGCATCAGTAGTATTCTCTGTCTTTTCTTCATAATGCTCTGTCGTTTTATTTGCTGATGTTGATTTTTGCGCTGCTGATTCCAGGCCTTTTTTCAGTCTGATTTTTGCCGGCTCGTTCGCCGTCAAATTTTCCGCTGCAGACTCAGCCTGTACCGTATTTTCATCTGCCGTATTTTCAGCACTGTTTTCATCTGCGGCGGCCGTCTGCTCTGTCTCTGCCGGAGCCTCTGATGATACCGCAGCTGACGAATCATCGGCATAGATCGGCATGAGCGGCACCATGGTCATCGATACAGTCAATATTACTGCCGCAAAAATAGTCAGTATACGTTTCACTTTTGTTCACTCTCCAATACTTCAGATATGTTACTTTACTTTGACACTCTTGACCGTGCTCCATCCTGAACGATAATTAGCGTTATATGTTCTTATTCTGAAATAATATTTACTGCCGGAAGTAAGTTTTTTTACTGCAGCAGAAGATGATATTTTCCCTGCTTTTGTCACGGTTTTGGCCTTTTTCATAGCTGCTGTCTTCGCATACTGGATCTGATATCCCTGGGCGATATTCTGCGTTTTCCAGGTGAGTTTAACTGCTCCCCTGCCTGCTGCTTTTACGGATTTCAGTGTGGTTTTTGACGGAGCAAGTGAAAAAACTATACTGTGATCGTGCCAAGCTTTTCCTTTTGTTCCATAAGCTGCGAGCGGCAGATTTTTATCAAGTTCTTTTACAGGCACTGTGAAGCAGTAATACATATCCTTGTCTTCAGTATATGTGACCCAGTTCTGCTGATCTGATGCCGCAGCTTCAGCTGTACCCATATAAAGCTTGTCATATCCTGTCCCGTCTAGTCTGAATGTTGCTGTCAATTTCCCGTTTTCAGACTTCAGTACACAGCTGTATTTATCCGCAGATGCAATGTAAACATTCTTCCTTTTCCGTCCTGATCGGTTTTTACTGATGCGGTATATGTCCCGTTCGGCACTGACGATGCCGCCTGTGCCGAGGAGAAACCGGCTGCTGGCACTGTCATAATAACTGCTATTATTAATATTATGAGTCTTTTCAATCTCTTGTTCATGTTTTCCCTTTCTATTCGATTCGTATTAAATCCTGCAGGTCTGCCGTGTAAAACTGCAGACCTGCATATCTGATGCTTGAATTGCTGACTATTTTATCAGCGCTTTCTTCGCCGTACTCCATCGGCTGCAGTATTTTTTGCCGTTTTTGATCTTATATGTTCTTGCTTCGAAATAATATGTTTTTTTCGACTTCAGTCTGTTTAGAGTAAGTACTGTTTTTCCAGAGCCTTTGACTGTCGCTGTTTTAGAGTTTTTAAATGTTTTGCCTGTTGAATAACGTATCTGATAACCGCTCATATTCGACTGTTTTTTTACTTTGACAACAGCTTTCCCTGTTCCTGCATTTAAACTGACTATGTATGTTTCCTTAGTCGGAACAACTGAAGATATCGCAGCTTTCGCATGTGCTGTATATATTTTCTGTATGTCTTCCAGCTGCCCCAGTCCCTTTATCTGACATGAAGTGCTGCATCCCGCTGCCGTGAATCTGCTCTTCCATGAATCTGCATCACTTCCGGCCATGTCATTGTTTGCATGGTCACCGGCTACGACCATCAGCGGACGAAGGATCACTTTGGAATATCCTGCCGCTTTGACTTTCGCTATGACTGATTCACATGATGTATCCGCCGGCTTTCCTTCAACTGTTCCTATGAAGCAGTTTTTATAACCGAGTTTGCTGACGACATCCTGCATTTCGTCATATAATACCGCTGCTTCATGCGATGTGCCGTGTCCCATAAATACAAACGCTGTATCCTTAGATTCTGAGGCAGTTTTGACATCAGAGAAACCAGCAAGAGAAGCAGCATCTTTATAGATTGCCGTGGCTACCGCATCCTTATCTGCTGTGCTGCTGCAAAGAGGTTTACTGAAAACGATTTGTCCAAAATCGTCTTTATATTGATTGATTTCGTCTTTCATCTCATTATATTCTGCACCGCTCATCAATGTAGTAGACTGTACAACCAGAGTGTTGACTTTATTTTTAACGGCACGATCCATAGCCTGATCGATATTGTCGATACATTCATTGTCTCTTGCCTGTATATGGTTGATGATGATCTGCGAAGTAAAGCCTCTCCTTACCGAATATGAAGGATATGCTGTTTTCAGAGCCTTCTCTACTCCGCCTATAGTGGCAATACGGCTGTTATTGAAGCTGGTGCCGAAACTTACTACCAGAAGTTCTTTTTTGCCTATGCCGTTCGCATTAAGCGGATTATCTTTTGAGGCATCTCCTGTATCAAGGCCGAAATAGTCGTAGCCGCCCTTCTGCTCGTCTGTATCCTTGTAATACCCGAATTCTTTTACTTCATGTTTTTCTGCATCTGTCAGAGCGTCCCAGCTTTTCCTGGCCTGTGCACAGAGTCTGTTTGTAGTTTTCGTCCATTCCTGATAATAGATCGCATCTTCCAGTTGTGAAACAATATCTGGCGTATTAACTACAGTAAGATAATGCTGGGCATCAAAATTGTACCAACCGTCCACCTTGGTACCATCGGATTTTGTGAATTTCTGATAATAGGAAACCGGTAATTTGGTCCCTATTTTTTCTACGGGGATGCTGATTGTAAACGTACTGCTGTATTTACCGGTCGATGTCTCAGATACTGAAGCAGATGCAGCGGACTTATTTTTTTCCGCGTCTGATTTCGTCTGGCTGACCAATGCGAGTTTCGTGTACTGTCTTGACATAGATTTCGTGGAAAACTTCACCTTTACCGTCGCGTTATTTCTGTTTACTGTAACAGTATCTCCGCTTAACGGCGTGAACATTCCCAGGTCAGATACGATATCCGTTGATGCAGTTTCAGCTGTATCCGCAGTATCCGCTGCATACGCTCTGCCAGTTCCCAGCACAGGGATGCTCATAGTGACTGCTACCGCAGCTGCCCAGGGCCACGGACGCCAGTGCTTTTATGTGTTTATTCATCTCTCATTCCTCCTTCGAGATACTTTCGATCCTTCAGCGAGAAAATAAAAAATGCTCTTTCCATAAATAAGAAAGAGCCGTCCGATACATTTCTGTCAGACATCAATGTATCTTCTCTGACTATCCACTTTCTCCGGAAGTGATCTGCCAACATTCTTCCAGCAGGTTTCCTGACTTAAGTTCACAGTTTCTCTATCCCTTCTCAAATGCTTCGATGCTATGCATCCTGACATCCAATGGGTAATTATAGAAAAACTCCCTATTCACAGTGACCGGATCGTTCGGGATTTTCACCCGATTCCCTTTTAACAGACAAGATTATTTGTCTGGCACTGAATGAAGAATCATTATTTAATTATTTCAATTATAGTTAAGGCTTATTGTTTTGTCAAATATTTCATTCATTGACTGCAGCCTTTAAATACTTTAATCAATTGCTCATTTTCACTGTGTGTTTTCACGGCAATTCGAAATATCCTCCAGAAAGGCCTCTGTAATTTCCGCAGTCTCTTATAAGAATACCGCGCGAAAGTGCTTGGTCATATAGATCTGCCGGCGCTTTAAAAAAAATGTAGTTGGCTTTCGAATCGAAAACATCATATCCGAGATCTGAAAGCCCTTTCATCAGAAACTTCTTTTCTTCCGCTATAAGATTCATTGCCCTGCCGACATATTCATCTTCTCCCAGAGCAGCCGTTCCTGCCGCCTGCGCCGGGATTGAAACATTCCACGGCTGTAATGCTTTAATCATTTTGTCTGTCACTGCACGGCTGCCGCAGATGCCGTAGCCTAATCTTATTCCCGCCATAGCGTATCTTTTAGTGAACGCTTTCAAAATAAAAACATTATCATATTCTATTGCTTTATGTTTCAGACTCAGCTCATTTCCTCCGTCCACGAAATCCAGAAAACACTCATCTATCATCAGGAATGTTCCTGTCTCACAGCATTTACTGACGATCATGCTGAGTATTTCCGCATCTATAAGAACACCTGTCGGATTATTTGGATTGCACAGCATCACGATATCTGTATCGTCGGATATCAGACCGGCAAAATCCCTTCCTATCGAAAAACAATTACTCTGTTTAAGCGTATAATATTCAATTTTGCAACCCGCAGATACAAGCGCCTGTTCATATTCTGCAAAAGACGGTACTGCTGTCAGCGCATTATCCGGTTTCAATGCATTTATCAATGCGAAAATCAGTTCAGCTGCACCATTACCGAAAATCAGACTGTATTCAGGGACACTTTCATATTCGGCCAGCTTTGTTCTTAATACACTGCATCTGATATCAGGATAATTTTTTATATCTTTCATACTATCAGCAGCAGCTTTTATGACACTCTCCGGAGTCCCCAGCGGATTCATGTTGGCTGAAAAGTCCAGGACATTTTTATTGCGGTAAATGTCTCCTCCATGTATGCAGTTCTGCATATTCATTTCCTCCTTTCATCTTTTTTACTAAATATATGTCTGAGCAGTATCCTCACAGATGACATGACCGCAATAGCAGTTATTTCTGTCACATTCATTATTTCATTGGCTTTTTTTATATCATCAGGCTCGATTTCTCTGACAGGATCGCCGATCTTTTCTTTTTGTGCACTTTCCCGAAATAGACCGCATCACCTGCAAGTTCAATATCCAGCGCTCCTGCCATAACCGATTCAGTCTGACCGGAATTAGGACTGGCATGTTTCCCCCTGTCCCTTTTGTAAATGTACACAGCATTTTCTGCGTCGGCTCCGGTGATATAAGCAGCCGCAGTCATACAAACTGCAGTCAGCCTTGCCGGGATGAAATTAACAATATCATCAAGTCTGGCGGAACATGTTCCGAAATATCTGTACCTGTCGTTTTCATATCCCACCATCGAATCCATGGTATTCACCGCTTTATAAAAAAAGCCTCCCGGAGCGCCTGCGATCATCATATAGAACAACGGTGCTACAACTCCGTCCGAAGTATTTTCCGCAACTGTTTCCACTGCAGCTTTTGTTATGCCTTTTTCATCAAGTGCATCCGTGTCCCGCCCTACAATCATTGAGACCGCCCTGCGGGCCTCACTGACATCGCCTTTCCGGAGAGCACTGCAGACAGTCATACTTTCATCGCGGAGAGACTTTGCAGCCAGCATCCTGAAACACATAAATGCCTCTGCGGCAAGAGCGGCAGACCTGTTTGCTTTTCCGGAAATATGAAGCACTGCCGCCGGTACAGCTGTACTGACCGCAGCCACAGCCGCTGTCATGACCGCCCCGGCGGCTCTCTCGCCTTTTTTTGTTTCAGGGAAAACACGGCGAAGACAGTATTCACTTTTTTCCGTTAATTTACCTATCGCTCTTACAGGATGACACACCAGTGCGGGATCGCCAAAAGCCAGATCAAGCACGGCTCCTGTTATTACTGATATAACAATTTTATCTTTCATTTCATATTTCCTCAAACATTCCAGCAACACTTTAGTTGTAATAATATCATATCTTTGCGGAACAGCCATAACTTTTTACTTGACGGCAGCATATCTTTATTATTACTTTTATGTGATGAAGATGCGTGAAGCATGCAAAAAAGCAGGCATTATGCCTGTTAGCAGAACAGATTAAAAGAAATATTAAATGTCAGTAACGTGGAACAGATCTCCTGCCAGATACCGCTCGACAGCAATACGTCTGCCGTCGTTGATTGTATGAGCTATACGATTGACAAGCTGTTCCGGCTCACCTACCATACCTGATTTTGCCCAGTCATTGATCGTCCCCACAACGCCGTACGAGAAAAAATCCGCCAGGAATTTTTTATCTTCTTCATTCATTTCATTGCCCGGTGTCATATCATCGATAATATCCCTGAACAGCTGACTGATGATTGCTCCGATGTGATCGCTCAGCTCGCCGTTATCATGTTCCATCGCATTCATAGAGAACTTTTTGTGGGCCTTGACCGTAGTCAGCGCATCACATAGATGAAGCGTCCAGTTGTCAAAAGCCAGCCCCTGCTGGAATGGAAACATTATAAGAAGATCATACACCTGATTAAGCAAATCGTATTTATCCTGAAAATGATAATAAAATGTAAGACGGTTCAAACCGCATCTTTCGGTAATATTCGATATCGTGATCTCTGTGAAGGATTTTCCCTCCATCAGTTCCATAAACGCATTGATGATCGCGTCTCTCGTCATATCTCCTTTTGCCATATTGCACCTCTCTCAAAGTCATATTGCATTATATTTTATCAAAAAAGTCACATTTTTCAACCATTTTCGGCATTTTTAAAAAAAAGAGCCTGTCCAAATTTGAACAGACTCTTCCATAAACACATATTATGTTTAATGTTCTATTTGTTTGAAAGGTATTCGTCGATGCCTTTTGCGGCTGATTTTCCGGCTCCCATTGCCAGAATAACAGTAGCGGCGCCTGTAACAGCGTCTCCGCCGGCAAACACACCGGCTTTTGAAGTAAGACCGGTGAAATCATCAGCGACAATGCACTTTTTCCTGTTCATCTCAAGCCCTTCAGTTGTTGACGGGATAAGCGGATTAGGAGTAGTGCCGAGAGCCATGATAACTGTATCGACTTCGATATCGAACTCTGATCCTTCAACAGGAACAGGTCTTCTTCTTCCGGAATCATCAGGTTCTCCGAGCTCCATCCTTATGCATCTGATTCCTACTACATGATCTTCATCATTTGTAAGTATCTCAACAGGATTTGTCAGAAGCTGGAAGTCGATGCCTTCCTGCTTTGCATGCTCTACTTCTTCAGCTCTTGCCGGAAGCTCTGTTTCACTTCTTCTGTAAACGATATGTACCTCTGCTCCGAGTCTGAGCGCCGTTCTCGCCGCATCCATCGCTACGTTTCCGCCGCCTACAACGGCAACTTTCTGGCCGGCAATGATCGGCGTGTCATAGTCTTCTCTGAATGCCTTCATAAGATTGTTTCTTGTGAGGTACTCATTGGCCGAGAAGCATCCGTTCGCGGATTCGCCGGGAATTCCCATAAACATCGGGAGTCCTGCGCCGGAACCGATAAATACCGCGTCAAAGCCTTCATCATACATAAGCTGATCGACAGTTAACGACTTTCCGACAATAACGTTCTTTTCGAACTTGACGCCAAGTTCCTCGACTTTCTTGACCTCTTTGGCAACTACTTTATCCTTCGGAAGTCTGAACTCGGGAATTCCGTAAACGAGAACGCCGCCGTATTTATGAAGAGCTTCAAAAACAGTTACATCATAACCCATTTTTGCCAGATCTCCTGCACATGTCAGTCCGGACGGGCCTGATCCTATGACGGCAACCTTTTTGCCCTTCTTTGCTTTCGCTGTAGCCGGCTTGATATCGTGTTCAAGTGCCCAGTCGGCAACAAATCTCTCGAGCTTGCCGATCGATACAGCCTCACCTTTGATTCCTTTGATGCAAAGCTGTTCGCACTGTGTCTCCTGAGGACATACCCTCCCGCAAATAGCAGGAAGTGATGAATCTTCACCTATGATATGATATGCCTTTTCAAAGTCGCCTTCCTTGACGGCCTGGATGAAATCAGGAATATTGATTGAAACAGGACATCCGCCCATGCACTTGGCATTTTTGCAGTGCAGGCAGCGTTCAGCTTCAGCCATAGCTTCTTCTTTATTGTACCCGTAACAAACTTCTTCAAAGTTCGTTGCTCTCACTTTTGGATCCTGCTCTCTGACAGGGACTTTCTTCATGTTGTCCATTATGCATCCTCCCCGCATTCTCCGCAGCCGCCGTGATGAGTATCACCTTCCTGAAGTTTCAGAAGAGCTCTTCCTTCAAGTGTCTTGTACATCTGCGAACGTTTCATAGCTTCATCGAAATTGATAAGGTGACCGTCGAATTCCGGTCCGTCAACACATGCAAACTTAACTTCATCTCCGACGTGAAGTCTGCATCCGCCGCACATACCCGTTCCGTCAACCATGATAGGGTTCATGCTTACAACTGTCTTGATACCGTATTTCTTGGTGGTCAGCGCAGTAAACTTCATCATGATCATAGGCCCTATGGCAACGCACAGATCATATTTCTTTCCCTGCTTCTCTACAAGATCCTCAAGCTGAGCAGTAACCATGCCGTTGAATCCGTACGAACCGTCATCTGTAGTAACATACAAATTCGACACCTCAGCCAGCTTCTTCTCCATAATCAGAAGATCCTTTGTCTTCGATCCGAGGATAACATCACAATCGACGCCATGCTCTTTGAGCCACTTGGCCTGAGGATATACAGGAGCAGCTCCAACGCCGCCCGCCACGAATAATATGTTCATTTTCTTAAGATCTGCTACCGGAGTATCGATAAGATCTGATGGACGTCCGAGCGGTCCTGTAATGTCACACAGTTCATCGCCGTCCTTTAACTCCGACAATTTGAATGTCGTAGTTCCTACCGTCTGATACACAAGAGTAACCGTACCCTTTGTCCTGTCGTAGTCACAGATCGTGAGAGGAATTCTCTCACCCTGCTCATCGACTTTTACTATCACAAACTGCCCAGGCTGGCAATGTGCAACGACACGAGGTGCTTCAACATCCATCGCGTAAATTTTGTCAACAAGCATTCTTGCATTTGATACCTTGTACATTTTATCCTCCTAATTATAACTCTGCTTTCCATATTAATACGAATTGTCCAAAGATTCAAGTCAATACGCCATTTCGCCTGTTTCAGGACATATAAGAAAATGCAATATCGAAATAAAGAAACTCTTATATCCTTTACAAACATTCCGGATACCATAACGATATCCGGAATGTCTGTATGTATATGGATTACCAGTAACAATAGTTCATGTTGCTACATAGTTTCCTTGTAAGCTGTACCGATCGCATCAGCCGTGATGAACGCTGCATAGACGTCTTCCGGAGTTACCTCCATAGGCTCGTTGCACATCGTTTCACCTTCTCCGCATGCTCCTACTGCCGCAGCCATGATCTGCTCCCTGGAAGGTTCATATCCCATATCCGCAAAGCAGACAGGAAGTCCGACAGAAGTGCAGAAATCAAGTATCTCTTCGATCTCATCCATTGGAGCATCCTCGAGAACAAGCTCTGTCAGTGTCCCGAAAGCGACTTTCTCGCCGTGCTGCATATTGTGGAATTCATGTATTACAGTCAGTCCGTCATGAATAGCATGAGCTGCGGCCAGGCATCCGCTCTCAAAGCCTATACCCGACAGATATGTATTTGCTTCGATGATATCAGCAACTGCCTTTGTCTTGACTTTATTTCTAGATGCGATCATCGCCTTATAGCCTTCAGAAATAATAGTATTGTAGCAGAGGTGCGCGAGTTCATATGCTGCATTTGCCGGAGGGAATCCGCCCATGTTCAGAGCGCCTGATTTTCTTGCCGCCTTGGCTTCAATGAATGTCGCCAGCGCATCGCCCATTCCCGAGACCAGAAGTCTTACAGGAGACTGCGCGATAACGTCTTCGTCCATTACTACGATATTAGGGTTCGAAGGCAGGACCAGATAATGATCGAATACGCCGTCATCTGTATATACTACGGACAGTGCCGAACATGGCGCATCTGTTGAAGCGATAGTAGGAACTACTACTGCTGCGATGCCCGCATAATAAGCAGCCGCTTTGCCGGTATCAGCAGTCTTGCCGCCGCCTACTGCTATGATGCAGTCGCAGCCCTGATCTTTGACGGATTTTACAACTCTGTCTATCTCGCCCTGAGAACATTCTCTGTTGAATACTTCATATACGACTTCACTTTCAGTTCCGCTGAAGCTTCCGTCGATTTATCCTTGACCCTTCCGAGTCCTGAATCCGTTGCGAGTACCATGAACTTTCTGCCGAATTCTTTTGTGTACTCCTGAAGATGTGCCATAGCACCTGCCGCCTGGATATATTTTCCAGGTGATTGAATTAATCTACTCATTTTTTACCTCCACATAAAATTGAACTCTAACTGACCATCGTGCATTTATTACATTAATACATATCAAGATCTATCTTGTTAATGTATTTTATGACTTGATCGAGGCCTTCTCCGGTCAACCCGCAGACCTCAAAAATAGGATCGGCGCCCGCCATTTCCAGATATGTTCTTGCATCCTTTATCTCTTTTTCATCGGCTATGTCTATATGAGTTACTACTCCTATGACGGGCTTTGTGAACATCGATGAAAATGCAGGAGCAAAGACAGACATGTATTTAGTGGCATCCTTCACAAATATTATCACATCGGCATCGGCAGATGTGATCTGCAGAGAGCCGTAATACGATCTGCGCTCTGCATATTCTCCCGGAGTATCTATCATATTTTCTCCGATATAAGCAACAGCCTGTGTTTTTCATACTTTATCTCCCGGCTGTTTATATACTGGCAGATCGTGGTTTTTCCTTCCTGTGATCCCCCTATCAGTATTATTCTCTTTTCCAGTTTCATCCGCCTATGTCCTCGTTATCTGCGTGCCGGAATAATTCATCTTATCACATAACAGATTCAAAATGTTCCTCATTGCCGACTCGACCGCCATTATCTGACCTGTGATCAGCAGTGAACCGTTGAACCGGTCTATAAAACCGATCTTCACATCAGCGGCTTTAGTCGCGGCATCACCCGCCACTATCGCGGCTTCGCTCGGCGTAATAGTAAGGATCCCTATGCTGCCGGACGCATCAAGGAGGCCCAGCTTTTTATAGACATCCGGATCCGGCTTCGAAATAATATGTGCCAGAGTCACCTGACGTCCCGGAACAAATTCCTGTATTATTCTTGTCTTTCCGTCTTCCATTATCTTATACTCCGTTTATCCGAGCAGATGTGCCGCAAGATCTTTATGCGGCGAAGCTATGACCGCCGTACTGGTGATTTCTCCTTCGTCGCCCAGTTTTGCCGTCACTGATCCCATTGCTGATTTCACCGACGATATTTCCCCGGTAAAGATCAGGAATCCCTTTCCGCCCAGACCTCTTGCTATTCTTATCTCTATAAGAGTGATATTGGATGCTTTAGCTGCAATATCACCGGCGATTATCGACGTCATGGCGGAAATCGTTTCCACTACGCCTATCGACTTGATTTTTTCAACTTCCGTCGTTCCCATTATCGCAGCCGGCAGACTTTCATGCACATTATTGATAATATGCGTACCAACCAGAGAATACCCTGCCGCCAGAACTCCTGAACGCATTGAGTTTTTAACTGCGCCTACATTGCCGGTAACAATAATAATATATTTGCCGGGGCATGTAGGAG
>Ga0268359_11817_pt1 | contig 16746 bp, 13 predicted proteins | sample BioMet11_FD_194416 | JGI IMG/M metagenome (GOLD analysis project Ga0268359, IMG submission 194416) | Sewage microbial communities from Oakland, California, United States - Biofuel 11 (PacBio Assembly) | ecosystem: Engineered > Wastewater > Sewage > Unclassified | place: USA: California | collected...
GCCCGGACAGGATGATGCGCACCGTGCCCGGCCAGCGGTGCCGCACCGCCTCCAGAAACTCCGGGCCGTCCATCCCCGGCATCCGGACGTCGGAAACCACCACGTCCACCGGCACCTCTTCGAGCAGGTCCAGGGCCTCGGGGCCGCTTCCGGCGAAAAACATCTCCCAGATTTCGCGTTTGTCCCAGAGCATGCGGCGCAGGCCGTTTAACAGCTGCGGTTCATCGTCCACAAACAGGATTCGCTGTCGCATCGAGGAATCCTCCCCGGGAGAAGGCGTCTTCGCCGTGCCAGCCACGCGTCATGGGCGGTACGACCATGCAGGTAACTCCCATCGTAGCCTATCCGGAGAAAAAAGAAAGGACCAGCCGACCGCGCACGCCTTGCCAATATCCCGCCCGGACGGGTATCCCCCAAAAGGGAGCCCGATTCGGCGCCCCGTTTCCAAGGGAGCACTTGTCCATGACAGCCGCACAGCGGACCCGTTTCGACGTCATCATCGTGGGCGGCGGCCCGGCCGGGCTTTTCGCCGCCTACCATTTGCGCACCCATTCGGACCTGAGCGTCCTGCTCGTGGAAAAGGGACAGCCGGCGGGAAAACGGCGGTGCCCCCTCCAGGGACAGGGCGGCTGTCTCCACTGCAACCCCTGCAACATCCTGTCCGGCATGGGCGGGGCCGGTCTTTTTTCCGACGGCAAGCTCAATTTCATCCCCAAGCTCGGCAAGACCGACCTGACCCAGTTCATGCCCCTGCCCGAGGCCCTGGCCCTGATCGACGAAACCGAAGCCATTTTTTCCGCCCATGGCATGGATGGCCCCGTCTACCCGACGGACATGGACCGGGCCCGCACCATCCGCAAGGAGGCCCGCAAACTCGGCATCGATCTTTTGCTCATCCGGCAAAAACACCTGGGCAGCGAACGGCTGCCCGAATACATCGCCGCCATGAGCGAAGGGCTGCGCCAGGCCGGCGTGGTCATCCACACCGGCGAGGAAGTGCTCGACGTGACGGTCGCCGCCGGCCGGGTGACCGGCGTGACCACCCGCCAAGGCGCCTACGAGGCCCCGGCCGTGATCCTGGCGCCTGGCCGGGTGGGCGCGGAATGGGTGGGAGGGCTGGCCCGCCGGCACGGCCTCACCTGCAGCCAGCGCGGCATCGAGGTGGGCGTACGGGTGGAGGTCCACAACGACATCCTCCAGGACGTCACCGACGTGATCTACGATCCCACCTTTTTCGTGCGCACCCGCAAATACGACGACCAGACCCGCACCTTCTGCACCAATCAGGGCGGCTTTGTGGCCTTGGAAAACTACCAGGATTTCGTGTGCGTCAACGGTCACGCCTACATGGAGGCCAAGTCGGAAAGCGCCAACTTCGCCTTCCTGTCCAAGGTGGTGCTGACCGACCGGTCTCGGACAACCAGGCGTACGGCGAAGCCATCGGCCGGCTGGCCACCATGATCGGCGGGCGGCAAGCCCATTTTGCAGCGATTCGGGGATTTGAAGCGCGGAAGGCGCAGCACCTGGAGCCGCATCCGCCGGGGGTCGATCCTGCCGACGCTCCCCTCGGTCACCTGCGGCGACATTGCCATGGCCCTGCCCGAACGCATCGTGGCCAATCTGGCGGACGGACTCGAACAGCTAAACGCCGTGGTGCCCGGCGTGGCCAACGATGAAACCCTGCTCTACGCCCGGAAATCAAATTTTTCGCCACCCAGATCGACACCACCCCCCAGCTGGAGACGGCGGTGGCCGGCATGTACGTGGCCGGCGACGGTCCGGGCGTGGCCGGCAACATCGTTTCGGCCGCGGCCACCGGCCTTATTCCGGCCAAGGCCATCCTGGCCAGGTTGGCCGGCGACCGGGCGAAGACCGCGCCCCCTACCGGAGGCGATGATAGCGTTCCTGGCCGCCGGTGACCGCCATGACCCAGGAGGCCGTGGTCCAGCCCCACAGCGCGTTGACGAGCAGTACGTAGACAGGGGTCCACCCCCCGAAGCCCAACCCCCAGACGCCCCCCCGGGGATCAAGAGGAAAAACGACCAGCAATTGGACCAGCGTGGGGACGAGGCTCAGGACAAGCCCGCGCCAAAAAAGCGAATTGGAGAGGGTGGACGGCAGGAACAACAATCCCCACAGCCCGCCCAGGACCAGACGCGGATACAGCCACGCCCCCTCCCACTGCGGGGCGATGGCCACGCCCATGGCGGCGGTCCAGCCGTACTGACCGGCCATCCACGCCCCCAGGCTGCCCATCAACGCTCCGAAAACGCCGCCGGCAAAACAGGTGCTCACGCGCGTAAGCAACCCCTGCATGATAACATCCTCCTGCGCCTCGACCGGCCGGGCCAACCCGCCTCCCGCCCACGACACTCCCGCCGAGGCACTCGCCGTATGATCCGCTCGGAAAGACGCCGTTGCGTGTGGCTGCGTCAGGGCTGCCCCTCCCGAGCCATACGCTTTTCGGGTTCAACGCCTTTTGCACTGTGCAGAAGTTTTCATAGAGCTTTTTCGGCCAAGAGCAACACCCCGTCGTGTCGCGCCTGCCGGCCAAGCCAGCGGTCCACTCCTTACGGCCGGGCGAGAATGGTCATGGCCCGCACCCGGTTGATCAGGAGGTGCTGCGGCCCGACCGCCGGCACCTCTTCCCCGGGCCGCAGCGACGTCACCACCACCCGGCCGAGGACCAGCCGGCCGTCCCGGCCCCCGTCGCCGAAGGTATGCAGTCCCCAGGGCGCGTGAAAAACCAGCGGACGTCCCTTCCACTGCCCGATATAGACCATGATGTGGCCCTTCATCCAGATCAGGGTGGCGAACGGAATGCCCTGGGAGACGATGGCGGATTCCTTCTGCTCGTTGGGCAGGTCCCCGAGCGGAATTTCGGCGCCGGCCGCGGCCTGGCTGCCGGAGTTTCGCGGCAGGTAGATGCCGAACGGCACAAAAAGATCATGCGTCAGGGCCGAACAGTCGCGTTTTCCGTCCAGCCCGCCCCAGCCGTACGGCTGGCCCATGAACTGGTTGCCCACGGCGGCCACGTTGCGCGGCGTCATGGGCATGGGCATGACCACCGCCGTACCGGGGGCGGGATGGGCCGGCACCAGCCGGGCGGCGCCGGACGCCTCCCGGACGGGCACCAGCACCGTCAACCCGCCGCCCGACTGGGCGTCCAGGGGCAGGATCGTCCCCACGCCGGCCGTGATGCCGGCCTCGGGCAGGGAGACGTGTTCCCGGATCAGGGCGGCCAAGCGGCCGGAAAAAAACGCCCCGGCCACGCCCTCGTCCACGAAGGCCACGTCCGTGGCGGGCAGCCAGCCGAAGGTCAGGGCGGATTCCGCCAGGAACCAGGAGCCGTCACGGCTGGCATGGGTGACGAGCAGCGGCGTCCCCGGCGGCAGGGCCGTGTGCTGGAGATAATCGAAGGGATAGCCCTCCCCGGGCAGGCTGGGATTGGCGAAACGCGGCTCGGGGGTAGGCATGCCCCGCAGGCTGGTGTTCTTGACCGTCACGGCCTTGCGCAAAAAATTGGGGTAGCCGCGCAAATCGGCGGCGGCGTGCAGGCCGGCGGCCGAGTCCGGGCCGTAGCGCATTCCCTGGGCCCCGTAGGCCGGGGATTTTTCATAGCGCGTAAAATCGTCTCCACCTGGTGGCGGGTATAGGTCGGCCGGCCCTGGGCCCAGGGGGCAAGCCAGGCGCGCCGGAAATCCTCCATGCGCATATCGCGCTGCTCCGCCGGAATCAGCGGCCGATCGGCCATGCCCGGGCGCAGGTAGGCATTCAAGTCCTGCGGCAACACGCGCAAATCCTCGACTTCGCCCGGCCCTTTGGGCGGCGGCGGCGCGGGCGCTGGCGCTGGCGGGAGCGGTTTGGCGCAGCCGGTGGCCAAAAGGAGAAGGAGAACCGGAAGAAAACGGCGTGCTCGCAATAGGCACTCATGCATGGTGAACGCTCCAGCGGACGGCTTGACCACCAGACGGTTGGCGGGCTAACCCGGAGGAGGGAGGGTAGACGTTGGCGCCATCGAAGACAAGTCCCGACATCGTCCTCGGTCCTGGCGCCGCCATGGACGACCAGGAAATCGCCCGAGCCATCGCGGCCTTTCTGCCGCGCCCGGTGCCGGTCGTGGTCCGAACGAGCCGCCGCGTTCGGGGCGTTTCCCTGCGTTTTTTTACCCGAAAAAGGGCTTGAAGTGGTGACGGCGCCGGGCATCCCGGCCGTGACCCTCATCCGGGCCGTGAGCCAACGCCGGGACTGGCTGGTCCGCGTCTGCGAACGGCTGGCCGCCGAAGGAGCGCTTCCCGGCAGCCGCCCCGAAGCCAACCCCGACCGGCTGGTGCTGACGGCCTTCGCCCGGGAATGGCGGGTCGGCTACGTGGCCAGGGACCGGCCGGACTGCCTGCTCACCGTGCGGGGGCCGGACGCGGTGGTGGTTTCGGGGGCGGTGGCCGACACCGAAGCCGTCACCGACGCGCTGATCGCCTTTTGCCGCGACCGGGCCGGCCTCCTGCTGCGGCAGGCCCTGGCGGCCGTCAGCCGGGAATCCGGCCTGGCCTACACCGGCGTGACCATCCGGGCCCAGCGCACCCGCTGGGGAAGCTGCACGGCCAAGGCGCGGATCAACCTGAATTTCACCCTGGCCTTTTTGCCCTGGGAACTCTGCCGGCTGGTGTTGCTCCACGAGCTGTGCCATACGAAGGAACTCAACCATTCCGGCAGATTCTGGGCCCTTCTGGAAAGCCATGTGCCGGGCTGCCGGAGCATCGACGCCAGACTCGCCGCCGGCCGGCACTATCTGCCCCTGTGGCTGCGCCGGGGCTTCACGGCTGCTCCACGGTGACCTCGTCAATCGTTTCGCCGGAAAAATACACCACCGAAATCGGCTCCTGCGCCTCACGAACAACGATCAACCGCCCGAGCGGTCCGTCGTCCATGAGGGGAAGCAATGCCGCGCAGAGTGCGGCAGCCGCCTCGGCATCGCAGGCCTCGCACCAGCCCTCGAACCGCAACGAATCCGGTCCGGGCGCCACTTCAAGATGCGACACGGCCAGACCGGCCAGGGCCTCTTCCAGTATCGGCCCGGCCTCGCTCTCTATGGCAACGACCCGCGCAAAGGGATAGTCTTCGGGATAACGCAATTCGCCAAGAAAACGACAGGGTGCCTCGTGCATACTGCCTCCGCATGCTGGCCTCACGGCCGCCTACCACACCGCAAAAACGCCGGCAACCGGCCATCGGGCTTGTGTCGCGCCGGGCGGAGATATACAGAAGGGACCTATGACAAAACGCAAACGTGGACAATCGAACAAAAGCCATGGCCCCGGCCTGGACGTGACGGCCGTACTGCGGGTCTTCCGGGACGGCGGTAAGCCCCTGGCCGAAAAGGAAGTCCTGCAGGCCCTGGGAGTCCCTTCGGCCAAGAAACAGGAGCTGCACAACGTCTTTAGGGCCCTGGAGGACACCGGCAAGCTCATCCGGGTCCAGAAAGGCTGGGGCCTGGTCGAAAGCATGCGCCTGGTCTCGGGCACCCTGGAAATCAGCCGCTCGGGCGTGGGCTACGTGCTGCCCGACGACAAGCGCCGCAAGGACATTTTCATCCACCCCAAGGACTTGGGCGATGCCTGGCACGGCGACCGGGTGGTGGCCGCCGTCACCCGGGAACGCAAGGACAAAAACCACGAAGGCCGCATCGCCCGCATCATCGAACGCGGCATAAAGACCCTGCCCTGCCGGGTGGTCAAGCGCATGGCCACCGACCTGTTCCTGTGCCGCCCGACCGATACCCGCCACGGCATGAGCTTCATGGTGGACTATCTGCCGCCGGCCAAGGGCGATCCCGAACCGCGGGTGGACGACATCGTCAACGTCGCCGTGGGGGAGAAGCTCGAATACAAGCTCTATTCCGGCAAAGGCCTGGAACTCCTCGGCGCCCAGGGCGAAGTGAGCGTCCAGGAACGGCTGGTCAAGCTCAACCACGGCATCCCCGGCCCGTTCCCGCCCAAGACCCTGGCCGAGGCCGAAGCCCTGCCCGAAGCCCCCGGCGAGGCCGATTTCGCGGGCCGCCGCGATCTGCGGGACATGGACTTCGTCACCATCGACGGGGCCCGGGCCCGGGACTTCGACGACGCCATTCTCGTCAAAAAACACGGCCGGGGCTACACCCTGTGGGTGGCCATCGCCGACGTGTCCCACTACGTGCCCGAAGGCAGCGCCCTGGACAAGGAAGCCCTGGAACGCGGCAATTCCTACTATTTCCCCCAGTCCGTGGAACCCATGCTGCCGGAGCGCCTGTCCAACGGCCTGTGCAGCTTGAATCCCGACGTGCCCCGCCTGGCCATGGTGGCGGAAATCGATTTTTCGGCCGGCGGCCAACCCGGACGCACGGATTTCTATGCGGCGGTCATCCAGAGCAAGGCCCGCCTCACTTACGGCCAGGTCCAGCGCGCCCTGCTGCTTGACGACGAGGCCGAACGAAAAAATATCGCCCACGTCCTTCCCATGCTGGAAACGGCCGAAACGCTCGCCCGGGCCATCGGGGCCGTACGCTCGGAACGGGGGAGCCTGGACTTCGACCTGCCGGAACCGGAAATCCTCTTCAACCTCCAGGGGGAGGCCGAGGATATCCGGCCCAAGGCCCGCCATTTCGGCCACCAGATCGTGGAAGAGTTCATGATCGCCGCCAACGAGGCCGTGGCCCGGTTCCTGACCGCAAAAGAGGTGCCGGTGCTCTACCGCGTCCACCCCGAACCCGACCCGGCCAAGCTGGAAGCCCTGTTCGCCCTCCTCGCCCGCACCGACATGGCCACCAAACTGCCGGCCCACCCCGGCGCCGCCGATCTGGCCAAGGTGCTGCGCGAGGCCTCGGGCTCGGACCTGGACTTTCTGGTCAGCCGGCTGGCCCTGCGCACCATGATGCAGGCCTCCTACTCCCCCAAAAACGACTGCCACTTTGGCCTAGCCTCCACCTGCTACTGCCATTTCACCTCGCCCATCCGTCGCTACGCCGACTTGGTGGTGCATCGCTCCCTGAAACGCGCCATCGCCGGCAAGCCGGCCGCGACCAAAGGCGCCGCCCACCTGGCCAAGGTGGCCGAATACATCAGCCGCCGGGAACGCGTGGCCATGGAGGCCGAACGCGAGATATTAAAACGCGTGACCGTGCTTTTCCTCTCCGACAAGGTGGGACGCCGGTTCACCGGCATCATCGGCTCCCTGGCCGACTTCGGCTTCTGGGTGGAACTGAAGGAAGTCATGGCCGAGGGCATGGTGCGCCTGTCGTCGCTGTCCGACGACTACTACACCTTCATCCCTGATCGCCATGAATTGCTCGGCGAGCGCACCGGCCGGCGGTTTAAGCTGGGACAGCCCGTGACCGTGGAACTGAGCGGCGTGGACATGGGCCGGCTGGCCGTGGACCTGAGCCTGGTCGAGGACGGCGAAGCCAAACCGGCCGCCGCCCCCCAAAAGACCAAAAGCAAGAACGCAAGACGCCGCAGGCGGTAGTGCATGCCTCCGGCAGGAGAAGAATGCCTCCGGCAGGAGAAGAATGCCTCCGGCGGCCAGGGCGCTGCCCTGGACCTGCCGGGGGCATGATGCCCCCGGACCCCTCGCCCCGAAAGGGTCTCATAAAATTCCCCGCGCGGCAGGCCGGAAGCAAAATGGAAAAATGCCCCCGGGACAGGGGGTCTGGGGGGAATGATTCCCCCAGCAGGTCCAGGGCAGCGCCCTGGTCAGGAAGGTCCAGGGAGGGGCGACGCCCCTCCCTGGCCGGCCGGAGGCCTGCCTCTTCGGCTTTGCTTATTTCGACGCCCCGTTGCTGAGGAACAGCTCCTTGGCCGTGCCTGGCTCGAACTGGTAGCGGGCGGCTTTTTCCAATAATACTTGTCATCCTCGTACTTGAGCACCCAGAAGTCGAAATCCCAGTCCTCGCGGCGGTCGCCGTGTTCGTTTAAGGCCAACCAGCCCGTCACGCCGTACATGCGTTCGCAGACCTGGGGCAGCATCTGCTTGAACCGGGCGAAATCCCCGGAGCCGCCCGCGGCCTGGGCCGTGAAAAACACCGCCCAGGCCGCGTCGTAGGCCGCGAGGCTCTCGGTGTCGGGAAAGATGTCGGTCTTGTCCTGGATGCGCTTTTCCGTCAGGGCGTAGACGTTGGCGCCGCCCTCGCCGAAGCGCGGGCTGGCCAGCCTGGTCTTCATGGCGAATTTGGCGCTTTCCGGGTCCTTGGCGATGGGATCGTACATGGCCGTGGCGTCGCAGCCGTACCAGGGGAGCGAAGCCAGTTCCGGATGCTTGGCCGCCTCCTTGAGGAGGGGCACGATCTCCGCGCCGCCGGCAAAGTAGATGGCCACCTTGCCTTTCGACGAGGCCCGGACGGCCTGGCCGGCCTGCCGGAACAGCTCGTCGATGATGGGGCCGAAATCCTTGCGATCAGGGGCATAGCGGGTGCCGGGCAGGGCTTCGCCCCCGAGTTGCTTGAACCGGGCCTTGACATGCACCACCATGTCGTCGCCGTAGCGGTCGCCGTTCCACAGGGGAATGACGGTGGTCACGCCTTCCTGGTGCATGAGGCTGGTGACGGCCTCGGCCTGATAGGTGTCCGAGGGGGCGAGCCGGAACAGGTTATCCCCCTTTTTCGACAGGAACGGGCCGGCGCTGCCCTGGCTTAAAAGCAGCAGATTGTTCTTGTCGGCGTATTCCAGGCAGGCCTCGGCCGCATCGTCGGAAAAGGGACCGATCACCACCCGAATGCCCCGTCCGGCCAAGGATTTGAGCTTCTCCACGGCCTGGGCCGGATTGCCGGCGGTATTTTCCACGGTAATGGAGAACTGGCCCGACGCACCGCTGGCGGCGAGATAGGCATTGATATCGGCCTGGGCCAGTTCCAAGGCGACCTTGGAGGTCTTGCCCCGGTCGGCCAGCGGACCGGACAGGGGCAGCAGCGCCCCGAAGGACAGGGAACCGCCCCTCTGGGCCAGAGCCTGCCCCGCCAGGGCCAGGATCAAGGCCAGGGCCCAGACCGTGGCCAGGCGCAGACATGGACAGCCGAAACGCCCCGTGAGGCGTACGAATCGCGCGTTCATCCCTCGCTCCTTGCCCCGGTCGTGCCGCCCGGGGGCCGTGCGTGCCGCACGTCGGTCAAATACCCTCAAAAAAGGCAAAAGGGAATCGGCCTCCCTGCGGTTGCGTCCTCCCCCCTTCCTACCGTACAACCCTGAGGCCGGACGTCCACGGCCGACCCGGCAAGGAGCCTCATGAATCTGGCCACGCGTCTCGGTTTCTCCCAAAGCCCCATCTTTCTCATTGACGGCAGCGCCTTTTTTTACCGGGGCTACCATGCCTACCGCGACATTTCCCGCTCGGACGGTTTCCCCACCAATGCGCTTTTCATGGTGCTGCGGCTGCTCCTGCGGCTCTTGCGGGAAGAGGCGCCCGAATACGCGGTCTTTTTCATGGACGGGCCCGGCCCCAATTTCCGCCATGGCATTTACGCGGACTACAAGGCCAACCGGGAGGCCATGCCCGAACCCCTGGCCGTGCAGGTCGATCCCCTGCTGACCGGAGTGGGACTGCTCGGCTTTCCGGTCGTCGTGCCCAAGGGAGCCGAGGCCGACGACGGCATCGCCAGCCTGGCCGGCCGGTTCCGGGGAACGCGGCCGGTGGTCATCGTCGGTGCGGACAAGGATCTGAAGCAATGCCTGGACACCGCAGTCGTCCTCTACGATCCCTCGGGCAAGGCCGAACGGCTCACCACTCGGGCCGATCTGGAGGCGGACTGCGGCATCGCCCCGTCCGTCTGGCCCGATCTGCAAGCCCTGATCGGGGATACCAGCGACAACATTCCGGGCGTGGCGGGAATCGGCCCCAAGACCGCGTTGGGGCTTTTGCGCGAGCATCCCAGCCTGGAGGCGCTGCGCGAACACCTGAACGCCGTCAAGCCGTCGGTGCGGGACAAGATCGCCCCCCACATGGACGACGTGTTCCGGTACCGGGAGCTCACCCGGCTGCGCACGGACCTTTTGCCCGAGCTGCGGCTGGCCGACATCGCCGTCAAAAAGCCCGATACCGCCGCCCTGCGCACCTTTCTCGAAGCCTACGAATTCCGGTCGCTTCTCCGGGAAATCGACGGCCTGCCGGCCGCCCCGGCCGCCAAGCCCGCCGCCGACCGCCAACTTTCCCTGTTCGAGACGGCCGCCCCGACCGGCGACCGGCCCGAAACGCCGCCCCTCGCCGCCCTGGACACCCTGCCCGACCTGACGGGCCGACAGGTGGGGCTGGTGCCCCAGGACGGCGGCTATCGTCTGGCCGTCGGGTCCCGGGAATGGGCCGTGACCGCCCGGCCGGACGAGCTGGCCCCGCGACTGGCCACGGCCGCCCGGGTGGCCGCGCCCTCGGTCAAGACGCTTTTGGCCGCCGATCCGGCCTTTGCCGCCGTACCGCTTCCCGTCTGGTTCGACCTCGGGCTGGCCGCCTACCTGCTCAGTCCCGAACAACGCGTCTACGACTGGCGGCGGCTGCGCGACAGCCTTTTTGCCGATCCGTCCGTGGACAGCGCCAGTCTCGGCCCAGGCGACCAAGCCGTGGCCGCCGCCCGGCTGGCCGACATCCTGGCCGGACGGTTGGCCAACGCCGGGTTGGCCGATCTGGTACGCGACCTGGAAATGCCGCTGGTGCCGGTGCTCGTCCGTATGGAGCGCCGCGGCATCGGCGTGGATCTCCCCGCCCTGGCCGCCTTCGGGGCCGAGGTCGCCAGTGCGCTTGTCCGCCTGGAAAAAGCCATCCAGGACGCGGCGGGCAAGCCGTTTAACCCGCGCTCCAGCCGCCAGCTCGGGGAAATCCTTTACGGCGAGCTGGGGCTTACGCCCCTGGGCAAGACCCCAGGCGGCGCGGCCAGCACTTCCCAGGAGGTTCTGGAACGGCTGGCCGGCACCCATCCGCTGGTGGACCGCATCCTGGAGTACCGCAAGCTCGAAAAGCTCCGTTCCACCTATCTCGAACCGCTGCCGCACCTGGCCGACGCGGAGGGACGCATCCACACCACCTTCAACAACCTGGCCACGGCCACCGGGCGGCTCTCCAGCTCCAACCCCAATCTGCAAAACATTCCCATTCGGGGCGATCTCGGCCGGCGGATGCGGGAATGCTTCGTGGCCGCCCCCGGCCATCTGCTCGTGGCGGCGGACTATTCGCAGATCGAGCTGCGGGTGCTGGCCCATCTGTCGGGCGAGGAGGCCCTGCGCACCGCGTTTGCCGGCAAGGCGGACATCCACGCCCGCACGGCGGCACTTTTGTTCGACAAACCCGAATCCGCCATCACCCATGACGAGCGCCGGCAGGCCAAGACCATCAATTTCGGCCTGCTCTACGGCATGGGACCGCAGAAGCTCTCCCGGGAACTCCACATCAAGCTCGACGTGGCCAAGGCCTTCATCGAAAAATATTTCGAGCGACTGCCCGGCCTGTCCGCCTTCTACGATTCCATCGTGGCCACGGCCAAACGCCAGGGCTCTGTCGTCACCCTGGCCGGCCGGCGGCGGCTTCTGCCCGACCTCGGCTCGGCCAACAGCCAGCTCGCGGCCCAGGCCCGCCGGCAGGCCATCAATACCGTGGTCCAGGGCGGCGCCGCCGACATCATCAAAATGGCCATGCTGGCCGCCGACGCCGACGCCACCCTGGCCAGACTGGACGGTCGGCTGGTGCTCCAGATCCACGACGAACTGCTCCTGGAAGTTCCCGAGGCCGGCGCCGCAGCCGCCGCCGACCGGCTGGCCGCCATCATGTCCGGTATCATGCCGCTGGCCGTGCCCCTCGACGTGGACAAGGGCGTCGGCCGCACCTGGGGCCAGGCCCACTAGCCCGCCCCGGGGACTTGCATTGTCCCGACGCTGCTGTATCGTGGAAAGACTCCCTGTGGCATCAGGCGTCACCGACGCCACACACCCGGCGCGCCCGACGCGCGTCCGGTTTCGAAGGAAACGGCATGCCGCCCAGTGCGAAAACCATTCGTGAGGACTTGGCCAGAGCCAAGGCCGCTTATGCCAGAAACGAGGATCTGCGGACCCTGCAACTGACCGTTTCGGCGCTGCACGGCTTCTTGACCATCCATCTGGCCGGGCCGGACCGCACCATGGTGGAGGGGCTTCTCCGTGAATGCTTTTCCAACTTAAGCAAGCTCGACCGGGTAAAAAAGCGCCTGCCCCACGGCATTCCCTACCTCAAGGGGCAGGAGAAAAAACTCTACGAGCACCTCGTGCCGCTGACCAAGCTCATCGAGGACGAGATCAACCGCGAGACCCTCGATTCCATGCGCGAGCGCAAGCTGCGCATCGACCACGCCATCATCAAGGGCACCAAGCTCCTGGGCGAGGGAAACCTCGTGGAGGCCCAACGCCAATTCCGGGCGGCCGTGGACGATTACGTGGACGAAAAGGGACTTTTCCCGCTGATCGCCTCCCGCTTGATCGACGCCGGCCATTTCAAGGCCGCCCTGGAGTACGTCAAGCGGGCCATCGAGGAAGCGCCGGATAATCCGCGTGCCTACGACTTTCTGATGGCCGTGGCGGAAAAAGCCGACGAATGGGAGAGCGCCGAAAAAAGCATCATCGAGGCCCAGCACCGGCACGGCCCGCATCCGTTGCTGCTCCAATGCCTCGCCAAGATCAAGGCCCGGCTCGGTAACTGGGAACAGGCCCTGGAGGCGGCCAAACAGGCCTTGGAGGGGAACCCTCACCTGGAAGAGGCCCGCAAAATCCTCATCGAGGCCGGAAAAAGGCTGGCCCACCCGGCCGCCTAGCGTCAGACTCCGGGAACCGGGCGAGGCTCCGCCTCTCCCGGACCCTCACCGCCAGGGCGCTGCCCTGGACCCGCCGGGGGGAATCATTCCCCCGGGCCCCCTGTCTTCGGTGCGAGGGGTCCGGGGGCATCATGCCCCCGGCCGCCGGAGGCATCTTCTCTTCTTCCCCCCGGAAACGCCTGGCCGCGGCCACGAATCGGCCGGCCCAGTGCGGCGCGCCGGCGGCATGGATATGGGTGTAGGCGGCAAAGGTGTTGCCGCGAAGCAGGCCGTCACGGCCGCCGGCCATGCCCACGCCCCGTTCCATGGTCAGGCAGAAGGCCTCCGGGGAAGGCACTTCGCCGCCGAGACAGCGGGAATAGTGAAATTCGTGGCCGGACAACAGCGTCCCCACCGGATGGAAGGGATTGGGCGCGGTGACCCGGGCCAGGGAATAGCCCAACCCCTGGGGGCGGGAACATAAGGTCGTGGTCAGGGGAAAGACGCCGGCCATGGGGAAGGTCGTCTCTCCATGGACCAAGGCCTGGCACAGGTACATGAAGCCGCCGCATTCGGCGTAGATGGGGAGCCCCGCCGCAGCCAGGGCCCGGACGCGCTCCCGGACGGCGGTATTGGCCGAAAGCCGGCCGGCCTGGGTTTCCGGAAAGCCGCCGCCGAGGTACAGACCGTCAAGGACCGGCCAGGGAGCGTCGGCCAGCAGGCTCACGAAGGCCAGCGTGGCCCCGGCCCGGGAAAGCGCTTCGAGATTTTCGGGATAATAGAACCACAGCGCCGCATCGCGCACCACGCCGATGACCGGCCGCTTGCCCTCGGGAACCGCCGGCTCGACCGGGGCGGCGGGCGGTTCGGCCAGGGGCGGCGCCGCTCGGGCGATGGCCAGCAGGCGGTCCACATCGACGTTTTCCCGCACGAGCGCGGCCAGACGGTCGAGAATGGCCGCCACGTCCCCGTGCTCGCGGTCGGAGACGAGCCCCATGTGGCGCTCGGGAATGGGATTTTCGGCCAGACGCGGCAGGCTGCCGAGCACAGGCCAGCCCGCCTGTTCGATGCAGGCGCGGACCAAGGTCCGGTGACGCTCCCCGCCCGTGCGGTTGAGGATGACCCCGGCCAGGGCGAGCCCGGGTTCGAAGGCGGCCACCCCGGCCACGATGGCGGCGGCCGTGCGGGTCATCTTGGTGACGTCCAGGCACAGGACAACCGGTGCGGCGAGATGCCGGGCCAAGGCGGCGGTGGAACAGGAGCCGGCCGCGTCCAGGCCGTCGAAAAGTCCCCGGTTGCCTTCGATGACGGCAATGTCGGCATGCCTGGTCTTTTCCAGGAACAGCGGCAGGACATGGGCCTGCGGAAATAAAAAGGGGTCCAGATTGGTGGCGTCGCGCCCGGCGGCCAGACCGAGCCACGCGGCGTCGATGTAATCCGGCCCCTTCTTCACGGCGTGGACGCGCAGGCCCGACAGGGCCAGGGCCCGACACAGCCCGAGCGTCACCAGCGTCTTGCCGGCACCGCCGGAGAGTCCGGCCAGGACAAGGCGCGGCATCTCAATCACAACGCATGTTCCGCATCGCAAACGCCGGCGCGGCCGCCCGGAAGATTTCCAGGCAGCCCGTTTCCCCCGGGACCGGCCGGCCGGGGGAAACGGGCTGCAGCGGGGCGTTCCTCTCGCCTGGCCAGGCCGGATCGTACGACGCCCCCGCATATGGACAGACTTATGCTTCCTCGGCCTGCTGCTTGCCGGTGCCGGTCATCCCGTACATGGTGGTGGAGCCGCTCGACCAGAATTCGAGCTTCCCCTCGTTGACCAGTTCGGTCAGGATTTTTTTCACTTCACGCTGTTTCTTGTCCGGGAAGATCTTGCAGAAATCGCTGAAATAGAACTTGGTCTTGCCCGTCTTTCCCTGAAGGAACTCGAGAACCTGCTCTTTCTCGGAAGGCATAGCGTTCCTCGCTGGTTCTCCGGGCGGGGGATCGCCCCCGCCCGGACGTTACGCACCCCTATTCGACGTGCTTGGTGAACTTGAACTGCGAACTCTGACGCCACGTATAGTACGCCCGGATCGCGGAAGTCATCGATGCAGTGATGGGAGAATTCCAGATCGCAGATCTCGAAGAACTTCTCCCAGCCGATCCGCTCGGCCCAATCGCCCACCGCTCGTACTTCCGGGCGTTTTGGCGTAGACCTCGACGATGTGCTTGACCTCTGGTGAGCGTCGGCCAGCGCGGCGGCTCGTTGGGGATGTAGGCCACCACCACCTTGGAGAACTTGGGCATGGAGATGCGGTTGGACACCTTGCCGCCGACCATGAGCACGATGCCGTCGCCCTCGCCGAAGCCAAGGGCATGGCCGGGCACATGGTGTAGCAGTTGCCGCAGTACATGCAGCGTTCGGCATTGACGGCCACGGAATTGACCTTCTGCCGTCACCTCGGCCTTGTCGGCTTGATGGCGCGGTAGGCAGGCGGCCACGGCCAGGGGCACTCGCAGATGTTGTCCAGGCGGTCGTGCTCGATGATGGGGGTTTGCGGTGGATGCCGACGATGCCGATGTCGGAGCAGTGGACCGCGCCGCACATGTTGAGGCAGCAGGCCAGCGAAATCCGGACCATGGCCGGCAGGTCCATGGTCTGGAAATGGGCGAACATCTCGTCCATGACGGCCTTGACCGGCCGGAGCGTCGGTGGCCGGGGTGTGGCAGTGCACGTAGCCCTGGGTGTGACGATGTTGGAGATGCTGGCGCCCGTGCCGCCGACCGGGAATTCTGGCTGCCGCCGGCGAATTTGCGCCGGCCAGGTCGGCCGCAGCGTCCACGGTCTCCATGGTATCGACCATGAATTCCACGTTGTTGCGGGTGGTGAACCGCAGATGGCGCCGCAGTACTTGTCGGCGATGTCGCAGATTTCGCGGATATGGGTGCGCTCATGAGCCGGGCGCCCCGACGCGGACGGTGTAGACCACATCGCCGGACAGGGCCACGTGTTTGAGGACCCCGGGTTTCACGATCTCGTGATAACCCACTGTCCCTTGTTTTCTTGATGACCGGCGGATAGAACTCCTCGAAATGCCGAGGACCGATGTCCGTGATCCGGTCTTCCATGGGTTTGTGGGATTGTATCCGGAAGAGATGAATGCCATGGTATATCCCTCCGCTTATTCATGTGTCTTGGCGAAACGCCTTTTCATCATGGGCAAAGCCGCCGGGAACCTCATCTTCCTTGAAGAATATGTAGGGTTGGAACGCGGCGCCACAACATGCTGCGGCATGGCCTTGATGTGGTGACTTCCAGAGCTTCTGGAAGGACAGGCGCTTATGGTTTCACCCACCCGCGCTCCCGGTTCTTGCCTCTCTCCACCAATCCCAAATGTTCTCGATGACTTCCTTGATCTCGGTGTAGGGCTTGCCACCGGGATGAAGGCACAGCAGGGAGGCCATCTGGGTCGCCGTCCAGATGGGGCTTGGCCCGACCAAAGGGAGGCGCCGGTTTCCTTCCGATCTTGACGGCCGCCGGCATGGTGTTGATGCATGCATGCAGCGGGTGCAGTTGGATTGTCGATGGTGAGCTTGGAGCCGTCGTAGCTCTGCAGCCGGTGGGACAGCGGTCCACCACTTCCTTGATGTCGAAGGGACCCCAGTCGCGGCCGGAATGGACCGCCGCCCGGCTTGAATTCGCCGGCCACTAGGCCTTGACCCGTCCCTGGTCGATGCGGATGTCGTCCTTCCAGGTGCCGATGACCGACAGATCGGACCGGGCGATGGAGGCCACGCAGCAGTTGGGGCAGCCGTCGAACTTGAACTTGACTTGTAGGGGAAGGCCGGACGGTGCAGTTCGTCCTGGTAGTCGTTGGTCAGGGTGTGACAGAGTCCTGGGTGTCGTAGCAGGCATACTTCGCAGCGCGGACTGGCCCAGGCAGGCGGCCGGGGTGCGCAGGTTGCCGCCCGAGAACCACCGAGGTCGGTGTGCATCG
>Ga0268359_10873_pt1 | contig 16714 bp, 13 predicted proteins | sample BioMet11_FD_194416 | JGI IMG/M metagenome (GOLD analysis project Ga0268359, IMG submission 194416) | Sewage microbial communities from Oakland, California, United States - Biofuel 11 (PacBio Assembly) | ecosystem: Engineered > Wastewater > Sewage > Unclassified | place: USA: California | collected...
GGCTATTGCAACATCGCTTACCGGGAGTTCGAACCCGAAAGCGCGGAATAGGGTTTTGAAAATAAAAACTGAATGCCAGTGCTTCGCCGCTTGTTACGGAGACCAGTGAAATTATGAAGTTCCATCCGGCCAGCATTCCAAAAGGTTTCCCAAGGCCTATGGAAGCATATTTGTATGTGCCGCCTGCATAAGGCAGGGCAGCTCCCATCTCTGCATAGAGCAATGCCGGATATATGCTGATAAGCATAGCGACAAAAGTCGCAAGTATCACCGATGCGCCCATGAGGCCGACTACGTTGGCACCGACAGTGAACAATCCGACACCGATCACAGTTCCTACTGTAATGGTAACAGCTTCACGCATACCGAAACTGCGCTTCAATATTTTGTTTTCATCCACAATAAATGCCTCCTGATATTTTGATTTTCAGACGTCTGAAATATGCGTATGTTTTAACCTTTTGATATAACTCAGGGTCAATAGGTGATTTTATTAAAAACAGCATAAACATTGAGTGCACTCAATGTTTATAGTATACTGCTGGAGAGTCCGTATAAAAAATATGATGCCGAAATGGAGATGAAGCCGGTGCGCATTGGCCAGGTATCTGAAAAATACCGTATATCATCTGACAACATTACTACTATATAAACTACGGGCTTATTGTTCCTCCGAAAAATTCAGGAGGTCAGTATATATTTGACGATAACACACTTAAAGAGCTGGAGTTCGTCCTGGAGCTTAAAAACCTTGATTTTCCGCTGAAGGCCATTCATAGGATACTTTCCCTGTACAGGGTTTCCAACCTGGCTGACAATCAGGATATAGACGACCTGAAAAACATATACAGACACCAGATAGACGTACTGGAGAATAACAAAGAGAAGCTTGAGCAGGCTCAAGCTTCTCTTGAAAAGAAAATAACAGATCTTGATGCGCATATGACTGAAAGTTCGTCTGATATAGGGCTTCCGCTGTCGATGCTTGGCTGCATTTGCTGTCCCGTATGCCGTAAGGAACTTACTCTCAGCAACGTAAATATGAACCAGCGCTATATATTCAACGGCGATCTTGTCTGTCGCTGCGGTTACCATGCGCATATCGCTGACGGTATACTTGAGACCCCCAACCGGAATATGAGTGAATATGACAAGCCCGACCTTGTCCGCGAACTGTACAAGGATCTGCCGCCGGAGCTGATAAGCCTGTTCCAGCGCTCATACAACTGGATGACGGAAAAAATTGCTGCATGCGGAGCCGTCAGGCAAGATACTGCTTGAAACATATGTCAACGCGTGGTTTTTTCTTCATAACCACCAGCATATACTGCCTGAAGATACAAGGATAATAGTGATAGATAAATTCCCGGAGACTCTGCGTGTTTACAAGGAGCTGATAGAAAGGCAGAAATGCGGCCTTGATATACTTTACATTGCGGATGCTGGACTGGAACCGCCTATCAAGCCGCGGACCGTCGATATAAACATAGATTTCTTCGCTCTTAACGAGCATAATTTTATCATCATACGTTCTGGCTGGATCATCTGTCAGCGTATCTTAAAGACAATGCGCTTGCGCTTGGCACATATTTTTATTTTGACCATGGGCATAAGTCGATGCAAAAACTGCTCAGGGAATATCCCGAGTCGTATGTGAACAATTTCAGCAAGCAGTATTTTCTTAAAAGCATAAAAAACGGCTTTAAAATGATTGATTCGGATGAACTCGGCTACACTGCTGATTCTGGGGAGAACCTCGGCTTTTCTTTCCACATCACCGGGGAAAGGATGCATTTGCTTTCTTATCTGGCGCAGAAAGCTTACTGATATATTTTTTACCGGCAGCAGGACCGCACGCAGGTTTGAAATACGTGATGACGGTCGTCAAATACCTTGGGCCGAGGTTGCTGTTACCCGGCAGACTGCATCTTCCACCAGAGTGTATCGCCTGCATAATATACTTTAAATCCGCATCGTTCGAGTATCCTCTGCGAGGCCAGGCCGTTCAGGTCAGTTTCTGCAATGACAGCCCGTACACCGTTTTGCTTCATGGCCCAGTCACACATTGCCATTACCGCTTCAGTCATATAGCCGTTGTGTTCAAAGCATTTTCCAAGACCGTATCCTATCTCGGTACTGCCAGACTTATCAGGTATATCCTTAAAATCGGCGGAACCTATTATGACCCTGTCCTTTTTCCTGATTATGAGCCAGAAGCTGTGCCATAAATAGTTACCAGGATCTTTTTCAGCTATCTCCATCTGATATCTGACTATATCAAGAAACCTGCCTTCCATTGGCTCAGCCATATATACAGCCGCCAGTTCTTTTTCAAGTGCTCTGATATCATATATCCATAGTCTCATTTGCTCCGGCTGTAGCGGGATCAGTTCCAAACGCTCGGTTTCAATCGTCATCCTGTTTTCTCCATAGTTAAGGCACAACTATGCCTTCCTTCAATTTCATGCTCATACTGTCTGATATTAAATTATATATAACTGCCGACTAAAAAAATTTAACTCTGATACAGGATATATTAAAGGATGCTTCTCAGGTTCAAGCCAGATGTTTATATTGATATTTTCCGGCAGGAATGCCTGTTAAATTTTATCGGGGATTCCTGCCATATCGTCTGTCCACGGGGTCTCTTCGTTATCGCTCGGTGCCCTGTAATCTCCGCGCGGTGAAAGTGATCCTCCAGAACCTACTTTTGGACTGTTAGGCACACATGATCTTTTGAACTGGCTTGTCTTGTAAAAACGATGGATGAATATGCCAAGCCAGTGTTTTATTTCAGTAAGCTCGTACTGGTGTCTTTTCTCATACGGTACGCTTGGCCATTGGCCTTTTCCCTTATCGTGCCATGCGCACCATTCCATAAACGCAATTTTTGACGGAAGAAATCCGTAGCGCAGAAAATAAAAAAGATTAAAATCCTGGAGTTCATAAGGCCCTATTGCAGCTTCGGTGCTCTGCACAGCTTTTTTGCAGTTTCCTGGAACAAGTTCGGGACTTATCTCGGTGTCAAGTATATCCATGAGAGTTGCAGAAACATCGCTGCCGAAGGTGTCTTTTTCCGCTGTCCAGCTGATTATGTATTGGATAAGCGTCTTAGGCAGGCTGGCATTTACATTGTAGTGTGACATATGGTCTCCCACACCGTAAGTACACCAACCCAACGCCAGTTCGCTCAGATCCCCGGTTCCCACTACGAGACCGTGTTCCTTATTCGCTAGCCTGAACAAAAGGGATGTTCTTTGTCCTGCCTGTACATTTTCAAAAGTAATGTCATATTGTTCCGAACCTTCCGCATAAGGATGACCGATATCCCTGAACATCTGCATACAGCCGTCGCGTATGTCGATTTCCCCGGCATCGACCCCCAGCAGCTCCATCAGTTTATGTGCGTTTGCAGCCGTTCTGTCAGAAGTGGCAAAGCCCGGCAGTGTGAATGCCTTTATATTTCTGCGCGGCATGCCAAGAAGATCCGCTGCCTTTGCGCATACGGTAAGGGCATGTGTGGAGTCAAGTCCTCCTGATACCCCGATCACAAGATTCTTTGTTTTCGTGGAAATTATCCTTTTTGCAAGCCCCTGTATCTGTATACTGTAGACTTCGGAACAGCGCCTTCCGCGGGCCTCGTTATCCGCCGGAACATAGGGGAATCTTGAAATCTCCCGTACCGGCAAAATATCTCCTGAGGGCCTGTCAACAGTGATATCTATATATCTGAAGGATGCCTTTGCTGAATCTGCAGGTACTGCTTCAGAATACGTAGTCATTGTCATCCTGTCTTTTGTTATGCGGTCAAGGTCGATATCTGCTGTTATTATTTGAGGGTTGAATGAGAAACGCTCAGATTCCGACAACAGTCCGCCGTTTTCAGATATCATGGCATGCCCGTCCCAGGCCATGTCCGTTGTAGATTCACCTGGTCCTGATGCGGTATACAGATAGGCGCTTATACAGCGAGCCGACTGGTTAAGGACAAGGGATTTACGGTATTCGGCCTTGCCTGTAGTGACATTTGAAGCCGAAAGATTTGCAATAACTGTAGCTCCGCGCACTGATGCATATGATGACGGAGGTATCGGGACCCAGAGATCTTCGCATATCTCGCAGAAAAAGCTGAAATTAGGTATTTTTTCAGCCCTGAAAATCAGATCAGCTCCTATCGGGACATCTTTATTTCCCAGTAAATCTATCCTGTCTGTATAAAGTGAGCCTGCCGGCCTGAAGTGGCGCCTTTCGTAGAATTCATGATAATTCGGCAGGTAGCTTTTTACGGGAATTCCAAGTATTTTACCCTTGTGGATAACGACAGCGCAGTTGTAAATTGCATCAGTTACCCTCAGCGGGGTGCCGGCAACTATAGCCATGTCCATGGATTCCGATGCTTTCAGCAGTGTTTTAAGTGCCTCCATGGTACTTTGCTGCAGCGCGTCCTGGAAGAAAAGGTCCTCATTCGAGTAAGCGGATATGCCGAGCTCCGGGAATACGGACAGGACGGCTTTCCGCTTATATGCTTCCATTGAAAGTTCTATTGTTTTTGCTGCATTATAAGCGGGGTCGCTTACCAGAACAGATGGAATGCAGGCGGCAACCCTTATGAAACCATGGTTGTATATGTTCATGAAATTGTTTTTCATTATGATCGTGATCCTCTCCATGATTAATATTAGGCAATGCAGCTTATCCAATAGAATATAACCAGTCTGGATCTAAAACAAGATGTTCATTGTGCCTGAATGCAATATTTATAAAATATAAAAACGGCCTCCTGTATATTACGGAGGCCGTTCCTGTTTGCTATATCGCTGATAACTGCGCAGCCGGTTTAATTACGGCAGTTACAGATATGCGCTTTCACCGTGCATTGTGATGTCAAGTCCGGATTCCTCGTCTTTTTCGGATATTCTGACAGGTGTTATCATGTTTATCACTGCAAGAGCGGCGTAGGTGAAAATAAATGCGTAAGCGCCTGCAAATATTACAGCGACGACTTCCTTCATAAAAAATGCGGTCCCGCCCAGCAGTAACCCGTCTGCTCCGCTCGGGTTTACCGAAGTCGTGGCAAAGACGCCGAGCAAAATTACACCCGTTATGCCTCCAACGCCGTGCACTCCCCATACATCAAGCGCATCGTCCCATGACAGACGGTTTTTTATAGATACAGCAAAATAACATATAAGGCCTGCAGCGATACCGATAATAGCGGCACTGTCAAGGGTCACAAAACCCGCTGCCGGCGTTATGGTAGCCAATCCTGCGACCGACCCTGTGAGAAGTCCCACAAATTTCGGCTTCTTCTCGATTATCCATTCAACCACCAGCCATGTGAATCCTGCGAAAGACGCTGCCACGTCAGTATTAAGGAAAGCCTGTGCAGTTACAGCATCAACTGCAAGCTCACTGCCCGCGTTGAACCCGTACCAGCCGAACCACAGCAAACCTGTGCCCAGTGCTACAAGCGGGATGCTGTGTGCCGAATCGGTCCCGTGTCTTTTCCCTACGTAGAAAACTGAAGCCAGAGCTGCCATACCTGCTATGGCATGAACGACTATGCCTCCTGCAAAATCAATGACTCCCCATTTCTGTAAAATTCCGCCGCCCCATACCATATGGACAAACGGGAAATATACAAATAAAAGCCATACAACAAGAAAGATAAGATACGCACTGAAACGGACCCTATTTGTAAAAGCGCCTGTAATAAGGGCCGGGGTAATAATGGCAAACATCATCTGATATGAAATGAAGACAAATAACGGGATGTGGTTTGCCGATCCGAAAACGTCAGTTAATGAAAGACCTCTCATCATGGCATGGTCCAGATTACCGATGATTCCGTACACATCTCCGCTGAAGCATAATGAATAACCTACGAGGTACCAAAGTACAGTCGTTACACACATTGATACAAAGCTTTGCATCATTATAGCCAGAACGTTTTTCCGTCCTACCAGGCCGCCGTAGAAAAACGCCAGTCCAGGCGTCATCAGCATGACCAGGCTTGTGCTAAGGAGCATGAATCCTGTGTTGCCAGTGTCGAACATAATAACAAATCCCCCCAAACTTTATGTTGTAAATATACAACCGATGTGATTTAAGCACCATTGATTTATAATGTCAATTACGTAAATTTGTTATTAATTTGCTGCGTTTTGCTCAAATCATTTTTTTATTATGTGATATTACTAACTATCTTTATTAAAAACTATCAAAAAATTAGCAGCATATTAAAAATAATTTTTTTAATTAAATATCAATTTTTTGATATTTAACACCGCAGAAAATATCACTTGTGTTTTGATAAAAAATAACTGCGGATAGTTGCCGTAAACAGTTAAAAATGGTATGAATGAATGCCGGTGCGTACGAATGCGCATTTGTTTATATTAATTAATACAGGAATAACGGCGGTGAGGAGTATGCATATGAATATTGAGAGTAAACGCTTTGTGCTGAGGACGCTCCGCGATACGGATATTGAAGACTTCCTCTCATACCGCGGAGATGAAAATGTTGCGAGATATCAGTATTGGGAACCCTACACAATGGAACAGGCTGTGTGCTATATAAAAAATATAAGGACTCGAAACCCGGGGTGCCGGGTGAGTGGTTCCAGCTGGGAATTGCGGATAAGGTTTCAGACATGCTGATAGGGGACTGCGCTGTTTTCACCGGTGTAAGTGATCCTGGATTTGCTGAGATCGGCTGCAATGTATCACCGTTTTTCCAGAGAAGCAAAGTAGCTTTGGAAGCGCTTACGTGTCTTCTGGACTATGCTTTTGACAGTTTGAATATAACAATGGCGGCTGCAGTGACGGATACTGAAAATATCCCGTGTATAAAGCTGCTTGAAAAACTTGGAATGAAGAAGGATGAATGTTCGCTTAAAAAATTATGGTTCAAAGGCAGATGGGGCTCCGAACTCACTTACAATATTTCGAAAGAGGACTGGAATGCTCTGAGGAATGCCGGCAGCAGGATCACTGATAATAATGCCGGGCAGTGCGCTCGTGCTTCCTTGTCACGTCTGCGGATACGTATAACGGACAGCCGGTACCGGGCTGCCCGCATGCTGTAATCGTACATATCTATTCTATGTTTAACTGCTTCTCTGTTTATCCCAGGCGAACGATCCGGGGCTGTTGATTTAAACATGGACGTTCATTGTGGCGTAAAGTATAAAAATTTTCAGCTGTTGATTTCTGCCAGTATCAGATTATGTTTTTGAATGGCAGTTTTCTGCAGCGCTTAATGCTTTTTCCGACCGGCAATGAAAAATGCAAGTAAAGGTATTATCACCGCAGCGGCCGGGAATCCGGCGTTGCATCCGCCGCCGCCACCGCCTGAGCTTGCTGAAACTGTTGTAAAGGATCCGGTATCAGACCATGGCGAATATATTCCTTCCGAGTCTTTATATCTGACTCTCCAGTAATATGTCGTTCCGTTTGAAAGCAGTCCTGACTCAACTGTGAAAGATGTCAGGGAGGCGGTGCTTTCAGTGTCCAGGACGATTCCGGATGAAAAATCGTCAGCAGTGGATATCTGCCATTGTGTCGCCGAATGAGACGCACCTGTCTTCGAGCTGAAATCTGATGCGGTAAGTGTCGGTGTAAGTGAAATATCGGTTGCCCCGTCTTCAGGGCTTACAAGCGACGGCTGTCCTGGTACGGTATCGGCGGTAAAAGCTTTGAGACATACGTTTGCAGTGCTGTCCACCTTTGCAGTCGCATCCTGCCATGTGCTGCCGTCAGCGCTTATATAGCTCTGTCCTGCCTTGGCAGAAGCCTTATCGCTGTAATCAGGATCGGCTTTCTCTATTGCTATCGGGGTTTCGTAATCAGATGTTGTTATCCTGACTACAACCGAAAAATTTTCATTCTTTGTGAGCGGTACGGAAGAGGATATCGAAATCGTATGATAGCCTGCCGCCGCAAGAGTTCCTGATGCTGAAGCGGCAAGGGTTCCGCTTCTCGGATTGCCTGCTGTGACACCTGTGCGTATTTCAGCGTAATAGGAACATCCGTCGTCAGTTGCGTAGAAAGATATTGCCTTCAGCATCTCTGAGACTCTCTGCCCGCTTGCTGTATCGGGTCCGTTTGCAGTGAAGATATTAGCCATCCATGCGGTTTTTGTGTCCGATGTCTCCGATGAAGTGTATCCTGCGGAGGAAATCCAGCCAAGCGGGTCATACTGGTATGCCCTGTCGTATTTTTCTTTGCCCCCGCTGTATACAGCGGCTTCATTGATAAGATTTTCATATGATATCCAAAAATAACCGGCGTTGCCCCACGCTGTCCCCCAGCTGTTCTTTACGAGCCATGCGCCGTCGGATGACGGTTTGTTTAAGAAATTATCCTTTGAGTATGAATCATCCCATCCTATTACGGTGACCGCATGGTTGCCTTCTTTTGTGCTTCCGTCAGGTATATAGTAGGAAAAATTTGTGCTGCTGTAATAAGCAGATCCCCACGGTATGCTTATGTATGCGGCGCCGTATTCTGTAAGTGCATTTTTTATGCTTGACACGGTCACTTCACTTTTTTCGCCAAGATAATAAACATCCTGAAGACGTGCCGCAACTGCGTCATCCGATTGCGGGGTGTCCCCGCCGTAAGGCCTTGCGGCCTCGCTTACGGCACCAGTCCTTCGTGCAAGTATCGCTGTCGAGATCCATATATTGCCGCCCTGATCATAGATAGGATCATAGCCCGAGCCTAATTCAGACTGGGTAAAAGCTGGAAGTGATGCGCTTTCATCCTGGTATGCGAAATAGGCAAGATGCCATTCCGACAGATCGTAAGTGCCTGCATTTGCCGCGAGCATTTCCGATTCCATGGAGCCGAAAGACGCGAATGCCCAGCATGTTCCGTAAGGGTCCTGGTCCCTGACAGCTGTCACATAACCGGAATCAGCAAGGCTGAATGAGGAAGGGAAAGCAGTTTTTGATTTCAGGGAGGATATTTTAGGCGGCGCGACATGTGACAGGTCCAGCGGTGATGGCCTTATCCCAGTCGGATGTCCTGACCCCTTTGTCTGCAGACTTGCTGTATATTTAAGAAAATCCGGGTTCACCGGGGCTGTTTTTACTGCAAATGCTGCAGTTGCAAAAAATGCAGTGAGAAGCACAGTGCACAGGGCTAAAGCGGTTTTTCTGTTTATCTTCATTATTTATCCACCCTTCCTTCCCTTACGGGAAATTAATCCTTGGTTGCCTTGTTATTCCTATCCGGATATATTCAGTGTACGTATATGTGGCTGATGTGCATCCTGTTCACAGGTTTATCCTCCCATTGGCGCCTGTACTGCATTACCAGCGTGCAGCTGCCTGATGCCTTGAATTTCCATGTCTCGTATGTGCCGCGTCCGCATGGGGCATCCGCAGGAAGCGGTTCCGTGCTGCTGTCCAGATATTTGAGCTGCTTCGGACATGTCTGCATGGACCAGGTATATCCTGTCGAAGGGTTAGCCGGCAAACGCAGCTTATAGATTGAATCCTTCGTCGCAATAGGGTCATAGCTTATAGTGAGAAAAACTTTTTCTCCCAGCTTTATTTTTTCAACATAGGCAGACGCGTATGGAAAACCTGTTTTTTGCCATCTTATGACTATTTTATTTGATATGCCAGGCTTCGGGCATTTGACTGTAAAATTGCCTTTTTTATCTGACATGGCCTGGTATTTCGTATTTCCTGATATTACAGTGATTTTTACATTCGGCAGTAACTTTGAACCGGACCCGACTGTCCCTGATATTTCCGCATAAGAGCCGGCCTCTGCATCGGGGAATGCAGGGGCGGAATGTGTGGCGGAACATATCAGCAGCAACGCCAGTAAAAACACTTCCAGGGGATATTTTTGCAAATACAACATCTCCTTTTATTGAATTTTATATTAAATATCACTAAAAATAAAGCAAAGTTTCTAAAAAATACAAAGTTAGAATAAATAACATGGTCACTCTTATATTAAAAAATAAAAGGGACATGTTTGGTTTATATTAATCTCGGAAGTTTTTTCAAGACTTTTCAGTATCACGATGCACGCATGCTGGATGCAGATATTATTCATGCTGCGATGTCAGGCATGAGTTATTAAAAATTAATGGATAATAACGAGTCAATATGATACAAGATATATAAGGCCGGATATGGCATAATCACCCAGGTGAAAGGGGATGTTTGCATGGAACAGGAGGAACGCACAGTGCGTTTTGACAGGGATCTGGGAATAGAAGCATATCGTTTCAAGGGCATCATGCAGAAATTTCCCAATCATTTTCACGAATATTATGTAATAGGCTATATAGAAAACGGTGAAAGGCGTCTTTCGTCAAAAAACAGGGAATATATCATAAGCCCCGGGGATATAGTCCTTTTCAATCCCATGGACAACCATACCTGCGAGCAGGTTGGGGACAATGCCCTGGATTACAGATGCATAAATATCAAACCCGAGATTATGAGAAAGACCGCGTTTGATATTACAGGTACGGATTTTCTGCCTGTGTTCACACAGTCGGTCATTTTTAAGAGCGAACACATCCTTATGCTGAGGGAACTGCATCAGATGATAATGTGCGAACAGCCGGACTTTTTAAAAGAGGAGACATTCCTGTTCCTCATCGAAGTTCTGATCAAAAAATACTCACAGCCCAAAGGTCAGGCTGAACCGGAACATGCAGGTACGGAGATAGATGAAGTTTGCTGTTATCTAGAGGCCCATTATACAGAACGTGTACTTCTGGACGATCTTGCAAGCCTTTCAGGAATAAATAAGTTCTCCCTGCTGCGCTCATTTACCAGGATAAAAGGGATAACACCGTACAGATACCTTGAGACAGTACGCATAAACCACGCAAAAAAATTGCTGGAAAAACGGGATTGAACCGGTAGATGCTGCTATGCAGACAGGATTTGTCGATCAAAGTCACTTTACAAATTTTTTCAAGGAATTTATTGGTCTTACGCCGAAACAATATCAAACGATTTTTACAAAAGACGGTAAATAAACTGTAGTCATATAAATATAAGGAGCGATATGCAAATGGATGCAGTCAAAACAAAATGCGTAATGGTAATCGACGAGGCACTGCCGATAGGCATAATTTCAAATACGGCTGCCGTGATGGGGATTACGCTTGGTAAAATGAAACCTGAAGCTGTCGGTACGAACGTACTTGACAAGAGCGGCAGGGAACATCTTGGAGTCATAGAATTTCCGGTCCCTATTTTAAAGGGAGATGTGACGCTTATAAAAGAACTGCGCGAGAAACTCTACGATCCGGAATTTTCAAATCTTACGGTTGTTGATTTTTCAGACGTTGCCCAGGGGTGTAAAACCTATGACGAGTACATCGGTAAAATTTCAGATGTACCTGAAGATGAACTGCAGTATTTCGGAATAGCGATATGCGGCGATAAAAAACAGGTCAACCGGCTGACCGGCAGTATGCCGCTCCTCAGATAAGAGGGTTTTGACTTTCATATAAATTGTTCAGATCCGGGACAGGAACTGCTAGGCATACATAAGATACATAGCTGCGCTGTGTGTTTTGTGTATGTTTTTTTATGCCCTGCAAGCCGACGGATCATCACTGCAGGGCTCTGCAGAATTCTCAAAACAGCCTGAAATTGAGGCGTGCTCAGAGCATGCTTTAATTTTTCGTTGTTTGTTAATCAATAATCAGCCTTATTTGATATGCTTTTATTTTAATGGCCCAAAGTTTTAACCGGACCTTCAGCAGCATCCGAATTGCTTTTCATTCAAACATTTAGTCCGGCTATTCAAAAATCACCCTATACCGTACGTTATTCCATAACAAAACAAAACGTTAATAAACTAATTATTAAAAAATAGGCTATTAATGAACTATTAGTTGTAAAAATAACATGTATTTGTATGATAAATACAGAATATTTGATACAATTGTGCAACACAGTTGCAATAACAGGTCTTCTTAGGCAAAAAATAATCTTGGTAATAAATATGCTTATTATGTTTTAAGTTTTGACTTTTGATCTGCCCAAAATAACCTGAAAAAAATCAGATACATTGCCGGATGCCTTGATGGTCAGAAAGAAATTGTGTGTTGTGCATCGGCAAATGCTCCAATAAGAATGTTCTATACGGTTTTAAATGATTAAAAATGTAAAAAGTCCGGCATCAGCCAGATTTTAGTAGTCATCCGCACGATTTTAGTTATACGAAGGAAGGGGTTGTTCCATTTGGCAGAAGAAGAAGAAGTAAAAGAACCAAAATTTAAGATCTCAGAATATGCGCAGTTTACTGTAAAGCATCTGACGATCAACGGCGTGCCTCACAGGGTAGCAGCCAAACCAGATACGACACTGCTTACGGTCATTCGTGACCAGCTTAAAATGACCGGTACTAAACGCGGCTGCAACTGCGGACAGTGCGGAGTATGCAACGTCATCCTCAATGGAAAGGTAGTGCGCGGCTGTATCACACACTGGAAAAATGTAGCTGATTTCTCGGACATAATCACCATTGAAGGTATCGGTACCCCGGACCATCTTCACGCAATACAGTGGGCGTTTATCGTATGCGGTGCGATCCAGTGCGGTTTCTGCACTCCGGGCTTTATAGTCTGCACAAAAGCCCTTCTTGAAGAAAATCCGAACCCTACGCGTGAAGAGGCACGCGAGTGGTTCAGCAAACACTGGATGGCTTGCAGATGCACAGGATATGTCCAGGTTATCGATGCGGTAATGAAAGCTGCAGCTATTATGCGCGGCGAAGAAAAAATAACGGATCTCGCAAAAATGTTCAAGACCGGAGATTCTATATGGGGTACAAATGCCCCTCGTCCCAGCTCGGTATTCAAAGCCACCGGAACATGGGACTTCGGTGACGATGAAAGGCTTAAGCTGTCCGAAGAATTCGCATTTGCATATCCTTATGTGCTTGAGGGAGTTCGCCATGCAAGGGTCAACAAAATCGATGTCAGCGAAGCTGAAAAATGCGAAGGCGTCTACAAAGTTGCCACTTACAGGGATGTAAGGGCAAATCACGGTACAAACCGCATATACGGCCAGGTCGGCTGTGCTTCTGCACTGACCAACGGGTGGGAACACCGCATAATGGTCGAAGAGGGGGATAAGATCCGCCAGTGGGGCGATTGTATCGCCATAGTCGTTGCAGATACCGAAACGCATGCACGTGCGGCGGCGGCGAAGATAAAAGTTGATTACGAGCAGCTGCCTGAACTCACGGATGTATATATGGCCAAAAACCCGATGCGGTAAAGGTTTATGAAGATATCCCGGGTTATGACGGAATGCCTAATGCATGGAACAAGCGCTGCTTTGCAAAGGGCGAAGATCCTAAAGATATAATAGACAACGCACCGCATAAAATTGATGTGGAACTTTACAGCTCACGCCAGCCACACATGGTCCTTGAAACAGACTGCGGCTATGGGTATTATGACCAGGATGGCAAGCTAACCCTTGCCACGAAATCAGTTGCAGTATACAGGCACCAGTCCCAGATAGCACGCGGTATCGGTGTTGCACCGTCACGCATACGCGTTATCCAGAACAACATGGGTGCTACCTTTGGCTATAAGACAGCTCCTACCAACGAGCATTATCTTGCCATTGCAGTTATAGCTTCCGGACGTCCGTGCTATATGCGCCTTAATATGAAAGAGCATAATCAGCGGACGCCGAAAAGATCGCCGTTCCTTATGCATATCAGGGCGGCTGCTGACGAGAAAGGCAAACTTCTCGGAGTGGAGCAGAACTGGTGGGTCGATCACGGGCCGTGCAGCGAATCTGCCAATGACCTTACCAACAAGGGCGGACAGTTCTTCTTTGCGCCTTATGCATATGATAATATGAGGGCCACAGGATATACTGTATGGACCAATCACCGCTGGAGCGCTGCGTTTCGTGCTTACGGTTCACCGCAGACATACTGGGGCTGCGAAACTGCCATGGATATACTGGCAAACGAATGCGGCATAGATCCGTTCGATTTCAGGGAAATGAACCTTCTGGAATGGGAGCCTTTCACGGCGAATCCGCGCGGACAGTTCCCGTCAGGATACGCTCCTGAAGTTTTCCCGCTGCCTGCCATGATGAAAAAAGCCCGTCCAGTCTATGAGGATATGAAAAGGAAGGCGAAAGAGCTTTCAACGGACAAGGTTAAATACGGAGTCGGAGTTTCATGCAGCATCTATAACTCGAACGACGACGGGGCTGATGAAGCGTACAGCAACATAGAGCTCACAAAAGACGGTGTCACTATATACAATACATGGGAAGAGCACGGACAGGGTGCTGAAGTAGGCTGCATAGGAACTGCGATGGAGGCGCTTAAGCCTCTGGGGCTGCATATGGACCAGTTCAAGCTTGTCCTCAGCGATACTTCGCTAGCACCTAACAGCGGGGCTGCCGCAGCGAGCCGTTCGCAGGTCATGGTCGGCAATGCGATCGTAGACAGCTGCAATCAGCTGCTTGATGCGATGCGCAAGCCAGACGGTACATACCGTACATATGACGAGATGGTGGCTGACAATATACCGACCCTCTATAAGGGCTATACGCAGGCCCGCGTACAGCACAAGGACGGAACTACGGAAGTCTGCTCAGGCAACGATAAGGATACCGGCATAGGCCGCCCGTTCGGTTTCCATATGTTTGCAGTAAATCTTGCCATGGTTTCGGTCAATGTAGAAAACGGAAAGGCCCACTGCGAAAAATTCGTACTTGTCGGAGACGTGGGCAAAATCAACAACAGGCTGGTCGTTGACGGACAGCAGTACGGCGGCGTAGCCCAGGGAATCGGATATGCACTGACGGAAGATTTCCTTGATGAAAGCAAATACAATAATTTCATAACGATGGGATTCCCATATATTAAGGATATCCCGGATGATATAGAGCTTATACACTTTGAAACGCCGCGTCCGCTGGGACCCTTCGGCGCTTCGGGAACAGGTGAAATGCCTATGTCAGGACCGCACGTCGCTGTCTGCAATGCTATCCACGACGCATGCGGCGCACGTATTTACACTATCCCGGCTATTCCTTCACGGGTGCTTGAAGCAATTAAAGCAGCAAAAGAAAAGAAATAATCTTTGTAACTGCAGAACGGGGCGGATAATCTCCGCCCCGTTCTTGCATATTAATGACCGTAAATAAACATAACCGGAAATATTATGCAAATGCAGTTTAAACCCGGTCTGTTGCTTTACAATTCAGCTTGTTTTGTGGAATAATTGCAGTTAGCGACGGGCTTGGCGGTATCGGTCACGGACATTTAGGAATATAGCTGCCTTGGCCTGTCCGGGTTTTATAAAAGAGCATTTGCTGCTCCACGGCAGCTGAAATTTATCAGGAGGGATACTGATGTCAGAATTTAGTGAAGAAAAAAATTTCGGAAGCATTTATGACCTGCCGCTTCAAAATGCCTCGGCTCTTGCGCCTGATATACAGAAACGTACTGTTTACGGACCGGAACATTTTTGTAAAGACTTTGTCATGAGACATTTTATCCTGCCGCCGCACAAATCCATCCCGAAACACTCCCATGAATGGGATCATCTCATGTATACGCTTTCGGGCGACGGCTACGTAGATGTCGAGGGAGAACATTACGATATGAAAACCGGATACTGGACCCGTATCCCAGGCGGACTTGAACATGAATATTTTAATCCGGCAGACATCCCGCTCGAATTTTTCTGTATAGTACCTACCCACGGAGATCCGCAGGCTAAAAAGTTCAGCATGCGGGAGGAACGTGCAAAGCGCAAACATGATGAGGAAGAGTAGCTTACCTGAGTTTCTGCTGCAGCGTGTTATCTTCTGAAGCAGCAGAAATATTTACTTGACTTAAGGTTAGCAATTGGGGGCTTTATGCATAAAAAACTAGCGGCCCCCGTTATCTTAAAATATTTACTGCCGCCCCTGACACAGGTGCGGCAGTGTCATTTTCTCTCTTGATCGTATGCTACGAATACAATTTCCAGATGGGCTCCGTCAGCAAGCTTTGAAACTTCTACGGTTGCCCTTGCCGGATAAGGTTTGCAGAAAAAATTCCTGTATGCTTCATTCATCTCGTTGAACTGCGCCATGTCAGATATATATATCCTTGCATTAACTATGTTGTCAAAAGTAAGCCCCTGTGATTTTAAAATTTTTTCAGCTGACAGCATTGCGTTGACTGTTTCCTTCCGCATGTCCGGTTTTGCGCGGAGCTCGTCAGTTATACCGCATGCGCCTGTCATGTACAGAGTAGGTCCTGCCCATACTCCCTGGCTGAATGCCCCTATAGGCTCTGATAAGCCTTCTCCTGAAATCGCATTTCTCATATTTAAAGCACTCCTTTGTATTTTTATTGCCTGAGCTGTGCAGGCATGCTGACCATTTTTTTGTTATTTGAAAATATTTATTAATATAATAAAAAACTTTATATACTTTAAAATATTTAGGTCAATGCAATTTTTAATAGCAAAGTTTAAATGTAAAAATCTTAAATAATTTTGAATTGACTTTTTATTTTCAATTTTTTGAGGCATGATCGCTTGCTTTTTTTTGTCGTTTATTATAATATCATTATAATAAAATTATTCAAGAAAATAATATTGATATAATAAAAAAATAATGATGAGACTTGGTAAATATACGGTGGTGATATATGGATAGTAAATTTGATAAAAATATTGTCAAAAATAG
>Ga0268359_11238_pt1:0-12500 | contig 16704 bp, 15 predicted proteins | sample BioMet11_FD_194416 | JGI IMG/M metagenome (GOLD analysis project Ga0268359, IMG submission 194416) | Sewage microbial communities from Oakland, California, United States - Biofuel 11 (PacBio Assembly) | ecosystem: Engineered > Wastewater > Sewage > Unclassified | place: USA: California...
GCATGTCATGGTGGGCCTCACCGGCGCAATCATCGGCGTGGCCATTGACCGCGTGGAAAAGAAGCTTCTGGCTGGCATCAGGAGGTAGCGTCCAATGAGTTCTTCGAGCATCGCCAACGAAACGACCTGCGCCTTTACGGACAGCCGCCCCTGGACCATCCGCCGGGTGCTGACCAATCAGTACTTTCTGTATACCGTGTCCCTGTGCTTCTTCTTCTTCGGATGGGACTACCTGGCCTCCCATCAGGCGCAGGACGCCACGACGTCCATCGCCCGCCCCTACGAGGTGCTCCTGGCGATCCAGGACCTCTGGGACAACGAGCTGGCCGATTACAAGCTTCTGGGCCACGTCTGGATGAGCACGCAGCGCGTGGTCATCGGCTTTGTCATCGCCGCTGTTCTCGCGGTGCCCATTGGCCTGTTCATGGCGCTCAACCGCTATGTCAACGCCATCGTGAAGCCGTTGTTCGACCTGCTCAAGCCCATGCCCCCGATCTCCTGGGTGTCCATCGCCATCCTGTGGTTCGGCATCGAGGAGACGAGCAAGGTCTTCATCATCATCATCGGCACCTTCGTGCCCTGCCTGCTCAACGCCTACAACGGCGTGCGGCTGGTGGAGCCGGAGCTCTACGACGTCATCCGCGTGCTCGGCGGCAACCGGCGCGACGAGATCCTGCATGTCTGCTTCCCGGCCTCGTTCCCGTCCATCTTCGCCGGCCTGCAGATTTCGCTGAACTCCGCCTGGACCTGCGTTCTGGCCGCCGAACTCGTGTGTTCGCGCTCCGGCCTCGGCTACATCATCGTCCAAGGCATGAACCTGGCCGACCCGGCAATGGTCATGAGCGGCATGGCGATCATCGCCGTCCTGGCCTGCGGCACTTCGCTTCTGGTCACCGCTCTGGAGCGTGTGCTCTGCCCCTGGAAGCGCAAGATCGCCGGGCTCTAGCCCACATTGGCTGGCACACGTCGGCAGTTTCCATCCGTTCAACATGGACCAAGAAGACAAGCGAAGGAATGCAGCTGTGGCAACCCCCACTAATCCCGCAATCAAAATCGCCTGCGACCACGTCAGCAAAACGTTCATCCAGAAGGGCAAGCAAGAAGTGCCCGTGCTGGAGGACATCAGCGTCGACGTGCGCGAAAACGAGTTCCTGGTGATCCTCGGCCCGGGCCAGTGCGGCAAAAGCACGCTTTTGCGCATCATCGCCGGCCTGGAGACGCCTCCGAAGGCACAGTCACTCTGAATGGCAAGGCCGTCACCGGACCGGGCCCCGACCGCGGCCTCGTGTTCCAGGGCTACATGCTCTTCCCCTGGAAGACCGTCCTGGGCAACGTGGAAATGGGTCCGCGCCTGCGCGGCATCGGTCCCCGAGGAGCGCCGGGCCACCGCCCAGAAGTACATCGAGCTCGTGGGCCTCAAGGGCTTCGAGAACCACTACCCGCACCAGCTCTCGGGCGGCATGAAGCAGCGCGTGGGCATCGCCCGCGTCTATGCCAACAGCCCGAGGTCATGCTCCTGGACGAGCCCTTCGGCCAGCTTGATGCGCAGACGCGCATCTTCATGGAGCAGGAGACGTCCCGCATCTGGCAGGCGGAGCGCCGCACCGTGCTCTTCGTCACCAACAACATCGACGAGGCCCTGTACCTCGGCGACCGCATCGTGACCATGGAAGGCAAACTGCCGGTCACGTGAGCAAAGGTCTACGACGTGACCCTGCCGCGCCCGCGCGAGTTCACGGACATGGACTTCCTGAACCTGCGCCAGGAGATCATCGACGCTTCCCAGCTCACCCTCTAGCGGTAAAAGACGTCAATGAGCCTTCTGGTCCTTATACTTGTCCTGGCGTCAGCCCTGCTGCACGTGTCCTGGAACACGCTTGTCAAGGGCTGCCAGGACAAGTTGTCTTTCGCCTGGCTGACCACGGTGGCGGGCAACGCGGTGCTTCTGCCCGCGCTCCTGTTCTGGCGCCTGTACGCAGGCGGCCTGCCCCTGGTCGGCGCAGACCCGCAGGTCATCCTCTGGGCGGCGGTGTCGGCCCTGTTCGAAACGCTGTACATCGCCTGGCTGTTCCGGGCCTACGCCGAGGCCGACCTGTCCCTGGTCTACCCCATCAGCCGCGGCGCGGCCCCGGTCGTGACCCTGGCCCTGGCCGGCGTGCTCATCGGCGACACGGTGACGGCGAATCAGGCCGTCACCGTGGCCGTGGTGGTCGCCGGGACCTTCCTGGTGACCCTGTCCGCGGAAGCCGGAGGCAAGGCCAGTCTTGCCGGTCGGTTCACGGCGCGCGGAGTGGCGCTGTCCATGGCCACCGGTTGCGCCATCGCCGGCTATCATCTGGCGGACCGCAAGGCCATGTCCCTGGGGCTGCCGCCCGACCCGCTGGACTACCTGTGCCTCATGCACATCTTCATGAGCCTGTTCGTGACGATCTGGGCCTGGAGACTGCGTCCGAACTGGCGTCACCTGGCCGCCGCCTGGACGTGCAACGCGCGCGACGTGGTGCTTGTGGCGGTGTTCACGCCCCTGTCCTACTTCCTCATCGTGCTGGCCCTACAGCACGGCAATGTCGTGCTGATCACCGCCGCGCGCAACGTCGGCATCCTGTTCAGCACGCTTGTCGGCGCATTCGTCCTGCGCGAGCACGTGAGCAAGGCGCGCGGCTGGGGCTCCGGTCTCATCGTGGCCGGCCTCGCGGCCATGGCCATTCTGAACAGCTGACCGGAGCCCCGCGCCGGCTCTCCTACGACTTCCCTTGCAACACGGTGATGACCGCACGCATGAACGCCGGCAAATCGGCCGGGGTCCTGCTGGACACCAGATTCCGGTCCACCACGGCCGCGGCGTCCTCCCAAAGAGCTCCCGCATTGACCATGTCGTCCTTGATTGAGCTGACGCTCGTGCTCCGCCGGCCCTTCAGGATTCCGGCGGAAACCGGCACCCAGCCGGCGTGGCAGATATAGGCCACGAGCTTGCCCGCGCCGTCGAGGGCGCGAACGAACGCCAGCGCAGCCTGGCTGCGACGCATGAGATCCGGCGCGTACCCGCCAGGGATCACCACGCCGTCGCATTTTGCGGCGTCGAGTTCATCGAAGGCCACGTCCGAGGTCATGGCCAGACCATGCTTGCTCGCATATTCGCGGCCGGCCGCCGCCGGCGCGGCCACGATCACGCGTGCGCCGGCCTCCTCCAGGCGGTAGCGCGGGTAGATGAATTCCTGATCGTTGAACAGGTTTTCAAGAAACAGGGCCACGGTCTTGCCTGCAAGCTCATTCATGTCTGCCTCCACATACAATTTTGTTTGACCGGAAACAGGCCTGCAAAAACCATGTCCGGAGGGAATAAAATTTGCTTTCAGTAAATTTCTTTTTATGTAAGTATGTTGACTAAGACCGTGAGCTTGGAAAGGGGTTGCCAAGTGTCGATTTTCCTGACATGTATAGACCAGCAAACCAAAGGTGTCATACAGCCTGAACCTCGAGGTCATGCCATGAGCATACAGGGCTTCAGCCTAGAAAACATCCCGGAATGCATCCTGGACGCAATGCCCCTGGGTGTCCTTTTTGCGACTGCGACGGCATCGTCCGGTACATCAACTCCACCTATGCGCGCTACCTGGGCATCCAGAAGGAACAGGCGGTCTCCCAGCACATCACCAACCTGATTCCGGACTCCCGCGCCTCCACGGTCATGCGCAACGGCGTGGCCGAAATGGGCGAGCAGTGCGTCATCGGCCACGGCAAAAACTGCCGCACCCTCATCGTGAACCGGATTCCCGTGCGCGATGACGACGGCAACGTCATCGGCATGCTCTCCCAGTCGATCTTCGGCAATCCCGAGGAGTTCAAGGCCCTCTCGGCCAAGATTGAACGCCTGGACCAGAAGGTCTCCCTGTACAAGAAGCGCATGAACACGGCCCTCGCCACGCGCTACAACATCGAGAGCATCCTCGGGCAAAGCGTGGCCATGCTCACGGCCAAACAGCAGCTCCTGCGCTACGCCCGCACCGAGGCCCCGGTGCTGATCCTCGGCGCCACGGGCACCGGCAAGGAACTCTTCGCCAACGCGCTGCACCAGGCCAGCGCGCGCTCCAGCGGCCCCTTCGTGAGCATCAACTGCGCGGCCATCCCCAACGAGCTCTTCGAATCCGAGCTGTTCGGCTACATGCCCGGCTCATTCACCGGGGCCCAGCGCGAAGGCCGTATGGGCAAGATCGAGCTGGCTCACCGCGGCACCCTGTTCCTGGACGAAATCGGCGACCTGCCATCACCGCGCAGGTCAAGGTGCTGCGCGTGCTGGAGGACCGCATGGTCTACCGCCTGGGCGCGAGCAAGCCCACCCATGTGGACTTCCGCCTGGTGGCCGCCACCAACCGCGACCTCTTCGCCATGATGCGCGACGGACGCTTCCGCGAGGAGCTGTACTACCGCATGTCCGGGCTGACCATCAACATCCCGCCCCTGCGCGAGCGCACCGAGGACATCCCGCTCCTGGTGGCCCACCAGCTGTCCTGTCTGAACACCCAGGTCTGCGGCTGCTCCGAGGCGGCCATGGACGCGCTGATGCACTACAGCTGGCCGGGCAATGTGCGCGAGCTGGCCGGCGTCGTGGCCCGTGCGGCCAGTCTGGGCATGGGCATGACCATCGAGCTGGGCGACTTGCCGCCGGAGATCGTCGCCGGGGCGACCAATATCCAGTCCAGCCTGCCCCACTCGAACAAGACGCTCCTGGCCGATCTGCAGTCCAAGACCGAATACCGGCTGATCCTCTCGACCCTGCGCGAGAACGGCTGGAACATGGTGCGCACGGCCAAGGCGCTCGGCATCTCCCGCGCCACCCTGTACGAAAAGACGCGCAAGCACGGCATCACCCGCCAGTCCGCTTCGCAGCAGCAATCCTGATCGTCACGAGGGCGTCCCGGCCGGGACGCCCTCCCCTTCCTCTTCCTCTTTCCAACTGTCTCTGGTGCTCGGCCGCGCACGCTGCGTCTGCGCCCTGCGCGGCGCAAACAAAAAGGGCCAGCGGGTTTGTCACCCCGCTGGCCCAGTCAAACGTCCTCGCCCGGCAGATACTCACATCATCCGCATCACCCTGGCAGAGGACTCATCCGGGGGGCAGAGTCATCAGCTCGCCACGCAGCTCTTGACCTTCGGGTTCTTGGGAGCCTTGTCGGCCGCTTCGCCCTTGGGGTTCATGAAGCGGACGGACGCGATCTTGTTCTGCGTGAAGAAGCCGATCCCGTCCTTGCCTGCACCTTGTTCGTGCCGACGAGGGAATCCTTGATGCCGCCGAAGGGGATGTAGGGATGCGGAGCGGGCACGCCGATGTTCACGCCGACCATGCCGACGTTCGCCTCGGAGATGAACTTCTCCGTGTAGTAAGAGGTTCTGCGTGAAGATGCACGCGCCGTTGCCGAAGTTCTGCCTGCGAATCAACTCCAGCGCATGGTCGAGGTTCTCGATGCGCATGACCGACACGACCGGCCCGAAGATCTCTTCCTGGGCCAGGACGTTGCACGGGGTGACTTCCGTGAAGATGGTGGGACCGACGAAGTAGCCGTTCTTGTTCTTCGCGGGAAGCTTGGGGATTGCGGCCATCGAGCACGAGCTTGGCCTTGGTGGCCAGGCCCTTCACGATGTACTCCTCGACCTTTTCCTTGGCCTTGGCCGAGACGAGCGGGCCCATGTCGATGCCGTCGTCCATGGCGTCGCCCACGACGACCTTCTTGGAGGCCTCGATCATCTTCTCCAGGAACCTGTCGTAGATCTCAGGAACCATCGCCACGACGGAACCGGCCAGGCAGCGCTGTCCGGCCGAGCCGTAGCAGGAGTTGATGAAGTTGTTGATGAACAGATCTTCCTGGGCGTCTTCCATGACCACGAGGTAGTTCTTGGCGCCGCCGAGGAGCATCGAGCGCTTGCCGTACTTGCCGCAGGACATGGCCATGTCCTTGGCCGTGGGCGTGGAGCCCACCAGGCACACGCCGGAGATGCGCGGGTCCGGATACCACTGGCCCGGGACGTCGCGGTTGCCGTGGATGATGTTCACAACACCCTTGGGCAGCTTGATGTCCTGGAAGATCTTCCCCATCTCCTGCATGAAGTACGGAGACTGGGTCGACGGCTTGAACACGAAGGTGTTGCCGGCGCCGATGGCGAAGGGAATGAACCAGCCGAACACCAGGGCGGGGAAGTTGAACGGCGCGACGCCGCAGAACACGCCCAGGGGCTCCTTGATCACGCGGCCAACGATGTTCCGGGAGATCATGTCCAGGGTCTCGCCCTGAGCAGGGTCGGCATGCCGCAGGCGGTCTCCACCAGCTGCATCACGCGGCGCACCTCGCCGCGGGCTTCGCTGATGTGCTTGCCCTGGTCGATGGCGATGGCGTAGGCCAGCTTCTCGGAGTTGGCGCCCATGGCGGCGTGGATGGCGAAGAGATACTCCACGCGCTTGCCGATGGAGGTGGCGCGCCATCCCGGATAGGCCGCGGCGGCGGAGGCCGTGGCGGCGTCGACGGTCGCCGGCAGGGACATGGGGACCTTGCCGATCACTTCGCCGGTGGAGGGGTTGAACAGATCGACCTGGCGGCCGGTGGGTTCGTCGCACCACTCTCCATCGATGAAGTTCTTGATCTCAATCATTTTCTGCTTGGTTGCCACGTAGTCCTTCCTTAGTTGTTGGGCAAAGGATTCACAGGAATCCTCGTTTCCGTAGCGAGCGGCGACTACCCGAGAACCTTGGTCACGCCAGCCTTGAACGCCGCGAGGATGCGGTCGATGTCGGCCTTGGTCACGACGTAGGCGGGGGCGAAGTTGACGATGGTGTTCATGCCCGGCAGGCAGCGGTTGGTCCGGCCGATGAGCACGCCCTCGGCAGCGGTGGCGCCGCAGACCTGCACGGCCTTGCCTTCGTCCAGAGGCTTCTTGGACTTCTTGTCCTCGACGAACTCCACGCCGCAGAGCAGGCCCTTGCCGCGGACGTCGCCGATGTTCGGATGGTCGCTGAGGGCCTTGAGGCCGTCGAGCAGGTAGTCGCCCATGGCCTTGACGTTGTCGAGGAGCTTCTCTTCCTCGATGATCTTGATGTTCTCAACCGCGGCGGTGCTGCAGGCCGCGCAGCCGCCGAAGGTGCTGATGTCGCGGAAGTAGGCCATCTTGTCGCTGGGAGTCGTTGAGGAAGGCCTTGAACACGGCCTCGGTGGTGGCGGTGATGGAGATGGGCATGTAGGCGCTGGCGACGCCCTTGGCCATGGTCACGATGTCCGGAACGATGCCGTAGTGCTGGTAGCCGAACATGGTGCCGGTACGGCCCATGCCGCAGACGACCTCGTCCATGATCAGCAGCACGCCGTACTTGCGGCAGATGCCGGAGAGGATCTCGTAGTATTCCTTAACCGGCGGGATGATGCCGCCGCCGGCGGTGATGGGCTCGACGATCAGGCCGCCAACGGTGTCCGGACCCTCGCGCTTGATGACGTCCTCAACGGCGCGGGCGCACTGCACGTCGCAGCTGGGGTAGGTCTTGTTGAAGGCCGCAGCGGTAGCAGCAGGCGTGGGGGGAACTGCACGAAGCCGGGGGTGAAGGGGCCGAACCATTCCTTGCGCTCCTGCTGGCCGCAGGTGCTCAGGGTGGTGATGGTGGTTCCATGGTAGTCGCGCTCGCGGAAGAGGATCTTCTTCTTCTCGACCTTGCCGGAGATGTGCGCCATGGAGCGGACCATCTTGTAGGCCTTTTCGTTGGCCTCGGAACCGCTGTTGGAGATGTAGACCCTGCTCAGGCCGGGCAGGTAGTTGATGAGTTTTTCGGAAAGTTCGATGGCGGGCAGGTTGCCGGCGCTGGCGGCGTAATAGGGCATCTTCTTCAGCTGGGCCTGCACGGCGTTGGCGATGCGCTCACGGCCGTAGCCGACGTTGACGCACCACACGCCGCCGGAGGTGGCATCCAGGTATTCCTTGCCGTTGATGTCGCGCAGGGTCAAGCCGTTGCCCTCGGTGATGATCATGGGCGGCTTGTCGGCAAAGGGCAGGTGCGGCGTGAGGTGATGCCACACATGCTTGCGATCGGAATTGACGAACGACGTGTTGTCTTGCTTGGGGGACTGGCTCATGAGTTTTCTCCTCGGTTAAGGAGTAAGCCACATGCCGGGTTCGGCAGGCGACCGTGACACACGCGGTCCGGCCGCTTTGCCAGGCATGGGGTTCCTCCTGATTGGTTGGACACCTTTGCCTAGACCTGTTATGTCTAGACATAAAGCCAAAAAAAAACCTTGTCAATAAATTCTTTTCCAAAAAATTAGTATGAATTCAAATCGGTTATCCGCAAAGCTTACGCTGGACGCGCACGGCTACATTTGCTAGGCAGACTACTGAGATGCTTGGTTTTTAAACGTCGAACCGTTTGGATGGCGCTCCGGACGGTTGCCAGCCTGTCTCAAGCGCATTAGGCTAGGCGGAATACCGAGGCGGAGGAGCCTCGTGGCAAAAGCGAAGTATCTGATCATCTACGAATGGCTGTCCGAACAGATCGTCAAGAAGAAGTTCATCGTTGGCGACAAGATCCCCAACGAGAAACGAGCTGGCGGCGATGTTCGGCGTCCATCGCATGACCGTGCGTCAGGCCATCGACAAACTCGTCGATGATCACTTTCCTCGTCCGCAAACGCGGCAAGGGCACCTTCCTGCTCTCCCTGCAACGCCCGGTTCTGACGAGGACCCTGGAAACCATCTCTTCCTACCATGATGACATCGTGAAAGCCGGCCTGCTGCCCCAGCTACAAGAAACTGGTTGGCAAGGTCATCAAGGCTGAAGCGCCCATCGCCTCGCAGCTCGGACTGGTGGTCGGCGCGGACGTCGTGTACATCCGGCGCATCATGTTCGCCAGCGACATTCCGCTCGTGCTTGAGGACTGCTACCTTCCGGCGGATCTGTTCCCCAACATTCTGGAGCAGTCGCTGGAGGTGAACCTCTACAATCTCATGGTGAAGGAATACAACATGCGCCTTGACTATGCGCGCACCGAAATCGGAGCGGTGATTCCGACCGTAGAGGAGCGGCACCTGCTCAAGGTCATCGAATACTGTCCGTGCCTATGGGTCGAAGGCCTTGTGTACAACGAGAGCGGACGAATCGTGGAGTTCTCGCGTGCGCTCTGCCGCGGCGACAAATACCGCTTCGTGTGCTCCATCGGCCAGTACGTCTGCGACAACCTGCACGGCGACGCCCCCGTGCGAAAACCCCCGCAGGTGAGCTGACGCCGCAGCAATCCTCTCTGCTCGCTTCCGGTCGCCGGCGTTCTGATCGCCGGCTCCACCGCTGACCGGAAGCGACGAAAGTTCATCCCCCGCCTTCCCCCAGCCCGCCTCACTTCAGACGCACACCTCCGTGAACGCATCAACGCGCGTATCCGCTTCCGACTGCGGTTTGCGATCTACTACGCAACTTCGTCTGTCATTTGACACGTTCGGTAATCTTTTGCATACTACGTAAGCTTTTACGGCGAGTAATATTCAAAATTGTTTATTTCATAGAACGGAGGTGCTCCCCCATGCGCTCCATGTCCTTGTCCATGCGGCTTTGGGCCATCGCGGCGACCACCCTCCTCGGCTCGGCCACCCTCGTCGCCGTCTGCGTCCGGTCGGTCAACGAAGTCAAAATCCGCGGCCCCATCTACACAGACATCGTGATGTACAAGGATCTCCTGGCGGATATCCTTCCGCCCCCCGAGTATCTCATCGAAGCGTATCTCAACTGCCTTCGAGCTCCTGCAGACCAAGGGCGCCGATTCGCCAACCACTTCTGGACAAGGCGACACGGCTGGAAAAAGACTTTCTCGACAGGACGCGACGTTTGGGAAAAGTCGCTGACGCAGCCGCAAATCCGCCAGGCCATGCTCGACGAATCCATCCCCGCAGGACTGGAGTTCTGGAAAATCGCCAAGACGCAATTCCTGCCGCTTGTACGCGACGGCCGCGACGATGCGGCCCGCGCCGTGCTGGAAGGCCCACTTGCCGCCGCGTACAAACGTCATCGCTCCGCCGTTGACAAAACCGTCGCGCTCTCGAACAAGGAGGTCGACGTCGTTGAGGCGCACGCGGACAAGACGCTTGCGTCAAACATGGCCGTCATTCTCGGTGCGGCCGCCGGCATCAACGCGATCGTGCTGCTGCTGACCATCTGGGCCGTCCGCTCGATCCTGCGCCCTATGCAGCCAATTGAACGCCTACGCCCAAGGCGTCGCCAATGGCGACTATGACAGCGCGTGCAGCGTCAGCGGTGCGCGCGAGCTTCGTGTGCTTGGCGACGTGCTCATGGACACCGCGGCCAAGGTCCGGGAGAACATCGCGCGCGCCAGCCAAGCCCAGGCAAGTGCGCAGGACGAAGCCGCCAATGCGCGTAACGCTCTGGCCAAGGCAGCGGAGGCGGAGGGATACGCGCGCCAAGCCATGAGCAAGGGGATGGCGCATGCCGCCGAAAAGCTGGAGAAGGTCGTGGAGATCGTCGGCGCAGCGTCGCAGCAGTTGGCCACGCAGATCGAGCTGAGCAACAACGGGGCGCGGAAACAGGCTCAGCGCGCAGCCGAGGTCGCCGCCTCGATGGAGCAGATGAACGCCCAGCGTCCTTGAGGTCGCCGAAAACGCGTCCCATACGGCGGACACATCGTCGCGCGCGCAGGACAGGCCAAGGAAGGCGCTGGCGTCGTCCGACAAGTCATAGCAAGCATCAGCAGCGTGCAGGGCGTTGCTGTGACGCTCAAGGAGCAGGTCACCGACCTCAGCCGGGAATCCGAAAGCATCGGCGAAATCATGAACGTCATCAGCGAAATCGCGGATCAGACCAATTTGCTGGCGCTGAATGCGGGCCGATTCGAGGCGGCCCGCGCCGGCGATGCCGGGCGCGGTTTCGCCGTGGTGGCCTGACGAGGTGCGCAAGCTGGCCGAAAGACCATGCACGCCACGAAAGAGGTTGGCGAGGCCATTCTTGCCGTGCAACGCACCACGCAAAGCAACATCGCCAACGTCGAGAGCGCCGTTCAGGCCGTCGCTTCGGCGACCGACCTTGCCGGACGGTCTGGAATGGCTTTGGAGGACATCGTGCACCTCGTGGAAACGGCAAGCACGCAGGTGCAATCCATTGCTGCCGCAGCTGAAGAGCAATCGGCGGCGAGCGAAGAAATCAACCACGCTGTTGAGGAAGTGAACACCGTCGCTTCGGAGACCTCAAAAACAATGGCCGAGGCTTCGCGGTCGGTGCTTGAGCTTTCGCGCCAGGCGGCCGAATTGCGCGTGCTCATTCAGGATCTTAAGTCAGACGGACAGTCGCAGGCGTAGTCTGGATACGAAACGCTTGGCGCCACCGGGTTGCGGGAAAAGAAAAAGCCCTGACTCTTTCGAGTCAGGGCTTTCAAAATAAGTCCTGGCAGCGACCTACTTTCCCACGATTGAACCGCAGTATCATCGGCGATGGCGGGCTTAACTTCCGAGTTCGGAAAGGGATCGGGTGTACCCCCGCCTCCACGGCCACCAGGACAAACATATAAGTTTCATAGGGGAGAGAGGAGGAATTAAAAGCCGCACGACTTATTAGTACCGGTTGGCTAAACGCGTCACCGCGCTTACACGTCCGGCCTATCAACCCGGTGGTCTACCGGGAGTCTTCAGCAGCCGAAGCTGAGGGAGAATTAATCTTGAGGCAGATTTCCCGCTTAGATGCTTTCAGCGGTTATTCCTTCCGAACATAGCTACCCTGCAATGCCGCTGGCGCGACAACAGGAACACCAGAGGTTCGTCCACCCCGGTCCTCTCGTACTAGGGGCAGCCCCTCTTCAATTCTCCGACGCCCACGGAAGATAGGGACCAAACTGTCTCACGACGTTTTAAACCCAGCTCGCGTACCACTTTAAACGGCGAACAGCCGTACCCTTGGGACCTGCTTCAGCCCCAGGATGTGATGAGCCGACATCGAGGTGCCAAACCGCATCGTCGATGTGAACTCTTGGATGCGATCAGCCTGTTATCCCCGGCGTACCTTTTATCCTATGAGCGATGGCCCTTCCATGCGGGACCACCGGATCACTAAAGCCTACTTTCGTACCTGCTCGAGATGTCTCTCTTACAGTCAAGCTCCCTTATGCTTTTGCACTCGACGGCTGGTTTCCAATCAGCCTGAGGGAACCTTTGCAAGCCTCCGTTACGTTTTTGGAGGCGACCGCCCCAGTCAAACTACCCACCAGACACTGTCTCCCAACCGGATAACGGTGTGGGATTAGAATCTTAAACAAGCAAGGGTGGTATTTCAACGTTGGCTCCTCCGAAGCTAGCGCCCCGAATTCACAGCCTCCCACCTATCCTACACATGTTTGTTCAAGACCCAATGTCAAGCTATAGTGAAGGTGCACAGGGTCTTTCCGTCTTTCCGCGGGTAACGGGCATTTTCACCCGTATTTCAATTTCACTGAGTCTCTGGTTGAGACAGCGGGGAGATCGTTACGCCATTCGTGCAGGTC
>Ga0268359_10546_pt1 | contig 16672 bp, 15 predicted proteins | sample BioMet11_FD_194416 | JGI IMG/M metagenome (GOLD analysis project Ga0268359, IMG submission 194416) | Sewage microbial communities from Oakland, California, United States - Biofuel 11 (PacBio Assembly) | ecosystem: Engineered > Wastewater > Sewage > Unclassified | place: USA: California | collected...
CAGAAAATGAAATCAAGGATTTCAGATAATAGTTACTGAGCATGCCAATTTGAGCGATGACTGGTTTCAAAACGCATTAATTGAAACCCCATGGAGGAACCCACCGGCTCTTGTCCCTGAAGATGGAAGTAGTAGTAAATGCAAACTATATCTATCTTGTAACACAAATTGTAAGTCTATGCATGTTCAATGTCCGACTATTTGCTAGACCATTGTATTGCATAGATATTTAACAACAAAACCATCTAGAAGCCACAATGAGAAGAACAAGGAACTGTAAATATACTTCAGCTAGTTCTGTATAGATTAGCGATTGAGATCCGGTTCTGAAGAAATTATTGTGCTATAATTTGAAACTACAAAATGCTACACGTCTACCTTGGCCTGGGTAATTTATGCAATTGGCTCATCAAATTTAAGTTACCTGAGAGGCGTATATGAAAACTAACCAAACATCAAGCCGCGATGCATGAAGCCTGGCATACTGTATTATGGATTCAATAGGTTGCCGTGTCAACATTGTAAAGGTAAAACCGCATAATATTTTTAATTGGGGAGGTTTTTGTCAGCAAGATCGCGATCCATTGAATTATTGCAGACGTCACCCCTCTGAATATAATTATAATGAATACTGTAACATCGGCATTTATGCACCTCATGTTATTACAACACTCGCCCCTCACTTATATACTTTTGACGCTATGTACAAAACAGATAAAGAGCACTGGAATTGTAGTTTAACAGATATAGATTTAGTGAAAAATTATTTGCTAGCTCACTTCGACAATCCTGACAAGGCCTATGATGAATTTGTTAAATTATCTTCTTATTGCCGAGAGTTTGTGCTTAAAAATGAAAAGTTGATTACGATAGTCAAGAAAATTTCTGCTGAATTAGAGAATGAAGATCAATTATGCTGGAATCAAATTAAAAACATTGCATTTGATATATTTGCAAACTATAATTGGCCATGGGGTTATTTCTAAGAAATACTTATGGAAAGAAATATGCCCCTTCAGTACCCTAAAGATTTGAGTCAACGTCATCACAACTGCTTATTGACAGAATAAGTCTCAACCGTTAATCAAAAAAATTCGAAACGACATTGATCTGGTGATGACACAATGGAAATAACATCAATGCGACAAAAATAATAGTCCTTCTGACTTTTAAATCTCTTTGAATCTACTGACTTAATCTATAGGTTCTTTAAAAAAATTAATTACTATTAATATGGTTTAAAAACGTAACTATATTTTTACATTGTTTTTTTTGGTACGAATCTTTGTCTGAGCGCCAGTATATTTTTTATTTGCCAATTCTCTTCGATTCTGCGCCTGTTCCTTTATAATTATTCCACTAGTTTGTCTGTTTATTGTCAATTCAACCTCTTGCTTTGACAACTTCTTTTTTATTATATAAATAATATTTGTATGATGTTTACAAATTTTACAAGGGTATTTATTTTTTCAGCGTGCTATATATAATATGAAATTTTGTATCGAGAGAAAAATTCTTCTTGACATATTCAAGACTAACGTTGCTTGTATGCTTACAATTACTACAAACAACTGATAGTCCATCTATGAAGTCTTGAGCAAAATACAACGGCAATGAAAAATCAATTTTATATTCATACGCTATTGGATGACTCCTTTCTTTAGTATAATTGTCGCTGACGACTGACCATCGTTGAAAATTACGGGAAACTGTCTTGTATGTCATTTTCCCCTCACTGAAATCAATTCAATTTTTCCTACATTTAAAACTTGAACCTAATTAGCTTAATATTATATGTCTGCTGAAGAGATTCCCCTCGCGAGCAAATGACCACCTGTGAGGACCCAATGGCTACCAGTGAATTCAAAGAATACCTCCTAAAAGGCCTCCTGAAAAAAATTTGTGACGCGCAGGGGTCATCCCCTAATATGTGTGATCAATCTCAGTGGGCTCCAAGATCAACTCCGACCAGCACAGCGTGGGACTATTCGAAATTCGCCCCTATTTCTTGGACGCCAGCCGAAAAATTAAAAGCAAAACTGTCAAAGCGGCCTATGTGAAGACCTTCAAGACCTGGAAGGTCTATTGGATACGCAGGACAAGCAGCTGGACAAAATATGATCCATGCCCGAAGGTGAAGGCGATTGAAGAATTCATAAATATTGTCAAAGAAGATGAGTTTCATTGTTTCTTTGGGTAGCTCTAAGCAGTCATACTTACTTAAATTTACTTTCTATTGCCTTACTTATTTCTCCAGTTCGTGCAGCCCTTGAACGGTGGACATAAATATCATCAATGACAAATGAAAGGACTTCATAGACATCAAGAATATCATTTCTCGACAGCACTCCCCCATGTGCAGCCTCATTTCCAAGCCATTAATTGCCATAAGTCGTATGGCCAATGCCTCTTCAGATGCTCTAAACAGTTCGATTCTTCTATGTAGTTTTAATTTTGTTTTGCTGCCGTTCTTCGCACTAATCTCTCTTGGAACATCATTTTCATCAAGAAATCTTTCAACAGCATTTCGAGCATGTGCACCAGCAGACAAAGTGTCGCTAAAAAGACTAGAGAAAGACAGATTTAATTCCTCTGATATTTTTAAAGGAGTATTTTAGGAATTTGAAATATTGGCAAAGATGGAAAGAAAAACTTTGGAGTTAAAGTGTCGTGATAAGACCACCCACTAGGCGATTGATCGTACGCAGGCTCAGTTGAAGCAATCCCAGCAAAAGATATTGGATACCTACATTCTTCGAATGTGCACGCGAGAATGCCAGACACAACAAAATCACAGGATTCAGGGTCAACATAGTCTATTTCTGCGCTTGATTTCATAAAAATAGATTCAGGGACACAGGCAAGTCTTCCTACTCCACATTGTGGACAAACAATTTTTGTCTGCTCATTTCTTGTAAATTGTAAATTTAATATATACTCTCTATCCATGACACACGCCTATTTTTCTATCAATCTTATACGGCGAGCGAAGAAGAAATCGGAAACATGATCTATTCCAAAATCAAAAACGCTTGAATAATTCATGAGTTTTGTCAAAAAAAAAAAACGAGACCAATGTTCCTTTGAATTTAATTAATTCTTTTTAGGAGCTGGCGTTCGTATTTCATTTGTTTCGATAATAAACTCGCAAGTGCTGCGCCGACTCCAACGACTAACCTAGCGTGTCTGGGTGATATCCCAGAGTGCCTAATTTTACCATGACCCGTTCCATAGATATTACGCAGTTCGTATATCCCCGTAACGACTTGCCCAAGGTTGCTCAAGACGCGGCGAACAATCTCTGAACCTTTGACAGATTCATGTACTTCAGATGGGTCGAGTTTTAAGTTCTTTTGCACTTTTTTGAGCAATTTTGGAAGATCTTCTTTGCAATTATCATCCCCGAACCCCATTAAAACTGTTTTCATAACACTTTCGAGCATTTCTTTTGTAGAACCAACTGCCAGCTCTGGATCTGTCTCTATTGATTCGCGAATTCTTTGTATATGTTTTGACAAATTGAATGAATTATCTAGAGCAACTTTTTCTGTAACCGAAAGACTAAGGTGGATGTGTCCAAATAACTCTTCAAACAATTGCGGATCTTTGCCTTGAACCCAGTCTTGAAGCTTACAATAATCAACAAGGATATTGAAATTTCCTTTGTCGAGATCGATCAATCGACCAAGCACTTCTAAAACACACCCAGGATAATCATCATCTCCGAAGCTAAGACTTCTAAGAAGCCTTGGATGAGAATTTATAATGTCTTTGCCATTTATCAGATACGTTACCTCGTCCCAATTTTCTGAATCGAATTTTGAAACTATACAACGTTTTAAAGCGAGGATAGCCTTTGGGGGAAGTTCAGGACTTGCCGCCGGACTGCTAATTGCTTGATGGATCACTCGATTCACCCTTGTCGTAAAAAATTATCATTTATTAAAAGTATTTATTGCATTAAGATTGTTTCCCTAAAAGAGCATTCAAAAGTGATTTCAGAAGCAGCTTTATCGATAGCGACTGCGTATGTGTATCATAACTATATTCATTATCAAGCAATTTTCAGTCCCCACCCTCAACCCGTCAGCATAACAGAAAACACTGATAAAATGCCCCCTTAATCTCGCCCAAATCAAAACGCAGCCCCCTGCGCATTTGGTCCAGCCTCATCCCTTCACCCAAACCAAACGGTTTCGGTGAAGAAAATTTCCCAACCATCTGGTTTGAATTTTTCTGCGACCCGAACTAAATATATTAACAATATCAATATATTAAAAATTTATTCAGTAAAATCAGTATGATTTCGGACCAATGGGCTAAGTCGGCAGGCAAAGAAGGGAAAAATCAGACGGGGCGGGGAGATGGAGCGGGAAGTGCCAACGGGAGGCCAACGGCGTATGTGGCACCGACCCCCTGAATACCAAAAAATGGGCCGCTAGCAGGATTTGCTAACGGCCCAAATTTCTTGGAAATCTTGGTCGGGATGAGAGGATTTGAACCTCCGACCCCCTGAACCCCATTCAGGTGCGCTCCCAGACTGCGCTACATCCCGCTGTCGAGAGGCCGGAATTACATCCCACCACTGCCTTTGTCAACGGCCGGCCGCCAAGCCATGCCGGGACCCTGCATCGACCGAGGCGAGACTCCTTAAATAATTTTATCTTTTTAGCTGGTTACATCTATAAAAATAATTACCGCAACGACAGGAACCGCAACCGCCCGTGCGATCAAACGCGCGCTCTTCCGGTCGCGACCCTGCCCCATGCGTCGAATGCGGCGCCTTGGGCGGCCAAAGGGCCGCGCCCTTTGGAATCACGAGAGGATTTGAGGAGGTTGCCATTTCAGGCGTGAGGCAAAGCAAGGCCTCCAGGGAGTTGTGCCGCGATCTCCGGTCGGACGCCCTCTCGCGCTGCGGGGATCGGACCAAGCGCAAAAAGTTCCGACGGACGACCGCTCCGGCCCGTTGACAGGGGCCTGCCCTGACCCTACCTTGTATCCACCCAAAGGGGAGTAGCTGTCCCGGACAGGGTCAACAACCCTGCGGCCCAACCGCCGCCTGGCCCTGTCGTCGGTCCCTCGGAACCGATCGGCGAGACCTTTGGCATGCCCGCGCGTGCCAAAGGACTGTCCCGGCCGCGCTTAACGCCGAGGAGATCCGCATGACCCGATTGCTTCCCGTCTGGCTGGCCGTGGCCGCTTCCCTGCCCGGCCTCATCTGCGCCCTGGCCGGCTTCCACCTCGCCCCGCCCCTGGCGGCCCTCTTGTCCGGCGCCGCCATCCTGGCCGCGTCCTTTATCCTGCTGTGGGCCTGCGACGTGGCCCAAAACGACATCCCGCAAGCCCTGGCCCTGGCCGTGGTCGCCCTGATCGCCGTGCTGCCGGAATACGCCGTGGATATGTATTTCACCTGGATGGCCGGCCAAAATCCCCAGTCCGACTACGCCCATTTCGCCATCGCCAACATGACCGGCGCCAACCGGCTCCTTATCGGCGTAGCCTGGACGGCTGTGGCCATCATCGTCTGGTGGCGCACCCGAGGACCGGTACTCCTGGGACCCGAACGCCGCATCGAGGTCCTTTTCCTCGGCCTGGCCACGGTTTACGCCATGAGCATTCCGCTTACGGGCAGCCTCACCTGGGTGGACGGCGTCGTGCTCATGGCCTTTATGTCGTCTATATCGCCATTGCCGCCCGCCGGGAATGCGAGGAACCGGAACTGTGCGGCATGGCCGCCATTCTCGGCGCCCTGCCCACCGCGAAGCGACGGTTGGCCACGGCGGCCCTCTTTCTCTTCGCCGCCGGCGTGATCGTCGGCAATGCCGAGACCTTCAGCGAAGGTCTCGTGGCCACCGGCCGGCAGTTCGGCATCGACGAATTTCTGCTCGTGCAATGGCTGGCCCCCATCGCCTCCGAAGCCCCGGAATTCATCGTGGCCATCATGTTCGCCCTGCGGGGCCTCGGCGGCCTGGCGCTGGGCAGCCTCATCTCCTCCAAGCTCAACCAATGGACCCTGCTCGTCGGCATGATCCCGGGCGTCTACGGCGTCTCCTCGGGTTCACTGGCCACCCCCATTCCCCTGTCCGGCCTCCAGATGCACGAGGTTCTGCTGACCGCCGCCCAATCGCTTCTGGCTGTGGGACTTCTGGCCGGGCTGCGGCTCTCCATCCGGGGAGCCATGCTCCTGTTCGTGCTCTTTTTAGGCCAGTTCCTGGCCCCGGCCATGCCGGCAGCCCTGTGGGCACATCTCCCCGGTCACCTCTCCGGCACCCAGGTCCACTTTCTCTTTAGTTTCCTCTACATGGGGGGCTTCGTCCTGCTTTTGCCGCACACCGGACGCCAGCTCCTGGCCCTGGTGCGGCCAACTCGCACCCGGACCTCTTGACGCCGGTCACGCCCGGCCCTATGTACCGCCCCCCGTCGCATGCACGCGGTGAGCAAAATGACGCCGGGCCAAGGAGCGCGCCATTATGGACCAGGGATTCGAATTACCGCTTTATCTCGATCTGTTCGCCGTGTTTCTCATGGCCGCCACCGGCGCCATCGAAGCCATCCGGCGCCAATTCGACCTGGTGGGACTTTTGGGTCTGTCCCTGGCCACCGGCCTTGGCGGCGCGCTCATTCGGGACGGCATCTTCCTCCAGGCCGGCGTGCCGGCCGTGGTCCGGCATCAGGCCTATCTTTACGTCGTGGCTGCGGCGGCCGCCGCCTGCCTGGCCTTCGGCCGACGGGCCGTCTTGTCGGAAAAGCTGGTGGCCCTGGTGGATGCGGCGGCGCTCGGCGCCTACGCCGTGGTCGGCATGGAAAAGTCCCTGGCTTTCGGCCTGGACTTCGCCCCGGCCGTGCTGGTCGGTGTGGTCAATGCCTGCGGCGGCGGCATCCTGCGCGACGTGCTCGTGCGCGAGCAGCCCATGGTCTTCCGGCCGGGGCAGTTCTATGCCTTCGCCGTGCTGATCGGCTGCCTGACCTACCCGTTTTTGCGCCAGACCATGGCCGTGCCGCCCTTGATCGCCGCCCTGGTCACCATTCTCGTCACCTTTCTCCTGCGGGTGCTGGCCATCATCTACAACTGGCGCACAGGACCGATCCGCGAAAGCGGCCTGTTCCCCTTCCGCCATCACCCGCCCGTCGCATAACCCCCCTTCCCCCGTGGCTCCCTCGCCACGGGGCCACTCCCAGGAGCCCCGCATGACCAAGATCGCCATTCCCTCCCGTGACGGCCAGGTGGACGCCCATTTCGGCCACTGCGGCTATTTCACCATCCTGACCATCGACCAGGACAAGGCCATCGTGGCTGAAGAGACCTTCGCCCCGCCGGCCGAATGCGGCTGCCGCTCCAACTTGGTGGGCGACCTTCTGACCATGGGCGTCACCGCACTCATCGCCGGCAACATGGGCCAGGGCGCTGTCGATAAATTGCGCCAGGCCGGCCTCACCGTGGTGCGCGGCGCCGCAGGCCCCGTCCACGCCGCCGCCCGGGCCTGGCTCGACGGCCAGCTCGTCGACCGCGAGGAACTCTGCCAGAGCCACGACTGCCAGCATTAAAACGCCTCCGGCGGCCAGGGCGCTGCCCTGGACCCGCTGGGGGGAATCATCCCCCCCAGGCCCCCTGATCCGTGGACCATTTCTCCCACACCTAGCCCCGCCGTTCGTTACCCCTCGGTGCGAGGGAGTCCGGGGGGCATCATGCCCCCCGGCCGCCGGAGGCTTCTTTGTCGTTTTCCCGCCTCCGGCGGCCAGGGCGCTGCCCTGGACCTGCTGGGGGGAATCAGTCCCCCCAGGCCCCCTGATCCGTGGACCATTTCTCCCACACCTAGCCCCGCCGTTCGTTATCCCTCGGTGCGAGGGAGTCCGGGGGGCATCATGCCCCCCGGCCGCCGGAGGCTTCTTCGTCGTTTTCTTCTCTTCTTATCGAATGAGACGCCGTCGCATACCGGCCAGGGCCAAGGGCAAGAATACGACGATGCAGCCGGCCAGGACGGCGGCGTTGCCCCAGGAAGCGGCGGTAAGCCGGCCCAGGCAAGCGGCCCGGGTCAGTTCGGCCAAGTGGTAGAGCGGCATCATGACGGCGCAGTCGGCCGCCCAGCCCGGCAGGGCCTCCACCGGGAAAAACGTGCCGGAAAAGAGAAACATGGGCGTGATAAAAAGAAAAAGCGGCAGGTTGAACATATCGATCGAGGAAGTCACGCTGGTGATGGCCATACCCAAGGCCCCGAAGGCCAGACCGCCGAGAAAGGCCACGGGAATGATGGCCAGGGCCTCGAACGACGGCACATAGCCCATGACGGCGATGACGCACAGCATGATTGCGGCGGCGATGACCGCCCGGGTAGCGCCCCAGACGATCTCGGCCACGATGATCTCTTCCAGGGACAGGGGCGTGGCCAGCATGGCGTCGTAGGATTTCTGGAAGAACATCCGTACGAACGAATTGTAGGTCGTCTCCATGAAGGCTTGCCACATGGTCGTGACGGCGACCAACGCCGACGCGAAGAACTGGATGAAGCGCATGGTCTGGCCGTGCCAGGAGACGTCGGTGACGAGTCCCGAAAAACCCAGGCCGAAGGCCAGCAGATAAAAGAGCGGCTCCAGCAGCGGCGGCAGGAAATTGATGGCCAGGATGCGCCGGTAGACACGCAGATTGCGCCGCCAGACCGCCCAAAAAAGTCCCGTGAAACGTGGATCGGCCTTCATTCGCGAAGCTCCCTTCCGGTCAGGCGCAAAAAGACGTCCTCCAAGGTGGCGGCCCGCAGCAGGCCGCAGTCCGGACAGAATCGATCCCGCAGGGCGATAAGGGCCGGCCTGTCCTCACCGTAGACAATCAGCCGCCGGCCGGATCGGTCGAACCGGAGGCCCTGCTCGGCCAGTGTGGCGAAAAGCGCCTCGTCCGGGTCCTCGACCTCCAGGGTGTACCGGCCGACCGTGGCGGCGACCAGCGAAACGGGATCGCCTTCCGACACCACCCGGCCGTGGTCGATGATGCACAGCCGGTCGCAGAACCGTTCGGCCTCCTCCATGGCGTGGGTGGTGAGCAGGATGGTCATCCCCTGGCGCTTGAGGTCGAGCAGCCGGTCCCACAGGGTGTTTCTGGACTGGGGATCGAGGCCGGTGGTCGGTTCGTCCAGGATGAGCAGCTCCGGTCGATTGATGATGGCCCGGGCGAGCATCAGGCGTCGGGCCATGCCGCCGGAAAGCTCCTCGTACTTGAAGCGCTTGCGGCCCTCCAAGGCGAAAAACGACAGCAGCTCCTCGGCCCGGGCCCTGGCCTCGGCGGCCGGAATCCGGAAATAGCCGGCAAAAACCAGCAGATTTTCCAGGACGGACAGGTCCGGGTCCAGGGTGTTGCCCTGCTGGCACACGCCGATGCGGGCCCGGATACGCCGGAAGGCCGGCCCGATGTCCAGGCCGAACACCCGGATGGTCCCGCCGGAGAGCGGCGAAAAGCCGTAGATCATGCGAATGGTGGTGGTCTTGCCGGCCCCGTTGGGACCGAGCAGACCGAAGCATTCGCCCCGCCGCACGGCGAACGAGACGCCGTCCACGGCGGGAAACGATCCGAAAACCTTGCGCGCCCCTTCGACGGAAAGGACGATGCTATCCGCGCGTTGTTCCATGACTTCTGCTACTCCAAAAACACTCGGACCGGCCAAGAGGGCATTTTCTTTTCCCGGATTGCCTTTCCCCTCGTCCCTTTCTATAATTCGTGTCATGGAGAAGCACATGGGCATACAACCAGCCGCGCACGGAGATCTCCCCTCCGCTTCGCCCGCGGCGGAGGCGGCCGCTTCGAACTTCGCCGTGGCCCGGCAGCCCATCTATGAAGTCGCCAGCGGCAAGGTCTTCGGCTACGAACTCCTCTACAGCACCATCGGCTCCGGCAACGTGGCCGCAATCCCCTCCGACGAGGAAGCCACCCTGGCCGTCCTGGGGAACGGTATCCTGGCCATTTCCCAGGACGTAAACCCGAAAAAACGGCTCTTCATCAATTTCCCCAGGGAAATCCTGGAAAAAGGCTATCACCGCTTTCTGGACAAGGAACGCTTCGTCATCGAGGTGCTGGAACGCGTGGAGGTGGATGCGGCCTTCACGGAGCTTATCCGTTGCATCCGGACCGACGGCTACGTCCTGGCCCTGGACGACTACGTGGGCGATCCGGCCTTCGATCCTATCCTGCCGAGCGTCAGCTGCGTCAAGATCGATTTTCTGGCCCTGCGCGACGATCCGGCCCGCCTGGAAGCGGTCATCGCGGCCATGACCGCGGCGGGCAAAACCATCCTGGCCGAAAAAGTGGAAACCGAGGCCGACATCTTCCTGTGCCGGGCCCGAAATATCCGCCTCGCCCAGGGGTTCTACTACAGCCGCCCCCTGGTGGTGACCGCCAAGGCTCTCGACGCCAACCAGGCGGTCAAGCTGCACCTGCTCTCCGAAATCAGCCGGCCCGACATCGACGTCAAAAAATCCGGGAAAGCATCAGCTCCGATGTCTCTCTGGCCTACAAGCTCCTGCGCTACGTGAACGCCGCCCGCTTCTACCGGGGACAGCCCATCGAATCCCTGGACTTCGCCATACGGCTCCTGGGACGAAACGCCCTGGCCAGCTGGCTGTGCGTCAACCTGCTGGCCAGCCTCGGCTCCTCCCCCCGGGACCGGGAACTGGCCTTTGCCTCGGCGGTGCGGGGGCGCTTCCTCTCCCTGCTCGATCCCAAACGCGCCCACCCCTGCCATCAGGGGGAATCCATCTGCCTGGTCGGTCTGCTCTCGTTGCTTGACGCCATCCTGGGCCTGCCCATGCCCGAAGCGCTCAGACACATCACCATCGACGCCGGAATGCGGCGCGCCCTGCTCGGCCTGCCGAGTCCCAACATGCCGTGCCTGCCCCTGGCCAAGGAATTCGAGAACGGCCCGGGACCGCAGGCCGACGCCCTGTCGCGCGCCTTCGGCGTGCCCCGCAAGCAGGCGACCCTGGCCCACACGGAAGCCTTGACCTGGGCGGCCGAGATGTTCCGCGCGGCGGATTGAAAGGGGAAAGGGACGGGCGCCCTAGCCCAGGCATCGGGCGTAGGAAAGGATATGCTGCTGGCTGAGCAGCCCGGCCAGACTGCCGTCCGCCGCAAAGAGCGCCACGCGGCGCACGCCGCGTTGGCGCATGAAAAGGATCACCTTGTAGACCATGGCCGTGGTGGGGACACTCGCGACAGGAGCCGTCATGTAGTGCGCAAGAGGCTCGGTCAACCGTTCGGGATAGCCGAGAATCTTGCCGGTGGCGTCCCGGTCGGTGAAAATGCCGACCGGCTTGTCCAGGACCACGGCCAACACGGCGTCGAGATCCTTCTCCCGCATGAAGGCCAGGGTGTGGCGGATCGAAAGATCCGGCGGAACCGCCGGCGGCGTCGCGCGCAAAAGTTCCTGGCAGGCGATGTTTTCCACCATGAAATCCACGGCCAGGGCGTCCACCAGCTCCTTGTCCGTGACCAGACCGCTCAGGCAGCCGTCCGGCCCCAGCACCACCAGATGCCGGGTCTGCCGGTCGAGCATGACCTTGATGGCCTCCTCCACCAGCATGGTCTTCGGCACGCCGGGCATGGCGCGCGTGAGGATTTCGCCCACGGGCGTCGCGGCCTCCACGTCCACGTCCAGGCGACGGCACAGTTCGCGCTCGGTAACGAAGCCCACCACCCGGCGGCCGGTCACGACGGCCAGGCAGCTGACGTCCGCCGCGGCCATGGCCGTAGCGGCAGCCACCGCCGTGGCATCGAGCGCCACGAACCCCGGTCGCTTGACCAGTTCCCCCACCCGCCGCTTGAACATGCGCCACCCGATCGGGGCCTCGCCGCCGTCTCTTTTCGCCAGGACGGCAACCGCCCCGGCCTTCCCCGGCACTCGCACATCCCGAAGCACCTGCTATAACCTATCGGCACGTTGGGCAAAAAGGTCAAGGAATTCTCCACACCCACCGTCCGGGACCAGCCGATGGCCGGCCGCTGCCGGGCGTGGCGTTTTGACAATCCCCTGCCTCTCGTCTAGGTTCGTTCGTCTTTAGCAACATCGTGCGCCAAAGGCGCCCAGCTCGGACCCACATCCATGGATACCATACAAAAAATCAAGGGCTTCGCCGATCTTTTCCCACCCGAATCCGGTGTCTTCTCCTGGATCGAATCCACCGCCCGGGAGATTTTTTCCCGCTACGGCTACCGGGAGCTGCGCATCCCGGTCCTCGAACGCACCGAACTCTTTTCCCGCTCCATCGGCGAGGAAACCGACGTGGTGCAAAAGGAAATGTACACCTTCCGGACCGCAAGGGCCGTTCGCTCACCCTGCGCCCCGAAGCCACGGCCGGGGTCATGCGGGCGCTGGCCGAGGGAGGCCGCGCCGGCGAGGGCCTAAACAAGGTGTTCGCCTACGGCCCCATGTTCCGCTACGAACGGCCGCAAAAGGGCCGCATGCGCCAGTTCCACCAGATCGACGTCGAGGCCGTGGGCTCGCCCGATCCCCTGCTCGACGCCGAAATCCTGCTCATGCTGCGCCACTATCTTTCGGCGCTGGGACTTTCCGAGCTGACCGTGGAGCTCAACTCCCTGGGCTGCCCGGCCTGCCGGCCGGCCTATCTCGACGTGCTGCGGGAATTTCTCAAAGGCATGCACAAGGAACAGCTCTGCGAGGACTGCATGCGCAGAAAGCTCACCAATCCGCTGCGCGTGCTCGATTGCAAGGTCCCCCAGTGCAAGGAATTCACGGCCGACGCCCCGCGCATCACCGACCATCTGTGTCCGGAGTGCGCCGGGCATTTCGCCGCCGTGCGCCGGGTCCTCGACGCCGCCGGCCTGAACTACGTGCTCAATCCCCGTCTGGTACGGGGTCTCGACTACTACGTGCGCACCACCTTCGAGATCGTCTCCGGCGCCATCGGCTCCCAGTCCTCGGTAGCCGGCGGCGGCCGCTACGACGGACTGGTCTCCTCGATCGGCGGCCCGGACGTGCCGGGCGTGGGCTTTGCCTGCGGCATGGAACGACTGGCCCTGCTCATCAATGCGCATAACGAGCCGGCCCCGGACTTTTTCCTGACCGTGCTCGACCCGGCCGGCCTGGAAACGGGTCTGCTTTTGGCCCAGAAGCTGCGCCAGAAAGGCCTGGCCGGCGAAACTCCCTATGCGCCCCGGGGCACCAAGGGGCAAATGCGCGCCGCCGACAAGTCCGGCGCCCGTTTCTGTCTGGTGCTCGGGACGGAAGAACTGGCCGCCGGCACCGTGGTGGTCAAGAACATGCAGGGCGGCGGCCAGGAAACCCTGCCCCGGGACGGCCTGGCCGCCGCGCTTCGCGCCAGGATGTAACGACGAGGAACTGGGGGCGCCGCCCCCACCCCCGCCGGGAGAATCATTCCCCCGGACCCCTGGATGGCATAACGAGGCGGGCACAGGACACCGTAACCGATAAAAGTTTTTGAAAAAGGGTGTGGGGAAAAACTTTTTCCAAAAGTTTTTCCCCACATTCTTGAAAAAAGGAACTCCCCATGAGCGAGACAATAGCCCTGGACGGCCTGGACGGCTGGCGGCGCACCCACGATTGCGGCGCGCTGCGGCGGCAGGACGTGGGGCGTGAGGTGTGTCTGATGGGCTGGGCCCAATTCCGCCGCGACCACGGAGGGTTGATCTTCATCGACCTGCGCGACCGGGGCGGGCTCACCCAGGTGGTCTTCTGCCCCGAAGGCAACGCCGAAGCGCTGGAGCGGGCGCACGTCCTGCGCACGGAGTACGTCCTGGCCATAACCGGCCGGGTGCGGTCCCGGCCCGAGGGCATGGAAAATACCGCCATGCCGACCGGCGAAATCGAGGTGGAGGTCACGGAATTCAAGCTGTTAAACACCTCGGCCACGCCCCCCTTCCCCATCGAGGACCGCATCGACGCCTCGGAGATGCTGCGGCTCAAGTACCGCTATCTGGATTTGCGCCGGCCCAAGCTGGCCGCCAATTTCATCCTGCGTCACCGGGCCGTGCAGGTTATCCGGCACTATCTGGACGATCTGGGCTTTTTGGAAGTGGAAACCCCGATCCTGACCAAGAGCACCCCCGAGGGCGCCCGCGATTTCCTGGTGCCGAGCCGGATGACCAACGGCACCTTCTACGCCCTGCCCCAGTCGCCGCAGCTTTTCAAGCAGCTGCTCATGATGTCCGGGTTCGACCGCTACTTCCAGGTGGTCAAGTGCTTCCGCGACGAGGACCTGCGCGCCGACCGCCAGCCCGAGTTCACCCAGGTGGATATCGAGATGAGCTTCGTCGACGAGGAACAGATCATGGCCATGGCCGAGGGCCTGGTGCGGACCATGTTCCGCAAGGCGGCGGGCATCAACCTGCCGGACGTCTTCCCGCGCATGACCTTTGCCGAGGCCATGCGGGACTACGGCCTGGACAAGCCCGACATCCGCTTCGACTTGAAACTCGTGGACGTGACGGACGTGGTGCGCGGCTCCCAGTTCCAGGTCTTCGCCAAGGCCGAGCTGGTGAAAGCCCTGCACGTGCCCGGCGGGGCCAGCCTCTCCCGCAAGGAGATCGACGACCTGACGGAGTTCGTCAAAATCTACGGAGCCAAGGGCCTGGCCTGGATCAAGATCAAGGAAGACGAATGGCAGTCGCCCTTCGCCAAGTTCTTAAGCGACGCGGAACGGGCCGGCCTGACCGAGGCGCTGCACCTGGCCGTCGGCGACATCGTCTTTTTCCAGGCCGGCGCGCCGGAAATGGTCAACACCGCCCTCGGGTATCTGCGCGTCCGGCTGGGCGAACGCTTCGGGCTCATTCCCGAGGGCGACTTCGCCCCGGTCTGGGTCACGGATTTTCCGCTTTTGGAATACAACGTCGAGGAAAAACGCTGGACGGCCCGCCACCATCCCTTCACCGCGCCCCAGCCCGGCAATATCGAACGGCTGGCCACCGAGCCCGGCGAGGCCCTGTCCCGGGCCTACGATCTGGTCTTAAACGGCAGCGAGATCGGCGGCGGCTCCATCCGCATCCATGACCGGGCCACCCAGAAGGCCATGTTCGCGGCGCTCGGCATCGGGGACGCGGAGGCCGAGGAAAAATTCGGCTTCCTGCTCACTGCCCTGGAATACGGCGCCCCGCCCCACGGCGGCATTGCCTTCGGTCTGGACCGACTTATCATGATCCTGTCCGGAGCCAAGTCCATCCGCGACGTCATCGCCTTCCCCAAGACCCAGAAGGCCGTCTGCCTGTTGACCGACGCCCCGTCCACGGTATCGTCCACCCAGTTGCGGGAACTCGGCATCCGGTTGCGCACGAAAGAGACGGATAAGGAAAAGCCTGCTTCATGACCTTGGAAATACTACAATATCCGCATCCGATCCTGGCCGCCAAGGCCGAGCCGATTCCGGCCGTAACGCCGGAGATCCGGGAGCTGGCGGCAGCCATGGCCGAGGCCATGTACGCCAATCAGGGCGTCGGGCTGGCCGCGCCCCAGGTCGGCCGCGCCATCCGGCTGGTGGTCATCGACCTGTCCGGACCGGAAAAACGCGAGGAACTGCTCACCCTGGTCAACCCGGCGGTCGTGGCGGCCTCCGGCGAGCAGGAGGACGAGGAAGGCTGCCTGTCCGTGCCCAACTACCGGGCCAACGTCAAACGGGCGGCCAAGGTCACGGTCGAAGCCACCGACCTGGACGGCAAACCGATGCGTATCGAGGCCGACGAGCTTTTTGCCGTCTGCCTCCAGCACGAGATCGAACATCTGGACGGGGTGCTTTTCATCGACCACATAAGCCACCTCAAGCGGGCCATGTACGACAAGCGGGTGAAGCGATGGGCCAAGACCAAGAAAACGCGGGACTCCGAAAGCTCGTAGCCGTGTTCATGGGCACTCCGGAGTTCGCCTCCACGGTGCTCGGCCATATCCTGGCCTCGGAGGCGGTGACGGTCGCGGCGGTCTACACCCAGCCCGACCGGCCCTGCGGCCGTGGGAAAAAGTGCCGCCCCGGCCCGGTCAAACTCCTGGCCCTGGACCGGGGGTTGCCCGTCCACCAGCCGGCGACCTTCAAGGACCCGGCCGCCGTGGCCACGCTCGCCGCCTACGCCCCGGACGTGCTGCTGGTGGCCGCCTACGGCATGATCCTGCCCCAGGCCGTGCTCGCCATCCCCCGGCTGCTGCCCTTAAACGTCCACGCCTCGCTGCTGCCGGCCTGGCGCGGAGCCGCTCCCATCGAACGGGCCATCGCCGCCGGCGACCGGCTTACCGGCATCACCATCATGCGCATGGAAGCCGGCCTCGACACCGGCCCCATGGTCCTGCAACGGGCCCTGGCCATAGGCGAAAACGATACGGCCGGCAGCCTGCGGGCCGAACTGGCCGATTTGGGCGGCCGGCTCCTGGTCGATGCCCTGGGCAAGCTCCGGATCGGCGCCGTGCCGCTTATTCCCCAGGACGACAGCCGGGCCACCTACGCCAAAAAGATCGACAAGGCCGAGGGGTTCATCGACTGGACCAGACCGGCCCGGGAGGTCCACGACCTGATCCGGGCCATGACCCCGCATCCGGGGGCTTTTTTCTTCTGGCGGCCGGCGCCGGACAAGCCGGCCCTGCGCATCATCGTCCAGCCCGGCCGGCCGGGCGGCCCCCGACCCGAGGGCATCGGGCCGGGCCAATTCGCCGGACTGCTCGACGGGCACCTCGGCGTG
>Ga0268359_10418_pt1 | contig 16660 bp, 16 predicted proteins | sample BioMet11_FD_194416 | JGI IMG/M metagenome (GOLD analysis project Ga0268359, IMG submission 194416) | Sewage microbial communities from Oakland, California, United States - Biofuel 11 (PacBio Assembly) | ecosystem: Engineered > Wastewater > Sewage > Unclassified | place: USA: California | collected...
GATTATCGTCATCATGCTTCACTTGAATTCATTTGACCAAAACTCTATCTCCAAAATCGACAGGATTAATTGAAATAACATTACTATCATCGACTATCGTAGCCCATAAATATGTATACGTTGCGCTACCGCCGTTAAAATTTACTCTATCTAGAATGAATACAAAGGTTGGTTTTGTATTTTTGTCAAAATAAAATTCAGCTAATGGCAAAATACCGGTACAGCCATCCGTAGGAAGTCCAGTCTTTGCACAAGGCCCTAGCAAAAAGTTGTCAAAATTATACGGGGGAAACTTAAAAGTTAACATTTTATTTCCATCACTATCTGGGATTTTGAACTGTTTCTGTAGAGTATTTTTTGATATCAGCTTTAGACAAAGCAAACGATGTCGTCGAAACAAACAAACCATAAAAACAGCAAAAGAAAATGATAAATCTTTTCATCATAACACTCTCACAACAAACAAAAAGTTTCAGGCTTATGAATCGAAAATTATCAACAAAGTTAACCGCAGTAATTTTCTAAGCATAACGACTTACCGATAGTGGAATGCAAAGTCAACTAGCGGAGATGGTTATTCTTTTGATTATTGCCTAGCGGAACATAATTAGTTGATTTTACATATCAATTTTTAACTTTTGAACTTATCAATATTTTTACAGTAAAATCGATGGATTAAAACATTTTGATCCTTGTCTTTTTGATTAACATATTAAAATAATTAACTATTCCATTCTCCCATCCCCACTCAATCCCCGTTTTCTCCTCCCTCCGTGAAAAATCCCAACAAACCCCTTGACCTCCCCGTACCAAATCCGTACTTACCCCGAGCCAACGACGCGCCAACGAAGCCAACGGTTTTGGCCCCCAACTTTTTCTTGGGAACGAAAGATTTGGGGTTGACTTCGGGACGAGTTTGGGGCATTTAGCCTGTTCCCTGATTCTGTTTATAGGACCGTAGCTCAGGGGGAGAGCGCTTGCTTGACACGCAAGAGGTCGGGAGTTCAAATCTCCCCGGTCCTACCACGTTCACACAGGGAGGCCACGGCCTCCCTTTCTTTATAGAGCGGTGGGGCAGAAGCCCCCGGAGAAGGCAACGTGCTGGTCACAATCGATGACAAATCCCTGGAAGCGGCGGCCGGCGAATCCTGCGGCCAGGTCCTTTCCCGGGCCATTTCCGGCAAACGTTTGAAAAATTCCGTGGCCTGCCTTGTCGATGGGCAGCCCCGGGACCTCTCCGCGCCCGTGCCCGACGGGACCCGTGAGCTGGCCCCCGTGCTGGCTGATTCGCCCCAGGGGCTTGCCATTATTCGCCACTCGACCGCCCATATCATGGCCGAGGCCGTCAAAAAGCTGTTCCCCACGGCCCAGGTCACTATTGGCCCGGCCATCGAAAACGGGTTCTATTACGATTTCGCCTTTGAACGGCCGTTTACCCCCGAGGATCTCGAAGCCATCGAGGCGGAAATGCAAAAAAGCATTGCCGCCAATCATCCGTTCTCCTGCACCTATGTGCCCAAGGCCGATGCCAAGGCGCTGTTTGCCTCCCAGGGCGAGGCCTACAAGCTTGAGATCATGGATGAGAATATCGAGGGCGATACGGTTTCGCTGTACCGGCACGGCGCCTTTACTGATCTGTGTCGCGGCCCCCATGTGCCCACCACCGGCATGGTCAAGGCGTTCAAGCTCTTGTCCGTGGCCGGGGCCTACTGGCGCGGGGACGAAAAGCGTCCCATGCTCCAGCGCATTTACGGCACTGCCTTTGCCGCGGAGGCCGATCTCAAGACCTATCTCCATCATCTTGAGGAGGCCAAGAAGCGCGATCACCGCAAGCTTGGCACCCAGCTCGACCTCTTCAGTTTTTCCGAGGAAGCCGGGGCCGGCATGGCCATCTGGCATCCCAAGGGCGAGCTCATCCGCACCATTCTCGAGGATTTCGAGCGCAAGGAACATCTGCGGCGCGGCTACCAGTTAGTGCGCGGACCCCAGATCCTCAAGCGCGAGCTTTGGGAGCGTTCCGGGCACTACGACAACTACCGCGAGAACATGTATTTCACCGAGATCGACGGGCAGGCCTACGGCATCAAGCCCATGAACTGCCTCGCCCACATGCTCATCTACAAATCTCGGGTGCGCAGCTACCGCGATCTGCCCCAGCGCTACTTCGAGCTCGGCGTGGTGCACCGGCACGAGAAATCCGGCGTGCTGCACGGGCTCATGCGGGTGCGCCAGTTCACCCAGGACGATGCCCATATCCTGTGCCGTCCGGACCAGCTTTTGGAAGAGATCACCGGCGTGATCAAGTTCGTCCAGGATGTGGTGGGGCTTTTCGGCTTCGACTACGAAGTCGAGCTCTCTACGCGGCCGGAAAAGTCCATCGGCTCGGACGAGGACTGGGACCGCGCCACCAAGGCGTTGACCGATGCCCTGGAATCCCTGGCCCTGCCGTACGACATCAACGAAGGTGACGGCGCCTTTTACGGGCCCAAGATCGATATCAAGCTCAAGGACGCCCTGGATCGCCGGTGGCAGTGCGCCACGGTCCAGTGCGACTTCACCTTGCCGGAACGCTTCGATCTCGTGTATACCGACGCAGATGGGGAGCGCAAACGGCCCGTCATGCTGCACCGGGTGATTCTCGGCGCGGTGGAGCGTTTCCTCGGCGTGCTCATCGAGCACACCGCCGGCGCCTTGCCCGCGTGGCTGGCTCCGGTCCAGGCCAGGATCCTCATCGTGACCGATGCCCAGAAGGAATTTGCCGTAGAGGCGCTCTCGCGGCTTCGGGCTGCGGGCATCCGGGCGGAGCTCGATGACCGGAACGAGAAGCTGGGCTTCAAGGTTCGCGAAGCCCAAATGGACAAGATCCCCTACATGCTCGTGGCAGGGGATAAGGAAAAGGAACTCGGCGGCCTGAACGTGCGCCTGCGGTCCGGGGAAAACCTTGGTGTTAAATCCCTGGACGAGATCGTGTTGCTCATTTTGGCCGATTGCCAGGAACCGTTCAAGCGTGGAGGGATGCGCTATAACTTCTGCTCCCAGTAGTGACCCCCGGTGTAACCACCGGATTCGGGCCCGTGAGGTCCGGGTGATCGCCGACGACGGCGCCCAGGTCGGGATTATTCCCACCAGTGAGGCCCTGCGCATGGCGCAGGAGAAGGGTCTGGACCTTGTGGAAGTCGCGCCCAACGCCGAGCCGCCCGTTTGCCGGATCATGGATTTCGGGCGCTTCAAGTATCAGCAGCAGAAAAAGCTGCAGGAAGCCCGCAAGAAACAAACCACGGTCCAGATTAAGGAAATCAAGGTCCGGCCCAAAACCGATGAGCACGATTACCAGACCAAGCTCAAGCACATCCGCCGCTTCCTCGAAGACGGCGATCGTTGCAAGGTCACGGTGTTTTTCCGCGGCCGGGAGATCGTGCACAAGGACCGGGGCCAGACCATCCTGGCCCGGGTTGTGGTGGACCTGGGTGAAACGGCCAAGGTGGAGCAGGAGCCCCGGACCGAGGGGCGCATGATGACCATGCTGCTGGCTCCGCAAGTGAAGAAACCGATTATTTAAGCGCCTCCACCGAGGCGCGGCAGAAGGAGTCCGCCATGCCCAAGATGAAAACGAACCGCAGTGCGGCCAAGCGCTTTGGAAAGACCGGTTCGGGCAAGTTCACTCGCCGTCGGCAGAACCTGCGCCATATCCTGACCAAGAAAAATGCCAAGCGCACCCGTCGCCTGGGCCAGGGGACCCTGGTCGACGCGACCTGCACCAAGGCCGTGCGCCGGCTCGTCCCCTACATCTAGGACCTCGGTCCGGCCCTATTCACCCATAAGGAGCGAGAACCATGCGTGTCAAACGCGGATTAGCCGCCCACAAACGGCACAAGAAATATTTGAAGATGGCCAAGGGCTTTGTCGGTGCCCGCAGCAAGCTCTACGAAACCGCACGCGAGCTTGTCGAGCGCTCCCTGGCCTATGCCTACCGCGACCGTAAGCAGAAAAAGCGTGAGCTGCGCAAGCTGTGGATCATCCGCATCAACGCCGCCGCCCGCGAAAACGGTCTTTCCTACAGCGTTTTTATGCGCGGCCTGACCCTGGCCGGCGTGGCCCTTGACCGCAAGGTGCTGGCCGACATGGCCGTGCGCGAAAAGGACAGCTTCCAGAAGCTGGCGGAGCTGGCCAAAGCCAAGGTGAATTAAGTGGCACAAGCACCCACGCTCGTCGCCGAGCTTGAGGGCCTGGTCGGGGAGTGCGCTGCGCGCCTCGACCAGGCCTTGACGCTTGAGGACCTGGAGAGTCTGCGGGTCGAGTATCTCGGCCGCAAGGGCCGGCTGGCCGGGCTCATGGCCCAGCTCCCCGGCCTGTCCGCCGAGGACCGCCGGGAAGCCGGACAAGCCGCCAATACGGTCAAAAACAACCTGACCAGCCTCTACGACGAGCGCTTGGCCGGCCTCAACAAGGCCGCCCGCGCCGCCGCTTTGGCCGATTTCGACCCGACCGAGCCTGGTCTCGTGCCCTTTGCCGGATCGTTGCATCCCGTGACCCTGGTCACGGCCGAGATCTGCCAGGCCTTTACCGAACTCGGGTTCTCCGTGGTCACCGGCCCGGAAATCGAGACCGACTACTACAATTTCGAAGCCCTCAACATGCCGCCCGAGCATCCGGCCCGGGACATGCAGGACACGCTTTATATTTCCGACGCCGTGGTCCTGCGCACCCATACCTCGCCCTTGCAGATCCGCACCATGCTCTCCCGCAAGCCGCCGGTGGCCATTGTCGCCCCGGGCAAGGTCTACCGCCGGGATTCGGATCTGACCCACACGCCCATGTTCCATCAGATCGAAGGGTTGCTCGTGGACGAGGGCGTGTCCATGGCCGATCTGCGCGGCACGCTGACGGCCTTTGTGCGCCGGATTTTCGGACCATCCACCAACGTGCGCTTCCGCCCGAGCTTTTTCCCTTTTACCGAGCCGAGTGCCGAGGTCGACATCTCCTGCGTCATCTGCGGCGGCAAGGGCGAGCACGACGGCGCCACCTGCCGGGTGTGCAAGGGCACGGGCTTTGTCGAGATCCTGGGCTGCGGCATGGTCGATCCCAACGTGTTCGCGGCCGTGGACTACGATGCCGAGCGCTACACCGGGTTCGCCTTTGGCATGGGGGTCGAGCGCGTGGCCATGCTCAAGTATGGCATCGGCGACCTGCGCATGTTTTTTGAAAACGATATTCGGTTTTTAGCCCAGTTTTAGTCAGGGGCAGCGTCCCCTTGATCCATGGTTGGGGTTCCCTCGGTCCTCCTCCTCTCGCACGGCCGATGCGGCCGAACATGTTTGACGAGAGGGCGGGGGGTGGACGGAACCCCCTTTTTGCAAAAAGGGGTTCCCGCCCCGGCCGCCGGAGGCACATACCATGTTACTCAGTCTTGCCTGGCTTCGCGAATTCACTCCCTACGAAGGCACGCCCCAGGCGCTGGCCGATCGGTTGACCATGCTCGGCCTCGAAATCGAGGAAATTTTTAATCCCTTCCAGGCCATTACGGATGTGGTCGTGGGCCAGGTGCTCACGTGTGCCCCGCATCCTGATTCGGACCACCTGTCCTGCTGCACCGTGGACGTGGGCGGCGAAACGCCCCTGCCCATCGTGTGCGGCGCGCCCAACGTCGCGGCCGGCCAGCTCGTACCCGTGGCCACGGTCGGCACGACCCTGCCCGGCGGGCTCACCATCAAAAAGAGCAAGATCCGCGGCCAGGTGTCCGAGGGCATGATCTGCTCCGAGTCCGAACTCGGCCTGGCCGAGGAGCGCAGCGGCGGCATCCTGGTCCTGCCCGAGACGTGTGCCGTGGGCGTCAGCCTGCCCGAAGCCCTGAACCTCGACACCTGCGTGCTCGACGTGTCCATTACGCCCAACCGGGCCGACTGCCTGAGCGTGCTCGGCCTGGCCCGGGAAACGGCCATGGCCTTCGATCTGCCCCTGACCCTGCCCAAGGTGACCTATCCCGAAGCCGGCCCCCAGGCCTCGACCCAGGTCGGCATCGAGATCGAGGACCCGGAGCAGTGTCCGGTGTACCGGGCCAAGCTGCTCACCGGTGTGACGGTCGGACCGTCGCCCGCCCGGATCCGCTGGCGGCTTTTGGCCGTGGGCCAGCGTCCCATTTCCAATGTCGTCGACGCCACCAACTACGTGCTGTTCGAACTTGGCCAGCCCCTGCACGCGTTTGACCGGAATAAGCTCGCCGGCAATGTCGTGCGCGTGCGCAATGCCGCCGAGGGTGAGAAGATCACCACCCTGGACGGCCAGGAGCGCCAACTCACCAGCCGCGACCTGCTCATTTGCGATGCCGCCAAACCCGTGGCCCTGGCCGGGGTCATGGGCGGCGCCAACAGCGAAATGGACGCGGCCTCGACCGAAGTGCTCCTTGAAATCGCGGTGTTCCGGCCGGGCACCATCCGCAAGACCGCCCGCCGGTTGTCCCTGCCGAGCGAAGCCTCCTACCGGTTCGAGCGCGGCGTGGATCAGGTCGGCTCGGTCTACGCCATGCACCGGGCCGTGGCGCTCATGCTCGAAACCGCCGGCGGCACGGTCCTGCCCGGCGAGGCCATGGCCGAACCCAAGCCCCATACCCCGCGCGGCATCGGTTTCCGGACCACGCGAGCCTCCATGCTGCTCGGCGTCGAGCTGACCGAACAATTTTGCCGTCAGACCCTGACCGCCCTGGGGTGCACCCTGACCGAGACCGATCCTCACGGCGTCATGGCCGTGCTGCCGCCGTCCTACCGGCTGGATCTGGAACGCGAAGCCGATCTTATCGAGGAAGTGGGGCGGGTGTACGGCCTGGACCGCATCGCGCCGCGGCTGCCCCGGGTGTCCAAGTCCCTGACCGAAGACCTGGGCGGTACCGAATTCGGCTTTTTGTCCAAGGTGCGGCGTTTCGCCGCCGCTTCCGGTCTGCGTGAGGCGGTGATCTACAGTTTCGTGGGCCACGCCGATCTCGACCTCCTCGGCGTCGACCCGGCCTGCCGGGTGTCCGTGGCCAATCCCCTGTCCGAGGACCAGAATGTCATGCGGCCCATGCTCGCGCCGGGCCTGCTGCTGGCCGTGCGCCACAACCTGGCCCAGGGCAACGCCAACCTGCGCCTGTTCGAGGCGGCCCGGGTCTACTGCGCCGATCCCGATTCGCCGACCACGGCCCGGGAAGCGGCCCGGTTCGGCATTGTCCTGCACGGCTCCCGCCACCCCGAGGGCTGGCCCTGGCCCAAGGACGAGGAGGTGGGCTACGCCGACCTCAAAGGTTTAGTGGAGCTGCTGTTGCGCCACCTGCACTTGCCGGCCCCGACCTATACCCGGGATGACAACCTGCCCTGGCTTGCACCCCAGGTGGCCGTGCATCTGGGCACGACCCGCATTGGCGTGCTCGGCCAGGTGAGCCCGGATGTGGCCGACGCCTTCCATGCCCGCTCGGCACTCTGGTTGGCCGAACTCGACTGCGACGTCCTGCGCGCTCTGGTCGAGGCCCAAAAGCCCAGCTTCACGCCGCTACCGAGCTACCCGCCCGTGCGCCGCGACATCACCCTGGCTGTGCCGGCCGGTGTGTCGGTGGGCGCGCTGCTTGACGCCATCCGCGCGGCCAAGGCGCCCATTTTCGAGGACGTGCTGCTGCTTGACGCCTACAAGCCGGAATGCGCCGAGGATCGCCGCCTCACCTTCCGCATCACCTATCGCCATCCCGAAAAGACCCTCAAGGACAAGGATGTGGACAAGGTCCACGAGGCCTTGGCCCAGTCCGTTCTGGCCGCCTTGCCGGTCAGCCGGCCCTAGGGGCTTGTACCATACCGACGAAAAGGGAGCCGTGAGGCTCCCTTTTTTTATGGCGTGGCGTGGCGTGGCGTGGCGTGGCGGGGGGAAGGGGAGGGGAAACGCCTCCGGCGGCCAAAGGGCTACGCCCTTTGGAATCCCTTCATGATTCTAGCCGGTTGTAAGGCGTGCTTTCGGTGCCCAACACGCCGTCTGGCAAGTGCGCAGCAGTCTCCTTCTGGGGTTCCACGTAAGCACGCCCGCAGCAGCGAGAAGGCAACCGTACATTCTTGGAAACGGGTTTCCAAAGGGCAGGGCCCTTTGGCCGCCGGAGGCTCTCTTCCCCCCTCACCCCATCCCCTAGGCCGGAAGGCCCAGGACGCAGGTATCGATGAGGTAGCGGGCGATGCTGTTGCGTGGGGACAGGCCCGGGGGCATCTGGGCGGCCGTGAACCAGGCCGCATCTTCCAGCTCCCGGGTATCCACCACGATTTCGCCCGAGGCGTATTCGGCTTCGAAACCGGCCATGAGTTGGCTGGGGAAGGGCCAGTTCTGGCTGTGGCGGTAGCGCGGATTGGTCACGGTGATGCCGGTTTCTTCCTTGACCTCGCGGATGACGCATTCCTCCAGGGACTCGGCGAATTCCACGAATCCGGCCACGAGTCCGTACTGGCCGGTCGGCCAGTTGGGCTTACGCACGAACAGGAAGGCGTCGCCCCGGCGCACCGCGACGATGATGGCCGGGTGCAGGCGGGGGAAGTATTCCCGGCCGCAGGACGTGCAGCGCGCGCCGAACGTGCCGGGAATGCCGGCCGGGGCCCCGCCGCAAGCCGGGCAGATCCGGCTGCGGCTGCGCCAGTGCAGGACTTGCCGGGCCAGGCCGGCCAGGGAAAGAAGCTGGTCGTTGAGGCAGGTCTGGCGAAAGCCCGCCGGCAGGGCGGTGAGGCCTTCGGGCGTGGGGGCATCGGCGGGCAGCCGGGCGGCACGCAAGGGCTGGCCTTGCCAGGTGCCGATAAAAACGGGCGGCAACTCGAAGGGGGCCATGACCGGGAGCGGGCCGAAGGGGAGTTCGGGCGCTTCGCCGCGCAGGCGGGTCAGCAGGTCCGGGCCGCGCAGAATGAGCCAATGGCCGGGAAGTTCGGGCCGGTCGGCATCGGGGGTCCCGTGGCGATACTGGTCGCGGATGGCGATCTGGTTGAACGGCAGATAGGGCGTCTCGGGGGTGGCCATGGCAGCTCGCTTGTCAGAGGAATCCAAAACGGCACCCTCCAAAATAGGCGGAAATGCTCCTGCGTCAAGGCCGGTAGGGCGGCAGCGTCTTGTCGGCGTCCGGGCCGGTCAGGATGAACACGTCCATGCGCAGGCCCACGGGCAAGGGATCGTGGCCGTCGAGGTCGATGAGGGTTTCCAGGATACGGGTATCGATCTTGGCGGCCGGGTCGTCCAGGCGGATGTTTTTTTTGCCCAGGATTTTGGCCACCCGGACCACGGTGCCGGTGAAGCGGTGTTTGCCGTAGGCCTCGGCCATGAGGATGGCCTTTTGCCCCACGGCCACCTTGGCGATGTCGCGTTCGTCCACCTCGGCCCGCACCCGCAGCCGGCTGATGTCGCCCACGGTCAGCACCGGGGTGTCGAAAGACACGGACACCATCTCCCCGGCCCGGCGGTGCTTGCGCAAGACCACCCCGTTGATGGGCGAGCGAATATTGGCTTTTTCGGCTTGGCCCTGGGCTTCGGCCACCTTGGCCCGGGCCTCGGCCACGGCGGCCATGGCCTGTTTGATGTCCTCTTCCCGAGCCGGATCGTCCACCAGCCGGAAATGCTGCCGGGAGGCGTCCAGGCGGTCGCTGGCCACCTTATACTCGCGTTCGGCCCGGTCGGCTTCCTCCTTGGACAGGACCTCCTTGGACAAGAGCTGGCGGCGACGCTCGTTTTCCATGCGGGCCACGGCCATGACCGTGCGCGCCTCTTCGACGTTCGCCTTGGCCTCTTTGCGCTCCATATCCCGGGCGCCGGCCAGGACTTTTTCCAGGGCCGCGTCCTTGCCGGCCAGGGCCTGTTCGGCTTCCTGGACCCGGGCGAGCAGATCGTCGGCCGAGAGCCTGGCCAGCACCTGGCCCTGGCGCACGGTATCGCCTTCCTCGACGAGCACTTCCCGGATCTTGCCGGCGATGTCGAACCCGAGCCGCATCTCCTCGGAAATAGGCTCTACCCGTCCGGGCGCGGCCACCCAGGCCGGCATGGGCAGGTTTTCCGTCGGGGGCCGGTGGGCGATATCGGCCGGCGCACCGGCCGCGGGGGGCTGCTTGGGCGGACCGGATTTCCGACCGCCGTTCCAATGCAGCCACAGGGCGCCACTGATAAACATCAACGCCGCCACGGCCAGGGTCAGCAGGCGAGTTCTCACGAAGGGCTCCCTCCGGGGACGACAATGCGGCCATCCTCGATGCGGATGACCCGGTCGGCGAAATCGGCGATGCGGCTGTCATGGCTGACGATGACTACCCCGCGGCCGTGGGTCACGGCCAGATCGCGCACCAAACCGATGACCGTGCGGCCGGTCTCGGAATCCAGGGCGGCCGTGGGTTCGTCGGCGAGCAGGATTTCGGGTTCGGCGACCAGGGCCCGGGCGATGGCCACGCGTTGCTTCTGGCCGCCGCTCAAGTCCCGGGGGAGGACATGGGCCTTGTCGGCCAGCCCGACGGCAGCCAGGGCCTCAAGGGAACGGTGCTCGGCCTCGGCGCCGGTCACACCGCGCAGATCCAGGGCCAACCGGACGTTTTCCACGGCATACAAGGTCGGAAACAGGTTGTAGCCCTGGAAGATGAACCCGACATGGGCCAGGCGCACCGGGGCCAGTTGGTTTTCGGGCAGGCCGGCTGTTTCCCGGCCCATGAGCAGGATGCTGCCGTCGGTCGGGGTCAGGATGCAGCCGAGGATGGAGAGCAGGGTGGTTTTGCCGCTTCCCGACGGGCCCATGAGCAACACCACCTCGCCGGCGGCCAGTTCCAGGTCCACCCCGCGCAGGGCCGGCACCGCCACCTTGCCCAGGCGAAAGATTTTGGTCACGCCGGTCGCCCGGAGCAGGATTGGGCGTTCGGGCATGTCAGGCTCCCCGGAAGACCATGGCCGGATCGATGGTCGTGACCTTGCGGATGGAGACGAGCCCGGCTGCGACGCACATGATCACGGTCAGGAAGAATACTCCCACGGCCATGGGCAGGGTGAGCACAATGGACGCGCCGCCCCGTTCGGCCAGTCCGACCAGGGCGTAGCTGGTCAGGATGCCGGGACCGTAGCCGGCCAGGGCGGCGGCCACGGCCTGGTGGATGATGATGCGGTGGATGTAGCCGCTTGGGGCGCCCATGGCCCGCAAGGTGCCGAATTCGGGCAGATGGTCCATGGTGGTGGCGTACAGGGTCTGGGCCACCACCACGCCGCCGACCACCAGCCCCAGGCAGGCGGCGATCAGCAAGGCCATTCCGGCGCCGGTGGTGAACATCCAGTAGTGCTGGGTCTTGGCCGCGAATTGTTCCCGGGTGTAGACGTCGATATCGGGGACGCTCGCGGCGATGGCATCGCGCAACGCCTCCGGGGACAGGCCCGGAACCGGCCGTGCGAGGATGTAGGTGCATTGGCCATCGTCAAAGTGGGTGTAGTCGATGGCGTTGGCGTAGGAGGTGAAGATGTAGGGCGAGGTCGTAAACGAGCGGATGCCCCGGGTCAGGGCCACGATCCGGGCCCGATGGTCGCCGATTTCCACGGTCTGGCCAAGGCCCGTCGTCAGTCCGAGTTTGGACAGGTACAGCTCGTCCACGGCCACGGTATCGGGCATGCGCAGTGCGTCCAGGCTCCCGGCGGACACCCGCCACGGTCGGCCCAGGCCCGAATCCGGGTCATAGCCCACCACTTCCACGGATTCGATGCCACCGAGGGGCTTTTTCCAGTTGGCGAAGCGCACAATGAGCCGTTCGGCCCGGGCGATGCCGGGCACGGACAGGATCTGGTGGAACTGGTAGGCGGTTAGGGGATGGGTGACGTCGAAATTGCGCACGCCCCGGGAGGCCACCCAGACCTCGGCTTCGGTATTTTCGATGACGCAGGAGGTGGCCCGGGTAAAACCGATAAAAAGGCCGCCCTGGACCGTGATGAGAACCACGGCGAAGATGACGCCAATGAGCGTTACCGCCAGGCGGATACGGTCGTGCAGGAGATTGCGCAGGGCGATGCGTATGGTCATGGCGGTCACGGCCGGGTACAGGGAGCACCCCGGTCCCACGGCGCTACCGCATCCGGCGGCAGGGGTAAAGGAAAATGCGCGCGTTCAGTGGGGGCGCGCGGTCGTCACCGGCGCGGCGGCGGGCAACCAGGTCGAGGGGGGCGCGTGCATATCCAGGCCGGCCGGGGCCAGGGGACGGCCGTGGCGGTCGAGCAGGCGGGTCAGGGCAATGAAATCCAGGCGGAAAACCGCAAACAGCTCGGCAAAGGCAAGCAGTCCGAGCAGGTGCAGCGGGGCGACCGGCCCGGATTTCGGCCGGGCCTCAAGGTCCAGGGCGATCAGGTCGCGGCAGACCCGGTAGGGAGCCAGGACTTCCGGTTCGAGGCTGGTGTCGAGGCCCGGGTCCAGGGCGTACAGCAGGCCGAGGAAGCGCCAGGCGGGCAGGCTGTCCCGGGAGCCGGCGTCGATGGCGGCCAGATGGCCGGCGCAGCGAATTTCGAACCGGGCGGCCAGCCGGTGGGCCGTGGCGGTCGCGCCGGGTTTGCGGGCGAGCATGGTCAGATAAAAGGCCATATGAGCGCTCACCGTGGCGGTGGCGAACCGGCCCAGCTCCCGGCCGCACAAGGCGAGCAGATTGTCCCGGGCCCGGGACAGTCCGGGCAGGGCCTGGGCGGCCCGGGGGGCAAGCCCGTCCGTCGCGACCGTCAGGCCGCCATCGACCACCAGGGGGCGCAGGTCGAAAATGGTCTGGGCCCGGCCGATCAGGTCCAAGTAGGGCAGCATATCCACTCTGGTGACCTTCCTCATGGGGGCGTACGGGAGGCGCCTTTGACGGCCAAAGGGCGCGGTTCTTTGCCATGCGTAACGCGGGGCGGCGCACGTCGGCCGGCGCCGCCCCGTCGGGGCTCAGTTGTTGATGCCGAAGTCGATGAGGAGTTTTTCCAACTCGTTGATGGACATGGGCTTGGGCACCACGAACATCTCGTTGTCATGGATTTTTTTGGCCAGGGTCCGGTATTCGTCGGCCTGGGGATGCTCGGGGGAATAATCGATGACGGTCTTGCGGTGGATCTCGGCCCGCTGGACCTGATTTTCGCGGGGCATGAAGTGGATCATCTGGGTCCCCAGACGCTTGGCCAGCTCTTCGATCATCTCGCGCTCGTTGTCGACCTTGCGGCTGTTGCAGATAAGGCCGCCGAGGCGCACCGTGCCGGCGTCGGCGTATTTGACGATACCCTTGCAGATGTTGTTGGCCGCGTACATGGCCATCATTTCGCCCGAGCAGACGATGTAGATCTCTTCGGCCTTGCCGTCGCGGATGGGCATGGCGAAGCCGCCGCACACCACGTCGCCGAGGACGTCGTAGAAGACGTAGTCGAGTTTTTTATCCTCCTGATAGGCGCCGAGCTGTTCGAGCAGGTTGATGGAGGTGATGATGCCGCGGCCGGCGCAGCCCACACCGGGTTCCGGGCCGCCGGATTCGGTGCAGCGGGTGTCTTTGAAGCCTTCCTTGAGGATGTCGTCGAGATCGACGTCCTCACCTTCCTCACGCAGGGTGTCGAGGACGGTTTTCTGTTGCAGGCCGCCAAGCAGCAGCCGAGTGGAGTCGGCTTTGGGGTCGCAACCCACCACCATGACTCTCTTGCCCATCTCGGCCAGCCCGGCCACGGTATTCTGGGTGGTGGTGGACTTGCCTATGCCGCCTTTGCCGTAGATGGCGATCTTGCGCATGTGGTGGACCTCCGAACGGTTCTGTGGACGAATTCCCGGCGGTTGTGGAACATCTTACTGTACGTATGCGAGGTTCCGCAGACCGCTCCTCTGTAAGAAGCAGTTTCCCTTGAGCAGGCAGTATGCCATATTCAGAAAACATGAATGATATTCGCCTTATATTTGCCGGATTGTGTGGATTTGAGTCGGCATCGTCTGACAAAAACGTCGTAATGTATGGAGAATTCTTCAAATTTGAACGAACACCGTTTCCTGAAAAAAAGGTGTTCTCAAGAAGTGTTGCAGACATGTTGCACAAAACAGAAACGGCGCCTTTTGCAAGGACGCCGTTTCTGCAGCCAAACCCGGTACGCAACAGCCATGGAGACGGAAACTTGGGGCTGGCGCGGGCAGGTGGAGGTGAGACCCACCCGGCCATGTGCCCGAAACGCTGGGGTCGACTTGAGTATAGCATAGTCCGTGCCAAAGCGTGCGGTGGCGGCCAACCCCCGGAAACACACGGGCTTCCCGAAATTGTCGTATGGCCGCGCGTCGGTTTTCCCACGTTTTCGTCGGACGTCGTACAAATTGGTAGGGTCCCGATTGTCGCGAGGGGGCGTGACGCGGCCCGTTGCCCGGTACAAAACGGTTGTTCCATTCGATCATCGCTGTGCGCCTTTTGACGCAATAGGCGGAACTCCTTGACATCCTGGTATTTTTTCTGGCATTTTTCCAGCATGGTTGCGGTCGGACCGGTCGGTTCCGGCGGTGACAGGGAGGGGGTATGCGCGATGCCCATGCCGCGGCCGAGGCGATTTTTCGGGCCGGCCTGGCCCGGGTCGATCCTCTATCCATGATGGAACGGGTGCTTACCCTGGATGGCGACATCCTGCGGGTGAGCACGGAGTCCGAGTGCCATGCCTATGACCTGCGGCACTATCGGCGTGTGCTGGTGCTCGGCGCGGGCAAGGCCTCGGGCCGCATGGCCCTGGGCCTCGAACGGGTGCTCGGGGACCGCTGGCAGGCGGACTGGTGGCGGTCAAGGAGGGCTACCGGGAACGGCTCACCCGGGTGCGCCTGGTCGAGGCGGCCCATCCCGTACCCGACGCGCGAAGCGCCGCCGCTGCCCGGCAGGTGTTGGACATCGCCCGGGACGCCGGTCCCGACGATCTGGTCATCGTAGCTCATTTCCGGTGGCGGTTCGGCCATCCTGGCCGCGCCGCTCGATGTGCCGGGCCATACCCTGACCCTGGCCGACAAGCAGGAGGTCACCCGCGAGCTGCTTGCCTGCGGCGCCACCATTCACGACGTCAACCGGGTGCGGAAAAAACTTTCGGCCATAAAAGGCGGGCGTCTGGCCCAGGCCATTGCCCCGGCCCATTGCCTGAGCCTTATCTTGTCCGATGTGGTGGGCGACGATCTGGACGTCATTGCCAGCGGCCCCACCGTGCCGGACAGCGGCACTCCGGCCGAGGCCCTGGCCACCCTGGACAGGTATGAACTGGCCGGCCGCATTCCCGCGACGGTCATGGCGCTGTTGCGCGACGTGGCCGCGGGGTTGGCCCCGGATACGCCCAAGGCCGACGATCCGGCCTTCGCCACCACCCGCACCGTGCTCGTGGGCACCAACTACCAGGCCCTGCTCGCCGCCCGGGACAAGGCCGTGGCCCTGGGCTACAACACCCTCATCCTCACCTCGCACCTGACCGGCGAGGCCCGGGAAATGGCCCATCTTTTCCTGGGCATGGCCCGGGACATGGCCCTGCACGGCCAACCCCTCGCTCCTCCGGCCTGCGTCATCGCCGGCGGAGAGACCACCGTGACCCTGCGCGGACCGGGCAAGGGCGGTCGCAACCAGGAAATGGCCCTGGCCTTTTTGGATGCCCTCTCCCAGGGCGTGAGTGATGCGGCCGGTACGGTGTTTCTGGCCGCCTCCACCGACGGCGGCGACGGCCCCACCGACGCGGCCTGGCGCCTTCGCATCTCAGGCCATCCTGCGCCGAGGCCAGGGAACTGGGCCTGGAACCGGCCGGCTTCCTGGCCGCCAACGACGCCTACCACTATTTTGAGGCCGTCAACGAGCTGCTCGTCACCGGCCCCACCAATACCAACGTCTGCGATATCAAGATCCTGTTGTCACCCTAGACCGCAACAAGGATTCGGGCACGGCCATGAATGCATATTTGTTGGTGTTTTGGTGCGATTTTCCTGGTCAGCCTGCTCATACCGGCCTTGCTGTATAAGTTGCGCAGCGGTTGCGTGCGTTGTGGGTTGACCGTGCGGCATGTCAGCAGCACGACCTTTTCCCTTTTCGCCTCGCTCTACGCTTTTTTTTCTGGGCTTTTGCCTGGTGACGCTATGGAACGACTTCGGGACCGCTCGCACGGCCGTGGCCAACGAGGCCAGCGCCGTGCTGGCCGCGAATGCCTTTTCCATGCAATTGGGGCATTCCGGTCCCTTCCGGCAGATTCTGACCGCCTATGCCCACAGCGTGGTGGAAGAGGAATGGCCGGATATGGACGCCAAGTTGACCATGAACGGCCATACCCACCAGTTGGTTCTCGATGTTTGGCGGGCCTACCTGACGTTGGCTCCCACGGACAAGCACGACAACATCCTCTATGCCAACCTGGGCAACGTGCTCCTTGAGGCCGCGCGGCAGCGCAACGCCCGGGCTTTGCTCCTCAGCGGCAATATCTACACGCCGGTGTGGGTGGTGATCGTGTTCGGCTTTTTCGGGAGTGTGCTGGCGTTGCTGTGCGCCAATCCCGATCAGGAAGGCTGGCAGCTGGTCATGGAATTCGTCGTCGTGTTCACGGTGCTGTCGTGCATCTACTTATCTACGATATCAGCACACCGTTTTCCGGGCTGCTGCATGTGGCGCCCGATGCCTTTACCGACGCCCTGTCCCGCCTGCAGGAGTATCAGGCCCTGAAGCCTTGATTTGATCGGGAC
>Ga0268359_12702_pt1 | contig 16660 bp, 19 predicted proteins | sample BioMet11_FD_194416 | JGI IMG/M metagenome (GOLD analysis project Ga0268359, IMG submission 194416) | Sewage microbial communities from Oakland, California, United States - Biofuel 11 (PacBio Assembly) | ecosystem: Engineered > Wastewater > Sewage > Unclassified | place: USA: California | collected...
CGGCGCCGGCGCCGATAGCCGCCCCGGACAAGGCGCCCTGCTGGGTCCGGTTCATGTTCGTGCAGGCCGCCGAGGCGACCAGCGCCATAGCCAGTACAGCGGGAAGAAGCAGTGTCTTCATACTCTCACCCTATCCTTGAACTTTTGGCGCAATAATCTCGTGCCAAATGACGTCAAACACATTGCGGTCCATCTTATCGGGATGTGCGCGGTAATAGGTATCGATCTTATCGGCAATCTGCTGCCACGTCATATCCCGTAAGCCCTCAACCCAATTCCTGACAAATTTCGACGGCGCCTGGGAATGCTTGGTGCGGATATGGTATTCGAGGATCAAGGCGCTTTCGGCACCCAGGAGGAAGCCCCGTTTGACCGACTCCTTGGAGTGCATCCACACCTGACCGTCGACATCGAAGCATGATTTTTTGCTCTGGTCCTGAGCGTGGCCCACCGAAGCGCCCGTGGCCAGGAAAACGGCGACGAGCAGCACTGACGATCCAATGATGTTTTTTCATAACAACCCCAGCGCAGTGTAAAAGATGTTGCAAGGATACCCACCCCTTCCGGTGAGACGGCGACGGCAAAAACGCCACGTTCTCCTGTGGCCGGAGAGCCGGACGGCGCGTTGTCCGTGCCCTGTCTCGGGCGTGAGCATCAGGGGAAAACCGAAAGGCTCGTGAGGCAGGGAACGCTTCCGACCAGGGAAACGATGAGATTACTTTTGCCCGAACGGTAAACGATTGCAAGGGAAATATACGTTTTTGGTGCGAGAGAGGGGGCTCGAACCCCTATGCCTTGCGGCGCCAGATCCTAAGTCTGGTGCGTCTCCCAGTTCCGCCACTCTCGCACACGCGTGTCATGCCGTCCCGACGACGCAAGGGTCAAGGCGTCATGCGGGGGGTCGGTCAATTCTTCCCGGTTGTTCAAGGAGTTCCAGATAGGGCGCCAGATGGTTGACCGGTCCCGTCGCCGCCGCCCAGGATCGTAGGCGGTCTCCAAGGCGCGCTGGAGATATTCCCGAGCGGCCGCCACCGCCTGAGCCAGCGTTTTGCCCAAGGCGAGGTGGGCGGCAATGGCGGCCGATAACGTGCAGCCCGTACCGTGCGTATTGTGGGACGCCAATCGGGGGCGGGACAATACCGTCAGCCCGCCGTCGGGCGTGGCCAACCAGTCCGTCACCGTCCGTCGTGCATCCCCCGCCCCTGCCTGGAAATGGCCGCCCTTGAGCAGTACGGCCTTGGCGCCGAGCCGCCAGAAACGTTCCATGACGCGCGGCATATCCGCATCGCTTTCGATCGACTGCCCGGAAAGCAGTTCCGCTTCCGGTTTGTTCGGCGTCAGCAAATCGGCCAGGGGCACCATGCGGTCGACGAGGGTGCGGATGGCCTCGGGTTGCAGCAACCGGGCGCCGGACTGGGCCACGCAGACCGGATCGACCACCAGGGGAAAATCCCTGTCGGCCAGCCCGTCGGCCACGGCCTCAATGATGGGCGCGGTAAAGAGCATGCCCGTCTTGGCCGCCCGGATGGGAAAATCCTCGCGCACCATCCGAAGCTGCGCCGCGACGAATCCCGGCGTCGGCGCTTCGATCCCGGCGACGGCCCGGGTATTTTGGGCGGTCAGGGCCGTGATGACGGAAAGGCCGTAACAGGCCTGCATCATGATGGTCTTGAGATCGGCCTGGATGCCGGCTCCCCCTCCGGAATCGGAGCCGGCCACGGTCAGGACGCACGGCGGTCGCATCAGCCCCTCTCTTCGTCCGATGGCATGGTCATCGCCGTTTCGCCTTCCCGGAGTTGCCGCAGGCTCAAACCGCTTTTCCCCATGACCAAAAGCCCGGACAGGGTCACCGGAATATACTGCAGCATATGCAGCACCAGGCCGGCGGCCAGCCCTTGGGACCGGGGGATGCCGAAAAGTCCCAGGGAAAAGACCACTGCGGCCTCAAAGAGGCCGAGGGCTCCCGGTGAGGACGGCATGGCCATGCCCAGGGAGGAAATGACGAACACCGCCGCCGTCTGGCCCCAGGTCAGCGGCAAATTGGCCGCCCAAAGCAGGAGGAAGAAGTTGGAGGCGGCATAGAGCAGCCAGCAGACCGTGGTGTAGGCGGCCAAAATGGCCATGAACCCCGGCGTGACTCCGTGCAGGATCTGCAATTTCAGTTCGGCCAGGAAGACCTGGAGCCGGCCGGGCGGCATCCGGGCAATGATGCGTCCCACAAAATCAGGGAATGCCCGCACCACCCACAAGGCCAACCAGATACCGCCCACGGCGGCGCCAAGCGGCACAAAGGCCATCTTGAGCTTGAAATGGAAGGCCACCACCATGCCCATGGCCAAAATGGCGTTCAGATCGAAAAAGCGTTCCCAAAAGACCATGGTAATGGTCTGGGACAGGGCCAACGAACTCTCCCGACGCAGATAGAAGGCCTTGGCCAGCTCGCCCAGCTTGGCCGGCACAATATTGTTGATGGCCATGGCCATGAGGAACGCCTTGAAGCACATCCACGTTTTGGCTTGAAACTTCGAGAGGTAGCTCAGCCGCAAGCCCATGGCCCAATAGCCGACGAAGGAGAAGAGCGCCGTCCACAGGAGCGCCCAGTCGTTATATTGCAGAATGGTGTCCCAGAGACGCCGGAAATCAATGCCCCAAAACGCATAGAGCAGGCACGCGGCCACAAGGGCCAGACGCAGAACCATGCCTGTTATTTTTTTTATGCGCATGGGAGAACATCACTTGTTGTGGTGAAACCGACACGTGGGCCAATCGCCTTAGGCATTAAACAACTCCCGGAGACGATGGTTGAGGTAGGTATGCCGGCGGTCGCCGCCGGCATTATGCAGCCCCAAAAGCAGGGCGCGGCGGCTGCCGATGAGCATGGCCAGCCGCTTGGCCCGGGTCAAAGCGGTATAAATCAGATTGCGACGCAGCATGACGTAATGTTGCGTCAACAAGGGGACGACCACGACGGGGTATTCGCTGCCCTGGGACTTATGGATGCTGATGGCGTAGGCCGGGGCCAATTCGTCGAGTTCACCCCGATCATAGGCCACGCTGCGGCTGTCGAAGCTCACAAGGACCTCCCCTTCTTCGGGGTCCACATCCACGATATGCCCCAGGTCCCCATTGAAGACGTCCTTTTCGTAATCGTTTTTGGTCTGCAGTACCCGGTCGCCCAAGCGAAAGCAGACCGTCCCTCGCCGCACTTCCGGACCGCGCGGGTTGAGCCGCTCCCGGAGCACTTCGTTTAAGGACTGGGTCCCGGCCTCGCCCTTGTGCATGGGCGAAAGCACCTGGATGTCGCGCATGGCGTCCACGCCGAAGGCATGGGGGATGCGCTCGCAAACGAGTCCGGCGATCATGTCCCGGACCGTGGCCGGATCGTCTTGCTCGATCCAATAAAAATCCGCCTCGGGAGGCTCTTTGATCGCGGGCAGGGGCAGCTGCCCCTGATTGATCCGATGGGCATTGACCACGATCATGCTTTGCTTGGCCTGCCGGAAAATCCTGGTCAACCGGGCGCTGCCCACGGCTTCGCTGGCCAGAATGTCGGCCAGAACATTGCCCGCTCCGACCGACGGCAGCTGGTCGGCGTCACCGACCAGGATAAGCCGGGACGTCCAGGGCAGCGCCCGCAGCATGTGGGCGCACAGCCGGGCATCGAGCATGCTGACCTCATCCACGAGCAACACGTCGGTCTTGAGTTTGTTGTCCTCGCCCAAGGCGAACGAGCCGTCGTTCGTGGATTGCAGGAGACGATGCAAGGTGACGGCCGGATACCCCGTGGCCTCGGACAGCCGCTTGGCGGCCCGGCCAGTCGGCGCGGCAAGTTTGACTTTTAACGACAACTTGTCAAGGGCGGCCACGACCATGCGGGTGATGGTGGTCTTGCCCGTTCCCGGTCCGCCGGTAATGACGAAGACCTTATGGGTGCAGGCGTCCACGGCGGCCTGGCGCTGTTCGGGAGAAAGCTGCAACTGGGCTTCGGATTCCAGGGCCGGCAGGAGCTTTTCCACCTTGCCCCGCAGATCGGCCCCGGGATGGGTGGCCAGTTCGTAGATCCGCCGGGCGATTTCCACCTCCAGGGCATAGAAATGGCGCAGGTAGACGGCCGCCGCAAGGCCGAGGCCGGGCAGCGGTTCCACCTTGATCCGCTTGAGCTCCTCCAGGCCGGCCAGCCCATCTTCCAGATCGTCAGCGGAAATATCCTGACCGAGCATGGCCGAAGTCTTGGCAAAGAGTTCGTCCTTGGGCGCGAACAGATGCCCCTGCTCCCCCATGCTGAACAGGGCGTACACCAAGGCAGCCTGGATACGCTCGGGACAATCCCGGGCAAACCCCAGGCGCAGGGCCATGGCGTCGGCGGTCTTGAAGGCGATGCCCCGAATCTCGTAGGCCAGTTCGTAGGGATTGGCCCGAATGCGGGCTTCGGCGCCATTGCCGTAGAGCTTGTAGATCTTGGCGGCGTGCGTGGTGGCGATTTCGTGGGTCTGCAAAAAGAGCATGAGGGACCGGACTTCATGCTGAGCATCCCACGAGGCCTTGATCTCCTTGAGCTTTTTCTTGCCCACCCCCTCGACCCGCAGCAGCTTTTCCGGCGCGGTATCGAGGATTTCCAGCACCTTTTCGCCAAAAGCATCCAGCAACCGTCCGGCCAACACCTCCCCGACGCCTTTGATTTGGCCCGAGGCCAGGTAGCGCCGGATGCCGTTTATCGTGGCCGGCAGCTCGCAATCGAAGGCCTCCACCTGAAATTGGCGGCCGTACTTGGGATGGGTGACCCAACTTCCCGTCAGATGGAGCATCTCGCCCGGCGTCACCTTGGCCAGGTGCCCCACGATGGAAAAGGGACCGGGTTCGTCCCGCGACTTGACCCGGGCGATAAGATAGTTGTTGTCCTCGTTGAAGAAGGTGATGGATTGGACTTCGGCGGAAAGTTCGATGGACATGGACATCCCTTGCGGCGTCTGGCGCTACAGATCTTGGCGGTAGCGCATGGATTGGGACAGGGTTTCCTTGTCCATGTATTTCACTTCGGCCCCGAGCGGAATACCCTGGGCCAGGCGCGTCAGTTTCACGCCGGGGAATTCCCGATCCAGCAGATTTTTGATGTGGGAGGCCGTGGCCTCGGCGGCCAAGGTGGCACCCAAGGCCAAAATGCACTCCTGGACCTCCCCTTCGGCCAGGCGTGTCCGCAGAGCGTCCAGGCGCAGCTGCCCCGCCGTCACCCCTTCCAAGGGATCAAGCAGGCCGCCGAGCACCAGATAGTAGCCGGGAAACTGGCCGGTCTCCTCCAGCAGCATGATGGCGTCCCATTGGGCCACCAGGCAGAGCAATCCGGGGTCGCGGCCGGGATCGGCGCAAATCGGGCAGACCGGCGTTTCGGACAGGCCGCTGCACCGGGAACACAGGCACAAGCGCTGGCGCAGGCGGAAAATGCCCTCGCCCAGCGCCTCGGCCCGTCCACGCGGCCATTCCAACAGGGTCATGGCCACCTTGAGGGCCGATTTGGGGCCCAGTCCCGGCAACCGGGCCAGTTGTTCCACCAGCTCCTGTAACGGCGCCGGCAGCGTGCTATGCGCAGCCATGCTTACTCCACACAAAGAAAGGAACGCAGGAAGATGCCTTCGGCGGCCGGGGCCTACTGTCCCTGGCCCCTTCCCCAAAGAGCGTTAGAACATGCCCGGGATCTTGAGACCACCCGTCAACTGCCCCATCTCCTCTTCCATCATGGCCTTGGCCTTCTTGATGCCGTCGTTGACGGCGGCCAGGATCAAATCCTGAAGCATATCCACATCGTTGGGATCCACGGCCGTTTTGTCGATGTGCAGGGCCTTCAATTCGTGGGCACCCGAAACCACGGCCGTGACCATGCCACCGCCTGCCGATCCTTCCACGGTTTTGGTTTCAAGCTCTTCTTGAAGTTTCGCCATTTTTCTTTTGCATGATCTGGGCTTGCCGCACCAGCTCGTTCATTCCCTTCATAAAAACTCCTGGAAGACTGTCCCGTGTTAACGGGGCTTGCGTTCGATGATTTCAGCACCGAGGTTCGTCACTGCTTGGCGCACCTCGGGTCGGCCGTCAATGTACGTTTTCAGATCCGTCGGCGACATCCTGTCCTGGTCCTCGGCCGTTGCCACGCGGACCGCTACGCCGTCGCCGAAATAGGCATTCGCCAGGGCCGTCAAGTGCCGCAATTTGTCCGGTTGGGTCAATTGCCCGCAATGGAGGCATTGCCGCAGCGAATGACCAGCACCCCCCGGTGCCGGTTCCGGTTCGAAGCCCCCCCGAGCCAGCTTAAGGCCTGGAATTTCGGCCGCCTGCCCGGCATAGTAGCGCAAAAAACCGTCCCCAGTTCTTCGGTCCGGATGCCGTCGGGGGCGGTGCCGGTGACGCTGCCGGAGCCGCCGCTTCCGGCGCCGGGGCGGGATGGGCAGCGGCGGCCACTGGTCGTGGCGGCTGCGAAGTCGGGTGCGGCATGGCTGCGGCGGGTCGCGCGGCCGGCGGCCGCCGGGACGGCGCGGTCGCTTCGGGCGGATGCCCCGCCGGCGCGGCGCTTGGAACCGCCAGATTCTGTAGCGGCAGCAAACGCGGCAGATAGGCGAGATTTAAGAGCATCAGCTCCAGGGAAAGGGCCGGCTCCAGGCTGGTCAGCACCCGGCGCTGCCCTTCCAGGGTCATCTGCCAGCAGGCGTGGATATGGGCCGGATCGAAACGGTCGGCCCACTCGCGCCAGAGTCCGGCCTCCTCGGCCGGCAGGTCCACCACGGCCAAGCCCTTGTCGCCGGCCTGGCGGAGCAAAAAGAGATTGCGCCACGTCCCAGCCAGTTCCCGCAGGAAAAAGCCGATGTCCAGGCCCCGGTCCAGGACCTCACGCAACACCCCGACCACTGCCGGGCCGTCCTGGTCGTGGATGGCCTCGATCAGCCGAAAAAAGACTTCCTGCCCGGCCAGACCGAGTACGCCGCGGGTGTCGGCTTCGGTCAGTTCGGCCCCGCCCAACGCCAGGACCTGGGCCAGCAGGGACATGGAATCGCGGACGCTGCCCGCCCCACGGCGGGCGATCAGACTGACCGCCTGGGGCTCGAAGGGAACGTTTTCCCGGGTCAGCACCCCGGCAAGATGCGTCTCCAGTTCGCCCTGGGTCAGTCGCTTGAACAGAAAATGCTGGCAGCGGCTGATGATGGTGGCCGGGAATTTGTGCGGCTCGGTGGTCGCCAGGATAAACGTCACATGGGCCGGCGGCTCCTCCAACGTTTTGAGCAGGGCGTTGAAGGCCGCCGTGGTCAGCATGTGGGCTTCGTCGATGATGAAGACCTTGTAGCGACTGGAAAGCGGTGCGTAGCCCACGTCTTCCTTGAGGCGGCGGGCGTCGTCCACCTTGCCGTGGGTGGCGGCGTCGATCTCGATGACGTCGGGGGAAACCCCGGCCGTGATCTGTCGGCACTGCGTGCAGGTATTGCAGGGCTCGCCCGTGGGGGCCTTCTCGCAATTGAGGGCCTTGGCCAGGATGCGGGCAAGGGTGGTCTTGCCCACGCCGCGCGTGCCGCTGAACAGATAGGCCGGCGCGATTTTATCCTCGGCGGCAGCCCGGGAGAGGATGTGCTTGACGGCATCCTGGCCGGCCACGTCGGCAAAACGCTGGGGACGATATTTGGCGGTAAGACTCGACGTACTCATGCGGTATTCCGGGCGGCCTCGACGGGTAAGGCGAAGCCGCCCGGGGGCCGGTTACAGATTATAATAGTGCAGCCAATCGGCATACTTGGGGTTTTGCCCCTTGACGACCTTGAAGAAGGCGTCCTGCAGCGCCTTGGCCACGGGCCCGGCATGGCCCTCGCCGATGACCCGGTTGTCCACTTCGCGGATCGGCGTCAGTTCGGCGGCCGTGCCGGAGAAGAAGACTCATCGGCCACGTAGACCTCGTCGCGGGTGAAGAACTGCTCCACCACGGTATAGCCGAGTTCGCGGGCCAGAATGATCATGCTGTCCCGGGTGATGCCGCCGAGGACCGTGGTCATGGGCGTCGTCTTGATGACATCGTTTTTGACGATGAAGATATTTTCGCCGGAACCTTCCGCCACATAGCCGGAAGGATCAAGCATCATGGCTTCGTCAAACCCGTCGGCCACGGCTTCGGTCTTGGCCAGGACGGAATTGAGGTAGTTGCCCACCGCCTTGGCCTTGGCCATCATGGTATTGCTCTGGAACCGGGTGAAGCTCGAGGTGCGGATGCGGATGCCCCGCTCCAAGGCTTCCTCACCAAGATAAGCTCCCCACGGCCAGACGGCAATGGCCAGGCGCACGGGGTTACCGCCCGGGTTGACGCCCATGGACACGCCGGAGCCGACGAAGACGAGCGGCCGGACATAACCGGCGTCCATCCTGTTGGCCTGCAACGTTTCCACGCAGGCGCCAATGACCTGGTCCTTGGTGAACGGAATGGTAAGCCCAAGGATTTTGGCCGAGTTGAACAGACGGTCGATATGATCGCGCAAGCGAAACACTGCCGATCGGGAACCTTCGCACGCGTAGGCCCTGATCCCCTCAAACGCTCCAAGGCCATAATGCAGGGTATGGGTCAGGACATGCACGTTGGCCTCTTCCCAAGGCGTCAGCATGCCGTCCATCCAAATAAAATCAGTCCGTAGCCCCATGGTCATTCCCCCGTAGATATACGTTCGCCGGGAAATTCCCCGTCTTGCGGCCACAACTACCGCCCAGGCGGCCACCGGCTTGTAAAAGAGTACTATTACACTTTTTAGGCAGTGGGGTCAAGAGTATTGGGGCAAAAGGCTGACGGCGCCGCAACGCGTCGGGTCGTGTCGCCCTCTTCCAGTGCGACGCCGTGACATATGGAGGGACGCCGGGCCGACACACATTAGGAAGCACTGAAGTGCAGACGCAGCAACCGCAAAAGAGCTGCCGGATGCTGCAACCGCAGAAGACGGCCAATGGGCTGCGGTTGTTCCGGTGCGACGGAAATGCTGAAGGTATCGGGGGTATTGATGAATTTTTCGAGGCTGGTTGTCGCTTCCCTGATATATGGATCGTTTTTGTCGCCAGCCTGTTCTTTCATGGAAGCGATGATGGACTTTTTATAGGAGGCGATGTCCTGGTGCGAATCCTTTGCCTGATCGGCCATGATGCGCGATGCCAGTGAATCATCCACGTATTGTATTTTCCCGTCGTAAAGCAGAACGGATGGATAGGTAAAAAGGAGTGTCAGCAGCTGGGTCTGATCGAAACCGATATTGCCCAAGTGAAGTTCCAGGGCCAACCGTCCGACATCCTTGGCTTGCACGGCCAATTTTTTGATGAACAGTTCTCGTTTTTGGTTATCATAGATATAATCCACATCACATCGTAGAAAATTTTATCCTTGTAGCCGAGTTTCTTGAAATTTTCCGCAAGTTCGCTACCCTCTCGGAGATCGACGGCAATGCCCTTCAGGGTAACGGACAAGTATTGGGGAAATTGCGCGTGCCGATCGACATCGTTGACCACAAGCTCCTGCACCCGCAGGCTCTCCGACGCACCCGGCGTGGCAATGGTCACATCCGACAGGGTCGTATGCATCGTAAACACATTGAAGCTGATGCCGCCGTACCGCACCGCCGCGTAGGGAGCGAGTCTGGCGATGGTAGCGTCGGCCTCCTTGCGGCAAAGACCGGTAAGATACACTTTCGCGCCGAAATACAGTCCCACGAGCACAAGAAGCACAAGAAGGACGCTATATTTTTTTCGCATCGATCGGATCCTTTGATGAGTATTTTTGCAGGGAGGGCACTTGCCACTGTTGCCGGCGGTGCCGCCAGATCGGAACATGGCGGCTTGGTCGCGCCAGGCCCGCCTGCCCTACGCTGCTTCCCGGCTTTTTGACAAGAGCCGCGTTGTTTGGCATCGCCTGTGCCTGTTTCCCGGACACGAACGGATGATCACACTCCCCCTTGCTCCCGATACCCCCTGGTTGGCACCCCTGGCCGGTTTTTCCGATCTGCCGTTTCGACTCCTGTGCCGGGAGTTGGGTGCGGCCTGCGCCGTGACCGAGATGGTCAGCGCCAAGGGACTTTTTTACGATTCCCGGAACACCACGCGGCTTGTGGCCACGGTGCCGGCCGATGCGCCGCTGGTGGTCCAGCTTTTCGGCGCCGATCCCGCCTTCCTCGCCCGGGCCGTCGAGACGCTTGCCGCCCGGGGGCATGCTTTTTTTGATTTGAACTGCGGCTGCTCCGTGCGAAAAGTCGTCAAGACCGGAGCCGGGGCCGCCCTCCTTGCCGATCCCGAACGGCTGTTGGCCTGCGTTCGGGCCATGCACTGCGCCGCCGGATCGGCCGCGCTTGGCGTCAAACTGCGGCTTGGCCCCACGGCCCCGTCCCGGGCGGCCCTGGATTTGGCTCCGCGCCTGGCCGAAGCCGGCGCCACCTGGCTGACCTTGCACCCGCGCTATGCCAGCCAGGGCTTTTCCGGTCAGGCCGACCGGGATGCCTTGGCTGCTTTTGTGGCCGCTTCCCCTCTGCCCGTCCTGGCCAGCGGCGATCTCTTCGATGCCGCGTCGGCCGCGGACTGCCTGACCGCCACGGGGGCCGCCGGCGTCATGTTCGCCAGGGGGGCGCTGGCCGATCCCCGAATTTTTACCCGCTTCATCAATGTGCGACGACAGTCTCGCGGGCTCGACGCCTTGCCGGTGCCCCCGCTTTGCGACATCATCCGTCGCCATGCCGCCCTGTGCCGGCGCTATGACGAGGGCGACAGGCGAACCCTCCTGCGCATGCGCACGGCCGTTCCCCGGTATCTTCGTGAAATTCCAGGCTGTCGCGCCTTGCGGGAGAGGCTTTGCCACTGTATGTCCTGGGACGAATTCGACGTCATTATCGACGAGGCCGAGCGCCTTGCTTCCGGGGAGTCCGCATGAAACTGCTACGCGCCCGCACGGCCGGATTCTGCATGGGCGTCGATCTGGCCCTTAAAAAGCTGTCCGGCCTGATCGGCCAGGAAGAGCCCATTCTGACGTTCGGTCCCATCATCCATAATCCCCAGGTCCTGGCCGAATACGCCGCCAAGGGCGTGCGCATGGTCGAGGATCCGGCCGCCATCCCGACCGGCGCGACAGTGGTCATCCGGGCGCATGGCATCCCCGAGCCCGTCCGGGAGGCCATTCTGGCCCGAGGGGCCAAGCTGGTGGATGCAACCTGCCCCAAGGTGAAAAAAGCCCAGACGCTCATCGCCTCCCAGGCCCGGCACGGCAAGGTGCTGCTGCTGTTCGGCGAGGCGCAGCATCCGGAAGTCAGGGGACTTCTAAGCTATGCTCGGGCCGGAAGTCATGTTTTCGGCTCCATGGCGGAGCTCGCTACCCTGGATCTGCCCAAGGGGCACATCTATTTCCTGGCCGCCCAGACCACCCAGGACGAGCAGGAATTTTTGCGCATCACCAAGCATCTTCGCCACCGTTTCGGCCAGGAGCTGACGGTCCTTTCGACCATCTGCAATGCCACGGCCAACCGGCAGCAAGAGGCTATGGAACTGGCCGGGAAGGTCGATTTCCTGGTGGTGGTTGGCGGCCATTCCTCCGGCAACACCCGAAGGCTCGCCCAGGTGGCCATTTCCGCCGGAACGCCCTGTATTCACGTGGAGACGGCGGATGAGATTCCTCGGGAACTGTTGGTCGGAAAACGCATAATCGGCTTGACAGCCGGGGCCTCAACCCCCAAGACAATAATTGATCGCGTGCAAACCGTGTTGGAAGCCTTGTAGCGTAACTGGCCGATCCGGGAGACTCCGATGTCCCAAACGAACATTCTGCTTGAAGCCGGCACGAACGAACTGGAAATCGTGGAATTCTACATCGATGAGGCCTCGCCTTCGTCGTTCACGTCCAAATCGCCCGAGGCCTCGGGAAAATATCGAGGCTACTACGGAGTCAACGTCGCCAAGGTCCTTGAAATCATTCGCCTGCCCAAAATTACGGGCATGCCCGAGGTTTCCCACCCGAGCGTCATGGGGGCGTTCAACCTGCGCAACCATATCATTCCGCTCGTGGACCTGAGTATCTGGCTGGACAAACAGCGGGAGCCTTCCGATTCCCCCAAGGTCATCGTCACGGAATTCAACAACGTGACCACCTCCTTTCTGGTTTCCGGCGTCACCCGCATCCACCGCATGAGTTGGGAGGCCGTGGAGCCGCCCAACCGCTACGTGTCCAAAATGAGCGGCGACAGCATCACCGGCGTGGTCAAGCTGGAAGATCGCATCGTCTTTCTGCTCGATCTGGAAAAGATCGTGGCCGACCTCAACCCGAATTTGGGCCTGCGCCTGGATATGAGCATCGAATGGCACTCGGCCACCCGCTACCGGGCCTTGGTTGCCGACGATTCGGTGCTGGTCCGGGAGATGCTCAAGGATTTGCTGCAAAAGGCCGGTTTCGACGTCACCGCCGTGCAAAACGGTCGGGAAGCCTGGGAACTGCTGCTGCAAATCAAAGAAAAGGCGGAGACGGAAAACGTCCCGTTACCGACTACGTCCAGGTCATGGTGGCCGATATCGAAATGCCGGCCATGGACGGCCACAACCTGACCAAGCGCATCAAGGAAGACGGTGAGCTCAAGATCCTGCCCGTCATCCTCTTCTCTTCGCTCATTACCGACAAGCTCCGGCACAAGGGCGAGGCCGTGGGTGCCGACGACCAGATTTCCAAGCCCGACGTCAGCCAGCTGGCCATGCGGGCCAAGGCCCTCATCGAACAGAACTCGGCACCAAGACGGCGGCCTAGAAAGAGAAAGATGCCTCCGGCGGCCGGGGGCATGATGCCCCCGGACCCCTCGCACTGAGGGGTAACTACAAAAATGATCCCCCCAGGGCCTCGCCCTGGGGGGATCATTTATCGCAGACGACAACACAAAAATCGCCCCCCCAAAACAGGGGGACCGGGGGGAATGATTCCCCCCGGCGGGTCCAGGGCAGCGCCCTGGTCTTTCTTTTCCCTCTTAGCAGATGCGCGGCAGTTGCTCGCCTTCGAGCATGCCGAGCAGGCGCTTGCCGCCGAGCGGTGTCACCAAGGCCACCTTACCCGGATGGTCCGGCGTCACCCGGCCGACCAAGGCCGCCCGCGCTCCAAGCGGGTCGGCCCGCAGCACGGCCAGCGCCGCCTCGGCCCGGTCCCCCGGCAGCACGCAGAGAAATTTGCCCTCATTGGCCAAATAGAGCGGATCGAGCCCAAGCACGGCGCAGCCGCCGGCCACGGCCGGATCGATCGGAATGGTCTCCTCGCTGAGCTCCACACCGACCTGCGACTGACCGGCGATTTCGTTCAAGGTGGTGGCCAGGCCGCCGCGGGTGGGATCGCGCAGTACATGTACTTCCGGCACCGCCGTGAGCAGCTTTTCCACCAGTCCGTTGAGGGCGGCGCTGTCGCTTTTGACCGGCGCCTCGAACGACAACCCCTCCCGGGTGGAAAGAATCGTCAGGCCATGATCGCCCATGGTGCCAGAGACCAGCACCACGTCGCCGACCGTCGCCCGGCTGCCGCTCGGGGCCGGATCGCACATGACCCGGCCGATCCCGGCAGTATTGATGAAAATCTTGTCGGCGGCCCCGTGCGGCACTACCTTGGTGTCCCCGGCCACCACCTGCACGCCGGCCCGCTTGGCGGCCCGGCCCATGGAGGCGACGATCCGCTCCAGGACGGCCATTTCCAAGCCCTCCTCCAGGATGAAGCCGCAGGTCAAATAGAGCGGCTTGGCCCCCATCATGGCGATGTCATTGACCGTACCATGCACGGCTAGCGAACCGATATCGCCGCCGGGGAATTCGATCGGGTCCACGACGAAGGAGTCCGTGCTCATGGCCAGGCGGCCGCCGACCTCCAGCACCGCCCCATCGTCCATGCGGGCCAGAATCTCGTTGCCGAGATGCTTGAAAAACAGCTCGTTGATGAGCCGTTGCGAAGCCCTGCCACCACTGCCGTAGTCGAGTAAGACCTTATCCATGAGCGAACCTTTTTTTCGGTGGGGGGGATGGAAGAGCCGGGAGAAGGAACCCTCTTTGTAAAGAGGGTTCCTTCTCCCGGACCCTCATCTTCCCAGAAACTTTTAACGAAGTTGCTGTAAATTTACGGGCAATCTCGTTCCAGAGGACCGGGGGATCATCCCCCCGGGGCAGGTCCAGGACAGCGCCCTGGGCGCCCGAGGCATCGTCTACCCTTCCAGCTGATATTTGTAATAGGCGGCGCAGCCGCCCTCGGTGGAGACCATGCACGGCCCCACCGGCGTGGCCGGCGTGCAGGCCGTGCCGAAAAGCGGGCACCGGTTGGGCGGCAGCTTGCCCTTGAGCACCTCGCCGCACCGGCAGCCGGGCAGGGGCGGCACCTCGCGGAGCGTGACGCCGAGCGTCCGGACCGCATCAAAATCGGCGTAGGCCTCGCGGATGGCCAGGCCGCTTTGCGGGATGGCGCCCAGTCCCCGCCACAAGGCGTCGGTCGGTTCGAACACTTCGTCCATGACGGCCCGGGCTACGGGGTTGCCGTTGGCGGACACCACCCGGGTGTAGGTATTGTGGATGGCGGGATGTCCGTCCCGGCGCATGGCCACGATATCGAGCAGCGCCCCCAGGATGTCCGCAGGCTCGAAGCCGGTGATCACGGCCGGCACATGATAGCGCTCGGCCACGAAGGCGTATGGCGCCTCGCCGATGATGGCCGACACGTGCCCGGGCAGGATGAAGGCGTCGATCTTGGCTTCCGGGTCGTCCAGCAGCACGGTCAGGGCCGGCGGCACCAGCTTGTGGAAGCTCAACACCTTGAAATTGCGTAGCCCCTGTTCCCTGGCCAGCATTGATGGTGGCGGCCACGGTCGGGGCGGTGGTTTCGAAGCCGACACCGAGAAAGACCACGGTGCGGTCGGGATGGGCCGCGGCCACGCCCAAGGCGTCCACCGGAGAATAGACCACGGCCACCTGGGCGCCCTCGGCCTGGGCGGTCTTGAGATTCTTTCCGCCGGGACCGGGCACGCGCATGAGGTCGCCGAAGGTGGCGATGATGACGTCATCCCGGGCGGCCAGTTCCAAAAAAGCGGCCACTTCCGATTCGTGGGTGACGCAGACCGGGCAGCCCGGACCGGTGAGATGGGTAATGGTCTTGGGAAGCAGACTGCGCAACCCGCTTTGGAAGATGGCCACGGTATGGGTACCGCAGACTTCCATGAAACGCAGGGGCGTGTCGGCTTCCTTGATCAGTTTGGTGAGCAGGGACCGGCACAGGACCGGGTCCCGAAACGCGTCGGCGACATTCTCAGAGGCTTTCAAGTTCAAAGCCGTCCTGGAACAGTTTGATGGTTTCCAGGGCCTCTTCCCGATCCAGGCGATGGATGGCGAAGCCGGCGTGGACAATGACGTAATCGCCGACGGCAGCAGGTTCATCGATGATTTCCATGCGCACCTGCTTGGTGACGCCGCCGATTTCCACATCAGCAATTTTGTCATGAATGGCGGTAATTTCCATGGGCACGGCCAAACACATACGGCGTTCCTCCGTCAGGGGCTTGCGCGAGACGACCGCAGCGGTCCTCGCAACGAGGAAGAATATGCGCATTGTCTCCGGGCTTGTCAAAAGCGCCCTGCCGTCATACCAACCGAAAAGGGACCTCTCCCGACTGCGTCACCGGCATGTTTTCCGTCCAGTCGAACGCCTTGCGTCTTGCGCTGAGGAGGAACACGAATGCCCTTTTCCCGCCCGAATCTGAAAATTTCCACCAGAATCATCAGTATTTCGCTTTTGATTATGGCACTTTTTTGCGCGGCCATCTTTGGCTTTCTGTTGCCGAACGAAGAGCAGGAAATGCGGGACAGCCGTCGACATAACCTCCAAGGCATCGTCCAGATCGCGCTCAGTCTGTTGGCGGACTATCAGACCAAGGTAAAACGGGGCGAATTGTCGCTGGAGGCAGCCCAAAAACAGGCGCTCGCCCAGATACGGACCCTGCGCTACGGCCATGACGACTACATTTGGATCAACGATACCACGCTTCCCTACCCGACCATGATCATGCACCCGACGGTGCCGCGCCTGGACGGCACCAAGCTCGATCTGGCCACCTTCGATTGCGCCACTTCCGTGCAGTATGGCGACGGGCCGTCGGCATCCATCCCGGGCGGCCGGAAAAATCTTTTTACGGTCTTCGCCGAAGTGGCCCGCAAGAGCGGACACGGCTATGTGGGTACCTCTGGCCCAAGCCCCTGCCGGGCGGCGGTGCTACCAAGGAGGCCTATCCCAAGCTTTCCTACGTGGCGCTGTTTCGACCGTGGCAGTGGGTGCTCGGCACCGGGCTCTACGTGGACGACATCGAGGCCAGAATCACCCGGGTGCATTACGGGGTGCTGGGCGTGGTGGCGGTGATCCTGGTCATCGGGTTCCTGTTCGGCGGCTTGCTCCTGCGCACCATTACCCGGCCGTTGGCCGCCCTTGTCGATTACGCCGGCGAAGTGGCCGCCGGGCATCTGGACGCCACGGCCACCGGCGTCTTCTCAGGGAAATGGGACGTTGCAGCATGCCATCGAAACCATGGTGACCCACCTCAAGCGCACCATCGACACGGCCGAAAGCAAATCCCAGGAAGCGGCCTTGGAGGCGGAAAAGGCCAAGCAGGCCACCAGTGATGTCGAGGAGGCC
>Ga0268359_12581_pt1 | contig 16622 bp, 19 predicted proteins | sample BioMet11_FD_194416 | JGI IMG/M metagenome (GOLD analysis project Ga0268359, IMG submission 194416) | Sewage microbial communities from Oakland, California, United States - Biofuel 11 (PacBio Assembly) | ecosystem: Engineered > Wastewater > Sewage > Unclassified | place: USA: California | collected...
TCTGCCAGACGGGCTGGTTCGCGATGACTTCGGGATCGGAACATTTTTCCGCGAGCTCCTTATATTTATCTGTTATAAATCTAATTTCCCAAACATCTTGTTCCTGCTTTCTTATTGAATACAATATCCAAACGATATCAATTTATTATTGTATCACATCAATGCCTTTGACCGCAATAAATTCAATATCTGCGGCCGTAAATAAAAAGGACGGGTAAACCCGTCCTCAGCATTGGTATCATTATTCGATGCCGTACTTGTTCTTGAACTTCTCAACACGTCCACCACGGTTGATGAACTTCTGCTGACCTGTAAAGAACGGGTGGCACGCTGAACAAACATCGGTTCTGATCTCAGGCTTATTCGACCTGGTCATAAATGTATTACCGCATGCGCAAGTTACTTTACATTCCATATAATCTGGATGGATTCCTTCCTTCATGCTGTTTCCCTTCTTTCCCTGCTCAGGATGCCCCAAGCATCTTATGCTCGCCGGCTCTATTGCCGGCGTCTGCCCCTGATATGACAGCTTTAATAGAATATCACAGCATCCCGCATAATGCAAGCTTTTTCCGCTATTTCCCCGCCGGCGGTTTTAAAGGGCCAGGGGAAAATCTCACCGCACGCAACGGCAATGAGACTGCTGACTCATTTATTTGTTTTTCTTTTCTTCTTTCGCGGCCTGTCTGGCAGCGGCAGCTTCTTCCTTAGCACGCTGTTTTTTCCTCAGCCGCCTTGTTTTTCGCGTCGACCGCATCCTGCTTCGCTTTGGCTTTCGCGTCGACCGCATCCTGCTTCGCTTTGGCTTTCGCGTCGACCGCATCCTGCTTCGCTTTGGCTTTCGCGTCGACCGCGTCCTGCTTCGCTTTGGCCTTCGCGTCGATCGCGTCCTGCTTCGCTTTGGCCGCTTCTTCCTTTGCCCGCTGTTTTGCCGCGGCGGCCTCTTCCTTCGCGCGCTGCTTTTCTTCGGCTGCGCGTTTCTTCGCGCGCGCCTTCAGCGTCTTTTTGCCGAGCATTACTGCGGTCACGATGCGGTCATGTCCCGCGAGGTCACGGCCTACTTCCGCCGGGTCGAAACGTTCAGTGTCAGCAATCAGCTGCGTTACTGCTTCAGCCTGGTCGTCGCCTATCTCGAGCACGAGAAGGCCGTCGTCCCTGATGTGATCCGGCGCATCTGCGATGATGCTCCGGTAAAAATCAAGACCGTCCGCACCGCCGTCAAGCGCCTCGAGCGGTTCATAATCTCTGACTTCCGGCATGAGCGTCGGGATAATATCGCTCTCGATATAAGGAGGATTCGATATCACCATGTCAAATTTCTTCTTGCCGACAGCTTCGAAGAGATCGCCCTGCACCACCGTCAGCGCGGCGCTGTTCGACGCGGCGTTCTCTTTTGTGAGAGCAACTGCATCTTCGCTGAGATCAGCTGCTGTAACTTTTGCCTCCGTCATCTTCGCGACTGCAATGCCTATCGCACCGCTGCCGCAGCACAGATCGAGCACAGCCGGCGCTTTCTGCCCCTCGAGCAGTCCGACCGCCTTTTCCACGACCGGCTCCGTATCGAACCTCGGAATAAGCACCTGCGGCGATGTCTTCATCGTATAACCCATGAACTCCTGAGTGCCGATAATGTATTGCAGCGGTTCGCGTGCGGAACGTCTGTCGACAAGAGTGAGATACTGTTCGCATGTCCTGTCGTCCGCGACATTCGCCCACTCCATAAAGAACTTGTCCGGCTGCACATGCATGAGCCAGCAGTAAATAGTTTCCGCATCGTGCTTCGCGTCGGGAACGCCCGCCGCCTCCATCTGTTTGATCGCCATTTTTACTATATCTTGTACAAGTAAACTCATTTTCTATCCTTTATCAGCAGCGCCCGCAGTCCGCGGATCCGCCGCCTTTCGTACTAATATCTTCTTGTCGGAACGTCGAGCCTTACCTTCTGGATCAGGCGGACGAACTCTGCGTTGTTTCTGGTCTGCGAGAGGTTGTCGATTATCAGCTCTGTGACGTCGGCCGGATCGCCGTTGCCGAGCGCCTTGCGCATGTACCAGACAGCTTCCATTTCCTCCTGCGTCATCAGAAGGTCCTCACGTCTCGTGCCGGAGAGGTTCAGACTGATGGCCGGGAATATTCGTTTCTCCGACAGTTTCCTGTCGAGGTGAAGCTCCATGTTGCCCGTACCCTTGAATTCCTCGAATATTACATCGTCCATTCTCGATCCGGTTTCCACGAGCGCGGTCGCAAGTATAGTAATACTTCCGCCTTCTTCCATATTTCTGGCCACGCCGAAGAATTTCTTCGGTTTGTACAATGCCGTCGGATCGATACCTCCGGACAGCGTTTTGCCGGATGCCGGAACGACCAGGTTGTATGCGCGCGCAAGTCTTGTGATCGAATCGAGTAGTATTACTACATCCTTGCCGTGCTCGACCAGACGCTGAGCTCTCGACATGACCATTTCCGCGACCTTTACATGATGCGACGGCTGTTCGTCGAATGTCGAATAAATGACCTCGCCGCTCTTGAGTGTCCTTTTCATATCCGTAACTTCTTCCGGTCTCTCGTCTACAAGTAATACGATCATTTTTACGTCCGGGTAGTTGGTCTCGATGCTGCGTGCGATTTTTTTGAGTAATGTAGTCTTGCCGGCTTTCGGAGGTGCGACTATAAGTCCTCTCTGTCCTTTGCCGACAGGTGAAATCAGGTCTATGAGTCTCATTGAAAGGTCCATGCCGTTTTCCATATACAGACGTTCGTTAGGGAATATCGGCGTGAGGCGTTCAAAGTCCGGTCTCTGTCTGGCAGCGCCCGGATTTTCGCCGTTGACTGTATTGACATAAAGAAGGGCGCCGAATTTTTCGTTTTTATTCGGTCTCCTCGAAATGCCGTGTATCATATCGCCTGTCTTGAGATTGAATCTCCTGATTTGTGTCGGCGATACATAAATATCATTGTCGCTCGTATAGAAATTTTCAAAACGCAGGAACCCGAATCCGCCGTCCGCTATATCGAGTATTCCCTCGACTTCCGGACGTTCATCGTGATATTTATCACTGCGTTCAGCGCCTTCTCCGCGGTCTGCTCCTTCGGCATGCTCGTTCATATCCGCACGGTCTGCCCCGCCGCGGTCCGTTCCTTCGGCGCCGTCTGCATACTCTCCGCGAACGTTGCCGTCCGCAGCGCGTACATGTCCTGCACCCTCGGCATCACTGCCGTCGAACGATGCCGCCGCTGCCGCATCGGCCGGCTGGACAGCTTCATTTTCCGCTTCGTATTTTTTCTTTCTTCCTCTGCGCGGTCTGGAAGTCTCTTCGGCCATACGGGCCTCTTCTTTTTCTTCTTCCGCCTTTTTCGCTTTTTTCGATCCTCTTTTGAGCTGAGGCTTCGCTTTGGACATCAGCTTCTTACCGTTCTCTTCTTTGATCTCGGCAATGCGCTCTTCTTTGACGTCCTTCTCTTTATTGATGCGTTTCCTCGTTCCCGGACGTTTTGTTTCCATTCCGGATTCTTCACTGCTCTCCGCCGTCTCAGTCTTTTCGGACATTGCTGCATTTTCCTCTGCAGCCGGACGGTCGGCTTTCTCCGCCTTTTTCGATCCTCTCGGTCTCCCCGGTTTATTGCGTTTTTCAGGTGCCCCTGTTCTTTCCGCCTGCGCTGTATCTTCAGCAGCCTGCGGTTTTTCTGCAGCCGCCGGTTTTTTCGCTGCCTGCGGCTTTTCTGACGCCGCCGTTTTTTCTGCCGCACCGGAAACAAGAGCCTCGATGATCTCGGCCTTCTTCATTTTCTGATAGCCGGAGATGCCCGCCGCTTTTGCGATCTCACGCAGATCAGCGACTTTCTTCGACTTCAAAGTCTGTTCGTCCATATATGTATACCTACTCTCTCCGGCACGCAAAAACGCATACCTACATCTCTAATCATTTTTTTACGCGATTGGAATGATGCGGAGAATCCCGCTTAGATAATAATATACCCTGCGCGGCGTATTGTCAATTTATGGGTTATTTTACCTTAATAACGCCATTATTTTTTGACCTCCGCGCAAGTGGAGATCACTTCTCCATCAGCCGTGATTGTTTGTATACCCTATTCCGCGATTAGATGAGGTCTGCAGGCTCGCAAAGCGACCGCCGGCAATACCTATGACAGCCGCCATGTCCGCTCACAGTTGTCGCGTTCGATCTTCCTTCCTCCGCATCCAGCAATGCCCGGCGCTGCACAGTAATCGACCCCATGCTCAGCGGCCTCATGCTCAACCTCAACGCCTCGTACTCAACGACCCTCATACTCAACAGCCTCACGCTAGGCAGAACATCTAATGCGCGCCGGCCGTTATTTTTTCTTGCATTCCTGCCCCGAAGAAGGCAATATATATGTTGTAAAGAAAAACATTCGTATCAAGGAGGAAATAAATGTATTGTGTCAGAAAAGTAACAGATGATCTGTATTACGTCGGCGGCGATGACAGGAGGCTCGCATTATTCGAAAACATCCATCCGATCCCGCGCGGCGTATCATATAACTCGTACCTTCTTCTGGATGAAAAAACTGTTCTTGTGGACACGTGTGACTGGGCGATCGGCCGTCAGTTCATCGAAAACGTTGAGCACGTCCTCGCAGGAAGGCCTCTCGATTACCTCATAATAAATCACGTGGAACCGGACCACGCCGCAACGATCAACGAGATCGTTCTCCGCTGGCCGGACGTTAAGATAATCAGCACGGCAAAGGCTTTCACATTCATGAAGCAGTTCGGGCTCGGAGAAGACAGCCGTGCGGTAACGGTCTGTGAAGGCGACACTCAGTCTTTCGGGAAGCACGAGTTCGCATTGTCGGAGCGCCTATGGTCCACTGGCCTGAAGCAATGGTTTCGTTCGACACATCGAACGGTGTCCTTTTCTCGGCTGATGCATTCGGGACTTTCGGAGCTCTGGGCGGCAGACTATTCGCGGACGAAATGGACTTCGCGCGCACCGAACTTGATGACGCCAGAAGATATTACTGCAATATCGTGGGCAAATACGGCGCGCAGACGCAGGCGCTGCTCAAGAAGGCCGCGGGTCTCGACATCAAAATGATCGCGCCTCTTCACGGACCGGTCTGGAGAAAAGACATTCCTTACTTCATTGATAAATATCAGAAGTGGAGCACTTACACGCCGGAGGATGAAGGTGCGGTAATGGTAGTTTACGGTTCCATGTACGGCGGTACTGAGAGTGCGGCGCAGTATGTCGCGCAGCAGCTGGTTGAAAATGGCGTGACGGATGTAGTAATGTACGATGTTTCGAGTACGCATATTTCGACGCTGATCGCGGAGTCGTTCCGCGTGAGCCACATCGTGCTCGCATGCGTTACTTATAACTTTGAGATTTATCCGCCTATGCACAGCTATCTTACGGACATGAAGATGCTCGCACTGCAGAACAGAACATTCGCCGTGCTATACAACGGCACATGGGCGCCGAGAGCAGGAGATCTGCTGAAGAAATTCTGTACTGAGGACCTCAAAAAATCAAGGCTGCTCGATCCGCAGGCGCACATCACATCCTCAGCGGATTCTGATGACGCAGAGCAGCTCGATGCATTCGTCGGCGCGATCGTCAGCGATATAAAGGGCTGATCTCCGGCGGCGGACCCCGGGCTTTCAATGATTAGAAATATGCGCCGGGCGGCGCATCATATAAATAAGAACCTGTCAGGACGGCAGGTTCTTATTTTTATTTCCCATATGAAATTATCTGCGGTTATTTAGGCTGCGGGCCTGCTGCCACTATGTTCTTCGGCATGTTCGGGTATTTCGCCTCGAAGTTGTCCGCGAACATCTTGGCGAGTTTGTTCGCCTGGGCATCGTATGCCGCCTTGTCTTCCCATGTATCGCGCGGATTCATGAGCTCGGCCGGAACATTTGTACAGCTCTGCGGAACGTCAACGTTGAATACTTCGTCGTGCTTGTATTCAACACTGTCGAGCTCTCCGTTGAGCGCCGCCGTGATCATCGCCCTCGTATATCTGAGTTTCATTCTGCTGCCGACTCCGTAAGGGCCGCCGGACCATCCTGTATTTACAAGATATACTTTGGTGTTGTATTTTTCTATTCTGTCTCCGAGCATGTTCGCATAGACCGACGGATCGAGCGGCATGAACGGCTGTCCGAACAGTGTCGAGAATGTCGGCACCGGCTCGGTAATGCCTCTTTCCGTTCCCGCGACTTTTGCTGTAAAGCCCGTAACGAAATGATACATCGCCGCATCAGCTCCGAGTCTGCTGATCGGAGGGAGCACGCCGAACGCGTCAGCTGTCAGGAAGATGACGACCTTAGGCACGCCGCCGACTCCCGGTATTGCTGCATTCGGAATATAATCAATAGGATATCCTACTCTTGTGTTTTCAGTAATGCTTCTGTCCGCATAGTCCGGTTTCCTGGTTTCAGGATCGAGTATGACATTCTCCACCTCGCTGCCGAATTTGATCGCGCCGAAAATTTCGGGCTCGCCTTCCGGATCGAGATCTATGCACTTTGCATAACACCCGCCTTCAAAATTGAAAATGCCGTGGTCTGTCCAGCCGTGCTCATCGTCTCCGATAAGTATGCGGGCAGGGTCTGCGGAAAGCGTCGTTTTGCCTGTTCCCGACAGCCCGAAAAATACCGCGCTGTCTTTTGTTTCAGGATCCATGTTCGCCGAGCAGTGCATCGGAAGTACGTTTTCTTCTTTCGGCATGAGGTAATTCATGACTGAGAATACGCTCTTCTTGATTTCTCCCGCATATGCGGATCCGGCGATAACGACCATTCTTGCTTCGTAATCGATAATGATGGCCGCTTCACTGTGTACACCGAATTCTTCAGGATCCACTTTGCATCCCGGAGCACACAGCACTGTGAAATCGAAATCGTTCAGAGCCTCGAGTTCTTCCGCCGTCGGACGGATGAGCAGATTCCTGATAAACAGATTCTGGCACGCAAGTTCATTAACGATCCTGAACTTTCTCGTGCATTCCGGATCAGCGCCTACAAATCCGTCGAAGAGAAATACCTCTTTTCCTTCGAAATATGCAGCCACCTTATCTCTGATCTGATTGAATACTTCTCTCGATATAGGACGATTGACCTTGCCCCAGTCGATATCGTCATGTATGCCTTCGGTATCAACGATAAATTTGTCATCAGGCGACCTTCCCGTATATTTTCCGGTTGTAACAACAAGTGCGCCTGTGTCGCTCAGTTCACCTTCCCCACGCTGCAAAGCTGCCTCAACGAGCTTTGCCGGAGCCAGATTTCTGTGAACTGCCGCCGGGTTTTTAATTCCCAGCTTTTCAATTCCATAAGTTTTCACATCGAACCTCCTTCAGTTCAGTTACTCTATAATATAACACTTATAGCCAGCGCTGACAACACATTGATTTTTCAACAAGAATGCGCATATACGCATTGCCGCGATTTCAAATAAGGGGGAAATTTTGATTATTTTTTCCAATAAAGGCGCTATCAAGCTGCCGGTCCCTCAATCAAACCGCCGGCCGCGCCATATAAAAAGCAGCGGCCCGCTCGGGACCGCTGCATTCTTTTCTTTTTCGTATCCGTCAGTTCAGATATCTGAGCTATTTGTTGTAGCTGTAGAAACCTTCGCCTGACTTCATGCCGAGTTTGCCGCCTCTTACCATCTTTCTGAGGAGCGGGCAGCATCTGTACTTGGAATCACCAAATTCGTTGTAGAGTACGTCCATAACAGCAACTACTACGTCGAGACCGATGAGGTCGCCGAGAGCCAGAGGGCCCATCGGGTGGTTAGCACCGAGCTTCATAGCTGTATCGATGTCTTCTGCCGAAGCGATTCCTTCGTTGAGGATAAATGCTGCTTCGTTGATCATCGGAACGAGGATCCTGTTTACTACGAATCCAGGAGCTTCCGATACTTCTACCGGTGTCTTCTCGATGTCTTTTGCCAGATCCATAACAGTCTGCTTTGTCTCAGCTGATGTATTGATTCCTTCGATGATCTCGATGAGCTTCATCATCGGAACAGGATTGAAGAAATGCATGCCGATGATCTTGTCAGCTCTGCCTGATGCCTGTGCGATCTCTGTGATCGAGAGCGACGATGTATTTGTAGCAATGATCGTCTCAGGCTTGCAGATTTCATTCAGTTCCTGGAAAAGAGCTATTTTTGCTTCCATGTTTTCTGTGGATGCTTCAACGATAAGATCGCAGTCTGCAACGATGCTGAGATCTGTTTGATCCGGAGATCCTTGCCATAGCTTCATTCTTCTGATCCTCTGTGATCTTTTCTTTTGAAACCAGTTTTGAGAGATTCTTATCTACTCTTGCGATCCCGCCGTCAACTGAAGTCTGACGTCTTGATCTTGTAACTACTTCATAGCCTTTCATAGCCAGAACCTGGCAGATGCCTGCTCCCATTGTACCTGTGCCGATTACGCCGATTTTTTTCATTTGAGTGTTCCTCCTTACGAGCTCGTTTAACTTAAAATGAACTTGTTGTTAATTAATTAACTACTTAGGTAAACCTATTATAACATATTTTTTTAGGTAACAAGCCTATTTTACATATTACCCGAATCTTTTGCAATCTATTAATACAATAATTGAGAAATCGCGAATATCCAGAGCAGCAGCGTGCCCATCGACAGCACTGTCGAAAAAAACAGCGACTGCACTCCTATGTCGTTCTCTTTGCCTTCCATGTCCGCCAGCATCGGGACCAGCGCAGCAGTGGGAAAAGCCACCATCAGCACCAGGCACTCCTTCACGAGAACATCGATCGGCAGGAAGTAAACCATGGCCAGAGCTGCTGCCGGCACAACGATAAGCTTCATCAGAGCCGACTCCCAGACGATATGATTTTTGAACATCTCAGTAAACTTAGTGCCGGTCAGCGACGATCCGATATAGACCATTGCCATCGGCGTAGCGACACCTCCCATATAATTCAGGAAGCTTTCGGCAGGTGCGGGGATCGTCAGGTGCAGTAATGATATCGCGAACCCTATGAACAGCGCGATTATGTTCGGGTTGATCATGGTTTTCGCGGCGATCTTGACCGCGGCCCCCTTTTCCTTCTTTCTGTTCTCGTCGTATCTGTGATATGAGGCCACGGCATACCCGTACATATAGATATTGAAAGCAAACGATGAGGCAATAAAAAGCAGAAGCCCGTGTTGTCCGTAAAGAGCCAGCACGATCGGAAATCCGAGAAATCCGCTGTTGGGCGCATTCATCGAAAGCTCCGTTATCGTCCGCACCCGTTTCGGATATTTACGCAGCGCGCAGAACCCGCGGCACAGAAAAGTTCCTCCGAAAGTAATAACAAAAGAAAGCAGAGCCATTACTACGAACATCTCTATGATCCTGCCGTTCAGTCTGAGCGTGCCGACATTTTCAATCACCAGACACGGGAACGAAAAGAAGAGGATGAAATTATTCAGCCCCTCATTCATCGATTCCTTTATCAGACCGATCTTCCGCAGAATGTATCCCGTCAGGATCATTGCGAACATCACAAAAAATTGCCCGTACATCTCTATCCCCTGATCCGGTCCCTAAAACATCCAGGCCGCGACCATTACCGTAAATGCAAAAGCAACTGCTATCGCCAGCACAATGGCCATGACTCTGACCCATTTTTGTTTAATATTCATGTCCCCTCCTATACTTCATGGACTTTAATATTCAGTCTGCTGCGGCCTTCGGAAAGACCTTTGAGGCTGATGTTGTAATCAATATCAACTTCGCCGTTGCCCTCGGGCGTGACGCTGTTCGTAAGGCCGTTCGTCAGGACTTCCATCTCGACCGGACCGTAGACCGTGTCGTAATATCCGTTGTAGCGTTTGCCTTTTTCAAAATGTATCTCTGTGTCGATGCCGACCGAACTTCCGCGCCTCGTCATCTTCACACCGTACTCGTCGAACTGCAGACGCGTCTTGCATCCCACCATCCCCGAGAATTCACTTTCATCATAAGTGATGAAGATCGAATTTCCGCGCGTGTAAAGCTTGCCTTCCGTTATCAGTTCGAGCTGGTTTTCCTCTTTGTCATCATATATATGGTAACCCGATATTTTCAGAGTAACGTTTTTCATTTATTTCCCCTTATCCTGCGTTTCGGCCAGAAGCTTTTCGAGCTCCTCCTTGTCGAAGTGATATTTTTTTCCGCAGAAGCGGCAGCTGAGTTCCGCCTCTCCGTCTTCTTCGATCAGTTCCTTCAGCGTTTCACTGCCGACTGCCATAAGCGCTCTTTCGATCCTCTGTCCGGAGCAGTCGCACTTCAGCTCGATATTTCTGAATTCCAGCGTCTCCGGCATATACTCCTCCGGCATGCCGCCGAATATCTCGCCGCACATGTTTGTCAGCATTCCTTCTTCAGTGAGGCCTGCCGACCCGAGCTGCACCTTCTCGACCACCGACGTCACCGCCTTCATTTCCTTCATTACCGCTTCGAGAGCATCGACCGCGCCGTCTTCCGCCTGAGGGAGCATCTGTATAAACATGCCGCCCGCAGCGGTGACTTCCATTTCGCGGGACACTTTCACTCCGAGCGCTATCGACGTATTCTGCTGCTCGGAAATGTAGTAATATGCGGTAAGGTCTTCGGCGATCTCGCCCGATACCAGCGCTATCGTGCCGCTGTAAGGCTCCTTCAGTCCGATGTCTTTCACAACTGTGAGTTCCCCTGTCCCGAGGAGTCCGCCGACATCGAGCTTGCCGTCTGCTCTCTGCGGCAGATCGGCTGCAGGGTCTTCGATGTAACCCTTGATCTGCCCCGTTCCATATCCGCAGGCGACAATGCTGCGCGCAGGTCCGTCTCCTCTGAACTGCACAGTAAGTCTGTCCTCCGGTTCTTTGAGCTGGAGGCTCATGAGTCCCGTGCCGGTAAGAACTCTGCCGAGCGCCGTTGTCGCGGTCGGAGAGGTGTGATGCAGTGCCATTGCTTCGCTGACCATGCCGGTCGTTATTGTAAGGTACAGCCGGTATGACCCGGATCTGTCCATTCCTATCAGTACTTTGTTCATATTTCTTCTCTTTCGTACCGTATATATTAACAGATATCTTCCCAATACACAAACGTGTTATAATGTTTATTGATTTTTAAGCTAAATTTCAATTTCTTATTTTATCATAGACACAACATCGAAGATAGAAAGGATGGATGTGTGATGTATAATGACAACAACAATTTTAACGGTCAGGACCGCGGCACAGATTTCGATCCCGCATCGGTAAACGCAGGCAGCACCGGAACAAATGCAGCGAACGACACGGGATTCACGCCGCGTTCAGATACTGCGGATCACAGCCCTTACGGCAGTGCACGGCAAAATGATTACAGACACGCAGAACAGAACGATTACGGATATAAGGCAAACTCTTACGAAAACAATTACGACCCCGACTCGTACATTAATTACAACATGGACGATCTCAGCGGAGGCGGGAACGGCGGCTTCGGCGGATACGGCGGCGGCGGAGATTTCGGCAACAGGCATTACCGCAAGAAGAAAGGCAGAAAAAACGCCGGCGGCGAGATCAAAATGACGAAAAAGAAGATCGCCTGCATCGTTCTTGCGTGTATGGTATTCTCCGGTGCAGCGAGCGCCGGCACCGTCTGGGCGTACAACAATTATGCAAGCACCGGTTCGGTCACAGGTTCGACCGACGGCTACACGCTGGAAACCGCCACAGGCAGCAGCATGACCGTTTCGCAGATTTCAAAGGCCGTCACCTCCTCTGTAGTTGAAATAAACGACAGAGAGCGTTTCGACCGACAACTGGGCGAGCCAGTATGTCACCGAAGGCGCAGGGTCCGGGCTCATCATCAAGAGCAACGGTTATATCATGACAAACTATCACGTCATCGAAGGCGCCAGCAAGATCACTGTCACAAACGACAGCAGCAAGAAGTACACGGCCAAGGTCGTCGGATATGATGAAGATAATGATATTGCAGTCATCAAGATCGATGCGACAGGTCTCACTCCTGTCACTTACGGCGACAGCGACGGGCTGAGCGTAGGCGATATGGCAGTAATAGTCGGGAACCCGCTCGGTTCTCTCGGTGATTCGGTATCGGCAGGGATCATTTCCGCGACAAAGCGGGAAATAACGCTCGACAACAACACGATGAATCTTATCCAGACCGATGCGTCTGTCAATCCAGGCAACTCCGGCGGCGGACTGTTCAACAGTCACGGACAGCTGGTAGGCGTGGTAGTCGCGAAGTCATCCGGCACAGATGTCGAAGGACTCGGATTCGCCATCCCGGTAAATACGGCGGCCAAAGTGGCAGCGAAAATAATCAAGAACGGCGGAAATATTTCGTCAGGTTCCAGTTCAAGCTCGAGCTCATCGAGCACCGCCTACTCAGGAATGAGTTATGTGAACCCGACGACGACGAGTGAAGCGGAGCAGTACGGCTACAGCGAACCCGGCGTTTACATCGCAGAGGTCACTAGTGACAATGCGAAGAATGCGGGCTTTGAAGTCGGCGACAGAGTCGTCAAAATCGGAAGCAAGACCATTACCGATTTCGCATCGGCCAAGGCGGCGATACAGTCGCACGACCCGGGCGACAAGGTCAAGTTCGTCGTCTACCGGGACGGCAAGAAACTGACTATTACCGAAACACTGGGCACGGCACCGTCATCATCAAGCAGCAACTGACATATATAATATAAAAAAAGGGTTGTCGCATTAAGGGATTGATCATCCCCTGATGCGCAGCTCTTTTTCAGTGTTCCGTATAATGCGTTATTTGGCGAATCCGTAGTCGCTCGCCACTACCGTCTTCAGTTTGTTGACATGCTGCTCCGCAGCGGCTCTTGCACCGGCCGCATCGCCTTTTTTTATCTGATCCACGATCGCCTGATGCTCGCGCGGCATCCATTCGATCCTTCTGAAGTCATCATAATAGATATATCTGAACCGCAGAACGAGTTCCTGTATCTGTTCGACCATGTTCAGCAATATCCGGTTGTTGCTTCCTTCTACTATAATATGGTGAAAATCTGTGTCGCTTTTGATCATCGCGCCGGTATCGCTGTCACGCACCGCCTGCGCGTAACGGTCGGCGATGCTGTAAAGTCTGCCCTTGGCATCATTGTCCATTCTTTCCGCCGCAAGCTGTGCGGCAAAGCCTTCGATATCGGCTCTGACCTCAAGTATCTCGATCATGTCGCTGACCGACACCTGTGAAGCATAGGCCCCGCGTCTCGGTTCGATCGTGACAAGGCCCTCTTTTTCCAGCTGCCTTATTGCTTCACGGATAGGTGTCCTGGACACGCCAAGCGATTCGGCAAGCTCGACTTCCATCATTCTGCTTCCCGGCTCTATCTGTCCTGTAAGGACCTGCATCTTCAGTTCTTCATAGACGATCTCGCGAAGAGGTCTGTGATTTGTTGCGCCTAAATCCAGCATATATTATTCTCCTTGTTATATAGTCGTGCGCGTAAGATATGTCTCGTCATTGATTCTGCGCATGACCTCATAAGCGTCCTGAGCATCCCTGCGGCTCGTGAAAAGTCCATATACCGACGGACCGCTTCCGCTCATCAGCACTTTTCCTATATTCTTTGTGCCGGCCATCCTGCATTTTGTATACAACACAGAATTATATTCTTTCAGCGTATACAATTCAAGTACATTGCCCATATTGCTTTCGACCTTCTCCCGGTCGTGCCCGCGGAGCCCTGCAGCTATCGCATCCACATCGGGTCTGTCCTCGATAAATATTTTATCCATCCCCTGATAGACTATTTTTGTCGATACAGATATCTTCGGTTTCGAGACTACAACGAGGGATTCAAGAGGCGGCAGAGGGGTCAGTTTTTCTCCCACGCCTTCAGCCAGCGCGCAGCATGAGGCCATCGGGTCGCCCGCAAGCCCGAGTTCAGTGTTCACTGCAGCCTGTCCCATTACTGAGAACGGCATGTCCGCGCCGAGTTCAGCGGCTATCCCGCATAGTTCACGGACCGAAAGGCCGAGATCCCATAAAAATGACAGGCCGTGAAGGACAGCCGCACCGTTGCCGCTTCCTCCGGCCATTCCGGCCGCGACCGGAATATTCTTGCGGATGTCTATTCTGACTGTGCCGCGCCTTTTGCCGGCGAATCTTTTTATCATCGCTTCAGCCGCAGAATATGCGTTATTGCGCCTGTCAGTCGGAAGATAATACTTATTTGTGTGGACTTCTATCATGATGTCTTCGAGCGAAGTGTCCGGTATCCATCTCACACAGACGTCATCACAGAGTTCGATCTGCTGCATGATCATCCTCACTTCGTGGTATCCGTTCGGCAGTTTGCCGATCAGGTCAAAAGTGAGATTGAGTTTGGCACATGATTTCAGATTGATCAGTTTCACGATAATCACCTCATAAAATATGAGCGGCGAATTACGCCGCTCATTATCGATGTCTTACTTTTTCTTGAGCTTTTTATTCTTGCTCTGTTTCTTCTTTTCTATCTGCTCAGCTCTTTTGGCAGCCGCTTCGGCTTTCTTTTTTTCGGCGAGTGCCTTTCTTCCGGTCTTATATTTACTTCCGCCCTTTGAAACAGGAGCCGGTCCGTGGACTTTGTATATTCCCTCTTCCTCTTCTTCCTCTTCCTGTTTCTTCTTCCGCTCTGCTTTGGCTTTGGCTCTGGCTTTCTTTTTTTCTTCTTCAGCCACGATTTCTTCTACAGATTTACCGGTTTTCTTGGCCACCTTGTACGGATTGACTGTTTCTTCCTGAGTCTTGCCGCCGCGTTTTTTCTCTTCGGCTTCTTTGGTCTGTTTTTTCGTTTCTCTCATCGTCAGGAAAATCATGCCGACGATCATTACGCCCATCATGCCGAAGCTGACATAGCTGCTTGTCTTCGGATTCATGGTCTTGAAAGTAGTTTTCTCTGTCGTGCCGAGCGTATCTCCGTTCGCTGCCGTAAAGCCGCCGGACACCTCACAGGTGTACTGCGTATTACCCTTGATCGAAGAGTTCTGCGTACGTGATGATGTACCGTTCGCCAGAACGAGGACAACATCCTTTTCATCCTTATTGAAGGCGACACGTGTCCCGACCACTTTTCCTGTCTTGGTATTGTAAAGCTTTATGTACTTGGCATTCGACTTGTTTGTCGCCGTATTGTACACATTCTCCGAAAAACGGATCTTTACATCCATATTCGTAACTGCCGTGCCGGTTGCGCCGTCGTTAGGGTAGAACTCGTTTATCTTGAGTCCGGCTGTCGCCGCAAATGCTGCAGGCGCCGCAGTCATTACTACCAATGCCGCAGCACATACCAGTGCACTCAGTCTTTTCAGTAATTTTGTCTTCATTCCGATTTTGCTCCGTTTCGTTTCCTGAGTTCTCTGAAGAATGCTTTGATGATTTCCGAACATTCTTCCTGAAGGACCCGGTCTCTATTTCCGCGTAATGGTTCAGCTTTTCGTCCTGAACAATGTTAAACACCGACCCGCAGGCTCCGGCCTTCGGATCCGGTGTCCCGATATATATTTTGTCTATCCTCGCAAGAACTATCGCGCCCGCGCACATAGCACACGGTTCAACTGTCGTGTACAGCTCGCATCCGCCGAGCCGCGGTGTGCCCAGTTTCTGCGAAGCCTCCATGATTGCCAGCATCTCGGCATGCGCCGTAGGGTCATGCCTCGTCTCTGTGAGGTTATATCCTCTGCCTATGATCCTGCCATCTTTAACGATGACTGCCCCGATCGGGACTTCGCCGACCGCTGCCGCCTTTTCAGCTTCTTTTAAGGCTTCCTCCATATACTTTTTCATACGCTATAGTATAGTATCATATTTCGAACGCGTATTCAACAGAAAAGTGCATGCAAACACGACAAGTATGCGGTTTTGCAGTGCTCTGAAGTATTGCATTTTTAAGCGTTTTTTAGTAATATAGATTGATACGATAAAAATGAAAGGAGCACTCATCAAATGGTGCTGGACATAATTTTACTGGCAGTCGTGTTATTGACTGCCATTTACGGGCTCAGGAAAGGGTTTGTTTTTACACTGATCCATACCTGCGGCACCGTCGGCGCACTGGCTCTGGCCTTTTTCGCCACATCATTCGCCGAAAAGTTCATTAAAGAGAACACCGGTCTGTATTATGCAATAAAGACACTTTGACCGACAGATTCAACGGTCAGCTGTCTGCTGCAAACTCATCGATAACGGTCATGCCGACCGATATCCGCAGCAGCGTCACCGATCTTTCGAACGATATGGTCGGCAGCCTCGCCACTTCATTTGCAAATGTGATTTTCACAATACTGGTATTCTTTATTCTGTTCGTCCTGATAAAGATAATCCTCTGGCTGTTGCTCAGGCTTTTGTCCAAGGATTATAACGACGGATTCAGAGGATTTGCAGACGGATTCTTCGGACTGCTGTTCGGTATCCTCAAGGGTGCGATTTTTGTTTTCATAATCCTGGCTCTGCTGGTCCCTGTTGCGAACTTCGTTTCAACCGGATGCCACACAGACTATCATTTCGCAGCTCGACGGGTCCTATGTCGCAAAAACACTTTATGACAACAATATTCTCATCATGATGCTCGAAGGGACTTTTCTAACGGACGGCCGAAACTTCTGCCGGCTGCGGAACATGTGCC
>Ga0268359_10581_pt1 | contig 16541 bp, 19 predicted proteins | sample BioMet11_FD_194416 | JGI IMG/M metagenome (GOLD analysis project Ga0268359, IMG submission 194416) | Sewage microbial communities from Oakland, California, United States - Biofuel 11 (PacBio Assembly) | ecosystem: Engineered > Wastewater > Sewage > Unclassified | place: USA: California | collected...
CCGTTAAGGCTAACATGAGTCCGGAATTTCAGAAAGCCTTCTTGCGGCATGTACCGCTGGGAAGAATAGGAGAACCGGAAGACATTGCTAATGCAGTGGCGTTTTTTGCCAGCGATGACTCGTCTTACATTACCGGCTCTGTCCAAGAAGTTGCAGGTGGTTATGGTATCCCGGCTCCTGAATATGCAGACTCCATAAAAGGATAAAATTTAAGGCAGTTCGTGCTAAGCACGAACTGCCTTTTTTGGGACAGTGGACGCGTCCCTTTGTCCCATTGCTTTAGCTATTTTGTCCTAACGCCAAACCTTGGGCAAAAGCCTCTAGGTTAAGAGGAACCAGCTTAGCTTTTTCTGCCGGTAAATATTTCCTGAATCATTTTTTTGATGGTTTCTTCTTTTATGGCTCCCGTTGCTCCTACATAAGCACCCAGCATTACCATGTTGCTTACTTTGGCGTTGCCCAATTCCTCAGCAATCTTGTTGCAGGGTACATAAATAACCTTTACGTCTTGTCTGTCCACCTTTTCGTTAACAACGCTACTGTTAACAAAAATCGTGCCATTTGCCAATACTGCGTTTTCAAACCTGAGCAGAGCAGGCAAATTCATGGCAATCAGTTCACTGGGATGTTCTGCAATGGGAGCACCAATTCTCTGGTCGCTTAAAATCACAGTACAGTTGGCAGTACCGCCTCGCATTTCAGGACCATAGGAAGGTACCCAGGTTACTTCCATTCTTCTTCTGTGCCTGCTTCGGCGATATTTTTGCCAATGGACATAACACCTTGTCCGCCGAACCCGGAGATAATTATTTCTTTTTTCATAATTATGCCTCCTTAATAACGCCCAGGGAATAATACTTAGCCATATTTTCCATTAACCATTTATTAGCTTCTAATGGTTCCATTCCCCAATTTGTAGAACAAGTAGCTAAGACCTCAATGAAAGTGAACCCTTCACCGGCCATTTGTTTTTCGAAGGCTTTGCGAATAGCTTTTTTAGCTTTTACCAAATGGGGAATATCCACCGCACAAACTCTTTCGGCATAGACCAAGCCGTCTAAAGTGGCTAGCATCTCAGCCATACGAATGGGGTCTCCTGCTTGTTCTTTACTGCGGCCCAAAACAGCTGTGGTAGCTTTTTGGCCTATCAGGGTAGTGGGAGCCATTTGACCACCGGTCATGCCATAAGTGGCATTGTTAATAAAATAGTAGTAAACTTTTCTCCTCGCATAGCTGCGATGCACTATTTCTGCGGTACCTATGGAGGCAAGATCACCATCTCCTTGGTAGGTGAACACCGGTTGATCAGGATGAGTTCTCTTTACACCTGTTGCTACGGCAGGGGCTCTACCATGAGATGCTTCAATGGTATCAAAGGAAAAATAATCGCCGGCAAATACCGCACAGCCTACCGGGCAAACGGCAATAGTAGTATCCAATAGTCCCATTTCTTCCAGTACTTCTGCAATTAATTTATGAATAATCCCATGGGTACAACCGGGGCAATAATGAAGTTCCGTATCTTGAAGGCCCTTTGACTTTTGATAGAGAATTGTCATTTATTTTACCTCCTCCCAGAATTTCTGTGCAGCGGCTTCTACTTCGCTGACTGTTGGAATAGAACCACCGGTCCTACCATAAAAACGGACAGGCTTACAGTCCTCCTACAGCTAAGTTAACATCGTCCAGCATTTGTCCCAAACATAATTCCAAATCAAGGACAAGTTTTACCTGAGGACGTTCAACAAGTTTTTTAGTTGCCTGGAAGGGAATGGCCAGAGTGTAATAGGGCGGAAGATGCCGGCTTTAATGCCATGCTTGCGCAAATTTTCTATGGCACTAAGGGCAATACGCGCCGGCGTGCCATAGGCTACAAAAATCAATTCAGCATCCTCTAATGCTATTTCTTCCCAGCGGCATTCTTTTTCTTCCATGGCTTTATATTTTTCTGCCAAGTGCAAATTGTGTGCTTCACAATCTTCCGCTTTGATTAAAAGTGAAGTCAAGAAGTTATTGTGGCCTCTGCCCTTGCGTCCGGAAGCAGCCCAAGCTTTATTAGGAAGCTCACGCTTAGGATGCTCTTTCCAAACAATGGGCTCCATCATTTGTCCAATCAGTCCATCCGCTAAGATCATCACAGGATTTCTGTATAAATCAGCTAAATCAAAAGCATCAAACATCAGATCAACAGCCTCTTGAATATTAAGAGGAGCTAAGGTAAGAGTACGGTAGTCCCCGTTACCGCCGCCTCTGGTGGCTTGATAATAATCACATTGGGAGGGCTGAATAGAACCTAGCCCAGGCCCACCGCGCATTACATTAACAATGACACCGGGTAATTCTACTGCGGCCATATAGCTAATGCCTTCTTGTTTTAAACTAACGCCGGGGGAAGAGGAGGAGGTCATGGCACGTACGCCTGTTGCTGCCGCACCATAAACCATATTAATGGCAGCCAGTTCTGATTCCGATTGTACAAAGACACCGCCTGCCGCCGGCATATGGGAGGACATATATTCGGGAAGTTCATTTTGTGGGGTAATGGGATAACCAAAATAAGCTCTGCAGCCTGCACGAATGGCAGCTTCAGCAATAGCTTCACAGCCTTTCCATATTTCTCTTTTCATTTGTAATACCCCCTTAATCTTTTATTATGGTGATTATGGAATCCGGGCACATTCTTGCACAACTGGTGCAACCTATACATTGTGTTTCGTCTAGACAGGTGGCAGGCCTATAGCCTTTGACATTGGGAGTATCCGACAAAGCAAGAATATGTTTAGGGCAAACAGAAATACACAGCTCGCAGCCCTTACATTTATTCTTTTCAAATGATAGATGGATTGCCATAGCATTTACCTCCTTCTTGGTTAATTTCCGTGGTAAACAATTCTGTTCTTTATTTAATTTTAACATAGTGCTTAAGAGGGTGCTTGCTACAATTTGGAAAGAATTTGTGAAAAACAGCTTTTTATGATTGAAATTGACTTTATTTACTTATTTAACGATTGACAGAGTAATATTAATAAAGTATATTTACTCATACTGAAAGACATTACATATACCAGGAGGAATATCATGAGCAGATTTACATTACCCAGAGACATTTATCATGGCAAAGGTGCATTAGCAGAATTAAAGAATTTAAAAGGTAAGAAAGCTGTCATTTGTGTAGGCGGCGGTTCTATGAAAAGAAACGGCTTTTTAGATAGAGCAGAAGCTTATTTGAAAGAAGCCGGCATGGAAGTGAAATTAATCGAAGGTATCGAGTCCGATCCTTCCGTTGATACTGTTATGAAGGGTGCTGCCGCTATGGCAGAATTTGAGCCTGACTGGATAGTAGCCATTGGTGGTGGTTCTCCCATTGATGCAGCTAAAGCTATGTGGATTAAATATGAATATCCCAATACTACATTTGAAGATATGTGCAAGGTTTTTGGCTTGCCCAAGCTACGCACAAAGGCACATTTCTGTGCTATTTCTTCTACCTCCGGTACTGCTACCGAAGTAACAGCCTTCTCCATTATTACGGATTACAAAAAAGGTATTAAATATCCTATTGCTGATTTTGAAATTACCCCGGATGTTGCTATCGTTGACCCGGAACTGGCACAAACCATGCCTAAGAAATTGGTTGCCCATACCGGTATGGATGCAATGACCCATGCTATTGAGGCTTATGTGTCTACAGCTAATTGCGATTTCACGGATGCTTTAGCTCTCCATGCCATTCCCATGATTCAAAGAGACCTGATTGGTTCTTACAATGGCGATGCAGACAAGAGATCCTCCATGCACAATGCTCAATGTTTGGCAGGTATGGCTTTCTCCAATGCTTTGCTGGGCATTGTTCACTCCATGGCTCACAAAACAGGTGCTGTTTTTGCTGATTTTGGCGCTCATATTATCCATGGCGCAGCTAATGCCATGTATCTGCCCAAGGTTATTGCCTTCAATGCTAAGGATAAAACAGCCTTAAAGCGTTATGGCGTTATAGCTGATTGTATGAAACTAGGCGGTTCCGGCGATGAAGAAAAGGTGCAATTGCTGATTGCTTATCTGCGTAAAATGAACGAAGACCTAAATATTCCCCATTGCATTAAGAACTATGGCCCGGATAGCTTACCTTGCGAGCAAGGCTTCGTACCAGAAAAGGTATTTTTGGAGAGATTGCCGGAAATTGCTAAGAACGCCATTGGTGATGCTTGCACCGGTTCCAATCCCAGACAACCTTCCCAAAAGGAAATGGAAGATTTGCTAAAGTGCTGCTACTATGACACCGAAGTAAACTTCTAAATATTGCTTAACACACAAAAAAGGCAGTTCGTGCTCAGCACGAACTGCCTTTAGTTATTTAGTGCCACGGGGACGCGTCCCCTTGTAACGCTTTCGTTGTTTTGGTAAAATATACGAAGATAGGGGAAGAAGGGAAAACTATGCATAAGCTAAATTGGAAAAAAGAATTTAGTTTGTTTGCTATTATCTGTTTCGTTTTAGTAGTTTCTTTATCTTCCTTGGTGGAAAGTGCCGGCTCTGCTCGCAGGATTGTGAGAGTGGGACTTCCTGATACGGATATAGCTACTGTTAACGGTGAAGATAACAAAAATGTTTCTTATGATAAGGAATATTTGCAAGCCATTGCAGAATATGCTAACTGGGATTATGAATATGTGCCGGCCACTTGGGAAAAATGTCTGGAGATGGCCAAAAACGGTGAGATAGATATTCTGTTTGATGTTTCTAAGACTGAGGAGAGGATGCAGTATTACAACTTCTCCAGCGAGCCTATGGGAACGGAAATGAGTTATCTGATTACCCGTAATGATTCGCCGTTGCACTTTAATGATTTTGAAGCCTTTAATGGTCTCTTGGTGGGTTATGAGCAAGATAGCACCATGATAGAAGATCTTAAAGCCTATGGTAAGAATAAGGGCTTTACCTTTAGAACCAGGGCTTTCAAAAGTAGTGCGGAGATGTACGTAGCTCTTAAGGCCGGAGAGATAAATGCCGGCGTGCAGACTAATTATTTGGAGGTACCGGAGGGAGCGGTAATCATTGCCAAATGTAATCCTGCGCCTGTTTACATCATTACCACTAAAAAGAAACCGGAACTAATTGTAGAATTGGATAGCGCTATGGCGCATCTCTTTAGTTATAATCCCAATTTTAATGCGGATATTTTCAACAGGATTTTTAAAAACAATAATTCTAAAAGTGAGAACTATTCTCAGCAAGAAAAACAATATTTGGAAAGTAGGCCGGTAATAACTGTTATTTATGAAAAAAACTGGGCTCCTTTTGAGTATGATGACAAGGGAAGGGCAGCAGGGATTACGCCCGATATCATTCGTGCCATAGGTAAAGATACAGGCCTTAATTTTAAATTCGTACTGTTAGATTCTACCCAGAGCATTTATAATGAAATTACCGGAATACCTGATGATACAATCATGGCAGTAAGCTATGATTATATCTGGGCTAATCATCATGATCTTTTAGTAACGCAGCCTTATATCTCCGGTTCTGTTATGTCTGTTACCAAGAAACCGGAGATTGACCCTAAAACAGTTGCCATAGTAGCCGGTGGTTTTTTGGCCAAGGAAATTAACCGGGAATATCCGGAACTTAAATCGGTAAAATACTTAACCTTTGAAGAATGCATGCAGGCGGTGGCAGATGGTAGGGCAGATTGTACCTTCTTGAATTCTTATCAGGCTAATTATTATCGTTCTATGAGTGCCTATGATAGCTTTAGTTATAAGCCGGTGGAAAAAATTAGTCAGAATATTGCACTGGGCATTACCACTAGTTCCAATCCGGCACTTTTAGGTATTGTTTCTAAATCCTTACATAGAATATCTGCCAAGGATTTGCAAAGTATTCTTAGCGAAAATTCTGTGAGTCAGGAACGGCTGTCACCTCGTGTTTTAATACGTCGTTATCCTATGGAGACAGCTGCTGCTATTGGTTCCTTCAGTATTTTGCTTTGCCTTTTGGTGGTTATGGCAGCGTTCTCCAATACTAAAAAACGCCAGGCTTTAGCACTGGCTAAGGCTAAGCAAGAAGCGGAAGATGCCAATAAGGCTAAGTCTGATTTCTTGTCCAGAATGAGCCATGATATTCGTACTCCTTTAAACGGTATTCATCGGTATGACACGTATTGCTCAGGGCGAAACCAATTCGATTCAAACAGCGGACTGTCTGGACAAGATAGACATGTCTTCTAAGTTCCTGCTGGGCCTGGTAAACGAAATCTTGGATATGTCCAAAGCAGAAAGCGGTAAGCTGGAGCTACATCCGGAACCATATTATGCTGATGATTTTAGAGGCTATATCAATGCGGTAATCCAACCTCTGTGTGATGGTAAAAATCAGACCTTGCAATTCGAAGTTCATACCATAGATAAAGTAGTTCCCAAGCTGGATATTCTCCGCATCAACCAAGTTTATTTTAACCTTCTCTCCAATGCTGTAAAATACACGCCGGAGGGTGGTAAGATTATTGTTACGGTTGATGAAAAGATTACGCCTGAAAATAAAGACTGCATAACTGTCTCTATCCGTGATAACGGAATAGGCATGAGTGAAGATTTTCAAAAGGTGCTTTTCAATCCGTTTACTCAGGAACATCGTGATGATAATTCCGAAATGCGAGGCACCGGTTTGGGCCTTGCTATCGTGAAGAAAATTATTGATGCCATGGGTGGTACTATTACGGTAAAGAGTAAGATTGGTGAAGGGTCTGAATTTACCTTTACTGTTTGCTGTGATTACGTTTCCGAAAATAACACTAATCGGGCAGCACAAGTCGCTTGTGCCTACCGAAAATATCTTAGAAAAGCTTAAAGGGAAACATGTTTTGCTTTGTGAAGACTCATCCTCTCAATCAGACTATTGCTAAAGCGCTCTTAAAAGAAAAAGGCGTCTTGGTAGATATTGCTGAAAATGGGCAGGAGGGCTGTAACTCACTTTGCTAATTCAGCTATTAATTATTATAATGCTATTTTGATGGATATTCGCATGCCTGTTATGGACGGCTTGGAAGCAACCACGCCGGATTCGTGCTCTGACTCGTTCGGATGCTAAGACGGTTGCCATTATTGCCATGACTGCAGATGCTTTTGAAGAAAGCATGCGAGAGGCTAAGGGCGCCGGCATGAATGATTATGTGACCAAGCCTATTGAACCTGAGAAACTTTATCAGGCTCTGGCCAAAGACAGAACTAAAAAATAAAAGTATATTTAAAATAAAAACGACGATAGCCGCCGGTGAATGTATTTCACCGGCGGCTATCGTCGTTTCGGAGGAGGAAGAGAAGTACGCTATCTGGTTTTATAACCCTGGTAATTTTTAAGTTTAGTATCTGCTTGAAATACTTGGGCGATAGTCATGCCATTGTTTAATTGTTCAATAGGCTTCTTGCCTTTGTCGGATAAGAAGGCTTTGGATTTTTTGCCTAGCAGCATGGTATTGTCATCTGCCCAGAATTGACCATTGTTTTCATTTCTGCCTTGGAGCAGGAAGAGGGTATTACCTGTTTTGTTGGCTGTAGAGAGGTTAACACCATGATCTTTTTGCCAAACGGCGATACCAGCACAGATGGCTGCATCATCAGTTCTCTTTCTGTTTACTACTAGTACTTCTTTAGTGTTTTTAAATTCTGTGCAGAAGTTAAAATCACCTTGGGAGTCCATAGCACAGAGGGAAGGGCCCTGACCTTTATACTTAGGCAGAAGAATCTTGCTGATGGAATCAGCCTTGCCTACGCCCTGAGTCTGGGCATGAAGATCATAATCATATTGGTTAATGTATTTTCCATCCGCAGTTTTATTGGTCATGGCAACTACACCTTTTACGCCGGGAATCTTGAAAGTATCTACTGCGGCTTTTACCACATCTAGAGCAGAGGCAGAGCAAATCCAGTTATCAATGCCATTTTGTTTTAAGGCACCATAGAGCTCTTTTATTTCCGGTGTAACAGTTACGCCAATTTTATAAGCCACATTTACGGAGCCTGTTTTGCTGGGCAGATTAGCAGGACTAATGTATTTACCCTTGGTCCAGGTCTGACCCTTTTGAGCATTGCCGTAGTATTGGTCGCAGGCACAAGCTAGCTTGTAGACTTCCTTAGGAGTCATACCGGTAAACCAGTAGGTTACCCAGGGATAGGAAATAGAAGCATCCATGGTTTCACCAATAGCATCATAGAGCCAACGCATTTTGGCAGTAAATTCCTTAAATTCCGGTGTATTCTGTTCTTGCGCATTCAATTCTTTGCCGGTGGTGCTGACTAAACCTTTTTTGTAGAGAGTGCTATAGGCTTTGACAGTATCGTTAATGGCATCGTTGATGCTGACCTGTCTGCCTTCGCCGTCCTCGGCACCATAGGTTAGATTAATTTTATCGGCAGGAATACCGGTACGCAGTGCTTCAGACATTTTGGCTGGCGTCATGGCAAAAGCCAGATGATCTAGTTGCCAAATGATTAATTGTTCCTTCTACATCCATGATGGAGGTAGTGTTGTCGAAATCAAAGACAGCATAAGGATGCACTGACTTATTATAGGAAGCACTATTTTTGCCATAAGTATGCAAAAAGTCATTTAAGCCCTTTTGCACCGTAGGCTCCCAATTAGCACTTTCTACAGATGCCTGTTGTTTAAAATTAGCAGTGGTGGTTTGTGCTGCTGCCTTAGGCAGAACGGAAAACAGGCGCTGCTACAGCTAAAGCAGTCACCACTGACAAAGTACAAATGGTACAAGTAACAAGTTTCGTTAATCTTTGCTGATTATTCTTCCACATAACAGATCCCCCTTATATTTTTAATTGCTTTAAGTTTAAGACGGCAAGATTACGATATTGTTAACTTAATATTAAAATTGTGTAAAAGGTAACAGAGGAACGTATCTGCTGTCACCAAAAAGCTGACAAAAGTACAGTTCCTCTGTCATAAAGTTATGTGTTATAATATAACTTATTAATAGAAAGGGTGGCGCTATGGAACTGGGAAACAGACTAAAGGCTGTGGCCAATTTGGTACCTAGAAATAAAAGGATAGCCGATATTGGTACAGACCATGCTTATTTGCCGGTTTATTTGGCTGCCCGTGGCCTTATTACAGGTGCTGTTGCTTCGGATAACAAAGAGGGGCCTTGTCAGGCGGCTAGGAAAACCATTGCTCAATATCATTTGGAGCAGAGGATAGAAGTAAGGCAAGGAGATGGGTTATTAACCATCCATCCTGATGAGGTTGAGGTAATTGTCATGGCCGGTATGGGCGGTCTTACCATGCTGAGCATTTTAGACCAAGGCATGGCAGTTCTTAATTCACCAACCCTTACTCATTTAGTTCTGCAGCCCCAGACAGATAGTGACGCTGTGCGCAGATGGGCGGAGCAAAAGGGCTGGGAAATCTGTCAAGAGGATTTGGCTCAGGAAGGCAACAAGCTTTACGAGATGTTTGTGCTTACCCCTAATGAGCATTATGTTTATCCGGGACCGTCTTATGAAGTGGGCAGCTTGCTCATTACTCATAAGCATCCTTTACTGAAGCAACGCCTGGAAAAATTAATTAGAGAGCATCGGGCAGCTTTGCAAGGTATGGAACAGGGGCGCTCAGGGGAAGAACCACCCCAGTATGCTCTCATCAAAAAGAAACTGGAAAAAGTGGAGGAAATTTATAATGAAAACTACCGTAGCTGATGTATGTCGCTTTATGAATGAGCTTGCCCCAGGTGCGTTTTGCAGAGGAATGGGACAACCCTGGTCTATCTGTAGGTGACCCCAATAAGTCTGTAAAGAAAATCATGATAGCCTTGGACCTTATGCCTGAGGTAGCTAAGCAAGCTGTTGATGCCAAAGTGGATATGATCATTACTCATCATCCTCTTTATTTTAAATTGCCTAAAACCTTGGCTGTAACAGATATTAAAATGTATTTTATTTATGAATTAATCAAACACGATATTGCAGCCTATGCAGCTCATACTAACTTGGATGCGGCACCCGGCGGCGTTAATGATGTGCTGGCCAAGAAGCTGGGCTTAACTAATGTAAAGACACTTGAGGAAGAGGGCAGGGAGCAGGGCATTCCCAGAATGGGTACCCTTAAAGAGCCTATGAAGCTGGCAGACTTTGCCTTAAAGGTCAAAAAGGCTTTGCATTGTGATGGCCGTAGCTTTCACTGAAGTGGCCAGGACGTGCAAAAGGTAGTGGTAGTAGGTGGCAGCGGCAGCTCTTATTTGAACCTGGCTTTAGAAGCAGGGGCAGATACCTTTGGTAACGGCAGATCTTAAGTTTCATCCGGCGCAGGATGCTTTAAATCCTGGGCATGAATATCATAGATGCAGGACACCAAACTACAGAAACACCGGTGCTGGACTATTTGGAGACAGCTCTTACCAAATGGGCAGCAGACAATAAGAGAAAAATAGAAATCATCAGAGCAGAAGAGGAACAAATTCTTCAACATATCTAAGAGGAGTAGCATATGATCAGTGAATTTAAAGCAGGCGATAAAATAGAGCAACCTTGTTTGGTAAGATTGCAAAAGATAGGTACATCTTCCAACGGCAAAGCTTATGCCAAAGGACTTCTGGAAGACAACAGCGGTTGTGTGCCTTTTATTTGTTTTGAAGCAGGTCCTATTAATAGATTAAAGACTATTGATGTGCCAAGGCCCTTCGTCATAGGTGGCAATGTAGATGTCAATAAGTTCGCTACTGACATGAGCCTCCAGGTCATTGTGCAAAAGGCAGATGTGCCTGGACCAAAAGATTCTATAGATAATTTACTTCCTAAAGCTAACATAGATTTGGAAGATTATAAAAAACAATTTGATGCTTTAATGGCTAAAATCAAAGACCCCGGACTTAGCAAATTGGTAAAACAAATTCTCTCCGGCGAAACCTACGAGCAAATGCTCATAAATCCGGCTGGTATGAGGCTGCATCATGCGTATATTGGCGGTCTCCTGCAGCATACCGTGAATGTTTCTAAATTGGCTTTAGCCATGGCTCATGCCATTGGTGAGGTAGACGAAGATTTAATCTTAGCAGGAACCTTGCTCCACGATGTAGGGCAAGCTGCAGGAAATTTCTCCGGAATTAGGCTTTCCTTATACTACACCGGGCAGACTGATGGGACATATTTCCATTGGGGCTATGCAGGTGGACGAGACCGGCCGACAGATTAAAGAATTATCAAAAGAGCGCCTGGATGCTTTGCTCCATGTCATCTTATCCCACCATGGTGAGCAGGAAAAAGGCTCACCGGTAGCTTGCTCTACGAAAGAAGCCTTTATCGTGCATTATGCCGATGAGGCGGATGCCATCATGAACCAGTATCAGAATATGAAAGACAAGAGCTGGGAGTACAATAAAATGATGCAGCGCTATCTGTATAAAGGTTGACGGATAGCGGCAAGTATGATAGATTTTTACTGTGAGTGTGAAAGATAATCGCGGCAGTTCTTGTAACTGACGAGGAAAGTCCGAGCTCCATAGGGCAGAATGCTGGCTAACGGCCAGTGGAGGCGACTCCAAGGAAAGTGCCACAGAAATCAAACCGCCGGCTTGATGCCGGTAAGGGTGAAACGGTGCGGTAAGAGCGCACCAGCAGTCAAGTGATTGGCTGGCTTGGTAAACCCCATTCGGAGCAAGACCAAATAGGGAAGGGATGAAGTTGCCCGCCGATCCTTCCGGGTATGGTCGCTAGAGTCTCTAGGCAACTAGGGAAGTAGATAAATGATTATCCGCGACAGAACTCGGCTTAGTGATCACTCACATTCTATTAATATTAATGTTTTATTAATGTAAAGGAGAGATAATAATGGAAATAATTCATATTGGCAGCAGTAATGATTTTGGTAAATACGTTTCACAAGCAAAGGGCACAGTATTGGTAGATTTTTGGGCTACCTGGTGCGGACCTTGCCAAATGCAAGCTCCTATTTTGGAGCAAGTGGCTAAGGAAGCAGCATCTACTCTTATTGCTAAGGTAGACGTAGACCAATTAAATGATGTGGCTGCTAAGTTTGGCATTGCCAGCATTCCTACCTTGGTAGTTTTTAAGGATGGCAAGGAAGTAAAACGCTTTGTCGGTGTACAAAGCAAGGCTACACTGGTGGATGCTCTCAAATAAGAACAAAGAGGTATAAAATGGCTAAGTTGATCTCTATTGTAGTACCTGTTTTCAACGAAAACGAGAATGTTTTTGAATTTTATAAGAGGGTGTCCGCTGTGATGGCCACCCTTCCTTATGACTATGAGCTTGTTTTCGTGGATGATGGGTCTAAGGATGAGACTCCTATCTATATTAAACAATTAGCAGACAAGGACAAAAGGGTCCAGGGTTACATTTTTTCCCGTAATTTTGGGCACCAATTGGCTTTGACCTGTGGTATGGATCAGGCCAGAGGCGACGCAGTAATTACCATGGATGGTGATTTGCAGCATCCGCCTGAACTGATTCCCAAACTGCTTAGCTTGTGGGAAGAGGGTTATGAAATAGTCCAGACCATCAGACAAGCTACCGAAGACGCTTCTTTCTTTAAGAATCTTACTTCAGCTACTTACTATAAATTGATTAATGCCTTATCTGACGTGCATATTACGCCCGGTGGCTCAGATTTCCGTCTGCTGGATAGGAAAGTAGTAGAAACCTTTAAGGAATACCACGAAAGAGCCAGATTTATCAGAGGCTTAATTAATAACATCGGCTATAAAACCACTACCTTGGAATTTGTGGCACCGCCTAGATTTGCCGGCAAGTCTAAATACAATCTGCACAAGATGATGCACTTTGCCCTGGATGGTATTACGGCCTTTTCCAAGACGCCCTTGCGTTTGGCTTTTTATATGGGCATACTTTTTGGCTTAGGCAGTATATTGTTGTTGGCTCATGTTTTATATGTGAAATATATCATTGACGATGCAGTACCAGGCTGGGCAACCATGACAGCCAGCGTCTTGTTCCTAGGGTGGCATTCAGCTGGTAGGCATTGGTATTGTAGGCGAATATGTAGGACGAATTTTCGAAGAGGTAAAACAAAGACCATTATATATAGTTCGTGAACATATAGAAAATAATAATCAGCTTACTAATAACAGCTTTGCAGCAAAAATCTTGCATCATTAAAATGATGCAAGATTTTTTGTGGATTGTTTTATTGACAAATATATTAAGCGGTGTTATTATGATAGCGTGCTATTATAGAAAGGCGATATTATGAAAAGCTTACCGGATTGTGGCATACTGATTAAACAAATTAATGATTGTCTGGCTCGTAGAGCTAATAATGAGTTGCGGACCAGAGGGGGAACCTTATCCCAGGTTCGCTTTATGGAATATATTTGGGCAAATAGAGATAGATCTGTTCCTTTTAAAGAAATAGAAGCTCATTTTGAAGTAACTCAACCCACTGTGGTAGGAATTCTTCACAGAATGGAAAGAAATGGTCTGGTCATTATAGAAGCCAGTGATGTAAACGGCAAAGCTAAAACGGTACGGCTTTCTGATAAAGGCTTACAATTCCGTAAGGAAGCTGAGCAACACAAAGAAGAAGCAGAGCGGATGCTGTTGGCTCCTCTTGCTAAGGATGAGAGAATAATATTGATCAAGTTATTGCAAAAAATAAATAATGGCTTGAAAGACTCCTGAACAGTCTTTCCCTGTTCAGGATTTTTTTCAGCAGATTTAATAGCGTGCTATCGATACTGCTTAAGGGAGATAATATTGTGGTTAACAATGAACAAGATACTATTGATGATTTTAATACCATGTCTGTGCAAACAGCGGTTCTAAAGAATTCTTTTACAGCTATTTTGGCTATGCTGATGGTACTGATTTATAACGTGGCTGATACTTTTTTTATCGGCCAGACTCATGATGCTCTTCAGGTAGCGGCAGTTTCTTTGGCTACGCCGGTATTTTTATTATTTATGGCAGTAGGAACAGTATTTGGAGTAGGTGGAACGTCAGTAATATCCAGAGCTTTAGGTGCAGGCAGACAAGCTTATGCCAAACAGGTTTGTTCTTTTGTATGTGGTGCTGTGTGGTAGTAGGTGTTTTGCTTTCGGTTTTGTTATGGCTGGGCATGGACAAAATTATTTTGCTTATTGGTGCCAGCTCAGATACTTTTGACTTAGTCAAAACTTATTTGAATATAGTGACCTTTTCCGGACCTTTTGTTTTAATAGGCAATTGTTACTCTAATATTCTTCGGGCAGAAGGGCAGTCCACCAAGGCTACCATGGGTATGCTTGTTGGTAATTTACTTAATGTTATTTTGGATCCCATTATGATTATTGGACTCAATTGGAATATTGCCGGAGCCGCCATAGCTACAGTAATAGGGAATGTAGTTGGTGCTCTTTATTATTTACTGTATTTTGCTCAGGGTAAATCCAGCCTTAGTATTAATCCCAAAGATTTTACTATGGGAGATAAGGTAGCCTATGGAGTATTATCCATTGGCATACCGGCTTCCTTAGGTTCCTTGCTTATGAGCGTATCTGCCATAGTTTTAAATAGCCAGATGACAGAATATGGCGATATGGCTTTGGCAGGCATTGGTGTAGCGGCCAAGGTAACTATGATTACGGGTATGGTTTGTATCGGCTTAGGTCAGGGAGTACAACCTCTCTTGGGGTACTCGGTTGGTGCCGGTAATTGGTCAAGATATAGAGAAATAATGCATATCAGTATTTTGCTGGCTTTTGGCTTAGGCGTTGTTATGACGGGACTCTGTTATATTTTTGTAGAGCGAATAGTTGGAGCGTTTTTAACTGATAAAAATGCTTTGGCTTATGGCATTATGTTTTCTAAGATATTCCTTACCACCAGTGTTTTATTTGGAGTATTTTATGTTTTAGTTAATGCTTTGCAGGCTTTAGGGGCTGCATTTTCTTCACTGATTATAAATATAAGCAGGCAGGGGTTAATTTATATTCCTGTTTTATTATTCTTAAAAAAAACGTGGGGCATACAGGGTTTAGTTTGGGCACAGCCGGTAACAGATGTACTTTCTTTAGTACTAGTTTTCATATTGTACTATAAGTCAAGTTCTTATCGGACTAGCTATCAGCTCCAAAACTAGGGGAGGCAAATATGAACGTTATAGATACTTCATTGCGCAGACCGGTAACGGTTATTATTTGTACGCTGGCTTTATTCTTTTTTGGCTTATATGCCTATTTGCAAATGCCTCAGCAAAAGCGTCCTGATACAGATTTTCCTATTGTATCTGTTACTACCACAATGTCAGGAGCTAATGCTACGGTTATGGATAATGATGTAGCTGATGTACTGGAAGATAAGTTAAGCGGTATTTCTGATGTAAAGAGCATTACCAGCAGCAGCTATATGGGACGTAGCGTTACCCAGGTAGAATTTCAAATGGATAAGAATGTTAACGATGCCGCCAGCGACGTACGTGATAAGGTTAGCTCGGCGGCAGGAGATTTACCTGATGAAGCTGATACTCCCATAGTACAGAAATTGGATGTTAACGGATCAGCTATTTTACAACTGGCGGTAACCGGCGATGTGCCATATAAAGATAAGGTCTATTTTGTAGATAAGGTTTTAAAAACCGGTCTGCAGGCTGTAAGTAATGTAGGCAGTATTACTACTGCAGGTTATCGGGATAGGGAGATTCGTATTTGGATAGATCCGGCCAGCCTTCATGCCAGAGGCTTGGTAATGGATGATATTGCTACAGCAGTAAATAAGACTCATGTGGAATTACCGGCAGGTAGTGTGTTACAGGGTTCCAGTGATGTAGATTTACGTGTTAATGCAGAATATGCCTCTGTGGATGAATTAAAAGCCTTGCCGATAAAAGTGGCTGATGGCACAGTAGTACGCTTAGGAGATATTGCTAAAGTAGAAGATGGCTTTGCGGAAGAAGATAACAAAGCAGCCTATAATGATGAGCAGGCCATTATCGTAGATGTAAAGAAGCAAACAGGTGCCAATGAAGTAAAGCTTTGTGATGATATCTTAAAAAAAGTTGAAACCCTCAAAAGCAGAATGCCCAGCGGCCTTAAAATTACCACTATTTATAATCAGTCAGATAATGTACGCAGTACCCTAACAGGTGCTGAGGAAGATATTATGAGTGCCGTTATTTTGTGTGCTTTATTATTGTTTGTTTTCTTACAGACCTTTAGGGCAACCTTGGTAACAGTAGTGACAATACCGGTCTGCTTGATGGGTAGTTTCATTATTATGAGCAAGATGGATATTTCTTTAAATACTTTGTCCATGATGGGTATTACTCTTTCCGTAGGTATGGTAGTGGATGCTACCACCGTAGTACTTGATAACGTGGATAAGCATTTGCAATTGGGAGAAACACCTATGGTAGCAGTATCCAAGGGAGCCGGTGAAGTGGCCTTTTCTGTTATCGGCGGTGTTTTGACTACGGTGGCTGTTTTCTCACCTATTGCTTTTATGAGTGGTATTGTAGGACGATTCTTCAAAGCTTTTGGTATGACAGTTATCCTTACCATTAGCTTGTCCTTGGTGTTAGCTATG
>Ga0268359_11137_pt1 | contig 16541 bp, 13 predicted proteins | sample BioMet11_FD_194416 | JGI IMG/M metagenome (GOLD analysis project Ga0268359, IMG submission 194416) | Sewage microbial communities from Oakland, California, United States - Biofuel 11 (PacBio Assembly) | ecosystem: Engineered > Wastewater > Sewage > Unclassified | place: USA: California | collected...
CAACTCTCGGAGCTCCTCGCACGCGTCGAGGGAGGCGCCCTCACGCACGAGGAGTGCGCGCACATGCTTGCCTCGGTGGGTCAGGCGCTCTCATACGCACACGAGAACGGCGTACTCCATCTTGACATCAAGCCCACGAACATCATGATCGACCGTCAGGGTACGGTGAAGCTGGCCGACTTCGGAATGGCTACGCTTGCCTCCGCGGCAGGGTACGGTGGCGCACGTGGCGGGACCGTCGGCTACATGCCCCCCGAGCAGATCGAGGGCATGCTCGTAGACGAACGTACGGACGTCTTCTCCCTTGCCGTGGTGACATGGCAGGCGCTCACGGGGAAGAACCCCTTCGCCGCCACCTCCGCCAACGAGTCGCTCACCAAGATCTATCACGGAGCAAAGCCCCCCCTGTCGAAGGTCGATCCCCCGCTCGCCGGTGCCTTGGAGAGCGCTCTCATGCACGCCGTCATCGCAGATGCGACAGCTCGCACGTCATCCGTGGAACGACCTCGTCGACGACAATGCTCCCTGGCCTCGGGAGCACCGAAGAGGGTGCCGATTCGCTCCGTTGCCTCGTCACGCAGTCCGAGACGACAGTCCCGATAGACGAGTCGTGGGACGTGCGCCACCTACCGCTTCGCGTGAGGTTCCCCTGGATCCTCCAGGCGTTCGACCGTACGGTCACCGCGCTTGCGGACGCTCTGGTTCTGCCATCTCGTGCTTCCTGCCGTATCGGGGGGGATCCACCGACCCTCGTCATGGTCGGCTCGCTCGTCTGCGCACTCGCCGCAGCCCTCTGGACGCCGCTTGGCTCCGCCCTCTGCGGAAACCGTCCTCGTGTGGGCCATCGCGGTGACGAATCCGACGAACGCGTCGTTTCCTCTCGCCGCCACTCCCTGGCGCTCGCGCTCGCAGCGTGGTGGGTGTCATGCGGTCACCAGCGGTCGCCTCTCCTCGGCCGCGCTGCTCGCCCCCTGCTGCATACCTTGGCCCGTATCGAGCAGCCGCCATCTCCGCCTTTGCACTCGACCCGCTCCCGGCCTTCATGACCGCATCGGTGGCTGGCTGTTCGGGAGCTTCTTCTCCCTGGCATTGGGCGCGGGCTTCTCGGCGAACACCGTCACCTACTACTTCGTTGCCCTGGTCAAGACTCCCGCCACGTGGCTTCTCGTGCTGGGCTGCGGGGGTCTCGGCCTCGTCGCCTCCGCGATCGCCCTGCGCGGAAGCGTGCGTGCGGGCATCGTAGGACAGGTCGTGGGGCCTTCTCATGCTCGTAGGTGCCTACGTTCTCGCTGCTAGAGTGGAGAATGGTAGTATATGGCCCGCTCCGGATTGGGCCGCTGTCGGCATTGCGGTAGTCTTATGTATGTTTTATGTGTGTACTGACTGCCCTAAGGGGCCCACTTGACGAGGGCCGGGAAGGCAAGGAGCAGGATGAGCTTTCTAACGACTTCGAAGACCGCATCGGCTCGGTTTTTGACATGGCGCCGCAGGGTTACACCGAGCCATTCTCCTTCAAGAAGCTTGCAAAACGTGCTGCAAAGGAGATGGAGCGCGAGACGTACGAGATTGACGGTACCAATACGGCACCCGTCCTCTACACCGTGCTCGTCTCATCGGCAGACGACAGCCTCATGCGCCCGCTCTACAAGCAGATCACCGACGAGACGGCCGATTTCGTCACCTCCGAGGCGCAGCGCAAGGGATACTCGTTCGTAGGCAAGCCGCTCGTGCGTTTCATGGTCGATCCCTCCCTCAAATCCGGTAGGTTCGCGGTCTTCGCCGAGAACATCGATGCCAAGACGCTCACCCGCCTTCGCGAGGAGGAGCGGGCCTTCCTTGGTGGAAACTCGTCCGTGGGCGGCGCGGCGGCGCTCGTTCAGCCGGCCAGCGGCCGGCCGCGGTCTCATGCGCACGCCAGCAACGTCTCCCCCGAGGCGATTCCGCTGATGAGCCCCGTGGGTGCCGTCCCGATGCCTGCCGCAGGGGACTCGCAGGTCGGCCTCGACATCATCCCCGGACGAATTCGGTGCCGCCAGCGCCGTACCCGTGATTCCGTCCGCCTCGTCCTCGAACCCCCTTGCCTGTCGTGAACGCAAGCGTCGCACCCGTGCAGCAGCTGGCACCACTGCCGCCCCTGCCGTCCATGGGCGAGGTTCCCTCCACGGCCGCCCGCTCGACACCGCTCGTGAACATGCGCAACGGTGCGCCCGCGCAGAACGCCGCCCCCCAGCGCCGTCTCGTGCCTGCTCATCGACCGACAGAGCGGTCGCACCTATACGGGCGTGGCCCCATCGTTCGTGATCGGCCGCGAGCATTCGCAGGCAGACATCGTCCTTCACGACCCCCAACGTCTCGCGCCGACATGCCGAGGTCTCCTTCGACGGCCGCAGTTGGCACAATCATCGACCTCCACTCCACCAACGGCACGCTCGTCAACGACATCGACATCGACGAGTGCATCCTCCGTGACGGTGATCTCGTCACCGTCGGGCTCGTGAATCTCGAGTTCAGGGAGAACTAGCATGATCGATCTCGTCCTCTTTGCGGGCCGCATCATTCTGGTCGTCGTCCTGTACGTCTTCCTCTTTGCCGCCATGCGCACCGGAATCGGCCTCGTGAGGGGACAGCGCACGGACTCGGCCATCTGGTCGGTCGACATCGAGAAGGGCACGCGCTCGCTCAGGGGTTTGCACGTGGAGATTCTCGGACCCGTGGTGGTAGGGTCGCTCGCCCTCGTCGGACATCGTCGTCGACGAGCCGTACGTCTCGGCCACTCATGCGCGCTTCACCATCCAAGGGCCCGCCCTCGTCCTCGAGGACCTCAAGTCCACGAACGGGACCATGGTTCAATGGTCACCCCATCGACCAACCCGTCACGCTGAGAGATGGTGACGAGGTCCAGATTGGCGACGCCATCATGCGTGTGGGCCGCCAATGACGACTGACGACTCAAGCATCACCGCCTCACAGGAGCCGACAAACGCCCCGGGACGCGCAGAGATGCCCGTCGAGGGTCGCGCCGGCGCCGACCGTCGCATCGGGGAGCAACGCCTTCATCTCGTGGGGCGTGCGCTCCGACGTAGGTCTCGTACGCAGCCATAACGAGGACTCGTTCCTGCTCCGCACGCCGCTGTTCGCCGTATGCGACGGCATGGGTGGTCACGCTGCTGGCGAGGTCGCAAGTTCCATCGCCGTGGGAGACCATCGGCGAGAAGGCACCCGCAAACGCCGATGACGCACTTCTCGGCGCGGCCGTGGAATCGGCGAACCTCGCCATCATCGAGGGGGCTTCCACAGGCAAGGGCAAGGTCGGCATGGGCTGCACGGCGTCCGTCATCCTCATCGAGGGTAGCAGATGGCCGTCGCACATGTGGGTGACTCTCGTGTATACCTGTTGCGCCACGGTACGCTGGTCCGCGTCACGCATGACCACTCCTACGTGGAGGAACTCGTCGACTCGGGCCAGATAACCGCCGACGAGGCACGCGTCCATCCGTCGCGCTCCGTCATCACGCGTGCCCTTGGCTCGGATCCGGACATGTATGCAGACCACTTCTCGCTCGAGGTCAGCGACGAGGACCGCATCATCGTATGCTCCGACGGTCTCTCGAGCATGATCACCGATGCCGACATAGAGGCGCTCTCCGTCTCAAGCGTCACTCCGCAGCAGGCCGCCGACAACCTCGTGTCAGCCGCACTTACCGCTGGTGGTGCCGACAACGTGACCGTCATCGTGGTCGACATCCTGAACGATGGCGTAGCGGACACCGTCCGTCAGCACGCCATCAAGCGCTTCGCCGTGGTCCTCGGCCTTATCGTCGCAACGTTCGTGGTGGTAGGTGCCTGCTTCTATGCGTTCATCCGCAGCGAATGGTATCTCGGCGTCAACGGTGACACCGTGGGGATCTACCAGGGAGTCACCGGGAGCTTCATGGGAATCGAGCTTTCCGAGCTCGTAGAGACGACGAGCGTCGAGGTCTCCGACCTGCCCGGCTCCGTGCAGGAGCAGCTTGTGGGAGGAATTCGCGTGAACTCCGAAAGCCAAGCCAGCGAGACCGTCAAGGCCTACCGACAGCAGATCACCGATGAGAAGACCAAGGCCGCCGAGACGGCCGACGAGGTCCGCAACGGGGACGCAAGCGCCAGCGAAGCGACCGGTTCGACCTCCCCTGACTCCCCCACGAACAGCGCAACCCCCTCGCCAGAGACGAGTGCGACGGAAGGGGGTGCATAGCGCATGGCGAAGTCCACGATGGGACGCCGAAACACCGAGCTATTCCTCCTGTGCCTGGGTGCTGTCCCTGTCATTCTGCTCTACGCGATGTATGTGGTGAACGACAACGTCGCCTTGAGTCTCTCCACGCTTGCCGTGCCCATCGGACTCTTCGTGGCCTTCGCGATGGCACATGTCGCCATCAGGAGACTCGCGCCCGGTGCCGACCCCGCCATCCTGCCCATCGTGTTCGTGCTCTCGGGCATCGGCATCACCTTTGTGACGCGACTCGCGCCAAGCGAGGCAAACGGCCAGGTCGTTTGGCTGTTCCTCTCGGTGGTCGCCATGATCGCCGCGCTCTTCTTCGTGCGCAACCTCGACGACCTCGCGCACTACAAGTACACGCTCGGCGTCATCGGCGTCGCTCTCCTGCTTCTTCCGATGCTCGTCGGCACGGAGATCTACGGATCCAAGCTGTGGATCTTCATCGGGCCGTTCTCCTTCCAGCCCGGTGAGCTCGCCAAGATACTCATCGTCCTCTTCCTCGCGTTCTACCTCGCGAGCAACCGAGAGGCGCTCTCGACCTCGGCCATCCACTTCGGACCCTTCAGCCTGCCGCGCTTTCGCATGCTGCTCCCGCTGTTCATCATGTGGGGCATCAGCCTGCTGCTCGTGGTCTTCGAGCGTGACCTGGGCAGTGCCCTGCTCTTCTTCGTCTTCTTCGTGATCATGCTCTTCGTTGCAACTGGTCGCGTGAGCTATGTGATCATCTCGCTTGGCCTGCTCGCCATAGGGTTCGTCTTCTGCTACCACTTCTTCGGTCACGTGCAGACGCGTGTGGACATCTGGCTCAACCCGTGGAAGGACCCCTCCGGGAGCGGATATCAGATCGTGCAGTCGCTCTACTCGATTGCCGACGGTGGGCTCACCGGCACGGGCATCGGCAAGGGAATGCCGACGCTCATCCCCGTCGTCGAGTCGGACTTCCTCTTCTCGGCCATCGCCGAGGAGATGGGGCTTCTCGGCAGCACGGCCGTCCTGGTCCTCTTCATGCTCTTCTGCGTCCGCGGCTTTGCCACGGCGGCTCGCGCGAAGTCGGACTCCTCCGCCTTTGCGGCGGTGGGTCTCACGAGCGTCATTGGCTTTCAGGCGTTTCTCATCGTCGGAGGCGTCACCAAGCTGTTGCCTCTCACGGGCGTCACGCTCCCCTTCATGAGCCAAGGCGGCAGCTCTCTGATTTCAAGCTTTATAATCGTCGGCTTGCTTCTTCGCGCAGGCGACGAAGGTACCGGCCGCGAGTCTCTGCTCGAGGCGGCCCCCGATCTTGGCTCGGCGCGCGTGAGCCCCCTCTCCCCGAGCGGCGCGCATGCTTCCGACATCATCCGAGGCAGCCATGCGCGCGGCGGATTCGAGGCCCAGGGCACCGAATCCGGCATCCTGGGCAGGGTGGCGCTCGGCAAGCGCATCACGGCGCTCATCACCGTGTTCACGCTGCTCTTTGCCGTCCTTGTCGGCAATCTCACCTACTACATGGAAATCGACGCATCGACCATCCAGAACATGCCCACGAACAATCACACCATCGCCAAGAGCTCCCACATCCAGCGCGGAGCGATCATCACCTCTGACGGCGTTACGCTCGCCGAGAGCACCAAGCAGGATGACGGCACATACGCGAGGTCGTACCCACAGGGGTCGCTCGCCTCTCACACGGTGGGCTACATGTCCACGCAATACGGTGCATCGGGCATCGAACTCACCATGAACGGCACGCTCACTGGCCACGAGGACTACTCGAGCTGGAAGAACGCGCTCTACTCGCTTGCCGGCATCCAGACCTCGGGATCCACCGTGGTGCTCACCATCAACTCGCAGATCCAGGCGGCCGCCGAGAAGGCGCTTGAGGGGTATACGGGGGCGATCGTGGTGCTCAACCCCACGACCGGAGCGGTGCTCGCCAAGGCCTCGTCGCCCACGTACTCCAACGACCAGCTCTCCGACATCATCTCGGCAGGTACGGGAAGCCAGCTTGTCGACCGCACCACCCAGGCGCTCTATTCTCCTGGGTCATCGTTCAAGGTCATAACCCTTTCCGCCGCGCTCGATACGGGCGTCGCGACACTCGATGACGTCTGCGACGCCGAGAGCACCATCACCATCGGCAACGGCACCGTATCCAACTACGGCGACTACGACTACGGAACACCCACGCTCAAGGAGGCACTCGCGCTCTCCTCGAACACCGTCTTCGGCCGGTTGGGCGTGCAGGTGGGAGCCAACAAGCTCGTTGCGTATGCAGATGCCTTCGGCTATGGCACCAGCATCGGTCAGGACTTCTCCACCAAGGTGTCGCTCATGCCCCTCCCCTCCGAGATGACGGACTGGGAGACCGCCTGGGCGGCCTGCGGCCAACCTGTGGGCCAGCACGCCAGCCCCGCGGGCCCACAGGTCACCGTCATGCAGAATGCTGTGGTGGCACAGACCATCGCCAATGACGGCGTCGCCATGAACCCCTACGTCGTCGACCACATCCTCTCGCCCGAGGGGACCACCACATCGACGACCTCGCCCAAGTCGCTCGGACAGGTCGTCTCGTCGACCACCGCCGAGGAGGTCACGCAGGCCATGATCGGCGTCGTCGACCATGGCACGGGCACGAGGGCGCGGATCTCCGGCGTCACCGTTGCCGGTAAGACCGGAACAGCCCAGGTCGAGAACGGCAACATCAACTCGTTCTTCATCGGCTTCGCGCCGGCTGATAACCCAACGCTCGTCATCTCCGTCTGCATCGAGGGACTGGGCGGCGACGTAGAGGGATATGCGGCCGGGGTGGCCGGAGAGGTGCTCGCAAGTGCGCTCAACACCCAGGCGCTTGGCGCCGGGACGTAAGAGTAGGCGCGGGGCCGTTCGGGAAGGGATACGTGGCCAATCGCCACGAGTGGAATCGGAGAAGGAACATGCCAGAGAAGGCTCTTGGGGGAAGATACCAAGTTCAGGACAGGATCGGTACGGGCGGCATGGCCACCGTGTATCGAGGTCTCGATGAGGTCCTCGGTCGTGCCGTTGCCATCAAGACGATGCTTCCCCAATATGCAACCGACCCGTCGTTCGCAGCGCGGTTCAAGCAGGAGGCACAGGCTGCGGCAGCACTCCAGAGCCCCTATATCGTCTCGGTCTACGACTGGGGCAAGGATGGTGACACGTACTACATCATCATGGAGTACCTGCGTGGAACCGACCTCAAGAGCGGCATCCGCAAGCATGGCGCGCTCGACTGCAAGAAGGTCGCGCAGATAGGCTCACAGATCGCGCAGGCGCTCTCCGTGGCCCACAAGCACGACATCATCCACCGCGACATCAAGCCGCAGAACATCATGGTGCAGCCGGACGGCAACATCAAGGTGATGGACTTTGGCATCGCTCGAGCCAAGAACAGCCATCTCACCACCGATAACTCGGTCCTCGGCACCGCGCACTACGTCTCCCCCGAGCAGACCCAGGGCAAGGAGCTCGGCCCCACGACCGACATCTACTCCCTCGGGATCGTCATGTACGAGGCATCGACCGGTCGCGTCCCCTTCGAGGGCGATGATGCCATCTCCGTGGCGCTCAAGCAGGTCAACGAGCAGCCTGTGCCACCGTCTCAGCACAACCCCACCATCGACCCGCAGCTCGAGTCGATCATTCTCAAGTGCATGCAGAAGAACCCCGCCGACCGCTTCCAGACGGCCGACGAACTCTATCGCGTTCTCCGCGACTATCTCGCCGGTCGCGTCCAGGCGGTGAACAACGCCACCGCCATGCTCCCCGTTCAGTCGACCAGCGTCCTCGAGGATGCACGCAGGGGTCCAAGCAGCACCTCCACCATGCCACGCACCAGCCAGCAGCACTACCGTCCCAAGAGTGCGACCGAGCAGGCCGAGGAGGAGGAGAGCGCACGCAAGGGCAAGCATCGTGCAGGGCTCATCATCGGGATCATTGCCGGCATTGCCGTTCTCGCCGTAGCCGCATACTTCATAATCACCACGTTCGGCCAAGGCACGGCCACCTACGCCGTACCGAACTACCTCGGTCTCAAAGAGGCGGATGCCGTATCGCAGGTCAACAGCAACAGCCACTTCAAGCTCGACGAGGTCACCTACAGCTACTCGGACAGCGTCGACGAGGGCTACGTCATGGACCAATCGCCCAACGCCAACCGCCAGATGGCCGACGGTACCGCCATCACGCTCGTGGTGTCCAAGGGCAAGGAGCCAGCCGCGACGGTCACGGTTCCCGACCTCACGAACATGTCGCCCTCGGAAGCGGTCGCGGCGCTCACCAAGGTCGGCCTCAACGGCCAGGCCGGAGACTCCGTCTATAGCACCGAGATCGACAACGGCAAGGTCGCGGAGCAGACCCCGGCGGCCAACAGCACCGCGAAGGCGGGCGACACCGTCACCTACAGCCTCTCCAAGGGCGCCGAGATGGTCACCGTCCCGAGTAACCTCGTCGGCTACTCCAAGTCGTACGTCACGGGAAAGCTTGATGACGCCGGACTCAAGTACACGACCTCGACGCAGTCATCGTCCACGTATGACGAAGGTCTCGTCATCAGCGTGAGTCCAAGCGGCGGATCTTCGGTCGCAAAGGGTTCGACGGTCACCGTGACGGTATCGAGCGGCCCTGCAACCACCACGGTTCCGAACGTCATCGGTTCCAGCGAGTCAAGCGCCCGCTCGCAGCTCGGCAACTTTACCGTGAAGGTTCAGTACCAGTCGTCATCCAGCTACACCTCGGGCACCGTCATAGACCAGTCACCCAGCGGTGGGAAGGATGCCAACAACGGAAGCACCGTCGTCCTCACGGTCTCGAGTGGCCCGGCAGAGAGCGGCGACACAGGAAGCTCGTCGTCGAAGTAGCCGCCGCGTCAGAACGGTCGGCCTGAGACGAAACGAAGAATCGGCGGGTCGAGACGCGAGTCTCGGTCCGCCGATTCCGTGGCAAGGTCGCATGTACGTGCGTTTCTGGGATGGCTACATCCTATGGATCTCGTCAGCCATGTCCAGAAGCACTTCCTCGGCTTGCGGTTCCGTACCAAATAGGTCAAGGAACCCATGGTCGCATCCGCGATAGCGTACGAGGCGTATCTCCCTGCCGAGCCCATGAAGCCTCCGAGAGAAGTACTCCGCCCCCATGCGCAGATAGTCGTACTCCGAGACGGCCACCGTCACGGGCGGGAACTCCTCGAGCTGCTTGTCACTTGCATAGACAATCGAGACCAACGGGTCCTCGTAGGTGGTCTTGCCTTGGATATAGACGCTCTTCTCCGCAGGAATCCCCACGCTCTTCCGAATGCGATCGATGCGATTCCGAACCAGGTCGCGCTCCCTCTCTATCACGGGGTATAGATCCCAGCTCCAGTCGTAGATGTCCTGCTTGCGATAGTCGCTGCTATCGCATCCCGGAAAGAGAAGGTACACGCGGGCGATGAGGCGCGCGGAATCCTTGAGGATGCACGCACAGGTGAGGCTACCTCCGGCCGAGTCGCCACCGAGCATGATTCTGCCCGTGTCGATACCCAACAGGTCGGCGTTGTCATGCACCCAGCGAACGCAGGCCATGCAGTCCTCGATGGCCGCAGGGAACGGCGCCTCGGGTGCCAAGCGGTAGTCCGGGAAGATGACCACGGCACCGCTGACCTCGGCCAAGAAGCGCATCTGGTTGTGATAGATGCGCTCGGTACCCGATGTGAACCCGCCTCCGTGCAGAAAGACGTATGCTGGCGCACCTTCCTTGGCCGCCGAAGCTCCACGGTAGGAAAAGACGTCTATCTGATGCGTGCCGTCTACGTCAATGAGCCGCTCGTCCTCGGTGACCTCACCTTCGCACAGGTCATACGTGACCTTGTCGGGACGCCAACGCTCGTTCCCCAGGCTGTATCCGCTCCTCTCGCTTGCCCTCTCGGCAAACAGTGCGCGCTTTCGCTCCATCGTGGCCTTCACGCGCGAATCAAGCACGCATACGCGGTTGTCGTCAGGAATGGGTTTCATGTCCACCGGCATGCCACCAATGTCTTCGACATACTCCTTCTCCCTTATCGCCGCGACGAGTACCTTGTCATACTTACGATTATCCATGTCGTCTCCTTGTCCGCAGTGCGGACCCGGTCGGGAGGGCTAGATGTCGTACGCCAGGACGTTGTTTACAGATTAGGACGTGACAAATAGGAGGGACTCCCCGAAGCTGTGGATTGTCTAGGTCTGCAGCCGGAAGGAGTCCCTCCGTGTCCCAACATCCTAACGCACGGCTCACCCCGATGGGCCGTCGCACCCTCTGCGAGCGAGTCGAGGCCGGCGAGCCCGTCTCCGCCGCCGCCCGGCAGATGGGCGTGTCGAGGCAGACCGCCCACAAGTGGCTCCGGCGGAGGCGCGACGGCCTGCCGATGGCGGACGCCGCCTCCCGGCCCCTCCGGTCGCCCACGCGGACGCCCGACGACGTACGTGACCTGGTGGTGAGGACGAGGCTCGAGCTGCGTTGCAACCCGCTGGTGCTCGCGGCCGCGACCGGGGTGCCCGCCAGGACCTGCTCCAGGATCGTCTCGAGGGCCGGATGCCCGGCACTCTCCGAGTACGACCCGGTGGGCGGCGGCACGAGGCCGCGCGGCCCGGCCACACGGGTGCGCTACGAGCGCGAGGAGCCCGGCGACCTGGTGCACGTCGACGTCAAGAAGGTGGCGCGCATCCCTGGGGGAGGGGGATGGAGGGCACATGGCAGGGACGGGTGCGACCGGCACCGCGGCGCGGGCGTCGGGTGCCTGCACGTCGCGATCGACGACCGCAGCCGCGTCGCCTACGCCGAGGAGCTCGCCGACGAGCGGAAGGGGACGTGCGCCGCCTTCGTGCTGCGCGCCGCGGCGTTCTACGCCTCCCTGGGCGTCCGCGTCCGCGAGGTCATGACCGACAACGGGCCCGGCTACAGGTCCTCGGCCTTCGCCGATGCGCTCGGCACGATCGGCGCGTCCCACATATTCACCAGACCCTACAGTCCCTGGCAGAACGGCAAGGTGGAACGCATGAACCAGACATTGGCACGGGAATGGGCCTATGCCCGTCCCTATGCGACGAACGCCGAGAGGTCCGAGGCCCTCCCGGCGTTCCTTGACCACTACAATTGCGACAGGCCGCACAGCGCCTGCGGGGGTCTTCCACCCATGTCACGTGTAAACAACGTCTTGGCACACAACAGCTAGACCGGGTCCGCAGGGAGCTATCTCGTGGGGGCCGTCATTACTGCATCCCGTTTATACGGCTAGGCCTTTGCCGCAAGGGGCATGTCGGCGGCACTCGACGTACTCGAGTACTCGTCGCTGTTGAGCAGGATGACGACAACCGTATCATCGATGCCCTCCTTGTCAAAGAGCATCTTGTCGAACTTGGCAATCTCCGTGCCGGCATCTATCTTCTGACCCGTGGAAACGAATATGTTGATACCCCTTCCCCCAAGCTTCACGGAGTCGATCCCGATATGGACCATGACCTGAGCACCATCATCGGTAGTGATGCCCACAGCGTGGTTGGTCGCAGCGATCATGGTGACGGTACCAGAGACGGGTGCCTTGATGGAGTTGGACTCAGGCCGCATCCCAAAGCAGGGGCCAAGGGTACCGGCAGCGAAGGTCTTGTCAGCGATATCCGCCTGCGGAACGAACTCGCCCTTTCCGGGCATACGGACCTCGAGGTCGCCGTGAGCCGCGGGAGCAGGCTGGAGCTTCTCGCCGTTCTCGTCCTCCTCGTCATAGACCGAGTCGTCGAAGCCGAAGGTATAGACGGTCACGAAGGCAAGCACGGCCATGATCGCCAGCACGATGAGGGCGTTGCGCAGGTTGGTGACGTCATTGTTGGTGCCCAAGAAGAGCAGCATGCCGGGAAGCGAGTTCGAGCCATAGCCATATGACTTGAGCCCAAGGATGCCAGCGGCAAGACCACCGAGCACAGAGGTAACGGCGACCGCGTAGAACGGCTTGACCATCTTGTAGCCGACACCGTAGGTGAAGGGCTCGGAGATGCCACCGATCAGACCAGAGAGTGCTGCCGGAATGGCAACCTGACGGCAGGTGTTGTTACGGGTCTTGGTTGCAACAGCAAGTGCGCAGAGGCCGGCGGAGAGCGTAAAGCAGTAGAACCAGATGGTGACGACGGTGTCATAGCCAACCGTTGCGATGGCGTTGGTGGCGAGCGGAATGAGGGCAAGGTGGAAGCCGGCGCAAAGCTGTCCGATGGTGATGGAGAACAGGATGATCGCAGGAACCGCGAGCCATGGAATGTTGGTCTGCAGCCACGTGATGCCGGCAGCAAGACCGTTGGTGATGAAGCCGCCAATGGGGCCGGTCACGGCGAGCGTAATCACTGACATAACGACGATGAGCACGAACGGCTTGAGGAAGTAGCGAACGACCTCGGGTATCACGCGCCCGAGCCAGTGGTCGATCTTGGACATGACCCACACGGAGAGCACGATCTGGATGACGCCGCCGTTGTAGGTCATGAGGTATACGGGAATTCCGAAGTAGCTGGCAAACGCCTGGCCCTGACCCGTAAGGGTACCCACGAGCGTAACCCAGCTAGGATAGAGAAGCGCCGCTGCGAGCAGCATGGCAAGGACGGGTTCGGTCTCGAACTTGCGTGCCGCGGTATATGCGACGAAGACGGGCAGGAAATAGAAGGCCGACTGTGCGAATCCGTTGAGAATGACATAGGTGGTGCTCGTTGAGGTGATTATGCCACAGAGCTGTAGCAGGACAAGAAGGACCGAGATGAATCCGGCAGTGGTGAGGGCCGGAACGACAGGGCTCATGATGCCTGCCATCATGAGAAGGAAGCTCGAGGCCATCTGGCTGATTGACTTCTTGCCCCCCTCTTCTGGTGCCGCGGTACCGTTCGTCTTGCCGACCAGCTTCTGGACCTCGGGATAGAGCTGCTCGACCGCCTGGCCGATGATGACCTGGACCTCCGAGCCGTTATCCTCGACGCCAAGGACTCCAGACGTCTTTTCGATGCTCTTGAAATCAACCTTGTCCTTATCGACGGGATTGATGCGAAGCCTTGTCGCGCAGTGGTTAAGGTAGCCGATGTTCTCCTTGCCCCCAAAGTGCTTGACGATGTTCTCTGCTGTTTCCTGGTAGTTCTTGGGTGCCATGCCGTCCCCCTTTGTCCTTCGCTCTCGGGGTTTGCTTTCACGCAAATTTGAACCCCTCGAGCACGCTGCACGCAAGATAGTCATGGAAGATACTTTCATCCAAGCACTAATCCGTGAAAGGTACATATCTTTGGGCGAACGTGAATGTAACTTCTACATGGCAAGCATAGTATGTAACTTACTTTCATATACAAAAGGTCATGGGTCATCGGGAGGGTCTGACTAGGGCAGGTCGACCTTGGAGAACACGTATTCCTCGTGCATCTTGAGATAGGTGCTGGAATCCTTCTTATGCGACGCGACAAGCGCATACAGCACCTCAAGTATCGAGAACTCGCACACGCGCGAGTTGCCGCGACTGCCGTCGAGAATGTCATCCATGATGGTGGCGAGGAAGACGTAGTCAGACTTCTCGGCAATGGGGCCCTTGGCGTTGCTGGTTATGAGCACGACTTTGGCCCCGTGATCCCGTGCGGCATTCTGCACCTGCTGAAGCACGCCCGACCAGCCCGAGCGCGAGATGATGAGCAATACGTCCTCCGGCGTGAGGAGGACGGCCATGGAGAGCAGCTTCTCGTAGGACTGGCTCGTGGATGCGAGGATGCCGAGCCGCTCAAACTTATAGGCAGCATCCATGGCCACGCAGGTGGATCTCCCCGCCGAGGCGACCTCCATCATGCGGGCGGAGCAGATGAGGTCTACGGCCTCGGCAAGTTGGCGCCGGTCAAGCGAGTTGATCGATGACGTGATGCCCATCACCTGTGCATCAAGGATCGTTTGGAGCGATCCTTCCAGATCATCCTCGTTGACCTTGCGCTCAAGATGCCCGGAGCCACCGAAGAAGCCTCCGTGCAGTTGTATCGACGATTGTACGAGTGACACCTGGAAGGCATGGTAGTCCTTCTCGCCCAGGCGCTTGACATAGCGAGAGACGGTTGGGGCCGAGACGTCGCACTTTCGGGCAAGCTCGGCCTGCGAGAGACTGACGGCGGAGGACTGATGCTTGATCAGAAAATCGGTGATTCGCTTCTCGCCTGCCGACATGGATTCGGCAAGGGCAAGGATGCGTGTGATGAGGCTCTCGCTCGGATTCTCACCAAAACCTGATTGGACATCGCCCATTGCGCACCTCTCGACGACTGGAGATGAAAGTTAATTTCGCCTTTGAGTATAGCCTCTTTCATGAGGGAGACCACCATGCGGGCGGCGGACGAAACGACCGCATTGGGGCAAGGTTTATGTCAAAAAAGCAGGTCAGAGACCGTGTGGTCTCTGACCTGCGCTTTTTCTGGTGCCCCCGGGCCGATTCGAACGGCCGACACCCGCTTTAGGAGAGCGGTGCTCTATCCCCTGAGCTACGAGGGCGGGAATTCACATTCTACCATCATGCCAACCCGCGCACGAGACGAACGTGACGTGCTACTTCTGCTCCTTTGCGGCCTTCTTTGCGCGCTTGGCCGCTGCGGCCGCAGTGGAGCGCTTCGATTCCTCAAGCCGCTCCTTCTCGAAGAGATCGAGCAGCTTCTTGTCCGTCATTCCTTGGACCTTCTTCTCGGCAGCCTTGCGCATGGGGCGACGCTTGACCCAGTCATAGATGAAGCCGCCGATGATGAAGCCGTATGCGAGCACGAGCGAAGCCACCGAGACGACCCCGGAAGCCGTCGTAAGCGCGGTGTCGGTGCTGGGGAACACGTAGACCATGACCAGGGAGACGATCGTCATGCCGAAGCCGATGCCCAGAAGAATCCACCAGACCTTCTCGGACCTCTTGTAGTCAGGGTTGGAGCGCAGCACGAGGTCGTATCCGCGGTTGCGGAAATCCTCCTTTTCGCGCTGCTTGCGCTGCTCGGCCTTTTTGGCCTCCTTGGACGTGGCGGAGGAGCCGCCAAAGAGTCCGGACGAGGGGGCCGCCTTGGATGACGAGGACGAAGACACCGTTCGGACGGACGAGGCTGCCTCGCGGGCGGGCTTTCCGCTCGCCGCAGACTTGCGGCCGACGGACTTCGAGTTTCCCGCGACCTTATCGCCGTTCTCTTCGGCTTCCTTTGCCTTGGGGCTAGAGAGCGAGGAGACGTTCTCCTGCGCCTCCTTTTGGGCGCCCTCGAGGGTATCGCGCAGAGACATTAGTTCTCCTTCATGGGCTTGAACTCGCTGCCGGTAATGATCTGGAACGCCTCCTGGTAGCGGCGAGAGGTACCGTCGATGACCTCCTGTGGGAGGTGAGGCGCCTCGCCCTTCATATCCCAGTTGGCCGCAAGCCAATCGCGCACGTACTGCTTGTCGTAGCTGGGCTGAACCCTGCCAGGCTCATAGCCGTCGGCAGGCAAGAAGCGGCTTGAGTCGGGCGTGAGACACTCGTCGATAAGGGTGAGCTGATTATCAATGATACAAACTCGAACTTGGTGTCGGCAATGACGATTCCACGCGTCGCGGCATACGCAGCCGCAGCCTTGTAGATGGAGAGTGACGCATCGCGCAGCTGCGTGGCCATGTCCTCGCCGACGATTCCGGCGCAGCGCGCGAACGAGATGTTCTCGTCGTGATTGCCGAGGGCCGCCTTGGTGGACGGCGTGAAGATCGGCTCGGGAAGCTGCGATGCCTCGACGAGACCCCCCGGGAGCTTGATGCCGCAGACGGTGCCGTCGGCGTCCGTAGGTCTTCTTGCCGGAGACGGTCAGGTAACCACGGACGATGCACTCGATAGGAATGGTACGAGCCTTCTTCACAAGCCTGGCCCGTCCGGTGAGATAGTCGGCATAACGCTGGTACTCATCCGGGAAGTCGGCGACATCGAGCGAGACCATGTGGTTGGGCATGAGGTCGGCAAAGCGGCTGAACCAGAACGCGGAGATGCGCGTGAGGATCTCGCCCTTGTGCGGAATCTCGTCGGGAAGGATGAAGTCAAACGCGGAGATGCGGTCGGAAGCGACCATGAGAAGGCTATCGCCGCCGTCGTAGATGATCGCGTACCTTGCCGTGAGAGTCCGGACGAAGCTCGATGTATTTTCCAAAGATGTGCCCCACCCTTTCCTAGACGCCCGCCCTCTTTGCCCGCAAGCGCAGGCACAACCGATTGTAGTGGATACGCGACCAGTCATATATTCTGTGATCCGCTCTTCACATGCAAACCCAGCTTGCTAGCTACTTCTCC
>Ga0268359_13009_pt1 | contig 16527 bp, 14 predicted proteins | sample BioMet11_FD_194416 | JGI IMG/M metagenome (GOLD analysis project Ga0268359, IMG submission 194416) | Sewage microbial communities from Oakland, California, United States - Biofuel 11 (PacBio Assembly) | ecosystem: Engineered > Wastewater > Sewage > Unclassified | place: USA: California | collected...
CAGTACCGCTTTTCCCTCGGTAACCAATACGCTCACCCCGATCAGTTCTTCTTTGGTAACCGCATCCCTGACGGTTCCTTTTACATTTACCATGTTCTGCGCTCCCACGTAAAAAACGATCAGTTGAAGCAGAATAATAAATTTAATTTTTTTCATGTGTAATTATGTAGATTTATAGATTTATTTATACGATACCGGAATGGAATTGACCAGTATCCGGTTTTCTTTCTTTTCAAGACCATTGCCTGCCGGAAGTTCGACCAGCAGTGAGGCATATCGGCCGGAATGGTAACGGCAACGTCGGATGTTACACCTTTCGCCTTCGTATTTTTTTTGTCAAGATATTAAAATATCCACTTTTTGCCTGATATTTTGTAAGTTACTTTTTGTCGGTTTTGTACGGATTGTAATACAAATAAACCGGATAGGGATGGTTGGCGTAAAAATCAGTTACGTTGCAATTCAGTCGCAGTATCATTTTCACATCGGTAGTATCGACTATGGCTCCCATGATGCCGACAGGCGATGTGCTGTAAAGGCTGAACATCGATTCCTTCGGGTTGGTGGGTGTCCAGTTGGGACCATCGCCCATTGCTACCGGATGGACTCCCTTGAGTTCGGGTTTGTTGTAACCATCTTCGTATCTCAATCCTTCATAAGCAATAATGGAATTCGTATATTTTTTATATCCGGGCAACCACTGGTTTTTGTCGCTGATTTCGTTCGGAAAAAACAACCGGGCGGCATTCACGTTATTAAGCATCCATTTACCTATGGCGCGCGCATATTCAGGTTCGTACTTCACCAGGGGCACCAGGGGCATGGCCATTTTCATACTGTTCATCAAAAAGGCATATCCGCCACCGTCGGTAATGCTTCCCTGAAGACCGCTTACATCGTATTCGCCCCATTTGCCCACAATTACACCCCAACCATAGCGTCCCTTCGGGTTTTTGCAACCGTCGAACACCCAATTGAGCATTTTTCCCACGTTGTAGTTGGTGCCTTCTTCGGCATTGAGCCTGGCAGCCGTGTAAGCTCCTATCGGAAGTAAAATTTCGTAGAAACGGCTTTCTTTCTGACTGTCGAGCGCTTTTATGGCCGACTTGGCATGCGTCAGATATTTCGGGTTCCTGAATTTTTTATACGCGGCGTAAAGAACATATCCGTGCCCGCCGGCAGCGTCCTGCTGAAGTGGAATCTGACTAACCATCCCCTTCATTTTTCCATAATCGAAATAAGAATAATCGTAATTACCGTTCAATACCGAATCGGCTTTGCAGAACTGCTCGGCAATGCTTCTCTGGATTTTTTCGCTGTTATCCACGTTTGGAAAAACATCGCATACGTTGTAATACAAAACATTGGGGAGGACATCATACCACCAGTCGCGGCCATAACCTCCACCCAGCTGAGCCACCTCGGGGCAGGTGTTGTTCATCATAATGTTCCATCCGGTTTTGGAGTTGAAATAGTTCTGAACCATTTTCACGTAATTATAACCGTTCTGGTTGGTTTTATCTATTCCCATCAAGCCGGCACCCAATATGGCCGACAATGAATTCAAACTTTCGTGAAACTCACCATTGTTGTGGTTCATACCCTGGCGCGAATCATGGATAGCGGTGTAGATGCCGAAGGTAGGTTGCGGCAAATTGCGCTGGCTGTTGTCAATCCAGATCATGCAACCTGCCGGCAACGATGGGCTGAAATCGAATACATAGCTATCGTAGTCGCGCGCCTTTTGTTTCCAGTCGATAATTTTGTAGGGTTGAGGCATATCCGGCATCATTTCCACCCTCGGCAAGTTAACCTGTTTTACCGGTGTCCCGTATTTGCCCGACTGTTGGCACGACTGCAATAAAACAATCGCTGTGAGTACTTTAATTATTGTTGAAATGTTTTTCATTTTTAAAAATAAGTGTGTAGTTTTCTCACCTGAAATTAATCAAACCTTTCTGTATTCTCCGGTCGGTTTTGTGATAAATATTATTTAAAAAGCATAAATTTCAAGAGTGCAAAGCATCTACCTTTTTGATAATATGCTTGGCCAGCGGCAATGAAAGCAATTGAATTCCGCCTACAATGATCAGGGCATATTTCAGCGCGAAATCTTCGGAAATAAAGTAAGCCAGCGAAATAAAGAGCACCATGCCTACCGCTCTCCCCGATAAACAAACCTACTTCATGGCTCATGATATAGGCATATTCGTTCCTTTTTTCAATTTTCGACACAGCATCTATCGTTTTCATCATCGTAGGGAAATAAGCCAGGTCGTGCAAAGGCTGGAAAACCACTTTACAAAGCACAAAAATTACTACCCCGACGGCCGAAAAAAGTATTCCGTTCACCAACGTGCCGAAAAAGAACACAAACAATCCGAAACCGAAAATATACATGCGGTGGCGCGGTTTGGCTATTCGGCCCAGAACATATACCAGAATGGCGGTAGCAGCTCCTCCCACACCCTGTATCAGCCCCAGCGAACCTTCGTTGCCCACCAGACGCATAACCAGGATGGCGGGTGCTGTTACCAAAAATCCCTGCACCATACCTTTCAGGCCGGCAAGCGCGAGCAGTTTGCGCCACAAAGAGTGAAATTTGAAATAAATAAATTCCTTCTGGGTCGGGTTATTGAATTTTCCTTTCGATAACGCGATACATGCGCCGATGGCGATAAAAAACACTACCACGGTTATCACCTGATAACCCATATTCACACTAAAAGTTCGTCCGAAAAATGTTTTTCCATCCACCGAGGCCAGGAAAGCCCCCACCGTAAGCGGCACCACAATGCTCCACAGCGAAAAGAAGAACGATTCCAGGCCGAAGAAATAGTTCCGGTTATCGTCGTTGGTCGAAGTCAATGTGAGCAAATAACGGTTGGTCCAGAAAAAGCCTGTGGAAGCTCCCAACGCGAATCCAGCGATACCCAGTTCGGCAATTTTAAGCGATTGCACGAACATCATGCCCATCAACGACACTGCCGAGAGGATAATGCCGAAACTGTAAAGCCGGTTTACTTTGAATACTTTGAGTAAAACGCCGTTCAAAACAGAGGTGGTTACTACACCTATATACATACAAAGCTGATAAATAACCACATACGAAGAGTTGCCCGTATTCCGCATAATGTATGCGCCCACGAAAATCTCGATAATTGGCAGAATCAGCGCGTACATCATGTTGGTAATCAGCAATGACCGTATGTTTTGCGGCTGCGATTTGAAGAAAGTAAATTCTCCGGTCAGTTTCTTTAGCATGAATTTTTTTATTTTAATGAGCTTAGTATTTCGTTGATCGAGAATTCGGCGGAGCAAATCACTTCGTCGCTGGCGCCGTAAAAAATACGGATGGTGTCGCCGTCCACATAATGCCCGTTGGTAAACACCACATTGCCGAAAAAGCCGGTTTGTTCGTATTTAGCTATCGGTTCCATAATCGGCTCCACGCTGCGTGCAAGTACTTTTGTCGGGTCGTCGAGGTCGAGCAGCAAAGCTCCCAGGCAATAGCGATGCTCGGCATTAGCGCCGTGATAAATTTCGAGCCAGCCTTCGGCCGTTTTAATTGGAGGTCCTCCAGCACCAACACGGGCAGAGTCCCAGCTCCCTTCGCGGGTTATGGCTATGCATTTATGGTTTCCCCAGTGCAACCTGTCAGGCGACTCGGCCACCCAGATATAATTTCCGCCCAGTTCGGGGCTGCTGGGGCGGTGTAAAGCGTAATATTTCCCGTTAACGGGTTCTTCAAAAAGGGCACAGTCTTTATTGTGCGGAGGAAATATCATCCCCCGCCTGTGGTATGTTTTAAAATCTACGGTTGAAATAAGTCCCACTCCTACAGCCACCGGCGATACTTCGGTAAACGTAAGGTAGAAGCCATCCCGCATGGTGGCCACGCGACAATCTTCGATACCGAACGATTCAAGAAATCCTTCCCCATAAATGGGTGGGAATGCAGGGTCTTCGTAAAAATGGACGTCGTCGTCGCTACAAACGAGGCGGAGATAGGATAATGTGGTGAGGTAATTTTGCCCTTTGTATTTGATCACGCGTGGATCGGAAGCATCGAGTTGCGGATCGTTTATATCGAACGAAAGAACTTCGATTTTACCGTTTTTATTATACACCGGGAAACTGATTTTATTTTCTTTCTGCGTGGGGCGTTCGGCTACACGGAGCAGGAGCCATGTTTTATTTTGCCATCTGAAAACACCGGGATTGAGCAGGCAGGTAATTTCCATGCCATCTATTCCGGGGGTTAAATCAGCAGGGCGAAGTAACGGATTGTGTGTTGAGCGTTTAGCAATATCCATAATATTTTTATTTGATAAAAGGTTAAACCTTTGGCAAAATTAAACCAGCCAAGTCAAAATGAAAGTATCTTATCGTTACAAATAAGTACACAATCGAGTTAAATAATCGTTTTGATACTTTTTTGTTGAAAACAGATACTATCTTTGTTTTTACGTCAAAATCAAAATATTGTATATTTGCGTACAAAATAACGATACATGAGAACACCGATTTTATTCGTTTTTACCCTGTTTCTTGCTTCGCTGGGGGCTAATAACTTTGAATTGGCCAACCTGACCAACAATGATGGGCTGTCCAACAGTTCCATCAACACTATTTTTCAGGGGAAAAACGGGTTGATGTGGTTTGGCACGTGGGACGGGCTGAATGTTTACAACGGGCGTGAATTTAAAGTGTACAAACCGTTGCCCGAAGACGAAAACAGTATCAGTAACAATATTATCCGCGAAATAATTGAAGAAAAAGGGGATGTAATGTGGATCGCTACCGACATGGGTATCAACCGGCTCGACATAAAAAGCAACAAGTTCGACCGTTTTTTTGTAGATGCCCGTACCCGCTCGGTAACCGGCGAACATTTCTTTTTATTGGCCAAGAATAATTTAGACAGGATTTTTGCCGCCGTGTTCGAACAGGGTCTTTTTTATTTCAACCCGAAAACCGGGCAGTTCACCAAACTCAATAGCCTGAAAAATCTCCGCGCTAAAAAGATATTCTTCGACCTCGATGATAATCTCTGGATTTTTACTCAGGAAAAATTATTATATAAAATTGTATTTAAAAAAGATAACCAAAGTGCACCCGGGATTGAAAGCATAGTACCCTTTGTTCATGGTAAAAATGTGGAAAATGTTTTTTATCACAACAACAACGAACTGTGGTTTCAGACCTCCGACAACCGTTTGTTTTCGTACCGCATATCAGCCGGCACATTGTCGGAATACAAAGGTGATTTAAACAGTGTCGGCAGTATCAGAAGCATGTTGTTTTTCAATGGTTACGAACTGATTGGCTCTTCCAACGGGCTGTTTCGCTTTACCGATAAAACCGGAATGCTTGAGCCCTTGCAAACCAATGTTTCGGTATTGTCGTTGTGGGCCGGGACACAGCAAATTGTGTGGGTAGGTACTGATATGCAGGGAGTTTACCAGCTGTCGCCCTCGCGTGAAAACTTTCATAATTACTCGTCTGAAAACACAACCCTATTTGGCCACAGCGCCGTCAGGACTTTTTTCGAAGAAAAAGATGGTACGCTTTGGGTTGGAACAAAGGGAAGTGGCATTTATATCTTCCGGCAGTCGGGCTCATCCACCCAGCTTACTTTTGCTCATAAATTCGATATTTCGGGCGGGCTGCTCAGCAACTCGGTGTTTACCATAGTGCCCGGTTATGGACCTGAATACTGGATAGGTACCGATGGCAAAGGACTTAATTACTACGATTGCCGTACCGGACAAATACGCAACCTTTACATCGCCGACCATCTTAAGCGAAATGTGAACCTTACATCTGTTTATTCGGTTTTGCCGGCCGACGCGAATACCCTGTGGGTGGGAACCAGCGGATATGGCATGTATAAACTCGTTATCGACCGTAGCACCAGTCCCTATTCGGTAAAGGCCTACTCTCAGTATGTTTACCACCAAAACCAATCATCGACAATCAGTAATAATATTGTTTATTCCATCATTCGCGATGATGATCATCTTTGGATTGCTACAAGAGGTGGCGGCCTTAACCGGTTCAACATCAAAAAAGAGTCATTCCAAACGTTCCGTTTTTCTTCAGATAATCCGGGCTTTATCAGTAGCGACGATATTTTATGCCTTTACAAAGACCATGATGGGGTTTTATGGGCGGGAACGAGCATGGGGCTGAACAAACTGATCCGGTTCGAGAACGGGAAACCTGTTTTTGCCCGTTTCACCGAAAAGGATGGAATGCCCAACAATACGGTGCACGGCATTTTGGAAGATACCGAACATCACTTGTGGTTAAGCACCAACAGGGGAATTGCCAAAATCATCCCTAAAAGCAATGACATCAGAATTATTTCCTATCTGAAAAAAGACGGTTTGCAAAACAACGAATTTTCGGATGGAGCTTTCTATAAAAGCCCTTACTCCGGAAACTTTTATTTTGGCGGGATCAGCGGTTTTAACGTGTTCAATCCGCTCGAGATCACTTACAGCAGTTTTGTACCATCGCTTATTCTTGATGCTTTTTTTGTGGATAATGTGCCTACCAATTTGGCCGATTTGCTCCAAACCCGCAAAATGCAAAGCACACTGGTTTTATCGTACCGTAATAAATCATTCAGTTTCAGATTTATACCGGTTGATTATTTGTCGGGTTCCAAATGCGAGATTTCCTACCAGATAGAAGGTTATCAAAAGGACTGGATACAACTCGGGACGTCCAACACCATAGTCATCACCAACCTTCCGAAAGGAAATTATGTTTTAAAAGTGCGTTGCAGCAACGCCGACAAAATATGGAGCGACCAGTTGTACGTTTTACCGATTAAAATGTTGCCACCCTGGTGGGCCAGCAATATCGCTTATTTATGCTATTTTATCCTTTTAATAGGAATGTTTTTCGGAGTATGGCGGTTTATGAAATATCAAATGTCGGTAAAAAGCGCTATCCGGATGAAAGAGTTGGACAAACAAAAAACAGAGGAAATTCATCAGGCTAAATTACGTTTTTTTACCAACATCGCCCACGAATTTTCCAATTCGCTCACGCTCATTTACGGTCCCTGCGAGCGATTGTTGCAAAACCACGTTACTGATGGCACAACCCGTAAATACATCAACATCATAAAGTCGAACTCCGAAAGGATGCAAACCCTTATACAGCAATTGATTGATTTCAGGAAAGCCGAAACCGGACATTTGCGCCTGACAATTGAAAAGGTGGATGTTCCCGAATTGGTAAAGTTCGTTTTAGATAATTTTTTAGATATACTGGAACAAAAAAAGATACGTTTCTCCCTTCATTTCCATCCGGATGCCATTGTATGGAAAACGGATAGAAACAGTTTGGAAAAGGTGATTTTCAATCTGGTATCGAACGCTGTGAAATATACGCCTGCCGACGAGTCGGTGGAAATCGCGGTGGATGCAAACAGTGGCAGTTTGTTGAAAATCAGGGTAACCAACACCGGTGTTGGGATACGTGAAAAGTACCAGAAAACCATTTTCGACAGGTTTGAAGTGCTTGAACGTTTCGAAAAACAGGTGTCCAAAGGCCTCGAAACCCGCAACGGGATAGGGTTGGCGCTTTGTAAAAACATCATTGAGGTGCTCCAGGGAACCATCAGCGTGGAAAGCGATGGCGAAACTTTTACAACCTTCGTGGTTACACTTCCCGAACAGGAAATGAGCGAAATCAACGATGGGCTTCCAACACTTCAACCGTTGCTTCCGGATCAAAATGAAGTTTCAGAATATGTTGATCAGGAAGAAGATACGACAGATAAGGGAATCGAACCGGTTCCAACAGCCGAAAAACACCAGGGCTTGGTGCTCGTCATCGATGATGACCGTGAGATAAGACGCTTTATCCACGATTTTCTGGCGGAGAAATACGAGGTAGCCGAAGCATCGAACGGGCAGGAAGCTATCGGAATAATGAAGCATCGGATTCCTCAAATTATTGTGTGTGATATTATTATGCCTGTGATGGATGGCGTGGAGTTCCTGAAAATTATGAAAAGCCAGGAACTGACCCGGCATATTCCGGTTATCTTGTTATCATCGAAAAGTACTATCGAAAATCAAATCGAAGGTATTGAGGTAGGAGCTGACGCCTATTTGGGCAAACCTTTCCATCCGCGTCATCTCGAAGTGATTATTGAAAATTTACTGCACCGTAACAAGGCGATACTCGATTACAGCGAATCGCCCTACATGGCCGTTGAGCAATTCGAGGGAAAACTTGTAAGGATTGAGGATAAAGATCTGATAACGAACGTTACACAAATAATTTACCAACATTTGGACAACGAAAACCTGTCGATGGAATTCCTGTCGAACGAGCTGGCCATGAGCAAGATGCAGCTTTACCGAAAAATGAAGGACATCATCGGGCTTACACCCACGGAATACATCCGCTCGGTAAGGCTGAAGCAGGCCGAAAAGCTACTGAAAACAACCAACAAAACCGTCCAGGAAATTATGTATTCCTGCGGGTTCAACAACAAGACCTATTTTTACCGCGAATTTGCAAAAAAATATCATCTTACACCCAAAGAGTACCGGAATAGAAAATAGCAAAAACCGCATGCAATAATAAAAAATCACACGCGGTTTTATCAATTATTTTTGTTTTTTACTGGCAAATTACGCAACCTTCGCATTTCGAAAGCTCTCCACGTAAACGCTTTTCTACCAGTATTTTCATCCGGTCTTTCAGTGCTTCAATCCTGATGTTATCTACTACATCGGCTGTGAAAGCAAACATAAGCAACAATCGCGCTTCTTTTTCGGGAATTCCACGCTGCCGCATGTAAAACAGTGCCGATTCGTCAAGTTGCCCAATCGTGGCACCGTGCGAGCACTTCACATCGTCGGCATAAATCTCAAGTTGCGGCTTGGTACGCATTTTTGCCGCGTGGTTGAGCAGGATATTTTTGTTTGTTTGGTAAGCCTGCGTTTTTTGAGCATCGCGCGCAACGTATAATTTTCCGGTAAAACCGCCCTTAGCTACGTCATCCAGCACGTATTTGAAAAGTTCGGTGCTGTGCCCATTCGGCTTGTTATGAATTATGGATGTAAAATTATCTACCTGTTGCTTTTTATCACCTATCACCATGCCACAAAGCAGTGTTTCGGTGTGTTCACCGTCAATATCAATCTCAATAGTATTGCGTGTAACGCCGTTATGGAGTGTAATCACATTGGCCAACACGTTGGACGAATCCTGCTGGTCAACCAGCAATGTGGAAAGATTAGTGGCTTTAATATGCGTATTTTCAAGTTTATAATGTTCATAAACAGCATTTTCGGCTACAAATACTTCGGTAACCCTGTTGGATAAAAACCGTACATCATCCATGGTATGGTCGCACACCAAGAGTTGGGCTTTTGCCCCTTTCCCGATAATAATAAGGTTATGACTATTGGCCATAAAATCGGTATCCGAACGCATAATGTTGACCAATTGCACCGGACGGTCGAGCTGCACATGATCGGGCACATACATAAAAAATCCATCCTGCGCGAATGCTCCGTTGAAAGCTACCAAACCATCTTTTTGTTTGGCGCTGAGTTTTCCGTAATACTTTTCCACCAACTCGGGGTGCGATTTGGCTACTTCGGCCAAACCGCCAATGATGATTCCCTGCGGTAAATCTTTGTTGCGGTTGTCGTTAACAGGATAAAAGCCATCGTTCAGTACAAAAAAAAGATACGACTGAATACCGGGTACATCGCATTTGAAAACTTCATAAGGATTTACCGGAATGTTAATCCGGTTCAGGTTCAATCCATAATCCACCGATAGCGGCTCCGCGAGGTCGGTATATTTGTAATTTTCGAGCTTCGAAGTTGGGAATCCAAGCTTTTTGAACAACTCAAAAGAAGCATCTCGCGTCGCGTTCATAGCCGGAGCCGAATGCGCCTTGATTTGCTCGTTAAATTGCTTATATATGTTGATATATTCAGCCCCTCCTAACCTCTCCGAAAGGGAGGAATTTAGATCAGCATCGTATCGTATTTCTTTATCATTCATTTTCTTAAAATGTTCAAATGTTCAAAATGGAGAATCGGCGGAAGTTCCCTAAGGGGATTTAGTGGGCTTTATCCACTTCCTGTTTAATCCAGTCGTAACCCTTCTCTTCAAGTTCCAGAGCAAGTTCCTTAGTACCCGATTTTACAATCCGCCCATCATATAATACATGGACAAAATCGGGTACAATATAATCGAGCAAACGCTGGTAGTGGGTGATCACAATGCTGGCTTTTTCAGGCGATTTCAGCTTGTTTACCCCGTTGGCCACAATGCGCAACGCATCGATATCCAATCCCGAATCGGTTTCATCAAGGATAGCCAGCCGTGGTTCAAGCATGGCCATTTGGAAAATTTCGTTACGTTTTTTTTTCTCCTCCCGAGAAACCCTCGTTTACCGAACGGTTGGTAAGGCTGTTGTCCATTTCCACCCAATTCCTTCTTTTCGCGCATCAGGCGAAGAAAATCAGTAGCGGAAATAGGTTCCAAACCACGGTATTTACGCTGCTCGTTGATGGCGGTACGCATAAAATTCACCATGCTTACGCCCGGAATCTCCACCGGATACTGGAAACTCAGGAAAATGCCCTCGTTGGCGCGCTCTTCGGGTGCCAGTTCAAGCAAATTTTTACCATAAAACGATACTTCACCGTGGGTAACTTCAAAAGCCGGATTGCCCGTAAGCACCGATGACAAGGTAGATTTCCCGGCTCCGTTAGGACCCATGATGGCATGTACTTCGCCCGGACGAACTGTCAGGCTCAATCCCTTTAATATTTCTTTGCCATTGATATTGGCATGTAAGTTTTTAATTTCTAACATAATTCTTGCCCCCTAACCCCCTGAAGGAGGAACTTCTCGCATTTCCGAAGGGGGTGAGAAGTTAAATATATTTGTTTTTAATAATTATCAATACTAGTATTATTCCCCCCTCCAGGGGGTAAGGGGGCAGTTTTACCCAACCGACCCTTCCAGTGTGATTTGCAAGAGTTTTTTGCGCCTCCACGGCGAATTCCATTGGCAACTTGTTGATCACTTCCTTGGCGTAGCCGTTGACGATAAGTCCGACGGCATCTTCGGTGGAAATACCACGCTGGTTGCAATAGAATATCTGATCTTCGCTGATTTTTGATGTTGTGGCTTCGTGTTCTACAACGGCGCTTTCGTTGTTCACATCCATGTAGGGGAAAGTGTGGGCGCCGCATTTATCGCCCAAAAGTAAACTATCGCATTGCGAAAAGTTACGGGCATTATCGGCGTTAGGGCTTACCCGTACCAATCCACGGTAGCTGTTGTTGCTCACGCCTGCCGAAATTCCTTTGGAAAGGATATGGCTGCGGGTATTTTTCCCCAAATGGATCATCTTTGTTCCGGTGTCGGCTTGTTGATGGTGATTCGTTACCGCTACCGAGTAAAACTCTGCCGACGAATTGTCGCCCTGTAAAATGCAGCTCGGGTATTTCCAGGTAATGGCCGAACCGGTTTCCACCTGTGTCCACGAAAGCTTGGAGTTATCGCCTTTACAAATACCGCGCTTGGTTACGAAATTGTAAACTCCTCCGTTGCCGTTTTTATCGCCGGGATACCAGTTTTGCACCGTTGAGTATTTAACTTCGGCATTTTTTTGCACCACTATTTCCACAATGGCAGCGTGAAGCTGGTTCTCATCACGCATTGGAGCCGTACAACCCTCGAGATAAGATACATAACTATCCTCGTCGGCTACGATCAGCGTCCGTTCGAACTGGCCTGTATTTGACGCGTTGATACGGAAGTAAGTGGACAATTCCATGGGGCAACGTACCCCTTTGGGGATATAAACGAACGACCCGTCGCTGAAAACCGCCGAGTTGAGCGCTGCATAAAAGTTATCAGCAATGGGAACTACCGAGCCCATGTATTTTTTTACCAAATCGGGGTGATGTTCCACCGCCTCGCTGAACGAACAAAAAATAATTCCCTTCTCGGCCAGCGTTTCTTTGAAAGTCGTTTTCACGGACACGCTGTCCATTACCGCATCTACCGCTATGCCCGACAACGCCATTTGTTCTTCGAGCGGAATCCTAATTTGTTGAAAGTTTTCAAAAGCTCAGGATCCACCTCATCCAAACTTTTAGGCGAATTCTTTTTCGGAGCCGCGTAATACGAAATGCCTTGATAATCAATTCAGGAATATTCAGATGAGCCCAGTCGGGCATCACCATGGTCGTCCATTTATGGTACGCTTTCAGCCTGTATTCGAGTAACCATTCCGGTTCATGTTTTTTAGTCGAAATCAGCCGCACAACATCTTCATTCAACCCCACAGGAATAATATCGGTTTCGATGTCGGTAGTGAAACCGTATTTATATTCGCTTTGGGTTACTTCCTGTAATATATTTTCTGCCATATTGAGTGGTTCTGTTTTTTTAAAATAAGGCAAATAAATGCCTTTTTACGAGGACACAAAATTACGAAAATAGAACGTTTTATCCTTATTTTGTGGTATAGAAATAACATAAACCCATAAAAATTGTTTAGCAGAACGATCAAAAAAAAACCCATTAGGTTGAATTTACCTAATGGTTTCCCGGAATTTCATTCTTCCGATACCGTGGCATCGGGAGCGTTTTTCTTAACCGATTCGATACCGTTTTCGCAGGCTGATTTCGACTCGTACATCTCGCTGCTTCCGATAATTTGTCCGTTGGCGGCTTTCAGATTGAAATAAAACTTTCCATTTTTGGATTCATTCCGTTCGAATGCTCCATCGTTTTGCGAATTTTTCCGAACTGATTCGATACCGTTTTCGCAACCTGACTTGCTGGCATAACCCTGGCTGGTAAGTATAACCTGACCGTTACCGGCTTTCAGGTTGAACTGAAAGTCACCGTCTTTCCTTGTTGTAATAACAAATTTTCCCATGAAATTAAAATTTAAATCCGACAATTATTTTTTTACAAATATAAAAAATAATCTGATGTTCTGTGTGATTGATGAAATAAATATTTTTATTCTGTTGAAAGATGATTTTGATTTAAATGAAATTCTTTCTCTAAAAAAATCCCCGCTTGTTTCTCAACATACGGGATCTTGAAAACTCAACACTTTTTCATAAAAGAAAAACTACGTAAAATCAGAGTTTTAAAATGGGTATGTTCCATTGGCAGCACCGGTTTTAATGCCGTCCAGGGCTTGCCGATCGAAGGTTGTACACGTAGAGCGGTTAAAAATCCCGGATGCGTTATTTCCGGTTCCACCATTATCCCAGTAGAAGGGAACCATCCCGTTGTTTTTAGCCTGAGCAGTAATATATTGCAAATAATATGCTCGCGAAGCCAGATGGTTTGTCAGTGTGGTTCCGGTCAGGGACGAACGGCGTGTAGGCGCATATTCACCTAAAATGACGGGATATCCTTTGTTTACAAAATTTGTTTTCATTTTTCCGAACTGCTGGTCCACATAATCTTCCTGTCCCCACGACGATATTCCCAATGAACTGTAAGGGCGTCCCCAGAAGTATTTGGCCGAACCCGACTCCTCGCCGCAAAAATCCCATGGATCGTAATAATGGACTTCAACCATCATGCGGTTAGATACCACATCGGTGGGCAGCTGCAGGTACGATACCGCGTAATCAATGTTCGTATTGTAAGACTGAACAACCAAGTTACGATAGTAGTTTCGTCCGCCCGTTGAACGCACGGCATCAATGAATGTCTGGTTAAATGATTGTTGTACAGTTATGTTTTCGGTTGATGGGGCGTTATAGTCCGCATGCACTTCGTTTGTTCCGGCAAAAAGCAGGTGCTCGTCAACATCACGGAAATAACCGGCGATTTGAATCCACAGCGCTTTCTGTTTTTTATTAACCACTTCCTGTTTGGCATAGGTCGGATTATTTTCGAGCCAGCCGCCATCCCAGTGAATGTTCAGGATAGCATACATGTTGGCTTTCGTACAATATTCCACCACTTCTTTAACGCGAGCCAACCAACTACCGTTGATTTTATAAGTGGTCTGGTCATCGAGATGACTATCCCATGCGCACGGAATCCGAATGGCGTTGAATCCGGCTGCTTTTACCGAGTCGATGAGTGTTTGTGTAATCATTGGGTTTCCCCATGCGGTTTCGCCTCCGGTGGCTTCGAGGGTGTTGCCAATGTTCCATCCGGCATACATTTTTGAAGCCAGCATTTTTGCCGAGCTGCTCATGCCGGTTTCGTCGGGGGCGATGTAAGCGTTTTTGCCGGCTTGCGTTACTATGACCGTATCTTTGTACGAACCGGCTTGATAGGCAATGAAGCCGGTTCGGGACAAAATGGAATTGTTTTCGGCCACTGTGAATACCTGCGAAGTTTTATCGTCGGACGTTGATTTCAGCGTTATCCAATCGGCCTTTATCGAATAGGAATAATTTGCGGAGGTAGAAGTTATGCCCACGGAAAAATCGGCTCCCGCGGTGGCTATATCAAACTTATTTTGTGTGAAGCCGATATAATCGGAAGGTTGTTGTTTCACGGAGATTTGTTTGGTGAGCGAACCAGCTGTTATCGTGATGGTTGCCCGGCGAACCAATGCTGTTGTATTGGCCGTTGCCAAAAATTTTTAGCCCGGTGTTTCCTTTCCCGCCCGACGTAACCGAGAGGGTACACCAATTTTCGGAAACGGTGGCTGTCCAATCCATGTTTGTTTCAACAAATACCGTGTTGGATGCCGCGGTATATGGAAATGTAATGTCCTGATATGTTAAATCAATGCTTGGATCGGAGTCCGATTCCCCTTTGCAAAACGGGAAAAGGAACATGATTAAAGCGGTGATAAATAGTGCTTTCAATTGAAATTTGAATTTCGGCATAGCTTACTGGAATGTTTTTTATTAATTTTTTTTTGTGATAAAAAGATAAGATGTCTGGTTTGTTGAGGCTTTAAAGTTCGTTGAAGCTACTGTTGAGATCTTCGAATTTCTTTTTTGTTCAGGGGTAAGCCGGCTGTTCCGAAGAGAGATGTTATAATCTCTTACCTTTATTCCCCATTCACTGGTTATTCTCATAAAATCTTTATTTTTCGATAATGACGGGTTGGTTTTCCGTTTTTTCAGTGTGTTTTTTTCAACATCCTTAGTGAGCTTTCGAAGTAAACCAAATCGCGCTCGGTTTGGGTCATGCCGAATGTTTTCTTTTCCAGGTCATCGCTTAATTTCTGGATTTCAGAAACATATTCTTCCGACTTTAGATAATTTGTATCTTTTTCAGCTTTCGAAGTTATTTCTTCCGCCTTTTCGGAAACATCTTCAACTTTTTTTATCGAGGTTTCTTTTGTTTTTGTACATGATGAAAAAATCAAAACGCATATTAATAATGTTTTGACTATAAGGTATGTTTTTTTGGAAAATAATTTTCTCATGTGTTTGAAATGAAGAAAAGATTGCCGCAATTCCACGGCAATCTTTTCTGAAAATTTATAATTATTGAGCCAATACGTAATGGAAAACTAAGAGTTCATCTTTGCTATCGCCGGCGGCAATGGCGTTCGATACGATGCCCAACCAGAAGCCGTTCGTATCGATGTTGTTGAAGGTAGCATCGCCGTGCGATACATAAACCCATTCGTTCTTAGCGAGGTACTTCGACCAGTAAGCTCCCTTTGAATTATCTTTGTTCAACCAATTTCCCGGGCATCCGGTATAATCAACAAGCGGGAATTCGAATGTAATGGAAGGAACATCGCCGTTGAATACAGCTTTGCCGGTAACAGTGTAGCCGGCTGTGGCTAAAGTTCCATCCGCATTGTATAAATCCTGGGTAAATGTAACCTTAACTTCGGAACCTACCGCTTCGAATTTCAGGCTGGCACTTTGGGCTATTTTACTTGTGGCCTCTGTCCATATCCAGCTATTAGAAGTATAATCCGTACCGAAAGTGGAAGCGCTTGTCCAACCGCCCGTCTGATCGAAGTTGATCCAGTCGACGAACCAGTTAGTATCCGGTTTGAATGTTTTCCCAACAAAAGCTTTTTTCATGGTTTCGGTAGCGCTTGTTCCACCACTACTGAGTTGAGGTATGAGATGATAAACCATATATTCAGCTTTATTTGGATCACGTTTTCCTACCCACATACCGCTGATAATGCCCATCGCGTCTTTTTCAACTTTGGTGATGCGCCATTGATTATCATCGGTAGTAGAGAGGGTAACCCAACCACCGCAAATTACAAAATTAGGTTTGATACCGTTGAATGTATATACCCCTTTCTCGTCGAGCGTATATTTGCCTTCGGTAGAGTTGCCATCCGGGTCAACATAAACCACCGTATGTTCTTCGGAGTTCATTGTCAGCGAGAATTTTTCGAAGTTTGAAGCCACGCTCGAAGAATAACCGGTCCAACTGTCGTATTTGTCGGCAGCCGTCCAAGCGGTATTCATGATCGAACCATCGAGATTAGCCCAGTTAAATGGAGTTTCGGGAGAAAGTACCCATTAATGGTAGTGCTGGTTG
>Ga0268359_11770_pt1 | contig 16475 bp, 19 predicted proteins | sample BioMet11_FD_194416 | JGI IMG/M metagenome (GOLD analysis project Ga0268359, IMG submission 194416) | Sewage microbial communities from Oakland, California, United States - Biofuel 11 (PacBio Assembly) | ecosystem: Engineered > Wastewater > Sewage > Unclassified | place: USA: California | collected...
TTCTCCGTCCCCAATGGTAAATATAAGCTTTAGGCCGAAATTATAGTTGTCAGCATTATATTTTTTCGTTCTATCTTACTTTCTCAGATAAAATATTAAAATTGTATAGTCGCTCTGTAATACTTGCCAAGACAGCCTTTATTAAAGTTTTTTCTTTCGCTGTCTTCAAGAAAACAATCACAGATTGTACAAAGTCTTGCGGGGTGAAATAACTTAGGTAGCAGGTTAAGCAGGTTTGTAACAACACATTCCTGTTCTGCTACTATTTAAGTCTGCCGCAAAAGCTGTGTTAGCCGCCAGCATGCCTACACCAAACAGGAAAGTACTCCTAAAAAGACTATTCTTTTCATACCTTATCCCCTCCCTAAGCTGCTATTTATCGTTCTCTTTTTTATAAGTCGATGCTTTACAGCTTGTCTGTAACCATCTTCCATTTACTTTTTCCATCGTAGCTGAATAGCATAGAAAATATCAAGCATAAGCTTATTATTCTAAACATCTTGTTTCCCTTTCTATTGAACACTAAATCCTAATTTACCCAGCCATGCCTTAATCTCAGGTTCAATACCGGCAGGATTTTCTTGGGCACGCTTTCCCTCAATACCTAAGCCTTGCAGTACAGTAGCACCTTTAGCATACTTAGGAATATTACTTTCTTGCCTGTTAACACATCACCGGCAGAAGTACAAAATGGAATAATTGTTTTACCCTTAAAATCATAGCTTTCCATAAAGTATAAATAACCATGGGCATATCGCTCCACCAAATTGGATAGCCTAAGAAAATTACATCATAGTCTTGCATATTGTCTACCTTAGTAGCCATTTCAGGTCTCGCATTACTACTTCTTTCTTGTTGTGCCACCTGGGTTGTTTCACGATAATTAGCAGGATATTGTTTAACTGTTTTTATTTCAAATGTTTTGGCACCTAAATCCTTAGCAATAGCATCTGCAACTATGTGAGTATTACCTTTGGAAATATTGCCAACGGCATAGTTATCTCCTGTGCGGGAAAAATACGCCACCAGAATTTTATTACCGGGAACAGTCTTTAAATCAATAGACGTATTACTTGCTTTAGGCTTCACTTTGTGCCACATCCTTCTTGGGTGTAGCAGCTGTAGTAGCTTGTGTCTTATTATTTGTTGCTTTATTAGCAGAAAAGCCATAAACAGCAAAACCTAAAATTAAAACTGCTCCTAAACAAAAACTATTATTTTTTTCATGTTATCCTCCTAATCTTGTGGTTTCAAAGGTCCATAGTAATAAGAAGAAGTTGCACCACCATCAATTAAGAATGTAGAACCGCTAATGAAAGCTCCCTTCTCACTCATTAAAAGCTCTGCCACATTGGCTACTTCATCAGCAGTACCGGGACGACCGGCAGGGACATTTAGCAAACATGTTCTTATAGAAAGCACCCCGTGGTCCGTTAAATTCGTCTATAGCTAAAGGTGTCACTATGATTCCAGGTGCAATATCATTAATTCTCGCGCCCCTCTCACCCCATTTAACAGCCTCAGCCATAACACGCTTTCTCATTGCAGCGCTTTGCCATTTGGTAAGCGTGCAGGGTATCTTTAATATTTTTAAGTTGTAAAATATCCAACTTGAGCAAGTCTTCCGTTGGAGTTGTAGCCAGCTGTGCATCTTGCTCTGCAGTAAGTTGTGGTATTCTCCAACCTGACTGACTGGAAATGGTAACTCCTACGCCACCTCGAGCAATCACCTTGCCTACTTCTTCCAGTAAAACTGCCGTACCATACAGGTCTACTTTCAAAATAGCTTCAATAGGAGCCTGGCTGGGTGAAACACCTGCTGCATTAATCAGCATGTGAATATCACCAAATTCTTGCGCCTTGGCGATGATATTTTTAATGGATTCTCTGGAAGACAGATCCATTTCTAACGGAGTAACATCAAAGCCTGCCTTATTCATAATATCCGCAATAGTAGTGGCGTTTTGTAAACGCTTATCTCCTAATACTATTTTCATGCCTGTCCCCATTCTTCTGGCAATAGCCATACCAATCTGACCTGCACCTGCTAAAATCATTACCTTTTTCATATTAGTCTCTCCTTTTTTATAATACATTTTTAACCAAGCTTGTACTTTGGTTTTGCCTGAGCAGCTTCTGTACCATGAATGGCAAGTCCACTTAAATCTTGGCACCTTTGGCAAGCTTCTTTAAATCACTCTCGCTGTGTCCCATTCCGCTTCCTTCATTGGTACAAAAAGGAATAATCGTCTTACCCTTTAAATCATAATTTTCTAAGAAGCTAAATACAGCCATAGGCATCGTTCCCCACCAGTTAGGATATCCCAGAAAGATGGTGTTATATTCCTGCATGCCACCTGGGTAGGACTTTAATAACGGACGTGCCTTGCTTTCCAACTCTTGCATAGCTACTTCCGTACATTTTTGATAATTCTCCGGATATGGCTGCAAGGTCTCAATTTCGAAACTATCTCCATCCTGTTAATTCTTGTATCATTTCTGCAACCACCTCTGTGTTACCCTTAGTCAGGTTACGTATTTGGCCGTTGCAATAGTTCTCACCCTTACGGGAATAATAAGCAATCATTATGTTACTCATTTTCTGCCTCCTTGTTTTTCTTTGTCCATATTATAAAAATTTTCACTTCGACTAACAATTTCCGTTTTAGCATGTTATAATAAGTTAAACTTATGCGAAAAGGGTGAAACATATGTTACTAAGGCAAATACAATATTTCATTAGTGTGGTAGAAAATGACAGTTTTACTGAGGCAGCCGAAGAATGTTTTATTTCTCAGTCTGCCATTTCCCAACAAATTAAAGTCTTAGAAACGGAGCTTGGTGTACAACTACTCACAAGACAAAACAGAAAGTTTACCCTTACCCCTGCCGGCGAATACTTTTACAAACAAGGTAAACGCATCATGGCAGAGCTTGATAAGATTAAGCAAGAAACAGTCCGGGTAGCCAAGGCTGAAGACCAGCATCTGAGAATTGGTTATTTACACTGCTATGGCAGCCAGGAACTATCCCAAGCCATTAACAAATTCACCAACTCTCATCCTGAAGTAAATCTTGATTTAATAACCGGCACCCATGAATCCTTATATGAATTACTGCGCAATGGCAAGGTAGATTTAGTTCTAAACGATCAGCGTAGAGCCTTGTCGCCTGCTTATGTAAACTATCATCTAATTACTACAAAATGTTTTATAGAGATTTCCCCCAATAACCCTTTAAGCAAGGAGAAAAAAGTAACCTTGGCTGATATACAAAAAACGCCCTGCATTCTCATTGCCACTAAAGAGCAACAAGAACAAGAGCGTGAATATTACCAAAATACTTTTGGCTTAGGAGACAGTTATATTTTTGCCAATACCTTAGACGAAGGGCGTTTAATGGTCATTGGCAAGCGTGGCTATATGTTGGCAGAAAGTACTACCGGTAAGCTAGTCACAAGTTCTAATACCGTTTGTGTTCCTCTCTACAGAGAAGCCAAACAAATGACTACCAAGTATTATGCTTTCTGGCTTAAAACAAACAGCAATCAGTTAATAGAAGATTTTGCCTCTAACCTGTATCAGATTTTTCACAGCAAAAAGAAATAATATGAAAAGCCTTACCTTTATCAAAAAGGTAAGGCTTTTTTCTTGAAATTGGACAGCGTAAAAGAATAAACTATTAAGGTAAGTATGGCCCCCACGCTTCCCGCCAGGAAAACAAAGGTATAGCCAAGTTGCTCCACACACAGCCCTGCCACTGCACTGCCTGCCGCCAAGCCTAGATCTGACGAACCATTAAAGGCAGCTGTTGCTGTTCCTCTTCTGGCCACGGAACACCTTAAAATACAGAAAACATTCATTTCAGGATTAAAGGAGCCTATGCACATTCCCAAGACAACCATAGCAAGATATAGTTCCCAAATACTGGAGCATAAAGCAATACTACTTAAGGCAAGAGCTGTAAGGATAATACCGGCAGCATTACATAATCCGGTCCATATTTGTCTCCCAGTTTACCAACAAACAATCTGGATACCAGCAGTCCCATGGCATACATGAAATAAGCATTGCCAATGTTACCCCAGCCTTTACTTAGACCATAGGCAGCTAAATACACAAAAGCAGAAGCATAAGAAAAGGTAAGCATAAAGGTAACAATTACAGGAATTACTACACCTTTTTCAAAGCCTAAAAAAGTAGGCGGTAATTTCTCCTGTACTATACTTACCGTTTTGGGTATTTCTTCAATTTTTCCTAACCGATATATATGTATCGCCAAAATAAAAGCAGCCAGACAAAATAAAAAAGCCACCAAAAATAGTGTATTAAATTCTGCCCTGGTAAAATCACCTATGATAGCCAGAGCCATGGCAGGTCCTAAAGCTAAGGCCAGTACATTGCCAATGGCAAAATAGCCGATACCTTCTGTAATTCGTTCTCTAGGTACCAGGAAAGAAGCAGCTGTACCACTTGCTGTATTAAACATGGAATACCCTATGCCATGCAAAGCTCTTAGTATAATCAGGACAGCAATCGTCTCAGCATAGCGATGCGCAAAAACAGGCTATAGCACAAAGTGCAGCGCTTAATATCATTAGTGGTAATGAACCGTATCTTTGTACCAGCACACCGTTTACCAGTCTCATACCAACCGAGCTGGCATAAAAGGCAGAAGTAACAATGCCTGCATATAGTCCAGAGTTAGTAATTAATTAGCATAAACAGCTATTGTAGAAGCAAAATAATAATTTGCACTGGCAATAAACAACAAGCTTATCATTAACAGGATAAATGGTTTTGTCCAAATTTTATTCTTTGTCACGTCATTACTCCTTCCCTACATATTTTTTTATTGTAGCACTTAAAGTCGACATTAAATCAAGATAGCTTGACATAAAGTTAACTTTAAATGTTACATTGTTTGCAAACAAAAGGAGTCTTGATATTATGAAAAAAAATAAATTTAACTTTCTTCTAATTGCACTATGTACCTTGCTTATCACCCCAGGATGTGGTACTGCCACCTCCCAGCCAGTTGCTTCTCCTACCAAACAACAACTAACAAGGCTCAAAATCGGAACCAAATAAAGCTAATTCCGGTAAAATTTTAATTGCCTATTTTTTCCTATTCCACTGATCACAATACCAAACTTGTTGCGGAACAAATTCAAAAAGCCACCGGTGGCAAGCTGGTAGAAATTAAAACAAAAGTTCCTTACTCAAGTAATTACGATCAAGTGGTAAGTCAAGGTAAAGATGAGGTAGCAAACCACTTTAAGCCAGAATTAACTACTGAAATAACAGATTGGAATGCCTACGATACAGTTATTGTAGGTTCACCTATTTGGTGGTATCACATTTCCCCTGCTTTAGCTAGTTTTCTGGCAAAACAAAACTGGCAAGGCAAAAAAGTGGCAGTTTTTACAACCATGGTGGCTTTGGCCCAGGTGAAAGCGACAAGATTTGCAGGAATATTGCAATAAAGCTACTATCTTAAAAAGCTACTCTGCTCCAGGCGAGAAAGTAAAAAGCTCTGAGCAGGCTGTAGTCAAATGGCTAAACGAAATAGGTATTACTAAATAAAACAACAAAAATAAAAAAGCCTGCAAACCATATGAATACTTGGTTTGCAGGCTTTATTCTATTCCCACTCGATAGTTGCCGGTGGTTTACTTGTGATATCGTACACTACTCTATTGACGCCCGGTACTTCATTAACAATACGTCTGGAAACAATATCCAAAACATTGAAAGGAATGTGTGCCCAGTCACTGGTCATGCCATCTACGCTGGTTACAGCGCGCAGGGCAATGGTATTGCTATAGGTTCTGAAGTCGCCCATAACACCAACGCTATGGATGTTGGGCAGACAAGCAAAATACTGCCAAATACTTCTATCAAGTCCTGCTTTGGCAATTTCGTCCCGGAAAATGGCATCTGCTTCACGAACGATTTGCAGCTTCTCAGGAGTGATTTCACCCAGTACGCGGATAGCAAGTCCGGACCTGGGAACGGTTGACGCCATACCAGCTCGGAAGGAATACCTAGTTCCTCGCCGACGGCACGAACCTCATCCTTGAACAAATCGCGAAGCGGCTCGATTAAGGACAAGTTCATGTCCTTAGGCAAGCCACCTACGTTATGGTGACTCTTAATAGTAGCAGAGGTACCTGTACCACCGCTTTCGACAACATCAGGATAAATGGTACCTTGTACCAGATAATCTACATGTCCAATCTTCTTAGATTCTTCTTCAAATACACGAATGAATTCTTCGCCAATAATCTTACGCTTACGTTCCGGTTCGCTAACGCCCTTAAGCTTGCCTAAGAAACGATCGGCTGCATTAACACGAATTAAATTCATATCAAATCTTTCTTTAAAAATCTTCTCGACCTGGTCGCCTTCGTCTTTACGCAACAGACCGTGGTCAACAAACACGCAGGTCAATTGCTTGCCCACAGCCTTGTGAACCATCACTGCAGCTACAGAGGAATCAACGCCGCCGCTCATAGCACAAAGTACGTTCTTATCCCCTACCTTAGCCTTGATTTCAGCAATCTTGGTTTGGGCAAAGGTGGACATGGACCAGTCGCCGCCCAGCTCGCAAATATCGAATAAGAAGTTCTTGAACATTTGCTTGCCAAAAGGTGTATGTACTACTTCGGGATGGAACTGTACGCCATAGAATTTCTTCTCATCATTAACCATGGCAGCTACAGGACATTCGTTGGTAGCCGCCATCATCTTAAAGCCTTCCGGAGCTTTTTCTACATAGTCCTGATGGCTCATCCAGCAAACATTATTTTCTTCCAGATTTCTAAACAGCTTGCAGTTAGTCTGCAAAACAACAGTAGTCTTACCATATTCACCTGCCCCGGCATGAGCCACCTTGCCGCCCAAAGCCTGTGCCATGGATTGGTGTCCATAGCAGATGCCTAAAATAGGTAAGCCCAGTTTATATATACCATCATCTACTCTGGGAGTATTTTCGGCATAAACGCTGTTAGGACCGCCTGATAAAATTAAAGCCTTAGGATTTTTAGCCTTAATTTTTTCTAATGTATAAGAATAAGGAACTATTTCACAATAAACGCCACATTCACGCACACGTCTGGCAATTAACTGGCTATATTGTGCACCAAAATCAATCACCAAGACTAATTCATGTTGCCCTTGATCCATGGTTAGACCTCCCGCTAAAGAACTTATTTGTACTAGTAAATTATATTATAATCAGGTACTTTTTTCAATGTAAAATAATGGCATTGCCTATAACCTTGTTCTTGACCAAGCCAAGATATTACGCCCTGCCATAGATGCAATGACAATCAGTGCTATTATTACACCTGTGGTGGCAAACGAGTACCTGGTGGAAACATGGATGCAACTTATATATATAATTCCTGTAAAAAAAAGTCGTACCAAAGCAAAGGCTACAGAACAGAATGAGATTATTCTGCCTAAGTGAGCCACCGGTATAACTCTATAATACAGACCATACCAGCAGTTCATTACCATAGAATCGCAAAATCCCAAGAATATACCTAAATATAATTTTCCTGTAAAGGCTAATATTATGATTCTACGGCACTTAATAACAAGCCACTTATAATGCCAATCTTCTCTTTGCCAAATAGTATAATTTTGCTAAACATTATCTGTGCTAAAAATATTCCCACAAGAGCAAAGTTCTTATAAATACCATAATAATAATTAGGTAAACTTAAATCCTTTTCTAAGAAGACTACCAATTGTGCACCCAGGACAGTTTCTATGCCTATGAGAAGCGCATAGTACAGTGAACACATAACAAATTCATGATTTTCCAGTAAAAAATTATAACTTTCAATTAAGCTTTCCCAATATTGATGTATTTTTACCTTTGCATCAAGTGCAGAAATAATTGAATCTGTACTCCCACTATTAAAAGTGATGTTATATACCAAAAGAGCAGTAATCAAAAAAGAAGCAGCATCAAAAAACAACAAATACTTTACATCCATCAAAACAAGTAACATAGTAGCAGTTGCTGCCCCCATAATTCTTGCTATTTTTAAGACTAGAGAAATAAAGCTATTAACCCTGGAAAAATCTTTCTCATTTTTCACCAAAAATGGCAACGCTGTCTTAGCCGCCGTAGTATAAAACAGATTAGCAATGCTAAGTATACTATTGCTAAAAATATAAAACCAACAATTATCATAAACTATCGCCAAGCATAAAATGCTCCCCGCTAGAATGTTGGCATATACTATGATTTTCTTTTTGTCATAGCTATCTACAACTACTCCAGCTAAAGGTGCCAACAGAACCTCCGGCAAAATGTCTAACAAATAAACAAAAACTGCCATTCTGGCAGAATGAGTAATATTGTAAATGAGTAAAGGAATAGCAGTGGTGGTAAACACATCGCCACCAACACATATAAAGCTACTTATAATCCAAAATATTATATTTTTATTTTGCCAATATTTGCTCATTATTACTCCTTAAACAACTTGCCGGATTATCTACAGAAGATAATCCGGCAAGTTGAACTGCTTTTGATTTAATCTGCGCAATCATCGCCACTGATACTTTTCGCAAAAAAGCAGCTGGTGCATCTTGCAATTCATATATGATGATGCCAAAACATCCACATTTAATTTCTCTCCTATCTCTATACTTTCCTTTAAATATTTCACAAAATCTTGGACTGAAGGAGCTGGCAGGCGCGGATCGCCATTAGCGCCTCTTCCGCCAGGAGTAACGGCTCAAAGTGCACTTGCCTGACAGCTAATCTAGCCATGTTTTCTACAATCGAAGGCATTTTATCAACACTAAACTGCGTTTACTGTACATCGTATCTTTATATCATTTATATCTTCTTTGGCAAGTTTTTTTATTGTATTTTCAGCAAAATGATGTAGCTTCACCATTGGCTAAGGGTCTTTGAAAATCTTGTACTTCTTGGGTTCCACCATCCATAATATATTGATTTAAATTTATTTTCTAGAAGTATATCTATGACATTGTCACCAATGATACCATTTGTACTTATACTAAAATTACACGACTTGACAGGGCTAGCAGCTACCTGTTTACAAGCGTATGTCACCATTTCTTTTAACAACTCTCCTTCTATACCTGGTTCACCACCAAATGCAGTGATTATTAAATGCCTATTTCCTGCAATTTCAATAGCTTTATCGATTGCTTTATGCAAAACCTGTGTACTCATACTAATTCCAACATTCTCTGCATCTAAGAAACAATACCTACATCTACAATTGCATTTCTCAGTTAAACATAATACAACTTTCATTGTATTATTCTCGCTTATCTGTCGATTACGGTAACAATTAAACGCACCATTCTCTTTTGCTTTTTCGTATTGTTCTTTTGAATAGAAATCATTTTCTGGAAATCTGCCAACAACAATATCATTATCAATCTTTGTAAAAAATGCCCAGTTTTTTTCTCCGTTATCCTCAATTAAAATTGCCGGTAAACCATTCCATAGTTTCATTTCGTCGTTGCATTCATTGATTATCATTTCATCATCTCCTTATCAACAATATAAAAAAAAAACCGTTACCCAAGGGTAACGGCTTAATCTAGAAATCACTGGGGACGTTGGAAAATTTCTTAGATATCCAATACCCTGTATCTATATATGTGAAATTATCATAATATGTCTCTGCTGTCAATAGATTTACAGATGATTATATATATTTAAGAGGACTCAATAATTTTATAAGAATTATAAAAATCTTGCTACTTATAAAACAAATGAACGACAAGAAGTAGACAAATGCTTACCAAACTTAAAGAGCGATGAGAAACCAGCAGATACGCGAAAGGCCGTGAGTTTGGAGAATCAGCATAAAAAAAGAACGACTAGAAGCTGACAGATACTAGGAACAGCGCGTCTTTGGGGAGGGACTGTACACCTCGGTACGTCCCGACCCCAAAACGCAAGCTGTGACAACGTAGCTGTCGCTTATTGTCGTTCTTCTACTTTAGAAAGCTAATCTTACATCATGCCTGGCATCCCGCCACCCATCGGAGGCATAGCAGGAGCAGCTTCCTTAGCAGGCTTATCAGCAACAATGGTCTCAGTGGTGAGAATCATAGCAGCGATAGAGGCAGCGTTTTGCAAAGCGCTACGAGTTACCTTGCAAGGATCAACAATACCAGCTTTAATCATATCAACATATTCTTCAGTCAAAGCATTGAAGCCAATGCCCTTCTTGGAAGCGTTTAACAGTATCAACAATACAGCGCCTTCCAAGCCGGCGTTGAAAGCGATTTGACGGATAGGTTCTTCAATAGCACGTCTAACAATGCTAACACCGGTCTTCTCATCGCCCTTAACATCAATCTTGTCCAAAGCGCCTTGTACTTGCAGAAGAGCAGTACCGCCGCCGGCTACAATACCTTCAGCTACAGCAGCACGGGTAGCGTTCAAAGCATCTTCAATACGGAGCTTCTTATCTTTTAATTCAGTTTCAGTAGCAGCACCAACTTTAATAACTGCAACACCACCGGCTAATTTAGCCAAGCGTTCTTGCAATTTTTCTTTATCAAAATCAGAAGTAGTTTCAGCAACTTGTGCTTTGATTTGAGCAACACGAGCAGCGATGTCAGCCTTCTTGCCAGCACCATCAACAATAGTGGTCAAATCCTTGGTAACGCGAACTTGGCTGCAGCTACCTAGGTCTTCCAAAGTAGCGCTGTCTAATTTACGACCAACTTCCTCACTGATGACAGTAGCACCGGTCAAGGTAGCGATATCTTGCAGCATAGCTTTACGACGATCGCCAAAGCCGGGAGCCTTAACAGCAACAGCCTTAAAGGTACCACGGAGTCTGTTAACCACCAAGGTAGCTAAAGCTTCGCCTTCAATGTCTTCAGCAATGATTAATAATTCACGGCCTTGTTGTACAACCTTTTCCAAGACAGGCATAATATCGGCAATCAAGGTAATCTTACGGTCAGTAATGAATACATAAGGATTGCTCATAACTGCTTCCATCTTATCAGGATCAGTTACCATGTAGGGAGAAACGTAGCCACGGTCAAATTGCATACCTTCTACAGTTTCCAAAGCAGTATCCATGGTCTTGGATTCTTCTACGGTAATAACGCCATCATCGCCAACCTTTTCCATAGCGTCAGCAATCAAACCGCCAATTTCTTCATCACCGGCAGAAATAGAAGCAACCTGCTCTTTTTCTTCCTTAGTTCTTACTTTCTTAGAGGTCTTTTCCAATTCCTTAACCAAAGTATCAACAGCTATCTTAATACCCTTCTTAATAATCATAGGGTTAGCGCCTGCTGCTACGTTCTTCATGCCTTCATGAACCATAGCTTGTGCCAGAATGGTAGCGGTAGTAGTACCATCACCGGCAATATCATTGGTTTTGGTAGCAACTTCTTTAACTAATTGAGCACCCATGTTCTCAAAAGGATCTTCCAATTCAATATCTCTGGCAATGGTAACACCATCGTTAGTAATAGTGGGAGAACCATATTTCTTATCCAATACTACGTTGCGGCCCTTAGGTCCCAAAGTAACCTTTACAGCGTCAGCCAAGGGCATTAACACCACGCTCCAGGGCACGACGTGCTTCTTCATCAAATTTTATTTCTTTAGCCATAATTCATCTCTCCTTAGTTCCATATTCTTAAATGTGGTTTTGTATCAGCAAAATCGTCTTCCGTTACCGTTGGGACGATTCATTTCTTAGCTTTTTAGTTTTAGCTTCTTCTACAACGATAGCTAAAATATCGCTATCCTTCAAAATAATATAATCCTTACCATCTAATTGCACATCGCTGCCGGAATATTTAGCAAAAACAACAGTATCTCCAGCTTTAACTTCGGAAGGAATTCTCTTGCCATCATCAGTAAGACGGCCGGAACCAACAGCAATAACTTTACCGGTTTGAGGCTTGTCCTTATGGGCAGTATCAGGTAGGTAAATACCACTTTCAGTTTTTTCCTCTTGCACAATGGGTTCAACAATCACATGGTCTTCTAACGGTTTTAACATAATGTAAATCCCCTTTCCTTTATCTATGATATTTTATTAGCTCATTTTGTTAGCACTCGTTTACTAGGAGTGCTAACCACATAACTAATAATAGCATCTTTTAAAAAAAATGCAAGCCTTTTTCCGTAAAAATTTTGTGAAATAAACAAAAGGTAGATGCATCCAAAATAGTTTCCTGAAATAAAACAAGCCTGTAGGTTTTATTTGCCTAATGCGCCGTATTCCTTGCGAACAAGGAGCTTTGCGACGAAGAGAGCAATCGGAAACGGCCATGTGATAGCTGTCCATGAAGCAAGCTTGTAAAGCGTAGCTGAATGGTAACAGCGAACCACTGAAACCATTAAAAAGCCGACAGGCGTCACGGTTTCCGAGGCAATAAAACTACAGGCTATTTATCTTGAGCCAATTCGGAACCATCCCCAATTGGACTCACATTATTGCTTTTAAACCTTGGCTCTGGCACTTACGATGGCCTCAGCCAATTCTTTCATGCTCATACGCTTATTCATACAATATTTTTGCATTTTGCGATAGGCATCCTGCTCGGACAACTTGTAGGTGTCCATGATAATGCCCTTAGCTCTGTCCAAAATCTTCCTGGTTTCCAGATTTTCCTTCAGCTTACCTAATTCTTCTTCCAAAGAAAGCATGTCGTGAAAACGTTCATAAGCAATCTTAATGGCCGGGAAAAGTTGCTCTTCCCTAATAGGCTTAACAAGATAAGCCATTACCCCTGCCTCGTTAGCTTTTTCCACTATATCGTCTTGACTATAGGCAGTCAAAAGTAAAACAGGAGATATTTTTTCTTCAATAATTATCTTAGCTGCGGCAATGCCACCCTTGCCCGGCATTTTCACATCCATGATAGTGAAATCAGGATGCAATTGTCTGGCCAAATCCAAGGCTTCTTCGCCGGTAGCTGCCTGGCCCACTACTTGATGGCCGGCTTCAGTAAGCATTTCCTTAACATCCATTCTAATTAAAGCTTCATCATCTGCAATCAAAAAATTTAACTTATCCATTATGCGTTCCCCCTCTTAATTGGCACTGTTACCCTGGCACAGGTACCCTTCTTTAGCGGTAGTAATTCAAATTTGCCGCCTAGATCGGTTTCAACCATAGTCTGGACTATCTTTAGGCCCAAGCTGTCTGTATTTTTAAGGTCGAAATCGGGACTTAAACCTACGCCATCATCTTCTATTTCTAACATGCCCTTGCTGCCCACGATTTTGAAGGATACCTTTAGGGTTCCTTCTTTTCTATTTCAAAACCGTGCTCAATGGCATTTTGTAACAGTTCATTTAATGTTAAAGCAATACTGGTAGCCTGCTCGGACGGCAGTAAAATCTTATCCACGTCAAAGCTGGTGTTTAGATGTAAATCCGGTGCTACCATAGAACTTAAAACCGCATGATAAATATCATGGGCAACTTCTGCAATATTAATCTCACCTTGTTCCTGTTGGGACAAGGACTCATGCACTATGGCAATACTATTAACTCTGTTAATGGCATCACGCAAAATCTCCTTGGCTTCCTGAGAATGGGTACGTCTGCTTTGCATGCGTAACAAGGAGGCAATAGTCTGAAGATTATTTTTCACTCTATGATGAATCTCTTTAATGACAACTGATTTAATATAGAGCTCTTCTTCTTTTTCCCTAAGCGCTGTTACATCTGTTAAGATGACTACCGCCACATCAGGATTCAAGGTAGAAGTAATCGGAATTACCCTGAGCACTAGTTGTAAGCCTTGCTCTTTCATTTCCTTGCTTTCGGCAATACCGGTTTTTAAGGCCATGCTAACCAGTGGCCAATTAATCTGCACGCTGTTAACTCGTTTGCCAAGTGGCTCCGGTACTCCCAACAAGGAAAGTATATGCATGGCATTATTATTAACTGCCAAAATCTTATTATCTGCGTCTACTACCAGCACGCCATCTGAAGTAGTAAGACGCCTGTAGTTCAAATCTTCTTTGACCTTCACGGAATCAATGCCCATGAGAATTTCCATGGCAGCATCAATAAAGATTTCTTCCGTGGCGGTATCATGCTGTATAGTTACTTCAAAAGCTGCTACAGCAAAGACTCTGTGTCTGGCATCAAAAATAGGAAATATCTTGGTCTGAGCAAAGATACCCAGCTCCCATTCTCTCTTTCCGGTAAGAGCCACACCGTTATCCATGGTACGATCTACCAAAGGTTCTTCTACCTTGCGAATGGAGCGTCCCACCTGACTAGGTGAATGCATCAGAAAATTAGTTAGTGGTCTGGATTGCGCATACACATAGAAAGCTTTAGGATCTGTGTCCGCCGTGTAAATAGTTAAGCGGCCATGTGCAATATCTGCCGCCAAATCAGCACTGGCAGCGCAACGTCGCAAAATATTCATTTGGTCCTTGGTAAAATTCTTAGGCAGCATTTTATTCTCCTAATTTTAGAGCCGGAATGGCATTCAAATTCCAGGCACTTCTGTCTCCATGTATGTATTGGTAATAGCCACGTGTGGCTATCATTACTGCGTTATCTGTACACAAAATAGGAGTAGGATGAATTAAGCTTGCTCCCACGTCCTTGGCACCTTTAGCCAAGGCTTGTTGCAAAATCTTATTAGCAGATACACCACCGGCTAAAACTATTTGTTTTAAACCGGTAGCACGAATAGCGTCCTGACTTTTTTCTACCAGCACTTCCACAATAGTTTCCTGGAAGGAGGCAGCAATATCAGCCTTATTGATAGGCTCCCCCTTTTGCTCCAAGCCATGAACGTAATTAATAACAGCAGATTTCAAACCGCTGAAACTAAAATCATGAGTACCCGGTAAAAGCGGTTTAGGGAAAGCAATGCTCTTAGGATTACCGGTAGCCGCCAGTTTCTCAATCTCAGGTCCGCCGGGATAAGGCAGTCCCATGAAGCGGGCAATCTTATCAAAGGCTTCTCCTGCAGCATCGTCTCTGGTCTGTCCCAGCAGCTTAAAGGTATTATAGTCTTCCACGATCAAAAGAGAAGTATGTCCACCGGAAACAACTAAGGCCAAGAAAGGCGGTTTTAATTCTTCTCCTGACAAGAAATTAGCAAAGACATGTCCTTCTAAATGGTTTACGCCAATTAAAGGCTTATCGCAGGCAAAAGCCAAAGCCTTGCCGGCAGATAGTCCTACCAAAAGAGCTCCTACCAGACCGGGGCCATAGGTTACAGCCACAGCGGTAATGTCTGTCATGGTAAGCTTGGCATCTGCCAAGGCCTTATCTATGACCGGCATGATGCGTTCAATATGTTTACGGGAAGCTATCTCCGGCACTACGCCACCGAACTTCCTGTGTATGGGTATTTGGGTAGATATAACATTAGATAAAACCTCTTTACCGTTTTTCACAACTGCGGCAGCGGTTTCATCGCAACTACTTTCTATGCCTAAAATATAAATATCCTGCTCTGTCATTTTGTCACCTTATTTAAATTCTTGTGCCATGATAATGGCATCTTCATGATTGTCTTGATAATACCGAGGTCTTGCTCCCACCGGTTTAAATCCTGCTGCCAGATAAGCCTTCTGAGCCGGGAGATTACTTATCCTAACCTCCAGGTTCATATTGGTGGCCCCCATGTTCATGGCATTAATCACTAAGGCTTTAATTAAAAGATTGCCTAGTCCTTTGCCACGTTCTTCTTTAGCTAAGGCCACTCTGGTAACCTGGCCTTCTCTGGCAATAAACCACATACCGGCATAACCGCAGGGCTTACCGTCCAGCTCCATCACCAGATAGACGCCAAATGGGTGCTTAATTTCATCCTGCCAGGATTCTACAGACCACTGGTCCGCAAATGAAACCTCATCAACTTTTCTCACCCAGCCAATGTCCTCGTTGGTCATAGACCTAAATGCTATTTTTGCTTCTGTCGTTGTTCCCATAACTCTTCAGCCTCTGACCTTCTAATATAGAAAGGTTCTGTACCAAAATAATCTGTATCAGCGCCTTCTTTGTGTTGGCTGGCACCTAGCATAGCCACCGCCATGGCTTTAGGTAATCTAATACCCTGAGGAGCCACTGTAACGTTGGCGGTACAAGCCTGGGCAAGCTTGTTGCATTCACCTAAAAGTACCGTTGGTTCCTTGTAGGCAGTAAGCATGTTAAAAATTTCTTTACCTGGCATGATGGTAACCGGTTTTACCTCCACCAGCTTTCCAACTTTCCCATTTATATAATGCTAAATAGTAATTACCTTTTTGTGCATCCAGTACGCAGGCTAAAAGTAAACCAGGTATGGGCAAATTATAAGCCAGGGTCTCTGTCGTGCTTACCGCTATCATAGGAAGCTTTAGTCCATAGGCCAAGGCTTCAGCAGTAGCAAGACCAATCCTCAGGCCTGTAAAAGAACCTGGTCCACGACTGACCCGCAATCAGCTCCAAATCTTTTTTGGCTACGCCAC
>Ga0268359_13186_pt1 | contig 16468 bp, 24 predicted proteins | sample BioMet11_FD_194416 | JGI IMG/M metagenome (GOLD analysis project Ga0268359, IMG submission 194416) | Sewage microbial communities from Oakland, California, United States - Biofuel 11 (PacBio Assembly) | ecosystem: Engineered > Wastewater > Sewage > Unclassified | place: USA: California | collected...
GCCTTGCCTCGGCAATGGCATCTAATACTGCTCCTTCGCAGCCTGCTCTAGGCGGATCCAATACGATTACATCCGGTCGCAAGCCTTCTTTAGCCAGCTTTGGTAATTCTTTTGCTGCATCACCACAGATAAATTCTGCATTGGCAATTTTATTGTTTTTAGCACTTTCCTGAGCGTCTTTAATTGCTTCCGGTACTATTTCAATACCCAAGGCAGACTTAGCTTTTTGTGCCAGGAACAAAGTAATGGTTTCCTGTGCCGCAATAAATATCAACAACCTTTTCCTTACCCGGTTAGCTCCGCAAACTCCAAAGCTTTACCATACAGTACTTCTGCCTGTTTAGTATTAACCTGAAAGAAGGATAAGGGTGAAATATTAAAAGTTAAAGCTCCCAGTTTATCCTTAATAAAACCAGGTCCGGTAATTATCTTGTTTTCCAAGCCCATGATTACATTGGTAGGCTTAGTATTAATATTTTGTACCAGAGTAGTAAAACCTTGATGCCTGCCTGCAGCATCTTGCCCAGTTCTTCCAAGCGTGGCACCTTAGGCACATTAGTAATCAGCACAGCCATGACTTCGCCGGTCTGGACTCCTACTCTGCCCATGATGTGTCTTATCATACCTTTATGAGAATTTTCCTCTACAGCAGTAATGCCATACTTCTTCATCCAAGCTCTTACTATTTGGGCAATTTTATTATTAATCTCATTTTGAATAAGACAGGTTTCTACATCAATGACTCGATGAGTTGCCGCCGCAAAGCAACCAATGGCCAATTTACCTTTAGCTCCCTGAGCCACCGGCACCTGCATTTTATTTCTGTAATGCCAGGGATCTTCTTCCCCCATAGTTGGCTCTACCTGCAAGTTTTCACAGTGGCCAATACGTTCTAAGGCATCTATGACATGCTGACGTTTCATTTCCAATTGCTTAGCATAAGCTAAATGCTGCAGCTGGCAGCCGCCGCATTGTTTATAGACAGGGCAGGCTGGCTCCACTCTGTCAGGGCTGGCTTCGACTATTTTTATTACAAAGCCCTTGGCATAGTTCTTCTTCACTACATTTAGTTTTACTTTTACTGTTTCACCGGGCAAAGCACCTATGGCAAAAACTGTAAAGCCATCCGTCTTGCCTACACCTTCCCCAGTGCTACCTAACCCTGTAACCTTTAAATCTATGACTTGTCCTCTTGCAAACATTTTTGGCATAATATTCTCCATCTCAATTTAGTGAATTAATTATATCCTTTTTACCAAGCAAAGAAAAGCGTGTATAGGGAAACCCTATACACGCTTTATACTTATTTGCTTACTATCTCTGCCAACATAAAGGCAAAGCTTTCTTTACATTGAACAATGGGACAACTTGGGGTTTTCCAAAAGTAGTGCTTCTCCCCTAGTAACTTCTTGTTCTAGTCCTGTATCAGTAAGCTTACCTTTTCCTTTGGTGCAATACAGCACCAACGTTTTCTTACCCACACCTTGTAACACCGGAAGGCTCATACCCTGGCACTGTGTTAACGCAAAGCTCAGCATGATGCCTGTACATTGATCCTTGCGCAACATGAGATTAAAGTCCGTGCACAGGCCCTGAGAAACAGTAGCTACTCCTCCATCGAAGTAGTCCACTTGACCGGGCGCTAGCATAAACTCTGCTCCGTCACCGTGCTTTAAGGAAATAGTTCCCTCGATAGTGGAAAGATAACGATTGTAAGCAGGTAGTGGTGTAAAATCTGATTTAGCCAATTCCACTGTAGCAGAGCTTACTCGCCACAAGAAATCTCTATTGGCATAAACCGCACCTGCCGGAGCAATAGCCAACTGCTTAGTCAAGCCACCACTCCATTTAGTTATTACAAAATCCTGAGGTTTAATGAGACGTAAAACCTGTGTCATTATACATCACCTCATTTACGAAATTATTTTGCTGCTTGTACGAAGGTCTTAATAAACCAAATGGTCTGAGGCTGATAAATAATATCTACCAGGAACGCACCAACGATAGGAACTATCATCATAGCACGACGGCTCATACCATATTTCTCATTAATAGCAGTCATAGTTAACAATAGCAGAAGGTGTTGCACCTAAACCATGTCCCAATAGACCTGCGCACATAACAGCTGCGTCGTAGTTGGCTCCCAACACGCGGAAGATAACGAAGTAGCAAGCCAGTACCAGGAAGATTACTTGGCACATTAATACTAAGAGTACGCCACCGAAGAGTCCTGCCAATTCCCACAAAGCCAAGGTCATCATGGCAATACTTAAATAGAGATTTAACATTACATCGCCTATACCATCTACTAAGGCAAAATCAAATTTGTAGAAATGGGCGCTTTCGTTAATATTACGCCAAATCATAGCTGTAAACATAGCTCCTACGTAAGTAGGAAAGCTCATACCAATAAGTTTACCAATCCAGCCGGAAATCTCTGTACCAATAGCCATGCAAACGATAATAACAGATACGTTCTTAATAACATCCAAAGCACTAAGTTTTTCTTTGCTGGCTGCATTGACTGAGTTAATATCAGTAGCATCAATCTTTTCATCTTCATCAGGTGTTAAATGATATTGTTCAATAAGGCGTCTGCCTACAGGTCCACCTACGATTACGGCACTGATTAAACCGAAGGTTGCTGTTGCCATACCAACTAACAAAGCAGGTTGATAGCCCATCTCCACGAAAGTTTTGCCATAAGCACCGGCAGCTCCATGACCACCGATCATGGAAATAGCACTTGCGAGAAGTGCATAGGGAGCTTCCAGACCGACAGCCTTAGCCACACCAATACCAATGATATTTTGGAAGATAGAGACAATACCGGCAGTCAGCCAGTAAACGATAAGCAATTTGCCACCTTTCTTTAAGAGAGAAAGACTGGCACCTAAACCAACCGTAGTAAAGAAGGCTAACATAAATGGTGACATGTAGTAAGTATCAAACTTAAAAGCAAAGGTTCCTGTATTATGTCCGAAAAATGTAAAGAACATAAATAAGAAACCGCCTACAACAGGTGCAGGAATGCAGTATTTCACTAAGAATTTCAGTTTGCTCTTAATCCAAAAGCCTAATACCAACAGCACTGCTGCCATTGCCAAAGTCATAATAGCATTTGTTTTAATCGTTAAGCAATCCCTTTATTACTTCAAATGTCATTTTCCCCTACCCCCTTAAATTAGTGCCCTCCGGCACTGTAGTTTTGCGTATTTGCTACGCAGTATTATTGCTCACCGATCAGGTGATATTCCATGATTTGTTTAAAGGCATCAAATTTCTCCAGTTGCAGATAGTATTCAGCTACATCCAGCAAAGCCTTAGCCGGGCACAAGCCCACCAATTCGCAGCCTACTACGCCTACACCATATCTCTTAGCTTCCATCTTAATAGTCTCATAGGTTCTGTAGAGAGGCGTGCCTTCGTAGTTAACCATGTTCATGGATACTTGGGCAATGTTTCTGTCCTCTAGCATTACGCCGATAGCTTTGCAATATTTAAACCCGCCACTGGAGGCCCTGACTATCTTGGCAATGTTCTTAGCAATATCCAAATTGCTGGTATCCAGATTAACATTAAATGCTACCAAAGGCATACGAGCACCGATAGCTACAATGCCAGCCGTAGGATGAATTTTTTCTTTCGCCATAGTCAGGAGCCCAATCCTCTTGTAAAAGCTTTTCAGGGCATACCCTCAAATTGTCCTTTACGGCAAGAAGCCAGGTTACGTCTTGCTTCTTTAGTGCAGCTGTCCTCATATAGGAAGCTGGGAACCTTTAGCTCGTCCCAAATTCTCTTAGCCAATCTCTTGGACATTTCTACACATTCTTTCCACCGTCATGTTCAAGGTTGGTACAAAAGGAATTACATCAGTTGCACCCATTCTGGGATGAGCACCTTCGTGTTTGTTCATGTCAATCAACTCTGTAGCTGTTTTAGTCAATTGGAAAGCACATTCCTCGACTGCCTCCGGGCTACCTACCAGGGTCACAACACAGCGGTTATGGCTCTCATCGGATTGAAAATCAAATAAGGAACAACCCGGTACACTCTTGGAAACAGCCTCCAATTTAGCCAGCACCTCTTTGTTTCTTCCTTCACTAAAATTAGGTATACATTCAACTACTTTTGCCATGTTTTTTCCTCCTTTATGTATAGTACTTTATCTGGTATTCTTCTACTTTTATTCTACTAAAAGTAGCTTTTCCGTCAACATTTATTTCATTATTGTGATTACTGTACACTATTTCGCAACATTTTCTTGACTTGTGGTGTCTTTCGACACTATAATGAAACAAGAAAAATAATCAAAAGAGGTAGCAAAATGGTTAACTCTGTACTCCATGCAACTCAGATTCTGGAGCTATATGCTTCCCAAAAAGTAGAATATCTAAGCTTAACGGAAATCAGCAGAGCTCTCAAAATGCACAAAACCACGGTTTATCGTATTTTGCAAACTCTGCAAAGCGTAGGCTGGGTAGAACAGTCCCCTGTCACCAGTCAATACAAGCTTGGTACCGGTATGCTATTAGTGGCTTCTGCTGTATCTGTCCACCTTACTACCAAAAATGTTATCTTAGGAGAGATGCAAAAATTATCTTCCTTGTATAACGAAACAGTGGTGCTATCTGCTTTACGCGGCTTTATTGGTATGGCTATTGATATGGTAAAATCACGTCAGAGCTTGGCTGTAGACCCATCTAACGGCTACATAGTCCCTTTGGATTTAGGTGCCAGTGGCAAAGCACTTCTGGCAGCTCAAACTCCGGAAACAATTGAAGCCATTTTGCAAACTTATCCTCCCGACAAGCGTGCTGCCATGCTGGACAATACCAAGAAGGTAAAGGTGCTAGGTTACTCCTACTCAGAAGCAGAGGTTGATCCTGGTGTTGCGGCCCTGGCCGTTCCTTTGGTTCTCTCTGATTATGTCTACGCTTTAACTATTTCCGGTCCTATTGAAAGAATCAGGTCTTTTGGCATAGATCGCTTATACGAGTCCCTTTTAATCACCGCAGAAAACATTAAAGTGAAAACTAATGTTTTATAAAATTTTTAGCACAAAAAAAGACTGCAACCCATGGGCAATCCTCATTGGTTGCAGTCTTTTAGTTTTTACTTGTAATGCGCAAATTAGAATTCTTCGTTGAAAATCATGAAGTAAGCTTTAGGATGAGCACATACTGGGCAAACTTCAGGAGCTTGTTCAGCTTCTACGATATGACCAGCAGTTAGAGCAAATCCATACCTTTCTTCTCAGCGCGTTTGAACATGGTGCCGTCTTCTACTTTAGCAAGCAGAGCACGATATCTTTCTTCATGGCGTTTTTCAATAGCGCCAACAGCCTTGAATTTATAAGCTAATTCGGTAAAGCCTTCAGCTTCTGCATCCTTAGCCATACCAGCATACATATCAGTCCACTCATAATGTTCGCCGGCTGCAGCGTCTTTCAAGTTAGCAGCAGTGCCGGGAATATCTCCACCTTGCAATGCTTTGAACCATAATTTAGCATGCTCTTTTTCATTGCCGGCAGTCTCTAGAATACTGCAGAAATCTTCTCATAGCCTTCCTTTTTAGCCTTGCTTGCATAATAAGTATACTTGTTTCTAGCTTGGGATTCACCTGCAAATGCAGTTTGTAAATTAGCTTCTGTCTTAGTACCTTTTAAATCTTTTGCCATAGTTATCCACTCCTATTTTTTATTTTATTATTTCACGCAACAGATAATTGCGTAATTAATAACAATTCTTAATTAGATTATAGCTCACTTAGTTATTTTTGGCAAGACCTTTTCTGGAATTAGTATAATTTTTATAGGTAAATTGGAAGATCCCGGTGGCGAAAAAATCATTTCGCCCTTTTTTCCGCCTGGTATTGTCCCGACAATGATGGCCTCCTCACGACCGGCTTTGCCAAAGGCAGTCTCACCCTCAGGAAGCCCAACTAGCTTGAGCTGCCCCTCTTCCCCTATTTTACCATATCCGGCATAAAGGCCTCCTTCCGGACTAAACTGGACCAAGGTTTCATTCTTACCGCCTGTAGTAAAATGTACGTCGTAAATCACCCCGTAATTACCATTGTTGAAGGTTTTTTGCCTGTTGTGGCATCTATACCTCTTACAAAGGGATTTTTAAGATCGTCGGCCAGTTTAATTTCAACAATTTTATTACCCTGCGTATTAAAAAGCTCCGGTAAAACTACATGACAATTAGACGTGGGAAAAGTTCCACGCAGAACATTTCCTTCATCAGGTGGTAAAATATGATAATTATCTAAAGCCACAGTCAATTTATCCTTTACGGACAACATCAACACGGAAACTTCTACCGGTTTCGCTACTTCTAAATCAACGATGCCTGTAATAAGCTGTCGTGGCTTAAAGGACTTGACCATCATGCCAGCTTAAAAGTTCCTGATAACCTAGTAACTTAAAGGTTGTCAGATGCCCCTCACTTGCGAAATAATCCTTTTGAGCTTCTTTACCTGCTGCAAAATAATCGTGTCTTGGTTGAGAGATGCCCCTATTTCCTATTTTTACTTCTATCGGTTCAAGACTCGGATTACGCAAAACCAGTGCCAGCTTCATTTCATTTTGAGTAGCATTAACATGGTGGAAGAATACTCTTACTTGTCCTTCCACTGTATCTCTGTACATTATACCACAAGCAGACACTGACTTCAGGGCTGTCTGAGAAAATCAGTTTTGGTCCATCTTCTGTTATTAGTGGTTTAGCTTCTTCATATCTGGGAATAATCATGCGAGCATTGCGTTGCCTGAAAGTAAGATCTGCTTGGGCTTGAGCGTAAGGCACTGTCAAAAGAAAAGACAGCAGAACAAAAACACCGCCTAAAGTTAGATTCTTATTCAAGGTTTTCCTCCTATAATAATCTCTCCTCGGCTTATTTTAACACAAGATGGCTTCTAAAACACTAATTCAAGATATTCTTGACATAATTAGCGTAAATGATAATATATTAGCGTTCGCACAGCAATTCCATTTATGCCGAAGTGGCGGAATTGGCAGACGCACTTGACTCAAAATCAAGCGCCCTCAAGCGTGCCGGTTCGAGTCCGGCCTTCGGCACCAAGTAAAAGTAAGACGGCTACTTAATCAGTAGCCGTCTTTTCTTTTTGTCTTGCTTAAACTTAGAGCTAATATTACAATAGAATCACATAGCAAGCATAGTAAAATAAAGAAAAGGATGGCGATAATTGGAATGAACTTAGTTAAAAAAGCAATAGCCGGTACTTTAGAATCAAGTGATATTATGGTGACAGTCGAACCAGCCTCCACCCTTAAAATCGACTTGAAATCAAGTGTGGAAAAACAATTTAGTAGCTTCCATAAAAAAGCACTGTCTTAGCTGTAGCTAAAAGAATGAACATTACCGGTGCTAACATTATCTTAGTAGATCATGGTGCCTTGGATTGTACCATAAGGGCACGCTTAGAAACAGCATTTTTGCGCGCCGCCAAGGAGGGTCAAGCATGAGACGTTCATTATTATTTTTACCAGGTAACAACCCGGGCATGTTAGGAAATGGTGATACCTTAGATGCAGATGGTATTATCTTGGATTTAGAAGATGCAGTTGCTCCTAACGAAAAAGATGCAGCCCGTATTCTTGTTCGTAATGCTCTACAAACTTTGCACTACAAAGCGTGTGAAATAATTGTCCGTATCAATGGTTTAGACACCTCTTACTGGCAAGATGATTTAGAGACCATCATTCCGGCAGGTCCTGATATCATTATGCCTACCAAGGTTAGTGGTGCAGATTATATTCATGAATTAACTGCCAAGATTACTGCCTTAGAAAAATCCTGCGGTATGGAAATCGGCAAAACAAAGGTATTACCTCTTTTAGAAACAGCGGTAGGTGTAGAAAATGCCTATCCTATTGCCATTGCCGATAAGCGTATTATCGGCCTCTTTTTAGGTGCAGAAGATCTTACAGCTGATCTGCGTTGCAAGAGAACCAAAGAAGGTCAGGAAATTTTCTATGCCAGAACCCGTTTAGTCATGGCTGCAAGAGCAGCCGGCGTAGATGCCTATGACACGCCCTTTACTGACGCCAATGATTTGGAGGGCTTGCGGAAGGATGCTATCTTAGCCAGAAGCTTAGGCTTTAGTGGTAAGACAGCCATCAATCCGCGCCATATTGATTGCATCAATGAAGTATTCAGTCCTTCTCAGGCAGATATTGAATACGCCAAGGAAGTTTTTGCTGCTATCGAGGAAGGCAAAAAGCTGGGCAAAGGTGCAGTAGCTTTAAGAGGTAAAATGATAGATAAACCTATTGTGGCACGTGCTCAGCAAGTTTTAGATGCAGCCAAAGCCATCTACGGAGGTGACATTCTGTGAGCAAACTAGCTAATTCATTGGAAGAAGCTATTCGTTCTTCAGGCTTAAAAAACGGCATGACCATTTCCTTCCATCATCATTTACGTAATGGCGACCATGTCTTAAACCTTGTTTTGGATACTATAGCTAAAATGGGTCTTGGCAGATATTACCGTCAATGCCAGTTCCCTTTTTGATATCCACATGCCCATCATTGAACATATTAAAAACGGTGTTGTCACCGGTGTGGAAACAGACTATATGAGTTCTGCCCTGGGCAGAGAATTTTCCAGTGGCATCTTAAAGAAACCGATAATTTTTAGAACCCATGGTGGCAGACCCAGTGACATCATAAACGGCAAGTCACATATCGATGTTGCTTTTGTAGCCGCTCCTACCTCTGATGACATGGGAAATTGCACCGGTAAAATTGGCAAATCTGCTTGTGGCAGCTTGGGCTACGCTTTTGCAGATGCTGCCTGTGCAGATAAGGTTATTGTAGTTACTGATAATCTTGTAGCCTATCCTCTGACTGATTTTTCCATTGCAGAAACCTGTGTTGATTATGTTGTACAGGTACCTAGTATTGGTGATCCACGTGGCATTGTCTCCGGGACAACTACCATGACCAAAGATCCTATTGCCTTAAAGATAGCCAAGTATGCCGTAAAATGCATTCAAGCTTCCGGGTTATTAAAAGATGGTTTTTCTTTCCAAACAGGTGCAGGCGGTGCATCATTAGCAGCCGCTGCTTATTTAAAAGATGTTATGCTGGAGAAGAAAATTAAAGGTAGTTATGTGATGGGTGGTATTACCGGTTATTTAGTTGATATGTTGGAAGCCGGCTGTTTCCAAGCCATCATGGATGTACAAGTGCTTTGATATCAAGGCCATCTACTTCCTTGCAAAATAATCCCAAGCACAAGAGAAGTAACTGCAGAGCACTATGCCAGCCCTACAGCCAAAAGCTGTATCGTAGACAGTCCTGGACGCAGTTATTCTTGGTGCAACAGAAATAGATCTTAATTTTAATGTCAACGTACACACTGATTCAAATGGTTACATTATGGGTGGGGCCGGTGGCCACAGCGATGCTGCAGCCGGTGCCAAGCTAGCCATGATTGTTGCTCCCCTAGGTACGTGCAAGAGTTCCTATCGTGTGTGAAAAGGTGCAATGCATTTCTACACCTGGCTCAACCGTAGATGTCCTCGTTACCCAAAGAGGTATTGCCGTAAATCCTAAGCGTAATGATTTGAAGGAACTCTTTAAGGAAGGCAGGCTTGCCTGTTGTGTCTATTGAAGATCTTTATGCCAAAGCTAAGGAAATTGTTGGTGATTATGTTCCTGTACAAACCAGTGATAAAGTAATTGCAAAAATTATTTATCGTGACGGCACAGAAATTGACACCATCAAACAAGTAAAGAATAAATTTCATAATCCCAAAGAGGCGATTACCATTAGGTAATCGCCTCTTTTGTGTTTAATTTAAAGTGGTTGCTTATATCAAATTACCTCTTCTTAGCACCTTACCCTTACATTGCCCTGTATGCTTGCCATGATCTACAACAACAGTCCCGTTGACCAATACATAGGAAATGCCACTAGGGTAACGCATAGGATTCATAAAATCTCCTTCGTCTTTTATTGTTTGAGCATCAAAGACAACCAAGGTCAGCAAAATAGCCTGTTTTAATTTCACCCCGGTGTGGCAACCCTATTGTCGTCGCAGCCTTTTTAGTCATTTTATAAATTGCTTTCTCTAAGGTTAAGCACCTTCTCCTGGCGAACATATTTATTTAAAATACGAGGAAAGGTTCCATACAGACGAGGATGTGGTTTGCCCGGACACAAAATACCATCTGTGCAGACATTCATTTCCGGCAGCTTCATAAAACATTTTACATTGTCTTCGTTGCCATAAAAATCTATCATGCCCACTGCGTTTTCTTCTGCTTGCAGCAAGTCAAAGACAGCCTGGTAAGGGCTTTTGCCGCGCAGCTTGCCTAGCTCCACTAAGTTCAAGCCAACGACATCTTGATTTTGCTTCGTTTTAACAGAGGCAATATAAATACCTTCCAGCCCTGCAAAATCTATGAAATTATCCCAGCCTGGGAGGCCATGCTCAATATCATAAATCATTTTCTCCCGTAGCTTAATATCGCCCAATCTAGCAAGCAATTTTTCGGTACCGCCGTCTTCCACCCAAGGTGGCAGGATAACTCCCAGCATAGTGCTACCTGCAATATAAGGATATTGGTCAAAAGAAACCCTGATTCCTTCTGCTTTAGCCTTAGCTAAAAGGTCTACAATTTGAGCCGCTTTCTGCCAATTCTTTTTGCCACATATTTTAAAATGAGACCAATGTATTTTAACACCTGATTGTCTGCCAATATCAATAATCTCTGCCATTGATTCCAGGATAGTATCAGCTTCACTGCGTTGATGAACAACAAAACAGCCATCGTACTCAGCAACCACTTGGCACAAGGCAATTATTTCCTGACGATTAGCAAAAGAACATGGTGTGTAAATAAGTCCTGAGGAAAGTCCCCAGGCACCAGCTTCCATTTCTCTGCGCATAATAGCCTGCATTTTTTGGATATCAGTTTCTGTAGCAAGACGGTTAGATAGGCCCATCGCTTCCATACGCACATTGCCATGAGGCACCAAATAGGCTTCATTAAGACCTGGTTTTGCCGCTGCTAACATATTTAAGTAATTAGCTGTAGTTTCATATTCCCAGTTAACCTTGTCGCTGTCACCGTCCAAGCCTGCCAAATGTTTACGCCAGGTACTAATATATTGTTTAGGTAAGGGCGCCAATGAAATACCATCTTGCCCCAAAATTTCTGTGGTAATACCCTGCATAATTTTTGGCAAAACCTGAGGGCGAAGCAGTACCTCTAAATCACTATGGCTATGCGTATCAATAAAGCCTGGTGTTACTACTTGATTTTTGACATCAAGCACCCGCATAGCACTACTGGGCGCAATTTGCCCAATAGCTGCAATCTTATCGTCTTCTATTAGGATATCGTTTTTCTGCCCCGGTCTGCCACTACCATCTACTACCAAACCACCTTGCAACAAGATTTGCATTTCCCTATACCTCTACTTTTTTGTCCAGGCTTGCATTACTCCATAGTAACATTCAGTAACCTTGAATAATTGGTCCAGATCAATATATTCATTTTTGGTATGAGCTAAATTTTCTCTGGATGGTCCTAAGCCAATAGTTTTAATTTTGGCTTCACCGGCATAGTGGCTGCCATTGGTACAAAAATTATATTTAGTAATTTCAGGTGTATAGCCCATCTTGCGTAATTCAAGTACCACTGCTTGAATAAAATCTGCATCTTTATCATAAAGCCAACCCGGAAAAAATCTCTCCCCCTTAATCTTGTTACCTGTATAGCATTTTTCTTCTCCTACCGCAAAACTAACCTTGGCTTTTAGCTCAGGATCAGCACTGCTCATTTTAGCCAACAAATCCTGTAACGGCTTTAACACACTTTCCTTGGTTTCCCCGGTTAATAATCTACGGTCATAGGTAGCTAGACAATATTCCGGCACAACTGATGCTCCAGGATAGGGACTTGATTTAATGTCAGTCAACTCCATAATGCCATCACCCAAAACATCATGATGCGTTACCTTCAGCTTACGTATTTCCTCAATGAGCTTACACATTTTATAAACTGCGTTAATGCCTTTTTCCGGATTCGCAGAATGAGCTGGCTTGCCAAAGACTTCCAATTTGATTTCTGCCCTACCTCTTTGTCCTATTTTTACATTAAGTTCTGAAGCTTCGCCAATAACTACATAATCAGGTCTCACCAGCTTACTAATACTTCTAGGAGGCTACCCCTTCAAAAGCATTCTTCATGGACAACTCCCGCCACGTAAATATCACCGGCAAATATTTTTTTGGTATCCTGGGCATAATTAGCTACTGCGCAACACATGGCAGCTAATGCGCACCCTTCATGTCAGAGGTGCCTCTCCCGTATATTTTGCCATCATGAATTTCTCCTCCCAAGGGAGGATAAGTCCAGGTCTGTTCTTCTGTTATGGGAACTGTGTCCATGTGCCCGTCAAACAAAACTATTGGTCCCGGATATTTACCGCTTATATGCCCGATACAGTTGCCATAATCATCAACAAAAACATCATCAAAACCATGGGATTTAAAAAAGCTCTTAAGCTCAGCTGCCACCTTTCCCTCTTCTCCGGAATAGCTTTTTATTTGTACCAATTTCCTACATAGCTGAATAACCTCTTGCACTCTTTTCTCCGTTAACATTTTGCATCCCCCTGTAAATAGCTATAACCGACTACAAAATATTTATACCTTTCCAAAATTCATGTAGTCGGTTGTACAACTTAAAAACTATGCATACGGCTAAGAAAACTTTGCGTCCTATTTTTATCAGGATGTGTAAAAATTTGTTCCGGTTTACCCTCTTCCACTATAACTCCCTGATCCATGAAAATAACCCTATCTGCCACTTCTCTGGCAAAACCCATCTCGTGGGTTACTACCAGCATGGTTAAACCATCTTCTGCCAGTTTTTTCATGACCTCTAATACTTCTCCTACCAATTCAGGATCCAATGCCGAAGTTGGTTCATCAAAAAGTATGATTTGAGGATGCATGGCCAAAGCTCTGGCAATAGCCACTCTTTGCTGCTGACCGCCTGATAACTCCTTGGGATAGCTATCCTTCTTATCAGCAAGTCCAACTCTATCAAGTAGTTTTATAGCATCCTGTATGGCAACATCCCTGCTTATTTTTTTGACGCACATAGGTGCTTCAATAATATTTTCTAAAGCTGTTTTATGGGGAAAAAGATTAAATTTCTGGAAAACCATACCAATTTTAGTACGCAAGGTACTTAAATCTGTTTGCTCCGTTATGGGATTACCCTCAAATAAAATTTGTCCGGCTTGTATATTTTCCAGTTTGTTAATACACCGAAGCACAGTGCTTTTTCCCTGAACCACTGGGCCCAATAATAACTACCTTTTCACCTTCTGCAAGCTGCATATTAAAATTCTTAAGAACACTTACCTGACCAAAAGATTTATAAACATTCTGCATTTCTACAATGTGTGTCATATCCGTTCCATCCTCTTTTCCATCTGGCTGGCAATAATCATGAAGAAAGAATTCATGATGAGATAAAGAACAGCTACAACTGTATACACCTCAAAGCTTCTAAATGTTGTATAGATTAACTGTTCTCCAGTTCTTAACAATTCTGTTATGGTTACCAAAGAAGCAATAGAAGAGTTCTTTAAGGTCATAATGAATTGACTGACCAAGGGAGGAATACAAAATTTTATAGCTTGTGGTCCAACAATCCTAACCATAACCTGGCGATATTTCATGCCCAAAGACAAGGCTGCTTCAAATTGCCCACGGTCTACTGCTTGAATGCCGGCACGAATTATTTCCGTAATGTAGGCACCTGTATTAATGGCCAGGCCCAATACTCCGGCAGACATGCTGGACATCTTAACACCTAGCTGCGGCAAGCCAAAATATAGAATGAATAATTGCACCATAACAGGTGTGCCACGGATAATCCAAACATAAAAGAAAGCGATACTATTCAGCAAACGATTTTTAGACAGTCTGCATAAAGCTCCTGTTACGCCAAAAATCATGCCTAAAAGCAGAGCAAAAAAGGATATCTCTAAGGTGACAAAGCATCCATCAATAAACAAGGGTAGCTTGCTCAAAACCACGGAGTAATCTAAACGCATTGTCTTACTTCCTTTCGAAATTATGATTAGCGCCAATGAGCCACTTATCATAAAGTTTTTTGCTTTCACCATTTTTATCCATTTCATCAAGAACACCATTAATCAATTCCACAAAATCTGTATTGCCTTTTTTAACTGCTATACCTAATTCTGATTTGGTAAACGGATCGCCCACTATTTTAACATTGGGATGGGTCTTGTCGTATTCCAGCTGGTTTAACAGATCATTAATAGAAGCGTCTGTTCTGCCATTTTCCATATCCAGCAAATAATCCACTGTTTCCTTATAGCTCTTAATAGTCATATCAATGCCCTTAGCCTTAAAGTCCTGAGCAACCTTTTCGCTGGTAGCACCACCCTTAACACCAACTGTTTTACCTTTTAAATCTTGCGGACTTTTAATATCCGTGTTGCTAGAGTTAACTGCTATAACCATACCTGTTTTCATATAGGGTTTGGCAAAATCTACCGCTTGTTTTCTTTGCTCAGTAATGTACATAGCTGCAATAACAATATCAGCCTGATCATTTTGCAAAGAAGGAATTAAACTGGTAAATTGCATATCCTTAACTTCCAGAGGTACGCCAATTTTTTTGGCAATGACTTCTGCCAAATCAACATCATATCCCACTGTTTTATTGGTTTTCTCATCATGATATTCAAAAGGACGATAGTTACCTGTAGCCAGAACTAGTTTGCCTCTCTTTTTAATTTGGTCTACACTGCTTACCTTGGCAGGTGCGCTGTTAGCAGAAGCCTTGGGTGCTGTTTCAGTCTTGCCACAGCCTACTACTAACGAGATTGCCAGTAAAGCCGCCAAAATTAAAACACCGGTACGTTTAGTTATGCCTTTGCCTTTTTCCATAATGATCTCCTCCTCATTTGGTCCATCTATATAATAAAGCGAAAGCTTTATTACCAAAGTAAGCTGCCCTCTCTGGGCTATCCTGACTTTTTATCAATAAAAAAAGTTGCTCTTGAAAAGATTTGTCTTTTCAAAAGCAACTTTGCTTAAAATTTATTTTATTTTTATAGGTGTTATGATAGCTCTTTTTGTTTTGCTTGTCAACACCGTCCCCACAATTAAAAGGCTGGAACAACAGCGCCTTTATACTTTTCTTCGATGAACTTCTTTACTTCAGGAGAAGTAATGACCTTCTTTAATTTTTCAATTTCCGGTCTGGACTCGTCGCCTTTACGAACAGCAATGATATTGGCATAAGGAGAATCCTTAGGTTCGATAAAGAGAGCGTCCTTAGTAGGATTCAGGTTAGCTTGCAAAGCGAAATTGGAATTAATAACAGCCAGACCCACATCATCCAGATTACGAGGCAGCATTGCTGCTTCTACTTCGATGATTTGTAAGCTCTTGGGATTCTCGGAAATATCATTGGGAGTACCGCTAATACCTACGCCATCACGCAATTTTAAAAGACCGGCTTTTTGCAAAATGGACAAGGCTCTGCCGCCATTGGTAGGATCATTAGGAATGGCGATTTTGGTACCTGCAGGTACTTGTTTAATATCTTTAATAGTCTTGGAATAAACACCCATCGGTTCAATGTGAACCTTAACCAAAGAAACCAAAGCCAGCTTACGTTCAGAAGCGAATTTCTCTAAGTATGGTTCATGTTGGAAAAGTTAGCATCCAATTCTTTATCGCTTAAGGACAGATTAGGTTTTACATAATCACTGAATTCAATGACCTGCAAATCTACACCTTGTTTAGCCAAAATAGGTTTAATAAGATTTAATATTTCAGCGTGAGGTACCGGTGTTGCACCAACCTTAAGCACTACAGGTTTTGCTGCTTCCTTGGCAGCAGGTGCTGCTGCCTTTGTTGCTTCTTGCTTGCCACCGCAACCGGTAATCACACCAGCCGCTACTAATAAACTTGCCAAAATACACAATGATTTTTTCATCACTAACACTCCTTTTATTTTTTATTCATTATTACCAATTAGCCTTGTCCTGCTCTTTGACAACAACCTACTTTTTTTCAGTCCCATCTCCTTTTGGTCATAAAAAAAACAGCCCTATGGCTGTAACCAGAATTAATATAATATCTAATTTCTGTTCATTTGCCTATAGTATCAATACCTATTCATTTGCCCACGACGAAAAGAGCACATCATCATCTGATGTACTGCTGCCATAGTGCACATGAGCATGGTAGAACTATAAGCGACCTTATCCATTTCAGTTTCTCCTTCCTCAAATCTACTAAAATGTATTAACGTGTTTCATTTTACTTTATTTTGTCTAATTGTCAACCACCTTTTCTAAATTATTTTTTTACAGGTCAAAACTGTTAGCTATATTACACCTTACAAGTAATAGTCAGATTTTTCTT
>Ga0268359_10579_pt1 | contig 16410 bp, 16 predicted proteins | sample BioMet11_FD_194416 | JGI IMG/M metagenome (GOLD analysis project Ga0268359, IMG submission 194416) | Sewage microbial communities from Oakland, California, United States - Biofuel 11 (PacBio Assembly) | ecosystem: Engineered > Wastewater > Sewage > Unclassified | place: USA: California | collected...
TCGGCGATTACGATGTGGTCCGCTCCACGCTCGAGCGCGACGTCGCGACCACGCGTGACGACGCCCTGCTCGAGGTCTATCGTCGTCAGCGTCCCGGTGAGCCCCCTACCGTGGATTCCGCCCGCTCGCTGCTCGATGGCCTCTACTTCAACGCGCAGCGCTACGACCTCGCCCGCGTCGGTCGCTACAAGGTCAACAAGAAGCTCGACATCGACGTCGACGCCAGCAAGAAGGTCATCACCGAGGAGGACATCGTCACCGCGCTGCGCTACCTGCTGGCGCTCCACGAGGGAGACACACCAAGCACCTCGATGACATCGACCACTTTGGCAACCGTCGCATCCGTACCGTGGGCGAGCTCGTCCAGAACCAGTTCCGCATCGGCATGAGCCGCATGGAGCGCGTGGTCCGCGAGCGCATGGCATCCCAGGACGCCGACGACATCACGCCGCAGTCGCTGATCAACATCCGACCGATCGTCGCCTCCATCAAGGAGTTCTTTGGATCGTCGCAGCTCTCGCAGTTCATGGACCAGTCAAACCCGCTTGCCGGTCTCACGCACAAGCGTCGTCTCTCCGCCCTCGGCCCTGGCGGCCTCGCCGGCCATAAGTCCGGCTCGAGCCGTCGTACCAACGTGCCCACGGCCGTCCGCGACGTCCATAACTCGCACTACTCCCGCATGTGCCCGATCGAGACCCCCGAAGGCCCGAACATCGGCCTCATCGGCTCGCTTGCGCTCTATGCCCATGCAACGACTACGGCTTCATCGAGGCACGTATCGCATGGTCGTCAAGGGCGTTTGTGACCGACCATATCGACTTGGATGACGGCGGACGAGGAAAGAGGACCACATCATCGCTTCCCGCCAACCACCCCGATCGATGCCGAGACGGGCAAGTTCGTGGAGGTCGACTCCAAGGGCAACATCTTCAACCCGGATCGCGTCATCGCCCGCACGCGCGACTTCGACGGCACCTTCGGCGCTCCTGCCCAGGTGCTGGTCGAGGATGTCGACTACATGGACGTCTCGCCGCGCCAGATGCTCTCCGTGGCCGCCAACCTCATCCCGTTCCTCGAGCACGACGATGCCAAGCGTACCCTCATGGGTGCCAACATGCAGCGTCAGGCCGTGCCTCTGATTCAGACGCATGCTCCTTACGTCGGGACTGGCATGGAGAGTCGCGCGGCACTCGACTCCGGCGAGATCATCCGCGCCGCACATGCCGGCGTCGTCGAGGAGGTCGATGCCAGCCACGTGACCGTCTATTCCGAGGCCTACGGTGCCGAGCGCTACGATCTTCCCAAGTACGAGCGCTCCAACCAGTCGACGTGCATCAACATCGCCCAATCGTCATGCGGGTGACAAGATCGTCGAGGGTCAGCCCCTTGCCGATGGCACCTCCATCGATCACTCGGAGCTTGCCCTCGGTGCCAACCTCACCGTGGCCTACATGCCGTGGGAGGGCTACAATACGAGGACGGCATCATCGTCTCCGATCGCGTGGTCCAGGATGACCTGCTCACCTCCATCAACATCTCCCGTCACGAGATCGATGCGCGCGACACCCAAGCTCGGTCCCGAGGGAGATCACGCGTGAGATTCCGAACCTCTCGCCCGACATGCTCACCAACCTCGATGACGACGGCGTCATTCGTATCGGTGCCGAGGTCGGCCCCGGGGATATCCTCGTCGGCCAAGGTCACGCCCAAGGGCGAGACGGCCCTTACGGCCGAGGAGCGCCTGCTCCGTGCCATCTTCGGTGCCAAGGCCCATGACGTGCGTGATACGTCCCTTAAGATGCCCCATGGCGCCTATGGTCGCGTCGTTGACGTCGTGCGCTTCTCGCGCGAGGCTGGCGACGACCTCCCGCCTGGAGTCAACGAGCTCGTCCGGTCTTCGTCGCGCAGCGTCGCAAGATTCAGCAGGGTGACAAGATCGCAGGTCGTCACGGCAACAAGGGTGTCGTCTGCAACGTTCTGCCAATCGAGGACATGCCCTACATGGCCGACGGCACGCCGGTAGACGTGCTTCTCGACCCCCTGGGCGTTCCGTCTCGTATGAACGTCGGCCAGTTGCTCGAGTGCCACCTCGGTTGGGGTGCTGCCCACGGCTGGGATGACGAGTCCGCCGACTCAAAGGCATACGTTCCCGGTCCCGTTCAGGTCGCCACGCCAGTCTTCGACGGCGGCGACCGATGACGAGGTCGCCGAGGTCATTCGCCGCACCAACATCAACTTGATGAACAAGGCCATGATTGACTACGGTGACCACATGAACGCGGAGTTCGTGCCTCAGCTCAACGAGCGCGGTAAGACCACGCTCTATGATGGCCGCACCGGTGAGGAGTTCAAGAGCCAGATCACGGTAGGCACGAGCTACATCCTGAAGCTCGGCCATATGGTCGATGACAAGATCCACGCCCGCTCGACTGGTCCCTACAGCCTCGTTACCCAGCAGCCTCTCGGTGGCAAGGCTCAGTTCGGCGGACAGCGCTTTGGTGAGATGGAAGTCTGGGCACTCTATGCCTACGGTGCCTCCAACGTCCTCCAGGAGATTCTCACGGTCAAGTCCGACGATACCAATGGCCGTGTCAAGACCTACGAGGCCATCGTCAAGGGCGAGAACGTGCCTGTCGCCGGCATCCCCGAGTCTTTCAAGGTGCTGGTAAAGGAGATTCGTTCCCTCGCGCTCGACATCGAGCCGATTTCGTACCACAAGCATGCCCAGCAGCCCCAGCGCGAGAAGGATGTCGCGGCCGAAAACCCGGTTGACGTCTTTGCTGGCTTCGGTGGGGAGAACGACCTCATCGGCGTCCCCTCGGCCGACGACGTGCTCATCGGCAGTGCTTCTAGCGATAAGGAGTAGCGACTGTGGCAGATTTCGATACCACTGATTTTGACGCGATCAAGATTTCGCTCGCAAGTGCGGACGAGATCCGCAGCTGGTCCTGCGGCGAGGTGAAGAAGCCTGAGACCATCAACTATCGCACCCTCAAGCCGGAGAAGGACGGTCTCTTCTGCGAGAAGATCTTCGGTCCCGTCAAGGACTGGGAGTGCGCCTGCGGCAAGTACAAGGGCATCCGCTTTAAGGGCATCGTCTGCGAGCGCTGTGGCGTCGAGGTCACGACCGCCAAGGTGCGTCGCGAGCGTATGGGGCACATCGAACTCGCTGCGCCCGTCAGCCATATCTGGTACTTCAAGAGCCCATCCAGCTTCCCTCTGGCCCGTCTCCTCGACATGAAGTCAAAGGATCTCGAGAAGGTGCTCTACTTCGCGAGCTATGTGATCACCTCCATCGACACCGAGGCCCGCGAGGCCGACGCCGACGATCTCAAGGAGGAGCTCGCCGCCGACATCGAGGAGCTCGATGCCGAGCGCGACGACCAGATCGCACGCCTCAAAGAGCAGGGCCAGACCACCGGGGATGAGTTCGGCGAGGTCGAGCCACTCTCCGATGACGAGGTTCGTGCCGGCGTTGCCGACCTTGAGGAGGAGTACGACGAGGAGAAGCAGCTCCGTACGGAGGCCTACGAGAAGTTCATGCAGCTCGAGGCACACGAGCTCATCTCCGACGAAGGGCTCTTCTCCGAGCTGAAGCGCTATTACGGCATCTACTTCAAGGGTGGCATGGGTGCCGAGGCCATTCGCGAGCTTCTTCGCGGCATCGACCTCGAGGCGGAGGCCAAGAGCCTGCGCGACATCATCGCCTCCGATGAGTCCCAGAAGCAAAAGCGCGAGAAGGCCATCAAGCGCCTCGAGATCGTCGATGCCTTCCTCAAGGGCAACAACGACCCCGCCAACATGATTCTTGACGTCGTCCCCGTTATTCCCCCTGACCTGCGACCCATGGTCCAGCTCGATGGTGGCCGCTTTGCCGCGTCCGACCTCAACGACCTGTACCGTCGCGTCATCAACCGCAACAACCGACTCAAGCGCCTGCTCGACCTCGACGCCCCAGCGATTATCGTCAACAACGAGAAGCGCATGCTCCAGGAGTCCGTGGACGCGCTCTTCGACAACGGGCGTCGTGGTCGTCCCGTCACCGGCCGTGGCGGGCGTCCGCTCAAGTCGCTTGCCGAGGCGCTCAAGGGTAAGCAGGGTCGCTTCCGTCAGAACCTGCTCGGCAAGCGCGTCGACTACTCGGGCCGCTCGGTCATCGTCGTCGACCCACAGCTCAAGCTGCATCAGTGCGGCCTGCCTTCGACGATGGCCCTCGAGCTTTTCAAGCCCTTCGTCGTCCGTCGTCTCGTCGAGCTCGGCAAGGTCGAGAACATCAAGGGTGCCAAGCGTGCGATCGACCGTGGCATGCCTGCCGTTTGGGACGTGCTCGAGGAGGTCATTCAGGACCGCCTCGTTCTGCTCAACCGCGCGCCCACCCTTCACCGCCTGTCCATCCAGGCCTTCGAGCCGGTGCTCGTCGAGGGCAAGGCCATCCACCTGCATCCCCTGGTGTGTGCACCGTTCAACGCCGACTTCGACGGCGACCAGATGTCGGTCCACGTGCCCCTCTCCACGCAGGCGCAGACCGAGGCCCGCGTCCTCATGCTCTCGAGCAACAACCTTCGCTCTCCCGCGTCGGGCAAGGTCCTCACCGTGCCGTCGCAGGACATGATCTTCGGCTCCTACTATCTCACCACCGAGAAGGACGGGGTCAACGGCGAGGGACGGATCTTTGCCAACTTCGACGATGCGCTTCATGCCGTGGACGCCGACTGCGATCTCGACCTCCAGGCCAAGGTCATCGTCCGCATCTCTGCGGCCGACGCCAATACCTATAACGACGACCAGGCAATCTTCCGCGTCATGGTGGGTCGTGGCAAGTTCGAGGACATCGATGTCACCGAGGGTTACACCCGTCTCGAGACCACCGTGGGCCGCGTGATCTTCAATCGTCGCTGCCTGCCACAGGACTATCCCTTCATCAACTACAAGCTGGTCAAGAGCGATATCTCCGCTCTCGTCAACGACTGCTGCGACCGCTATAACACGGCCGAGGTCGAGCCGATCCTCGACGCGATCAAGTCCACCGGCTTCCACTATGCCACCCTCGCAGGTCTGACGGTCTCCGTCTGGGATGCCGTCATCCCCGATGACAAGCAGCTCCTTCTCGAGGAGACGCAGGATAGGGTCGACCAGATCAACGAGTACTACGAGGATGGCTTCCTCGCCGAGCGCGAGCGCCACGTCGAGGTCGTCAACGCCTGGACGGAGTGCACGGACACGCTCGGCTCCGAGATGCTCGCGGGCTTTGCCGAGGATAACCCCATCTTCATGATGGCCGACTCCGGTGCTCGCGGCTCCAAGACGCAGCTCCGGCAGCTCGCGGGCATGCGCGGTCTCATGGCCGACATGTCTGGCGATACCATCGACCTGCCGATCAAGGCAAACTTCCGTGAGGGCCTCGAACCGCTTGAGTACTTCATCTCGACCTATGGCGCTCGTAAGGGCCTCGTCGACACGGCGTCGCACACGTCCGACTCCGGCTATCTCACGCGTCGTCTCGTCGACGTGGCGCAGGACGTCATCGTTCGCGAGGAAGACTGCGGCACCGATGAGGCGGTCACGTATCCGCTGATCAAGTCTGGCGAGAGCGACGTAGATGTCGACCTCATCGGACGTTGCACGATTCGCGACATCGTTGATCCGGGGACCGGCGAGGTTCTCGTCGAGGCGGGAAGCTACATCGAGACGAAGGACCAGCTCAAGATGCTCGTCGAGCACGGGCTCAAGAAGATCGAGCTTCGTGCGCTGCTGACCTGCAAGTCAAAGTACGGCGTGTGCCAGCGGTGCTACGGCTGGGACCTCTCCACGAGGCGTCCCGTCAACATCGGCACCGCCGTCGGCATCATCGCCGCTCAGTCGATCGGCGAGCCTGGCACCCAGCTTACGATGCGCACGATTCACTCCGGTGGCGTCGCTGGCGCTGACGACATCACGCAGGGCCTCCCGACGGTGGCCCGCATGTTCGACGTCGTCGGTAACGTCAACGAGAAGATCCTGGGCCGCGAGGCTGACCTCGCTCCGGTCTCCGGTCTCCTCCGCATCATTCCCGAGCAGACCGAGTATCTCATCCGCATCGTGGATGCCGATGACGAGACTCGCATCATCGAGGAGTGGCGTGTTCCCGCGTCCGTCCGCTTCATGCCAGGTATCGTTGACGGCATCGTCGTACGTGCCGGTGACCAGATCACCCATGGCTTCGTCAACTTCCGCAAGCTGCGTAAGCTCACCGACATCGAGTCGACGATGCATACCTTCGTCGAATCGGTCAAGGACGTCTACACCTCTCAGGGCGTCGACCTCAACGACAAGCACATCGAGGTCATTGCTCGCCAGATGCTCCGCCGCGTCCAGGTGACAAACCCAGGCGACTCCGAGTACCTGCTTGGGCAGTACGTGGATCGCTACGTCTTTGCGGACACAGTGCGCAACGTTGCTCTCGCCGGCGGCACTCCGCCTGAGGCGGAGCCGGTCATCCTCGGTACCCTCAAGGTCGCGAGCTCCATCGACTCCTGGCTGTCCAGCGCCTCGTTCATTCGTACCGCTGGCGTACTCACGGAGGCCGCCATCGAGGGTGACGTGGACCATCTGCTCGACCTTAAGTCAAACGTCATCGTGGGCAAGAAGATCCCTGCTGGTACTGGCCTTGCCGCATATGATAATGCCAAGCTCACGTACCATGGGAACAAGATTGACGGCCCTACTTCTCCGATGGTCAAGAGCCTGCCCGAGTGGGCGCCTGACGAGCTCAAGGGTATCGAGGAGCAGTTCCCCAAGCAGCTTGACTGGGTCGGCGATGACTTCGGTTACGGTGGCGTGTATTCCAAGAACGGGCGCACGCTCTCGAGCGAGGATGCGAAGCTCTATCTCTTTGACGATCTTGGCGTGTCGCAGCGTTGGACCAACAAGTTCAGCGAGGTGGGCATCGAGACCGTGGGTGATCTCATCGGCAAGACCGAGGATGATCTCCTGCGCATCGATGGTATTGGCGCAAAGGCAATCGAAGAGCTCCGCGATGGCCTCGAGGCCCGTGGACTCCTCTACATCCTCGAGCCAGATGATGACGAGGCCGATTCCGAGGACCTTTCGCAGCTCCTGAACATGGTGTTCTCTCCCGATGCGGATGTGGACGTCATGCTCGGTACCGCAGCACCGCCCAAGCATCACTATGATGACGAGCTCATCGGTGGTGATACCGACAACGGTGATACCGACATCATCAATGAGGACCTTGGCTCGCTTGATGACCTTCTTTCGCAGGTCGTGGCTCATGAGGCCGAGGATGACGTCGAGAGTGACGAATAGGCCTTTCCATCAAGATGCTGTTGCCTACGGGGACCCCGGCATATGCCGGGGTCCCTTTTTTTGGTCCGCATGTGCTCGGCATGCCCATGTCACTTCTCATGTATGCCCACGACGCGAACCACACCCTCACGACTCTTCCGGACACCTGCAGAGATATCGGTCAAATGTGCGGGCAGGTCGAAGACCTGTCGCATACACGAAAACCCGGACCTACGACAACTGCGGTTTCGCGAGGCAGCAGGAGCGATGCGGGTACGTTCTCTCCAGCGCTCGTCCATTTGGCGGGTATTTCTGCAGGCTGTGGACTGCTCACGCGAATATATGCGGGGAACGGCGCCGGTAGGAGTTCCTGACGATGGGCGTGCTGCCAGACGCGCCCCTTCGGAGACCTCGTGCGGTTGGGTACACTATGACTTGCATCGACATGTGGCATAGGGGGAGTGGGAACATGGGCGAGAGCGCTATCGAGGGACTTCTGGGCAATGATGACGTGGTCTATGAGGCTACCCAAATCTTTGACGCACTCTCCGACTTCACGCGCTTCCAGATTCTCGGGGAACTTGCACAGGGCGAGAAAAGCGTCTCGGAGATTCAGGAAAGTTCATCCGTCTCGCAGTCGGCCATCTCGCATCAGCTGCGCATGCTCCGCGATCGTGGGCTCGTGACTGCGCGGCGAGATGGGCAGCGCGTATACTACTCGCTTGCAGACGAACATGTCACGATGCTCCTGAGATTGGGCCTTGAGCATGCGTCGGAGTCGCAGGTGGGATCCGAGGCGTAGCAGGTGACAAGGGTGGGACTCTTGACGCTCCCGCCGCAGGTGTTCGCCTACGGCCATCTCGTCAGTCGGAGGCCACATGGGTGACCATGAATTCATGGGCGTGGCTCATCGCCTGCGTTCGCAATGTGAGCATGACGTGTAGGAAGGATACGCCCGGAACCGTGGCGTTTTGACAACGGGCATTATGGCGCGTAAAGTTTCTGCTCGCGACAATTCCAGGGTGACGGTGCTGCGCTGCCCTTCGAAATTCGACAGTAAAGCACGTCAATAGGTTAATTGAAGGAGAGAGCTTTGCCTACTATCAACCAGCTCGTCCGCAACGGCCGCGTCAGCGTCAAGGCTAAGTCCAAGAACGCTGCCCTGCAGCACAACCCCCAGAAGCGTGGCGTCTGCACCCGTGTCTTCACCACCACGCCCAAGAAGCCTAACTCGGCTCTTCGTAAGGTCGCGCGTGTCCGTCTCGTGAACGGCATCGAGGTCACCGCCTACATCCCCGGCGAGGGCCACAACCTTCAGGAGCACTCCATCGTCCTCATCCGTGGCGGTCGTGTCCGTGACCTCCCTGGTGTTCGTTACAAGATCATTCGTGGCGCCTACGACTGCGCTGCCGTGCAGAACCGTAAGAAGGCTCGCTCCCGCTACGGCGCCAAGCGTGCCAAGTAGAGTCTGACTCTACACATTCTGCAGTCCATAGTTCTTAGGAGAAAACATGCCGCGTCGTGCAGCAGCAGTCCGTCGTGAGGTTCAGCCTGACGCAGTCTACAACAACCGTCTCGTGACCCAGCTCATCAACAAGGTTCTCCTCGATGGCAAGAAGGCCACCGCCGAGCGCATCGTCTACGGTGCCTTCGACATCGTCAAGGAGAAGACCGGCGAGGATCCCCTGTCCGTCTTCAAGAAGGCCATGGACAACATCCGCCCCACCCTCGAGGTCAAGCCCAAGCGCGTTGGCGGTGCCACCTACCAGGTACCCATGGAGGTCAACTCTCGTCGCGCCACCACCCTCGCCCTCCGTTGGCTCGTGAACTTCAGCCGCGCCCGCAAGGAGAAGACCATGGCCGAGCGCCTCGCCGCCGAGATCATGGATGCCTCCAACGGCGTCGGTGCATCCGTCAAGCGTCGCGAGGACCTCTTCAAGATGGCAGAGTCCAACCGAGCCTTCTCGCACTACCGCTTCTAAAGTAAGGAGGACTTAGCACATGGCAGACATGAAATACGCGCTTAAGGACCTCCGTAACATCGGCATCATGGCTCACATCGATGCCGGTAAGACGACGACCACCGAGCGCATTCTCTATTACACGGGCAAGACCCACAAGATCGGCGAGGTTCACGATGGCGCCGCGACCATGGACTGGATGGTTCAGGAGCAGGAGCGCGGCGTTACCATCACCTCCGCGGCCACCACGTGCTTCTGGAAGGACCATGTCATCCAGATTATCGACACGCCTGGTCACGTCGACTTTACGGCCGAGGTCGAGCGCTGCCTGCGCGTTCTCGACGGTGCCGTCGCTGTTTTCGATGCCGTTGCCGGCGTCCAGCCGCAGTCCGAGACCGTCTGGCGTCAGGCTGGCAAGTATGGCGTGCCTCGCATCGCCTTCATCAACAAGTACGACCGCGTCGGCGCCGACTTCTTCCACGCGATCGACACCATGAAGGAGCGCCTCTCCGCTCCTGCCGTTGCCGCCCAGATTCCCATGGGCGCCGAGTCCAACTTCTGGGGCCTCGTCGACCTCGTCACCATGGAGGCATGGGACTTCAAGGAGGACTCCAAGGGCATGATCTACCCCGAGGTCATGGACGCGATCCCCGAGGAGTTCGTCGACATCGCCAACGAGAGGCGCGAGGAGCTGCTCGACGCAGCCTCCAACTTCTCTGACGAGGTAATGGAAGCCGTTCTCGAGGAGAACGAGGTCCCTGTGGACGTGCTCAAGGAGGCCATCCGCAAGGGTGTCATCTCTGGTGAGCTCAACCCCGTCTTCGTTGGCTCTGCATATAAGAACAAGGGTATCCAGGAGCTCCTCGACGCCGTCGTGGACTATCTCCCGAGCCCGCTTGACGTTCCCGAGATCGACGGCACCGACCTCAAGGGTACGGAAGTGATTCGTCACGCCGATCCCAAGGAGCCGTTCTCTGCGCTTGCCTTCAAGATCATGACCGACCCCTATGTCGGTAAGCTCACCTACATCCGCGTGTACTCCGGCCAGGCCGAGGCGGGCTCCTACGTCTACAACTCGGTCAAGGACAACCGCGAGCGTCTGGGCCGCATCCTCGAGATGAACGCCAACGATCGCGTTGACCGCGAGGAGTGCTCCGCTGGCGACATCGTCGCCTGCGTCGGTCTCAAGAACACCACCACGGGTGACACCCTCTGCGACGAGAAGCATCCCGTCGTTCTCGAGGCCATCCAGTTTGCCGCTCCCGTCATCGAGGTCGCCGTCGAGCCCAAGACCAAGGCCGAGCAGGACAAGATGTCCGTTGGTCTCGCCAAGCTTGCCGAGGAGGATCCGACCTTCCAGGTCCACACCGACCACGAGACCGGCCAGACCATCATTGCCGGCATGGGCGAGCTTCACCTCGAGATCATCATCGATCGCCTGCGTCGCGAGTTCAAGGTCGACTGCAACGTCGGCAAGCCGCAGGTCGCCTACCGTGAGACCGCCGGTCACGCCGTGGCCCACGCCGAGGGCAAGTTCATCCGCCAGTCCGGCGGTCGCGGCCAGTATGGTCATGCGATCATCGACATGGAGCCGAACGAGGAGGGCAAGGGCTACGAGTTCATCAACGCGATCGTTGGTGGCGTCGTGCCCAAGGAGTACATCACCCCGATCGACAAGGGAATCCAGGAAGCGCTCAATTCTGGCGTCATCGCTGGCTATCCCGTCGTCGACATCAAGGTCTCGCTTGTCGACGGCTCCTACCACGAGGTCGACTCCTCCGAGGCGGCCTTCAAGATCGCTGGCTCCATGGCCATCAAGGACGCTCTCAAGAAGTCCGATCCCGTCCTTCTCGAGCCCGTCGAGTCCGTCGAGGTCGAGACTCCCGAGCAGTACATGGGCGACGTCATGGGTAACCTCTCGTCTCGTCGTGGCAAGATCGAGGGCATGGAGGATCGTCGCGACACCAAGGTCATTCGCGCCAAGGTACCTCTGGGCGAGATGTTCGGCTATGCAACCGACCTGCGCTCGCAGACGCAGGGACGCGCGAGCTATACGATGCAGTTCTCGTCGTATGACCCCGTTCCCAAGGCCGTCCGCGAGGAGATTGTTGCCAAGAGTGGTACCAACGCCTAGTCAACGACCCGAGTTAATAGCTCATGATGGAGGTATCGAAAGTGTCAAGTCAGAAGATCAGGATTCGCCTCAAGGGCTACGATCACGAGGTCGTCGACCAGTCCGCGAAACTTATCGTGGACACCGCGCAGAAGACCGGCGCGCGTGTCTCCGGCCCCATTCCACTGCCGACCGAGCGTAATACCTACTGCGTCATTCGCTCGCCGCACAAGGACAAGGACTCACGCGAGGAGTTCGAGAAGCGCACCCACAAGCGTCTCATCGACATCCTTGACCCCAGCTCCAGCACCGTTGACTCGCTCATGCGTCTCGACCTGCCCGCTGGCGTCGACATCGAGATCAAGCTCTAGACTGATCGCAGAGCAAGCTCAGGGCGTCTTGGGATTTCCAATGGGAGCGTGTCACATGAGACGTTCCTCCGGAAGCCCAAGGCGTCCTTCTATGTGTGCCTACCTCCGATCATCTCGTGGCTCCTGCCCAACAAAGGCGTGGGTCGCCCGTGGCAGGTGGTGCGCGAGAGGTTGCGTTTTCGCCGTAGGGCTACGCCCGAGACAGTGGAATGCTAATTCGCAGCTAGATACACCCAGATTTTCTTATAAAGACATTGTGAAACGGCAAACGAGGTTGTATCCTAGTAAAGCTGTCCAAATAGGGGACACATAGGTCTCTTGGGCAGAGTCTACAGGACGTGGTCCGCTGGGGGAGCAGGCAAGAAGCCTGCGCAAAAGGTCCCATGACCACTGAAGGTTAGGAAAGAGCATGGTCAGCACCATTCTTGGCCGAAAGCTCGGGATGACTCAGGTTTGGGACGAGAACGACAACGTCGTGCCTGTCACCGTCATTCTGGCTGGCCCCTGCACTGTCTCGCAGGTAAAGACGAAGGCAACCGACGGCTATGATGCCGTGCAGATTGGCTTCGGAGACATCACCGCAAAGCACGTCAACAAGCCGATGTCCGGCCATTTCAAGGCCCAGGGTGTCGAGCCCATGCGCTTCCTCCGCGAGGTTCGCGTCGAGAACGGCGAGGAGTATCACACCGGTGACCAGGTCACCGTTGCCAACTTCGCCGACGTCACGTCTGTCGATGTCATCGGCACCTCCAAGGGCAAGGGCTTCCAGGGCACCATCAAGCGTTGGAACTTCGCCTGTGGTCCCATAACCCACGGCTCTCGTAACCAGCGCAGGCCGGGTTCCATCGGTCAGTGCGCCTACCCCTCCCGCGTTCGCAAGGGTCTGCACATGGCTGGCCACATGGGTGACGATCGCGTGACCGTCAAGAATCTCAAGCTCGTCCGCATCGACGCAGAGCAGAACCTCATGCTCATCAAGGGCGCCGTTCCTGGCGGCAAGAACGCTCTCGTCCAGGTCCGCATGGCCTAAGGGCCGCACCACTCGCAAACCTTTAGGCTTCCAAGGAGGACAGAATGTCCAAGTACGTAATCAAGAGCGTCAAGGGCGAGCAGGTCGGCGAGGCCGAGCTCTCCTCAGACGTCTTCGGCATCGAGCCGAACATCCCCGTCATTCATCAGGTCGTGGTGTGCCAGTCAGCCTCCCAGCGTCAGGGTACCCACTCCACCAAGAACCGCCACGAGGTTTCTGGCGGCGGCGCGAAGCCGTACCGTCAGAAGGGTACCGGTCGTGCTCGTCAGGGTTCCATCCGCGCGGGCCAGTGGGTCGGTGGCGGCGTGATCTTCGGGCCTACGCCCCACAGCCATGCCCTGCGCGTCAACAACAAGATGGTCAAGCTTGCCATGCGGTCCGTGCTTTCCGGCAAGGTCGCCGATGCCGAGCTCGTCCTTGTTGACGGTCTCGAGTTTGAGAAGCCCTCGACCAAGCAGGCCAAGGCGGCACTCGTCGCCCTTGGCATCGACGGCAAGCGCGTGACCCTCGTCGTTCCCGATGACGACCTCAACACCTACCTCTCCTTCCGCAACATCGAGAAGGTCACGGTGATCGGCGTGTCCGAGGCTTCGACCTATACCCTCATCGACAACGGCTTTCTTCTCATGTCGGCCGAAGTCGCCAAGAACCTCGAGGAGGTGCTCGCATAATGAACTCCGCCTACAGCGTCATCATTCGCCCGATCGTCTCCGAGCGTTCCTATGATCTCATGGAGCAGGGCAAGTACACGTTCGAGGTCGCGAAGACCGCCCACAAGGAGGAGATTGCCTCTGCGGTCGAGAAGCTCTTCGGCGTTCATGTCATCAAGGTGAACACGCTCAACGTCTCCGGCAAGGCCAAGCGCGTTCGCTACTCGGCGATGGGCAAGACCCGCTCCTGGAAGAAGGCAATCGTGACGATCGCTCCTGGTGAGCAGATCGAGATCTTCGCACAGCAGGCAGCTGCGGCTTCTGCTGAGTAAGGCACTTCGCCCGATTCCCAAAGGGGGAGTCGGGCTGTTATGCCGCGTGTGATGGATACGCGCGGTACCGTGGTAATCCGGTGTCGCCCTACCAATCCCTGAGCGGGACGGCCAACGGAAAGAAGGGAAAGAGTCAATGGCAGTTAAGCACCTCAAGCCTACGAGTGCGGGAAGGCGTTTCCAGACGGTCTCCGACTTCGCGGAGATCACCGCCGACAAGCCCGAGAAGTCTCTTCTCGAGCCCCTGCCCAACAAGGCTGGCCGTAACAACAACGGCCGCATCACTACCCGCCACCAGGGTGGAGGACACAAGCGTCAGTATCGTCGCATCGACTTCAAGCGTCTGAAGGACGACGTACCCGCGAAGGTCGCCACCATCGAGTACGACCCCAACCGTTCGGCTCGTATCGCATTGCTCCACTACGCCGACGGTGCCAAGGCCTACATTCTGTGCCCCGAGAACCTCGGCGTAGGCGATACCGTTCTCTCCGGCAAGACCGGCATCGACATCAAGCCAGGCAACTGCATGCCCCTGTCGGAGATTCCCGTCGGTACGCTTGTGCATGCCGTCGAGTTCCAGCCGGGCAAGGGTGCCGCAATGGCTCGTGCCGCAGGTACCTCCGTGCAGCTCATGGGCAAGGACAACGGCTACGCTGTCCTTCGCATGCCCTCATCCGAGCTGCGGCGCGTCATGCTCACCTGCCGTGCGACGATTGGCGAGGTCGGCAACGCCGATCACTCCAACATCGTCATCGGCAAGGCAGGACGTAGCCGCTGGGCAGGCGTCCGTCCCACCGTCCGTGGTACGGTCATGAACCCTGTCGACCACCCGCATGGTGGCGGCGAGGGCAAGAACCACACCTCTGGTCGTCCGTCTGTCACCCCCTGGGGTAAGCCGACGAAGGGCAAGAAGACCCGCGACCCGAAGAAGGCCAGCAACAGGCTGATTATCCGTCGCCGTAAGTCCAAGTAGTCGATACGAGTAGTAGGAGAAGGAAAGTATGAGCAGAAGTCTCAAGAAGGGTCCATTTGTGGAGACTCGCCTCCTCGCGCGTGTCGCCGCACAGAACGAGGCTGGTACCAAAGGGGTCATCAAGACCTGGTCGCGTTCCTCGACCATCTATCCCGAGATGGTCGGCTGCACGATCGCCGTTCACGATGGTCGCAAGCACGTGCCCGTGTATGTCACCGAGTCCATGGTTGGCCACAAGCTGGGGGAGTTCGCTCCCACCCGCACGTTCCGTGGTCACAAGGCCAACTAGGGGGGTAGGAAAGTAAATGGCTAACAAGAACACTGACACCGTCGAGGTCCGCGCGACCGCCAAGTACGTTCGCGTTGCTCCCCGCAAGGTACGCGCTGTCATTGCCCTGATTCGCAACAAGTCCGTCACCCAGGCTGCCGAGATTCTCCAGTTCTCGACCCGTGCCGCCGCTGACGACGTGTCCAAGGTCCTTGCCTCCGCAGTTGCCAACGCCGAGTACAACAACAACCTCCGCGCTGATGACCTCGTGGTCAAGACGGCCTATGTCGACGAGGGCCCCACGCTCAAGCGCATTCGTCCTCGCGCCAAGGGTTCCGCTTCGCGTATCAACAAGCGCATGAGCCACATTACCGTCGTCGTCGCTCCTCGAAAGGAGGCGTAGGGAAAGCATGGGTCATAAGGTACAGCCGACAGGCTTCCGTCTCGGTACGACCGAGGAGTGGCGTTCCCGTTGGTACGCCGATAAGAACTACGCCGAGAACCTCGGTAACGATCTCGAGATTCGCACGTATCTCGGGAAGCGCCTTGCCAACGCCGCCCTGTCGCGTGTGGACATCGAGCGCGCCGGCGACAAGGTGAAGATCACCATCTACACTGCTCGCCCGGGCATCGTGATCGGCAAGAAGGGCTCCGAGATCGACGGTCTTCGTGCCGACCTCGAGAAGGTCGCCAAGGTCAGCAAGGGCCAGGTCACCGTCGATGTCATCGAGGTCAAGCGTCCCGAGCTCGATGCCACGCTGGTTGCTCAGTCCATCGCCGAGCAAGCTCGAGGGCCGCGTCGCCTTCCGCCGTGCCATGCGCAAGGCCGTTCAGTCCGCTCGCAAGGCTGGCGCCAAGGGCATCCGCATCCAGTGCTCCGGTCGTCTCAATGGTGCCGAGATGGGCCGTCGCGAGTGGTACCGCGAGGGTCGAGTGCCTCTGCACACCCTCCGTGCCGTTATCGACTACGGCACCGCCAACCGCTCGCACCACCATGGGAAGCCTGTGGCATCAAGGTTTGGATTTACCTCGGCGAGAAAGCTTCCCGGCCAGCCCACGCCCCAGCCGGCGCTCGAGGGCTCCTCGCGTCTCGCCAGCGGTCGCAATGGAGGAGGGGCCGTTATGCTCGCACCTAAGCGCGTTCTTCACCGCAAGGTCCAGCGTGGTTCCATGAGGGGTCCGGCGAAGGGCAACACTGAGCTTCACTTCGGCGAGTACGGTCTAAAGGCCGAGGAGGCCCACTGGATCACCAACCGCCAGATCGAGGCCGCTCGTGTCGCCATCACCCGTGAGATGAAGCGTGGTGGCAAGGTTTGGATCACCATCTTCCCGGACAAGCCCATCACCAAGAAGCCGGCAGAGACCCGCATGGGTTCCGGCAAGGGTAACCCCGAGGAATGGGTCGCCGTCGTCAAGCCCGGTCGCATA
>Ga0268359_11040_pt1 | contig 16408 bp, 14 predicted proteins | sample BioMet11_FD_194416 | JGI IMG/M metagenome (GOLD analysis project Ga0268359, IMG submission 194416) | Sewage microbial communities from Oakland, California, United States - Biofuel 11 (PacBio Assembly) | ecosystem: Engineered > Wastewater > Sewage > Unclassified | place: USA: California | collected...
GATCTTTGGGCCGGGCCCGCCGCTCCGCGGTATACTTCTCCACATACCAGGAGCCCTTCTTCCCGCAGGACCAGCACAGCGTCCTCGGCTCCGGGATCTCGAGCTTTTTGTAATCGCGGGCCCGGACATGCCGGGACGAGCACTTGTTTACAGCAGGGGGGCCCGGATCCGGGCTCATTTCAGCATCTTTACAGCACGTGCTGTAATTAGTCGGAGCAGCCGGCGAAACCGGATTTTGCTTTTGTGCCGCTCCGGACAGAGATCGATTTTTGTTTACAGCAATTTCAGAATCATGGAGACAGTGATCGGTACTTTTTCCGGAATTATCATCTGCTCCATAATTCCGGTTTTGCTGTAAATCCACATTCTCTTGTACAGAATTTCTTTGATAATCATCTTCTTTTGCAGAACCGGGGGCACCGGGTTTCTCATTTTGTTTTACAGCAGTTGCTGAAAAAGTGCTGTAAACCTGCTGTAATGCTGTAAACGACCCATCGCCATCATTGCCACCGCCTTTTGGATCGCGGTCGAGCCAGCAGGCCCCGCCATTCACCCACTGTCGGTAGATCTCGCGGCTCCACGTGAACGCCTCGGTCCGGCGCCGGACCGAAACGCCTTCGTCCTCAGTCATCGTCACCGTCCGGTCGGTGAACGAGAGTGCCGGGCACTTCTCAAGGAGACCGGTGTAATTCTTTCCCCGGCTGTCGTAGCCCTTGAGCATCCGGTAGATTCCCATGTAGGAGGCACCGGTAAACCGCTGAAGATCCTGAATGGTGAACTCCGGCTGATCGGCCTTCTCGATGAGCGACAGCAGGTCCGCCTCCTTTTTTGTCATCTTCGATTCCTGTCCGCCGGCTGTACCGTTCAGGAGCGTGAAGACATCGTTTGCCGCGGTAAAATCCTCCTCGCTCGCGTAGATGCAAAGCGTCCCGTCTTCACTGGTCTTCTGCTGGCGCTGCATGAAGAAGAGCGCCGCGTGGCTCTTGATCAGGTCGTAGAGCATATCGGGGTTGCGCCGGTTTCCGATCGCGTGAAACCGGATCCGGTCCGAGAACGGGATGATCACCCAGATCAACTGCTCATGGAGGATCTCCCATATCGCCCTACAGGTTACGAGTTCCTCGGTCTCCTCGACAAACGAGTCCGGGTCCAGCATCTCGCGGGCCTGCTTTGCAGCCAGCACCCGGGCGTCCTGCCCGGAGGACTCGTCAATCCAGCAGGTGAGCATCCGGTTCATCACCTGATCGTCACCGGTCCCTTCCTTCTTTGCGATCCACCATACGCACCGCTCTGGAATCGTGCAGACCCGGGAGGTGAGATCTTTTGTGACCGTCGTGTGCGTGATCGGTTCGTGGAAGTTCGAGGTCGCGGATTTCAGGATCTCCTGAATCCCGTCCGAGAGCTCGGTATCATCGCTCATCAGGACCGTGCGGGGCCTGAGGTCCTTCATGTAATAGAGGGCCTTGTTGCTCACCGTCCCTTTGACCTTGTACGCATCCGGCACCTGGCGCATCATCTTCCGGAATGCGTGTGTCTTGCCCTTGCCGGAATCACCGGTCACGGAGACATGCAGGCCATCGGAATTCTTCACGGCCTGCGACGCCATCGAGAGAATCATGCACCGGGCCACGATCTCATCGCCAACGTGCTCCTGGGCAAATGTCCTCAGCATCAGCATGACCGGGTCTCCGTGCTGTAGTACATCGAGCGCGGCCGTGCGCAGGTCCGGGGAAGCGGAGACCGGTGCCGGCCCGGCATCGACAGCGCCGTCCTGCTCTGCCTTCGCCTTGGCCCGATCCTTGCTCCAGGTTTTCTGATTCTGCTCCCAGTCTTTGCGTCTTGTCGCCCGGTCCGGCTCGAACTGCTCGCGGAGCTCCTGCCACCGCTGTTCCCCGCTGCCGCAGGACGTGTGCTTGCAGCCGGCAAAGACCGCGCCGCTCCCGAACTGGATCGCAAACGCACCGTCCTTGTGCGCCGACGAAAACGGGCACTGGTCGAGGACATAGAGCGTCCCGCCGCCGTACGGTTTTTCGGACCGGACGCCAAGCCCGTGATCGGAGAGCCAGGAACCGAGATCGAACTTCTTGCCTTTCGCCGCAACCGGTTTCGCCGCTTTCTCGGTGGGCAGCCGGTCCGCCAGATCCTTGAGCTGCTCCGCTGTCACAACCGCCGAATCTTCCGGGGCCGAGATGATGCGGCTCCTCCGGTGCGGGCGGTCCGGTGTATCGTCGCCTTTGCGCGAGACCGTCCCGTAGAGCTTCCAGATCCGGGCCGCGTTGAAGTTCGCGATATCGACAGATACCCGGTCGTCGGAGAAGAGCGTGTCGAGCGTTGCCAGGCACGCTTTCACGAGCGCAGTCGCGGACTCGTCATTGGGCAGATCGATCCGGTAGAGCAGGTGTGCCCCGTTGCCGGAGTCGCCCCGGACCGGTTCCGGGAAGCCAAGACCGGCGAGCCACGCGGCCACTTCGTCGGCTTTCGCAAGTGCGAGAGTGTGCTCTTCGTCTGTGCTCGATACGCCGCTCGGGCGCTGCGGATCGATATCGATCGGGAGCCACCGGCGCCGCAGGATATCCGCGTCGCTCGTCGTGCTGTCCTTTTTACCCAGCCGCATCTTGATCCGGTTTGCCCGGCGCGAGAGCAGGGCCGGGTTCACCACGTTGAGCGTGACATAGATGCCATGCACCGAGCCGTCAGTATCGAGCGGCTCCACCGCCCGGATTAAGGGCATCGGGAGTACTGAAATATCCACTGTGCGTGAACTGGTCGGTGAGCGCCCGGACCTCGACAACCTGCCCGGGCCCGGCTACATATCGGACAGCATCACGGAGAAGACCATCCACGAGTCACCACCCGGAGCCCAGGAATTGCCCGATGCCGGACCGGTACCTGGGTCAGACATTCCCCTCACCCTCCTCACAGGAGACACCGGTCTTGTTTACCTGCGTCTCGTGCTCATCGAACGTCTCAATATGCACGGAGTACCGGTGATGGAATTTCCGGATAACGAGGATCCGGAATACCGTGTTACCCTTTTTCCGGATCAGGTCCGCGATCGTTTTCGGGATCAGGTAGAGCGGGATGCCCTCGATCTTCTCGGGGATCCCGGGCGGGATCTTTTCATCGGGCATAGGCCGCCACCTCCCGGATTTCGCCTGGCAGGACCTCATAACAGTGGATAGAGCCATTCGGCGACACGACCCAGACCTCGCAGCGGAGCGTGATGTTGCCCGGGTCGATGGCAAGAAGCGTGCGGAACTGGCAGATCTCGTACCTGCAGAGCGATTCGACGTAGGGCGGGCTCACCACAGCGGTTGCCAGCCGCAGCTTCACGCACAGCACTTCGTTGTCGCCCTTTGCCCCGACAAGGTGAAGCGGGATGTAGTGGGAAATGTAGCAGTCTTCAACCGGCAGGATCGGCTCGAAGTCCCGGGAGACGAGCAGCTCGCAGGCCCGCTGCTTCAACGCCACAAACGCCTTCTGTGTGATCATGGCAGACCTCCCGGAAAACCGGGCCTTTCGGCAGGAGACCGGATCTCGCGGATCCCATCGCGGGTGATCTCGAAGTGCTGAAAGCCGTTGAGAGGGAGCGAGATCCAGACCTCGAACCTGCCGTCTATTTTTTCCTGTGAGGACTGGGCGAAGAATTTCTCCATGCTTGCAATTTCTTCGCGGCAGAACTCCGCCGCCTCCGTAAGTGTCTCAATCGGATGGAGGGAAACTTTCAGTTTTACCATCATGGAATCGACAGAGCCATCGTCCAGCTTCTTGTGTGCAGTCAGATGGAAGGCAACATACCGGCAGGTCCGGACAAAACTACTCACGATCACCGGCTCGTAGCCCAGTTTCTTGAGAAGGTCCCCAGCCTCCTGTTCCAGTGCCTCGATCCTTCGCGGGGCTGTCATGCGACACCCCGGGACCGGGCGACCACCAGAGTGGGCTGCGGCAGCCGTGGGATCTCGCGGATATCGTCAGTAAGGATTTCGAAACACCGGAAACCGTGCGTCAGCGTATAGATCCAGATTTCGCAGCGGAGCCCTGCCGTTATGGGATTTTCTGCGATGGACTTGCGGAGCTGGACCAGATCGTTCGCACAGTACCGGTCGAGAGAGTCTGCGGTAGGCGACTTCCGGGATATTTTCTGGATCCTGATGAACCGGGTCTCGCCAGAGGGATGCGTGGCAATGAGATGGACCGGCGGGAGTTTCTTGTTAAATCCCGGCGGAAGGACCTGGACCGTGTACCCGTTGTACTGGAGAAGTTCACGGGCCGCGTCCTCGACCAGTGCACCGCGTCGGCTGGTCATGAGGTTGCACCTTCTTTGTGCGGAGAGATGATCTCGATATCGGGTTCCTCCTCGGGTAATTCGAAGAAATCGCACATCGGCTCGTTCCCGAACGCGACCGCGAGGAGCCGGTCCCGGGGCACCATGTACCGCTGCCGGTCGATCGCCATGATGACAGCCTGCCCGGATGAGCTGAGGGAGACCTGGCCGGAGATCTGGAAGACCTGCGGTGCCGGTCCTTTTTTCATGAGCGGTACCGGCTCACCGACAAAGAAGAGCGTGCCGAGATCTTCCGGGGTAATGTGGTACCGCCCCTCCCAGATGTAGATGTGGACGCGGCCATCGTCCCCGTACACGATATTGCCGGCCGGGCAGGTACTCATGCGAGCCCCCGCTGGCGGGACATCATGACATGGTTTGTGTGATCCGGCGCCGGGGATTGTTCGCGTTCCTCACGCGGGACAATAATCCAGCGGCCATGTTCGACCATTTTCTTCCCGATACCGTAGAAGCCGGACCTTCTCTCGTAGGCGTCGACGGCTTCCTGCGTAACCCGCAGAGGTTTTTGAGGGGGCGGGCCCCTTAATTCATATTTTGGTGTGGTGTTCTGTGATTCGGTTCCATCATTCTGGCTTACCAGGATGCCCATGCATCCTTCTGAACTCCTTGGTGTCTGCTGCATAACTCACGGTCCTTTGCTTCCTCGTGATTGTGATCTGTTGTGGAGACGAGACGCGAGGCTCCCCCTACCTCGCGTTCGCATGCGACGAAATGTGGAGACGGTCTGCCGGGTGGGTGAGGAGATTATCCGGTTACGGAACCCTGCCTTGACGTGGCGGATGCTCTAGCGGACAATCGGTATGAATAGTCCCAGGGATCCGGCATGCCGGCGCTCGAACCTTCACGGAAAATTAAAAAGAGAATATGATGGGATATTGCCACAGAGCAGGCGCCACAGTGACACGGTATTCATTGCGTCGCTGGCTGCTATTGATGCCTGGTTGCATTTCGAGTTCGTACTGTGCTCATGATTAGTATGTTCGGGCTCTGAGAATACGGCGGCGATTCTTCCTCGCTTGGACCTTATCCCGGCTTCAATCCGGGCGCATACCTTTTTGAAGAACTTTAGCAACATGCTCATATTTCTGGTAATCTGGAAGGATGTTATATCGTTTACTGAACCCGAAGGGCAAAAAGGAAACAAAACGCCCATTTTTGTCATGCAAAACTAACAAAATGTGATGTTTTACTAAGAAATAGCTGCGCGTTTTGTAAGATTTTGAAATTTATTCTAATATTTTCCTTGCATTATCAAGCCACGATTTGTTTCCAATTTTTGGTTTAAAGTAATCCATCACGTCCAGAGCATCTGCAGGATATTTTCTTGCATCAGTTTTGAAAAATTCAAAAAATAACGATTCTTGATCGATATTTGCACCCGAGTTCACATGGGTAGAAGAAAGATGAACGGTTGTATTACGTACCCGTTCAAGTTCAAGATATTTATTCCAAAGCTGTGTATTGCCCAATAATTCCGGAGAAGTAATCGAAAAAATTTTTGGAAGGATGGTGCCAATTTTCATTTTTAACGAGAGGTCCTCTTGTAATTGCTTCTTATTCAAGTGTTTTATTTTCTTATCCCTCTTGACAGGTATCGTCCCAGTTACATTTGCTTCGATTTGCTCGTTACAAAATGTATCCAATGATTGTATGCTAAATGTAATGGAAATCATGCAATGTTCGAAATAATCGAAGAGATGGGGAGTATCTTCATGATGAATTTGTAATCCTGCCCCATGGGGTGTTACATTCGATACAAACTTTAATGAGTTTTTTATTGAATTTGCCTGCAATGCACTTTTTATTGAAATATTGATTGCCATCGCTGCAGGTCTTGGTTGTATAAATCCTATTAAGTCTCTATTTCCTGTTCTTGTCAAAGATGCGTAGAATAGTGGATCACCCGCCTTGCTTGAAGGACCACCGGGATATGCGGGGGGCATATCTTTAGCGAGAAATGAATATCCCCAAATTCGCCAATCAAAATCCTTCCCCTGATCTGACATTAATTATACACTCTCCATGAGAATCTGTAACTTGCCGATATATCAAAAATTGTTTCGCTATCACATTCTTCATCTCAACCAGATACACTGCCCCCTTCAGTGAGTGATTTAAAGATGGAAATAAAAATAATCTATGGCAGTCTCACGGCGTGACTGGGTAAGTTTTGTTCGTGAGCTGCCACTTTTTGTTAAATCATAATTCCCCTTTCCTCTTCATCTCCGCAATCCGTTCATCGATAAGCTGCCGCAGGACATCCGGATTATCCCTGAGAACACTCTGCTGGATTCCTTCATCAGTATCGATCACCACATCGTTGAGCCGCTGGCCGCATGCGAAGCAATAGTTCGAGGTTGGGGGATTGATCTTGCGGCAGTGCGGGCACTGGACCGGTTCCAGCCGTGACGCGGTATTATCGTCGTTGACAACGCTGATCCCGTACGACTTGAGCATCGCGGAGTCGATGTCCTGCCCGGTGAGGTGGGCATAGGTCCGGAACATATCGGTGCTGATGTTGCCCCACATCATGAGCTTGATCACGCTCTCCGGTACCTGTTCCTTGATGAGATGCGTAATGCGGCTGTGCCGGAAGATGTGGGGCGTGATGTGTTTTTCAATTCCCGCACGCCGGGCGAGGACCTTGAGATGCTTGTTGATGGTCGCGTGGATGAGAGGTCGGCCGTGCACGTTCACAAACACCAGCGCGTTCCCGCTCGGGTCCGGCTTGTAGCAGGCCCGCCACTGGGCTAGGTATTCGTTGGCCATGATGAGCCGGACGTACCGGGGCATGTTGGTCTTGAAGTTAACGTTCGCAATGACGCCGTATTTGTCGAACGTGAGATCGCCCCAGGTCATGGTCCCGATCTCACCGATGCGGAACCCTCCCTCATACAGTGTCATGATGAGGGCCCGTTCCATCGGGCGGGAACAGGCTTTGACCAACCCGGTGATCTCATCGGGTGTCAGGAGGTCCGCGGCCACCTTGGTCATGGGATCCTTCGCGGGTATCTTGAGCTTGTGGAGCTTAGCCGGGTTGATTTCGGAGTGGTTGTTCTCGATCATCCAGAGGTAGAACTGCTTGAGGATGGCAACGAAGTCGCTGATTGTGTTCTGCTTGAATGGGCGCTCACGGCAGTTTTTTGCAGTTCTCAATTCAAGAATCCCGGCGTACAGATCGGCGATGGTGTTGCTGGAAAAGGGCCCGATGAACCGGCGCCAGCCCACGAGAGTAAACGTGAGTTTGTTCGCCCGCCCGGTGCTGATGTTCTTGCATGACCGGAGTTCCGAGACGAATTCCCGGATCTGCGCTGCATCAACCTGGGTGATGGAGAATTTCTCAAGAGCGTGCCTGATTGAGTTTTCCGCCAGTTCATTCCGCATTGGATGGAAAGTACTGGCTTGCAGTAACTGAGTGACTGGGTAAGTCATAGAAAAGTTTCTGAAAAACGGGCTTTAAAAAGGAAACTGAAGCATCCAACTTCGCGTCCAGATGCGAGAAGCAGGAGTCGAACCTGCGAACCCCTTCGGGAACGGATCTTGAGTCCGCCTCTGTTGGCCACTTAGATATTCTCGCGCTTTTTTGTGGGAGTATGTTGGCGACGGGAATACATAAGGCAATTGATTGGCAAAAGGATGTTTCTGCCCCGCAAGGATAATCATTGCTCCGGGCCCAGTATACCGGACAAACGATGTCGATCCCCACGGGACTTACCGGTCTGCATGAATCGATCCGGCAGAGCAGGTACCGCGATTATATAGTGACCCTCCCGCTCATTGCATTCTTCCTTACCCTGACCGTACTCTCGTTTGTTATTGACGATCCCGGGACTGTGGGGGAATTCCTTTCAGCCGGGGGAATGGTCGCCCCGTTCGTGATCCTCGCCCTCCTCGCGTACCTGGGGGAGAAGGAGCCGGTGGGGACGGTGTTTCGCCATTCTCTGGCTTCTCGGCCTCCTTACCGGCATTGTCCTTATCTCGTTCCTTTTAATCCTCGGACCGGCCGGGGCGCTCTCTTCAGACCCTGACGCTGTCGATGCATGGGTACAGTCGCTCCCGCCAGCGACGGTCGCAACAGCCCTGTTTGCGACCGCTCTGCGCCGGGCTTGTGAGCCTTGTCGGGATTCTCAGCGCCGGTTCAGGGGACTGCTCGCCCGGATCCTCCCGATCGATCCCTGACTCGTTTATTCATACGATCGCCCTTGTGACGGTTCTTGCCCTCATCCTCCTGCCCCTTGTCCCGCTCGCGGCTACCGGCAACGCCCCGTTCCTTGACGCAGATTTCCAGGACGTCCTCGGGATCGGGACGGAAGCACCCGGCTCATCGGTAAATCTCGACACTTTCACTCTGATCTGGACGGTTATCGGGTCGTTTTTCCTGGTCGGGCTCTGGGTGCGCCGGGATATGCGGGGAACGCTTGACCGGCTCGGTCTTGTCCGGCCCACGCTCCGCCAGGTACTCCTGGCACTCATTCTCGGAGTCGTAATGGTCGGGATTTTCCAGGGGGTTGATTACCTTCTGACGGAATTCTTTGCCGCATCGGGAATAACGGTAACCGACGAGAACCTGGTCGGGAACCTCTTTGCCGCATCGTTTACCCCGCTCGCCGCGGTGGTTGCCTCGATCTCGGCCGGGCTCGGGGAAGAACTTGCGATCCGCGGTGTCATCCAGCCGCGCTTCGGGCTCCTGCTCTCGGCGCTTGTCTTTGCATCGCTCCACGCGTACCAGTATGCATGGGACGGCGTGATCGGCGTGCTCCTTGCCGGCCTCTGTTTCGGCCTGATCCGGAAGTACAGCAACACCTCAACGAGTGCCATCTGCCACGGTACGTACGACCTCGTTCTCTTTGCACTCGTCATGGCAGGATTCACCGCGATCTGATCCGGAAAAAGCGGGATCTTCTGTACAGCCTGTGCTGTGTTTCCGGTCCGGTTCCTTTTCCCGCACGAAAAGAAGAAATCCAAAATTTTTTTCCAACCGAAAAAATGTGCCGGCTCCGGACGATCACGGATTTTTTTAAAAATCCGGAACCGCCCGAAAATTCACGTCGGTATCGGGAAAATATTGCCGGTTGTACACCCGGATACCGGGTAATTACCCGGTATCCGGGTAGTTAATTGACAACCTTTTTTTGGGCCAAAAATTTTTTTGCCGGAATTTTTTTTGGTTCGGGATCGTTCTGCGATCAGATTCCGGATATTCTTTCTTTGGGAAACGTGCGGGAACTCCAGCCAAAACAGAACCAGAAAATAAGACCCGGAAAAAATATCCCTGTCAAGCCGGGTCACATGAAATCCGCAAGGCCCAGCTGTTCCTGCTTCTCCTCGCCAAACGTGGACTCGATGTTGAGGTCGAGCACCTCGACCCGCTGCCGGGTGTACTCGGAGACCTTGTATTTCTGCACCATCTTCTTTGACACTTCGAGGTACTTCTTTACTGAGCCCTCGTGCACGGTCGGGATGATGTTACCGTTGCAGATGCCTTTGCCCTTGAATTTCGTGCACTTCCCGGCAAGCGGCATCCGACGGTAACTCGTGTTGCACTTGGTGCACCGGAACTTCTGCTTGGAGAACGCGGAGAGGTTGCCCATCAGGTCGCGTATGAAGTGGGTGTTTAACACCCGTTCAGCCACATCGTCCGCGTCCACAGCACGGATCTTCTCCGCGAGATCGAGTTCCGCTTCGAGTTTCTCGGTCATCGTCTTGAGCTGCGTGTACGTGGATTCCAGGGGACCCGACGATATGTCAGAAGTGTCGTGCGTGAAGAGGAACCCTTCGAGCTGCTGAGGAGTCCCGATCCGCCGTTCGACCCGGTCGATAAGCGGCTCGACATCCTTGGCTTTTGCGTACTTCAGGCCGGCCTCGTAGAGTTCGAGCGGGTAGCCTTTCCCCACATCCACGTTCAGGGCCTCCTTATCGATCTCCGATGGATCGATCCGGCTGGTGAGCACAAGCGGCGCATCCATCGTCCCGCCGCGGTTCTGGGGAAGGAATGACTTCGAGAAGTTCAACAGCCCGTCCATGAGGAGCATTACGCAGTCCTCATCGCCATCGCACTGGCCGGTGAAGATGCCGTTTGCAACAAGGGTATGATCTTCGGCAACAGTCAGGCAGTACACCCGGTCTTCGAGAGTTGCAATGGTCTCGACTTTCGCAATCCTCTCGGTGATGACGGCATTTCCCTCAAAGACCGGAACAGGATCGCCGACTTCGATCTCAACAGCCCGGATCTTCCGCAGGTAGCCGACGTCCCAGACGATCATCGCATGGTCCGGGGTGACGGTGAGCTGCCGGTTCCGGGTTGTCGTGAACCGGATCAGGTTTGCCGGTGAACGGTGGATGGAAACCGAAGTGATCTTCCTCAGGTGCATCGTGCCCGAGGTGTCGACTGTGCGGGTGTAGTAGGGCCGGACCGGGTCGGAGTAATATGTCCCGAGCCGGTCGATACCGGGCTGGCTGATGTCGAAATTCTCCATCACGAATTTGCGGATGGGGACTTTTATCCACTTCTTCCCGTCCATCACCTCGATCCCGGTGTCCCCGAAGAAGCAGTTCCGGCGCTTGGCCGCATGGAAAAACGGGTGGGCGTACCCGACATTTGCACGGGTAAACCCGATCACCCGGGCGAGCACCCCGGCGCTCGTGTGCGGTGCAAGGCCGATCACAAGCTGGCCGACAAGGTCGTCACGGGTCTTCACATTGTAAAACGCGGGCAGGCCGTAGAACTTTACCAGTTCGTCATCGACGAACTGCGCTATCTTGATCATGTAATCCGCACAGGAGTCGGAGAGCAGAATGTCCTGCGGGTGGAGCTCGATTACCTGCGACCCGTTCTGGAGGTCGTAACCGTTGATATCCGTAAGGTACCCGAGCGACCGGAGTTTTTCGACCGGCACCTTCACCTCGTCCGGCCGGATATGGGTGAGCGGGAGGTCGATCATGTCGAAACGGGTCGTGCCATCTTTGAAGACGTAGATATCCTGAACGGCGCGGAGGATGCCCTTTTCCATTGCCTCGACCGTCTTCTCACGTGAGATAACTCCCTTGACACCCTTGACGAGCGCAACACTGTCCTTTTTGATCCCGAGCCGCTCCATGGATCTGGCATACTCGGCCTTGACATTCAGGGCGATCCTCTGGCTGCACGTGGCCGGGACATCGCAGTTCGGGCATCGGTCGGTCGCAAGCTCGTGGCCGCACTTCGGGCAGGTATAGACCGGCACCGTGTGCAGCTGGCATTTCGGGCAGCGGTTCAGGTACGTGATCTCACCGCATCCGGGGCAGCGCCGGCGGCCTACTTCTATTTCGATGACACCGCCCTCTTTCTGGAAATCGATCGCGGTAGCTGTCGCATCCGATTCTTCGGTATGGCTCGATGCCTCCTGGAACGAATCTCCGGGCACCGCCGGATTCCCCAAGAGGGAAAAGGGCATGGGGCGGCGGGCTCATCTTCCGCGGCTTGGACTTGCCGGGCCGGCCCATCCGGCCCGCCAATCCGGATCCCGGACCGTGACCGGAGCGCAAGGCCGCTCACGTGCATGACAAGGTCGAGCTGCGCTGCATCCGCATGGCACCGTGACTCCACGTATCGCGTTTCTTTAAGTGCTCGTCAAGGCCGAAGGCAGGCAGCGAAACGATTTCCAGGCCCGGATCCGGATCATCCCGCCGCTCACCTTGATGGGGATGAGGAGGATCTCCAGCGGGTCTTTTATTTCAGGTGACAGCGGGAGGACAAGGGCATCCTCCTCGATCTTCCCGTCCCGTGCAACCGTATCGGCAATGAGCCGGATCTGGTCGCTGGAGATATCGTCCCAGAACCATGTCCATGCAGGGTGGAGATAGCTGCCGGTCTCCTTTGCAAGGGCCAGGGCCTCGTCCTCGCCCTGCGGCGGTTTTGTCCCCGGTTTCTGGTCGAGCAGCCACCACTCTTCGCAGTAGCCGGCGGGAACAAGCGGGTGGTTGTTTTCCAGGAAATCCCCGTACGCGATCAGGATCTCCCCGACGTCCAGCACCCGCTCCACTTTTCCTTCGAGCGCAATCGCGGTCTTCTCGTCATCGATCCGGACAACATCCCCCCCCTTGAGCCGGACCGTGGGGCCTTCGATCGTATCCACCGGGACAACCCCGCAGGCTTTGCCCGGCCGTTCGAGTTTCATCTGGGTGCCGACCGCAAGGAATTCCCCAAGGATATACAATGTCGCCGGGTTGAAACCCGCAGTTGCAAACCCGGTGTTGCGCGAACGCCCGTACCGGAGCCGGAAGCCTCCTTTCCTCATCGGGTACGAAAAGACCGGCCTTCCCCCGATGAGATCGCGGAGGTACTTGTCGAGCGGTTTGATGCCCGGGGCATGGGACTCGGTATCGGCAGCAGGTTTTCCCGCACCCGCGATGAGCTTGTCCAGCCAGTCCCATCCCTGCATGTTCATCTTCTCGACCTTGCTCTTGAGTTTGCGGGCCTTTCCTGCGATCCCCTCGGCAAGGACAAGCGCCATCCCGCCCCGGACGGCATTTGTCTCGACCCGGGGGAGGTTCCGGTGCCCCGAGACCTCCTCCTTTTCCGTTGCTTCGCCGTCAATGCAGACCGGGCAGTTCTCCACAATCAACCGGATCTCGGCTTCGCTCGGGAGATACTGGAGGCTCATGATCGTGTTGTACTGCCGGATCTCCTCGATGTACCGCTCGACCTCTTCGGGACGGGGACGGTAGCGCCCGATCCCGAGCTTTGCCCGTACGTAGTCCCCGACGAGCACCGAAAGTGCCTGTGCTGTCCCGCCGGCGCTCCGGATCGGGCCGGCGTAATAGATCATCAGGTACGTGGTACCGTCGTCGTTCTTGCCAAGCCCGATCTTTGCAATGCCTTCTGTAGGGGCCGAGACCACGCCTTCGGTCAAAAGCGCCATCGCGGTCCGGATGGAATGGTCGAGGATCTCGTCGTTGTTCTTTTCCCCGAACATTTTTGCGACAAAATCATCGCCGATACGGAGCGCCACTTCCTCACGGGACATCTTGGTTTCGAGTTCCCGGATCCGGGCCGCCACCCCTTTGATCCCCACGAGCACTTCGACCCGGTCGGCAAGGTCGCTTGCAATCGGGATCTCGACTTCGGTGCTCGGGTCGAGGCCCTCGCGCCGCGCCTCCGCCGCAATAGAGATCGCCCGGGAGAGCTCGTCCATGAGCGATTTCCCGTAGGCTTCCATCATCGGGGAGAGCTTGAGCATACTGCTAGTTTTGGCAGCACGAAAATTTATAGTGTGGTATCCGGGGATACTGCCGAAAAAAAGGATAGACCCGACCGGCCAGTTATGCTTTTTTATCGTCGTTGATTTTTTCAAGCATAGGGGCAAGGCCGGTCTCGCCCATCTGCCAGAGAGTGAGGGTTGCACACGATCGGAGGATCTCGTCCGCATCGGAGAGGTGCCGGGTGAGCGGGGCGACTGCGGGCTTTCCGATCCGGCAGAGCGCCTTGGAGAGGTACCCCCGCAGTTCCCTGTCATCGCATGCCATCGCATCGATGAGGGGTTCTACTGCCGCTTCCCCGAGTTCCCCGAGAGCTGCGGCAGAATAGCGCCGGAACTCGCGGTCGGGATTCTCTTTCATGGCCGCAATGAGCGGGGCAATGATCGGGGTGCCGACCTTTGCAAGGGCAACCGAACGGTACCAGCGGCGCTCATCCTCCGTTGCTTCGGCAAGAGACCGGATCAGGGGCTGCACCGCATCGGGACCGATCCCGGCAAGCGCGAGGACCGCGTTATGCCGGTTGTCGATCGCAGGGTCATCGAGCCGGCCGATAAGCGCGGCAATACTCTCCTTGTTGGTATCCGGAGTATCAGGCGTCATGGGGGTTCCCGTACCGTCCATATTTCGTCCCGGCAGTTCATCTCCTTTGTTATCCGACTCTCTCCCGCACCTTCGGATAACACCTCGTGTCGTCCCGGTCGGTTCAGGCAAACCCGAGCCATGCCGGGATAAAGAGGATACAGAAGAACCCGGCCATCAGGGCAAGCCCGAGCGGGATGCCGACCCGTGCCCATTCCTTGCTCGTGATCCCCATCTTTCCCGCGGCAATGATGTTGGGGATGTTTCCCTGGATGAGCATCCCACCGGAGATGAGGAGGCCCATCAGTGCGCTGGTGATCTGGGTGAGCGAGAGCGAGGGGTTGATCTCGGCCGCGGCAAGGGTCGCGTTATCGAGCACCGCCGAGACCATGTTGACCCAGTAGAGCCCCGCGGAAGGGATCATGTCGATGTAGCCGGCAACGAGGGGCTTGAAACCGCTGCCGAGAAACGTCAGCGCCATGATAAAGAGGTAGACTTTACCGGCCCGGATGACAACCTCGCTCAACTCCTCGCGCTCGACCGTGCATTTCAGGTTGGACTCATCGGTTTTGCGTTTCTTGAGCGCGATCAGGCCGAGGACTCCCAAGAGGATCACGGCCGGGACAAGGTAGATCCCGATCGTATCGATCAAGAACGAAAACCCTGCGTGGTAGGGATCGCCAGATAACTTGGAGATCACGATAGTGGTCAAGGGTTCTCCGAGCGGCGTGAGCCCGGCGCCAAGGCCGATTGCAAAACAGGCGATCACCGTGATCTCTATTTTGCCCTCCTTGGGGAGTGGCATGGAATTGACAATCTCGATTAAGATGATCGCAGCGAGGATGGCGGAGATGACGCTTGCGACAAGCCCCAGAACAATGATGAGCAGGGGGACGATTACCTTGAGGGAGAACGACTCGACCATTTTATTGATTGCGCTCTCCATCTGGTGGTGGAAGCAGTAGATCAAAATCCCCACGACAAGGACGATCTGTACGATCCCGATGGGAATGCCGCCGACCGATGCGATATTGAGCGGGCTTGTAAGTGCTTCGATAACGATATCGGCAGTCCAGCCGGTGGTTTCCCCGTCCATCGGTGGTAAATCCCAGGCAAGGGTCAGCGCCGCGACACCGCAGACAAATAAAAAGACCTCGAGGTTCTCTTCGATCTTTTTGACGGCGAACGGAAGGACAAGGACGGTACAGAAGATAACAAACAGGCCCAGCGTTACGAAAAGTTCCACGCGATCACTCCACGATTATCGGTTCCGGTAAAAAAAAGGAAACCACATGCGTGCTGTACATGTCTGCCGCCCGGAGGATAAGTCCTTTCGTTGACCGGGCTGTCTAAAAAAGGGTTTTAAAATTCGGTCGCGACCGCGATGCATTCCGCAAGCGTCCCGATCCGGGCCTTCCCCCCGCACATGTTGGGCACGTAGGCAAGCGCCTTGCCGGAGTTTACCATGACCGAGGCGTACTGCTCCATTACCGGGGAGACAACCATGCAGGTGTCGGCAAAGACCCGGGCACCGGTCTTTTCGATGGAGTCGACAACACGGGCGTTCTTATCGATCACGCCCTGCGCCGCAAAGACATAGAGGGGCTTTGTCACGACTTTCCCGGCAAGGAGCCGGGCAATCTCCGCAAGTTCGGCCGGCGAGCAGTGCGGGCAGCCAAGGGCAACGGCATCGACCGGGATATCGGAAAAGATCTCTTGGATCTCCTTTCCTTCAACCGGGATGGTTTCGAGCGCAGAAACATCATACCGGTATTTTTGCGCATCGGGCGTAATGCCTTCGACATGGTAGAGTGCCACGGCCCCGGTCGCTGCCATCGCGGCCCCGAGCGCCTTGAGCTGGTCGGGTTCCGGTCGGATGCCGCGGAAGTACGGGACCCGGTTCCCGACAAGTTTTCCCGCATGGTACCCGAGCGCCCCGTACTCGGCAACGCCCCAGCCGTTTGTCTCTGCACGAACATCGATTGCGACCTGCGGCATCCGGTTTTTGTCGAGGTGCAGGCCGTAACAGGCCGTTTTTGCCAACGAGCGCTGCGGCAAGAGCTGATGGTCCGCCTTCGCGGTTGGTCCGGGCGCCGAGCACCGAGTTCGCATAGCTGACCGCTGACGACTCCGACCAGGCAAGGTGATCGCCGTCCGCGGTTTCGTACAGGTAGTACGGCGTACAGGTACATTCGAGCTTTATGCCGAGCCGCTCGTACGCGGCAACGACTTTTTGCTGGTTTTGTG
>Ga0268359_11645_pt1 | contig 16373 bp, 18 predicted proteins | sample BioMet11_FD_194416 | JGI IMG/M metagenome (GOLD analysis project Ga0268359, IMG submission 194416) | Sewage microbial communities from Oakland, California, United States - Biofuel 11 (PacBio Assembly) | ecosystem: Engineered > Wastewater > Sewage > Unclassified | place: USA: California | collected...
GGTACGCAAGCGCCCGCGAGCTCTCCCAGGCCGTACGCGCTGCCGTTCCGGTGCCGCCCGCACCGTCGGTGGCCCGGAAGGTGCCGCGCCCCATTCTTGCGGCGCTTCGGGACACGCAGGGGGGGCAGACGTCTGGCTGCGGTTTTCTTCGTGGCGGTCGGTGCCCTTCTCGCGCTGTTCCTTGCCGGGGGTGGGCGTCATGTTGCTGGTGCATCCCACGTCGTACTACAGCTCGATGTCGGCCCTCCTCGCCTTTGCCATTGCGGTGTGGGCGTTCGACCTCTGCGGCCTCCAGCCGTGTCTTGCGGTCACCCATGCCCCGCCAATATCATGGTGGAAGAGTCGTTGGGCATCTACCTGCTCAGATGTATAAAGGGCACAGGCCTTCTCGTCGTGTTCTTCATCGTTCTCGTGACCCTTCTCGTCGTGCGGAAGGCATTGGTCGGAGCATAGGTGCCTATGGCATTGTTAGCTGATGGCTAATGAAACGCCGCCTACGCGCGGGCATCATACCTAGATGTGCGCGAGGAGGCATGCGATGCGTGATGGCTGGGAATTCGTGAGGTACAGCTCTGACATACGGTCCAACGCTTGCGAAGGCCAGCTGGGACACCGCGTGACCTTCCCGTGGTCATCTCGGAGTATCTCGCGGAGAAGAACGTGGGGAGAGGGTCGGCCGTTCGGAGGGTCGCGCCTCAATCCGACCTTTGCCTATCAAATCATGTCCGGAACGAGGCACGCCTCTCGAAACAAGCTCATCCAGCTCGCCTTTGGGCTTGGGCTTGACATCGACGAGTCATGCGACCTTCTCGAGAGGGGCGGCTCGAGTGCCCTGTGCCCTTCCTGCTGTCGTGATGCGGCCATCGCCTACTGCCTAGAAAGAAGCCTCGGCGTCGACGCCTGCGATGACCTCCTCTTGGACTTGGGCGAGAAGACCATTCGGGTCATCTAACTGCAAGCGTTTCACGGTGCCGGCGTATGTTCTTTAAGCCTCGATGACGATTGCGCCCTTGAGACGGGACTGTTTTTGTCATTGAGGCTTAAAGAACGCGCGTCAGTGTTCCCTATTCGTCCTCGATGACCTTCACGGCCGAGAAGCCCGACGAGGTCGATCGCCTGTCCCTCCTCGATTCTTGCACCCGAGCGCTCGGTAAACCGATCCGAGAAGCGAATCCCTGCCAGGTCGTTGCCAGAGAGGTCCACGCCCGAGAGTCGCGTGAGGAAGAGTTCCGCGCGCGTGAGGTTGCATCCTGTGAGCGTGAGTCTTTTGAGACGCAGCTGTGAGAGGCTCGCCTCGTGAAGGTCGCAGTCCTTGCAGCTCACGTTCTCGAGCTTGCTCTCGGCGAGGTTGAGAAAGCCGAGGTTGCTCGTGCGGAAGCGAACCGACTGCAGGTAGCTCTTGGCCCGCATCGCAACCCACGAGGCGGCAGTCCGTGAGCGTACAGCCCTTCCAGTAACTCGTGCGCAGGTCAGCACCCGTGAGGTCACATCCCACGAACGAACAGTCGGTAAGCTCGCGCGCTGCACGTTGATCGTGTCGAGCGAGCAGCGCGTAAAACGTGACGTCCTCGAACTCGGCGTGTCCAAATGCGACTCCCGAATGCGACCTTGTCGGTGAAGGTCTGGCCTACGACCACGCCCTCGCCGTCCTTGACGCATCGAGAAGCTCGTCCTCCCAGGTCTCGCCCGTCATGGCTAATCCCCCAGACGTGGTGTGTGAAACGTCCGTCCTCGTAGAGGCCATAGCTGTGCGTGCCATCCTTGGGAATACCACCGAGCCGGGGTGAAGACCGTGATGCCAGGATGCTCGTCCACCTCCTGGAGCACCTTCACGTGCGTGTGGCCGTATACGATTGCGGCGCCGTCGGGCAGTTTTGGCCATGCGTCGACGGAATTGTGCAGGCCAGGACCATACACGTGACCATGCGTGAGGAAGAGTTCGCGGCCCGTCTCCTGATCCCAGAGAAACGTCATACGTCGCCATGCAGGGGAAGTCGAGCACCATCTGGTCCACTTCGGCCATCGCAGTTTCCGCGCACCGCAATTACCTGGTCGGCAATGCCATTGAGCATGGAGATCACGCGTTGGGGGCGTAGTCGGCAGGGAGGTCGTTTCTCGGTCCGTGATAGAGCAGGTCACCGAGAGCACCACGCGGTCGGGCGCCTCGGCGTCGATTGCCGCCATGAGACGCTCGCACCAGCTTGCGGCGCCGTGGATGTCGGATGCGATAAGGAGTTTCATGGAGGATTCCTCCCGGACCGTGGACACGCCATGCGTTGACGATGTATGCCAGGAGGTGAATCCTCGAGGACGCTGCCGTTTCTTCTTTGCGACACTTCCTCTACGCCCCCAAACGTCTCGACGGAAGGCCCTGCGCGCTGGTCTCGTTGATATCCGCATTTCCGTCATTCTTGGGTTCCGCTTCCACCGGATGCCATTCGCCCGTTGACCGGACATGCAGCGCGGTGCTTCATCGAAGCGAATGAGTGACGTCACTTCCGGGGAGACCTGCAGAAAAAGGCCTCGAATGGTCGAGCGGGGCCCTTGCATGTGCTATAGAAGAAGGGCTTAAGTCGACTCTCAACTGGAATTTCATGAGACCGGAGCAACGATTTGCGGAAGGCCCTCCGAAGGCCCGCGCATTCTGAGCGTTTTTCTGCAGGTCTTGCCGACATGCCAGTGTTCTTTATGAGGGTAGGGCGGCGATTTCGTCAAAGCGTCCCGAAGTCCGAAGCCCAAGTCGGATTCGTGCGTGCGGGCTGCGTTCCCGGTCCCGTTCGACCATGGGGCGTGAAGAGCCAAAACAGCGTGCACGCATTCGACATGCGTCGCCCCTGGCGGTGATATGCCTGCCGGTGTCGGGTCACCCTTACATGAGCGTACGCAAACGCACCGCGTACCGACGCAAAAGAAAGCGGCCAGTCCGAGGGCATCGGACCGGCCGCCAGCCATTCGGCAAGCAAATCGCGTGTTAGTCCTCGGCGATTTCGGTGATGGCACCTGCGGGGCAGGGCGTCCTGGCAGGCGCCACAGCCCACGCAGGAGTCGGCGTCAACGACGGTGGCAACCTCGTCGACCTCGATGACCGTCCATCGGGCAGGCATCGGCGCAAGCGCCACAGGCGACGCAGTCGTCGGCATTGATGACGGGATGAGACATGGTGGTTTCCCTCTCTGTCTTATGTACGCACCCGCACGCCCTTTGCATGCGGGTGCGCCTCTTTCTGAGTTGAGGGTACTAAACGCCGCGCGAGATACAAACCCCGAATTGGCCCAAAAGGACAAAATGGACCACACCAGCCCACCTGAGCTGGCATTTTTTGGTGTGAAGGTGATGTGGTTTTGTCGCGAGCGGTGACTGATGAAGGATGGTGGCACGAGAAGGGGACTGCCGTGAACAAAACGGCCCTGCTGCCTTCTGCGCTGCGCTACGTGCATGTTCGCGCGGGCTTTTCGGGCAATTCGGCTGGCGATACTCGTGGCGCGCGCCCCGTTTTCCCGGAATCCTGATCCTTTATTTTGTCTGGCTAAAAAAATCTATTATGAAGAGACTTAGATTATGTATAGAATCGAAAAGCACGGGGCATAACCCATATCGTAACAGGGCTTATTAAGGCGCGAGCGCGCAAAGAGCGTGTCTGTGCAGTGAGAAAGGAACACATACCATGGGCAAGATTCTGGGAATCGACCTTGTACCACCAACTCCGCCATGGCGGTCCTCGAGGGCGGCGAGCCCACGATTATCGTCAACGCCGAGGGGGATCGCACCACACCGTCCGTCGTCGGCTTCCGCGCCGATGGCGATCGCATCGTCGGCAAGGCCGCAAAGAACCAGGCCGTCACCAACCCCACCAACACCGTCTTCTCCATCAAGCGCTTCATGGGTCGCCGGTATGACGAGGTCACCTCCGAGCTCAAGACCATCCCGTACAAGGTCAAGGCTGGAACTGGCTCCCGTGGTGTTGTCGAGATCGAGGGCGAGGACTTCACCCCCCGAGCAGATCAGCGCGATGATTCTCTCCAAGATGAAGGCCGACGGCCGAGAAGTACCTTGGCGAGACCGTCACCGATGCCGTCATCACCGTACCCGCATACTTCAATGACAGCCCAGCGCCAGGCCACCAAGGATGCTGGCAGATCGCCGGACTCAACGTCCAGCGCATCGTCAACGAGCCCACGGCCGCTGCTCTTGCCTATGGTCTCGACAAGACGAACATCGACCAGAAGGTCCTCGTCTTCGACCTTGGTGGAGGCACCTCGACGTCTCTTTGCTCGACCTCGCTGACGGCGTCGTCGAGGTTCTCGCAACCAACGGCGACAACCACCTCGGCGGTGACGACTGGGACCAAGCGCGTCATCGACTGGCTCGCCGACAAGTTCCAGAAGGAGAACGGCATCGACCTTCGCAAGGACCCGATGGCCCTGCAGCGTCTGAAGGAGGCTGCGAGAACGCCAAGAAGGAAGCTCTCCTCCGCCCAGCAGGCCCAGATCAACCTGCCGTTCATCACTGCCGACGCCAGCGGCCCCCAAGCACCTCAACTACACCCTTACGCGCTCTGAGTTCGAGCGTATCACGCGCGACCTTCTCGACCGCTGCAAGGCACCCGTCACCAAGGCGCTGCGCGACGCGAACCTCCAGATCTCGCAGGTAAAACGAGGTCATTCTCGTTGTGGCTCGTCCCGCATGCCCGCCGTCCAGGACCTCGTGAAGTCCATGACCGGCAAGCCAGCCCAACATGTCCGTCAACCCCGACGAGGTCGTTGCGACGGCGCGGCCGTTCAGGGCGGCGTCCTTACGGGCGACGTCTCGGGCATTCTGCTGCTTGACGTCACGCCGCTGTCCCTTGGCGTCGAGGACCATGGGTGGAGTCATGACCAAGATGATCGACCGCAACACCACGATCCCCACGAGCAAGACCGAGGTCTACTCCACGGCCGCTGACAACCAGACCTCCGTCGAGATCAACGTCTTGCAGGGCGAGCGCGAGCTGGCTTCCGACAACAAGTCGCTCGGGCAAGTTCAACCTCACGGGCATCCCGTCCGCGCGTCGTGGCATCCCGCAGATCGAGGTCACCTTCGACATCGATGCCAACGGCATCGTGAAGGTCACCGCCAAGGACAAGGCGACCAACAAGTCGCAGCAGATCACCATCTCCGGTTCCACGGCGCTCTCCGACGACGAGGTCGACCGCATGGTCAAGGACGCGGAGTCCCACGCCGAGGAGGACAAGAAGCACAAGGACGAGATCGAGATCCGCAACCAGACCGACTCGCTTGCCTACGGTACCGAGCAGACCCTCCAGGACCTTGGCGACAAGGTTCCTGCCGATATGAAGTCAGAGGTCGAGGCTGCCGTCGCCGATGCCAAGAAGGCCCTTGACGGTACCGACATCGATGCCATCAAGGCTGCGGGCGACAAGCTTCAGGAGGTCGGTCACAAGCTCGCCGAGATCGTCTACTCCAACACCCAGGAGCAGACGGCCGCCAACGGTCAGCCCGATGCCGGCAACTCCGGCTCTGCGGACGATGTCGTTGACGCCGACTACGAGGTCGTGGATGACGACAAGGACAACAAGTAACGGCGTCGTTCGCAAGGAGAACGAGGCACACTGAGAATCTCGGGGAGCGGTCATCTGGGCCGCTCCCTCGATGCCCACGAGGAGGGTGATGTGAAAGTGCCGATTCAGACTGAGGGTGACAAGCCTGAGACCCAGGGGTCTGGTGCCGTGTCGCTTTCGGACGGTGTCGCCGGGCACGCTGCCACGGAGGTGGATGCCGAGGCAGAGGAGCGCGCCCATATCGAGGCGGCAATCCATGCCGGCGAGGAGACCGCCGAGAAGGAGCTGGCAGCCGATGCCGGCAAGATTCGTTCCGAGCGGGACGAGCTGCAGAAGAAGCTTGCTTCCGTGAGCGATGAGATCGACTCCGCAAAGAAGGAGGCGGCGGACGCCTCCGACCGTCTCGTCAGGCTTCAGGCCGACTGGGACAACTATCGCAAACGCACCGCCGCAGAGCGTCTCGCCGAGCGCGGTCGCGCCACCGAGAAGCTCGTCGGCAACCTGCTACCTGTCATCGACGACATGGAACGTGCCATCGACCACGCAAGCTCGGTCGCCGGCGACGACGAACGGGTCCGACAGTTCGTGGACGGCATCTCGGCGGTGCACGAGAAGATGCTCTCGGCTCTTGAGCACGAGGGTGTCGAGGTCATTGATCCCGCCGGCGAGGCCTTCGATCCGCTTGAGCATCAAGCCGTGGGGCGTGCCGAGGATGACAAGCAGTACGACGAGACGGTTGCCCAGGTCTACCAGAGGGGCTATCGCATGGGTGGCAAGGTCATCCGAACCGCCATGGTGACCGTCACCTACGGTGGTCCCAAGAGACCGGCGCCAGTAGATGACGAACCTACCGGAGACGGCGCCGACGAAGGCGCCAGTCAGAAGTAACGTCATCGACAACGCGCCCGGGCCGCAGGTTCGGGCGCACGTTTTTGAGAGGGGGCTCGTGCAAGGTCATGGCTGGAAATGCAAAGGGTAGTTACTACGACGTGTTGGGCGTGAAGCACGATGCCACCCAGGACGACATCAAGAAGGCGTTCCGCAAGCTCGCTGCCAAGTACCATCCCGACGCAGGCGGGGACGAGAAGAAGTTCAAGGAGCTCAGCGAGGCGTACACCACGCTGTCCGATGAGAAGAAGCGCAAGGAGTACGATCAGTCGCTCATGTTCGAGGGTATCCCCGATGCCGGTTTTGGCGGCTCGGGCGGTCCTCGGCGCAGTTACTCCTATACCACCAATGCGGGCGGAGGGGACTGGTCCGACATCTTCTCGAGCATGGCAAACGGAGAGGGTGCGTTTGGCGGCTTTGACTTCTCGTCGATATTCGGTGGTGCGGGCGGGCCTCGCACGCAGCAGGCAAAGCCCACCAAGGGTGGTGACCTCACCATGGTGGTCGACGTCACGGCCGACGAGGCCTTCCGCGGAGCAACGCGCAAGGTCACGTATCGCGTTCCGTCGACCGGCGAGGAGCAGTCGCTTACGGTGAAGGTCCCTGCCGGAGCCGTGGACGGTGGCAAGCTGCGCTATCGCAACCGTGGCGAGTATGGTGTGGCCGGCGGTGCCCGTGGCGACCTCGTGATCACCACGCGCGTGGCCGAGCACCCCCTCTTCAAGCGCGATGGGGCCGACGTGCGTATGGAGCTGCCCATCAGCATGTACGAGGCCGTGCTCGGAGCCACGGTCGACGTGCCCACGCCTGACGGTACCGAGGTCCGTCTCAAGGTGCCCGCTGGTACCCAGGATGGCAAGACGTTCCGTTTCCGCGACCTCGGTGCGCCCAACGTCAAACGCAAGGATGCCCGCGGCGCGCTCTACGTCACGGTGCGGGTGAAGGTGCCCACGATGCTCTCCAAGAAGGAGCGCGACGCGCTCGAGGCGCTTCGAGGTGCCGACGCGCGCACGTATAGGGAGGGGTTCGAGCCTCATGAGGCGTAACGATGACGAGGGCAAGGACAAGCCTCTGTATATGATCAGCGTGGCCGCCGAGCTTACGGGCATGCACCCGCAGACGCTGCGCGTCTACGAGCAGAAGGGGCTTGTCAACCCCGGCCGCTCGCGCGGCAACACGCGGCTGTACTCGCAGTCCGACATCGAGCGGCTCAACCTCATATCCAAGCTCACCGACGAGGGAATCAACCTTGCGGGCGTAGTGCGCATCATGGACATGCGCGAGCGCGCCCTGGAGAAGGACGCGGAGATCGATCAGCTACGAGACCGCATCCGAGAGCTGGAGGACGAGGTTCACGAGTTCCGCATGCGTGAGAAGATCACGGCGCTCGCACGCTATGACGGCAAGAACCCCGAGCAGCTCATGCGTGGACTTCTCGTCAGCGGCAAGGACGCGTGACGCCACGAGGCGAGATGGCTAGGGGTCAGCTTGCCGCTCGGACAGACGCACGCAACACCTAGCCGATAAAATCTATTGCCTACACACTTAGATTATTTGTATGACGCGACGTTACCGTGGGAACAATACCTTCGATAGCGCGAACGGGGCACGACACCTGCCGGGCCCTTGGGAGGGAGATTCTATGAGACTAGACAAGTGGGCGGTCACGGCTCAGGAGGCCCTGCAGGCTGCCCTTGGCATTGCCGCTGACGCAGACGCGGGCCAGGTTCAGCCGGTTCACCTGCTCAAGGCCCTGCTCAGTTCGGGCGAGCGCAACATCGGTGCGATCGTGGAGCGCGTGGGCGTCGACCCCACGTCCATAGAGTCACAGGTAGACGATGCCATAGCACGGCAGCCAAAGGTCTCTGGCGGCATGTCGCAGATGGGCATCGGCAACGACCTGCTCAAGGTGGGCGACGCCGCGGAGAAGCTCGCGTCCAAGATGGGCGACTCCTATGTCACGTCAGAGCACCTTCTGTGCGCCATCGCAGACGACAAGTCCGACGCGGGCAGCATCCTGAAGTCGTCAGGCATCACCGGCAAGCGTGTCCAGGAAGCCTACGCCGAGCTCCGAGGTGACGAGCATGTTACCTCGCAAGACGCAAAGCCGCAGCTCAAGGCGCTCGAGCAGTACGGCCGGAACGTCACCGACCTTGCGCGCCAAGGCAAGCTCGATCCCGTGATCGGTCGCGTGGAGGAGATTCGTCGCACCATTCAGGTGCTCTCTCGCCGCACCAAGAACAACCCCGTGCTCATCGGTGAGCCGGGCGTCGGCAAGACCGCCATCGTCGAGGGCCTTGCGGAGCGCATCGTCTCGGGCGACGTCCCCTCCAGCATCAAGGACAAGGATGTCGTCGAGCTCGACATGTCCGCGCTCGTTGCGGGTGCCAAATACCGCGGCGAGTTCGAGGATAGGCTCAAGAGCGTGCTCAAGGAGGTCGAGAAGTCCGACGGGCGCATCATCCTGTTCATCGACGAGCTCCACACCATCGTGGGGGCGGGCGCAACCGAGGGCTCCATGGACGCCGGCAACATCCTGAAGCCAGCCCTTGCCCGTGGTGAGCTGCACGCCATCGGCGCCACCACGCTCGACGAGTACCGCAAGTACATCGAGAAGGACCAGGCCCTCGCCCGCAGGTTCCAGACCGTGCTGGTCTCGGAGCCTACGGTCGAGGACACCATCTCCATCCTGCGTGGGCTCAAGGAGAAGTACGAGCAGCACCACCGTGTGCGCATCACGGACAGTGCGCTCGTCTCGGCCGCCGACCTCTCGAACCGTTACATCTCCGACAGGTTCCTGCCTGACAAGGCCATCGACCTCGTTGACGAGGCCGCCTCACGCCTGCGCATGGAGCTCGATTCCATGCCCGCCGACATCGATGCGGTCGACCGGCAGCTCACGCAGATGCAGATCGAGGAGCAGGCGCTCATCAAGGAGGAGGACGCCGCCTCCAGGGATCGTCTCGTCACGCTGCGCAAGGAGATCGCGACCACGCGCGAGAAGCTTGACGGCATGAAGGCCGACTGGCAGAACGAGAAGGGTGCCATCGACCGCGTGCAGGACCTCAAGGCCAAGATCGAGGAGAGCAAGGTGGAGATGGAGCGCGTTACCCGCGAGGGTGACCTTGCCAGGGCGTCCGAGCTGCGCTACTCCACCATTCCCAACCTTCAGAACCAATATGACGAGGCCGAGAACGCCCTCACTGCGCGCCAGAAGGAGGGCGGGCTGCTCAAGGAGGAGGTTACGAGCGAGGAGATCGCCGAGGTGGTGTCCGCATGGACCGGCGTCCCCGTCTCCAAGATGATGCAGGGCGAGATGGACAAGCTCAAGCATCTCGAGGACCAGTTGCACAAACGTGTCGTTGGTCAGGACGAGGCGGTCTCCGCCGTGGCTGCCGCCGTACGCCGTAGCAGGGCCGGTCTCTCCGATCCCAACAGACCCGTTGGCAGCTTCTTCTTTCTCGGCCCGACCGGCGTGGGCAAGACCGAGCTCGCGAAGGCGCTTGCCGAGTGTCTCTTCGATGACGAGCGCGCGCTCGTGCGTATCGACATGTCCGAGTACATGGAGAAGTTCTCCGTCCAGCGTCTTATCGGCGCGCCTCCCGGATACGTCGGCTACGACGAGGGGGGACAGCTCACCGAGGCCGTGCGCAGGCATCCGTATTGCGTGATTCTGCTCGACGAGATGGAGAAGGCGCACCCTGACGTCTTCAACATCCTTCTGCAGGTGCTCGATGACGGCCGTCTCACCGACGGTCAGGGTAGGGTCGTGAGCTTCAAGAACACGATCATCATCATGACGAGCAACATCGGGAGCCAGTTTATCGCGGCTGCCAGTGCGAGCTCCGATCCCGATGAGGTGCAGAGACAGGTCAACGACGCCCTGCGCACCGCGTTCAAACCGGAGTTCCTCAATAGAATCGACGACGTGGTGGTCTTTCATCCGCTCGGTCCCGGGGACATCGAGCATATCGTCGACATCCAGCTCAAGGATGTTCGTGCACGCCTCGCCCGCGAGAGGATCACGCTCGAGCTCACGCCGGCCGCAGTGCAGTCGCTTGCCCTCGACGGCCTCGACCCCGTCTACGGTGCGCGCCCACTCAAGCGCCTCATCCAACGCCAGGTGGTGGATAACGTGGCCAACCTGATCATCGACGGCAAGGTGAGCGAGGGGGATGCCGTCCGCGTGGACGTGGGTGCCGACGACAGGCTCTTTGCCACGCGTACCGGAGGGCCTGCGGTCCATGATGAGGCAAGTGGCGAGGTTGGCCCGGACGACGAGCCGATCGAGCCGGATGACATGGAGTAGCCCCGAGGGGATGGACACCGTGGGTGGCCATCCCCTCTGACATCCCGGCACGAGGTAACCCGCAGAGAAACGGCTCGAATGAACGAGCTCTTACAAGGGTCATCCGAATCGTCCGGATGACACCGAAGAGTCCCAGTTGAGAAGTACCAAATACCTCCTTTTCCAGTACCTTCCAGAGCCGACTCGTCCATTCGAGCCGTTTCTCTGCGGGTTACCTCGTGCTGACGCTGTAGAAGGCGATGTCGCACGATGGCACGAGGTGGGGGTACGATTGTCAGGATATGGGTCCCGTTCCGAAGGGTGCACGATGAGGTGTCCGAATTGTGGTGCCGAGCTTCCGTCACATGGTGACTTCTGCTCGTCATGCGGGCAGAAGATCGGTCCTGCCCCTCTTGTCGAATCTCAGGCAACGGAGGACGAGACGGTCCTCATGGACATGTCCGACGACGAGTCCACCATGGCCAGAGCGACGGATGCCACCGTAGCCGCAGACGCCTCCTCACGCGAGGAGACCGTCCTCATGGATCAGGGCAAGACCCGTCTTCTGGACGACGCCGAGACGCGCGTCTCTCCGCGTACGAACCCTATTCCTACCGTGACCTTCCCAGATGGCACCATGGCCGCCCCCGCTCCCGTGGGAGACGGGCTCGATGCGCTCGACGATCCCTACGCGCCCATCGTGACAGGGTCGGAGCTTACGAACATCGCTCCCGTCATCAACGGGGTGCCGACGTTGCCAGAGAACAACGGCGAAAGGCATGCGCGCAAATGGCCGATCGTGCTCGGCGTCATCGTGGTCCTCGCCCTCGTGGGGCTTGGTGCCTATTTTGCGTGGGAGCGTGAGCTCTGGGGTGGCAAGACCGTGCCTGACGTGGCCGGTCAGACGCAGGATGCCGCCACACGGACGCTTGAGACCGAAGGCTTCACCGTGAACGTGAGCGAGAAGGCCGAGGACGAGGGAATAGGCAACGTGCTCTATTCCGACCCGGCGGCTGGCAAGCGCATCGATCCCGCAAGCGGGGTGACCATCACCGTGGCGGTTTCCCGAACCATCCCCACCGTGGTGGGGATGACCGTGGACGCTGCGGAGAAGGCACTCTATGACGCTGGCGCCACCAATCTCACGGTTCAGTATCAGGCTTCGACCGAAACCGAGGGCACGGTCATCGCCGTGAGTCCCGATGTGGGCTCCGCGTTCGTCTCGTCGGATTCCATTGCGCTTACCGTGGCGCAGGCGTATGCCGTACCTGCCGTCGTGGGCAAGTCGCTCTCGGATGCCCAGGCGGCAATCCAAGCGGCGGGATACGTCTCTGCGGTGAGCTACGTGGACTCTGACACCAAGAACGACGTGGTCATCTCCACCGACCCTGCGGCGGGTACCCGGCTGGATCTCGGTTCGACCGTCACGCTCACCGTGCCCAACCCCTTCCCCTCCGATTACCACCAGCTGCTTGAGTTCTTTGGGTGCACGCCGGTCCAAGACGCCACGTACCTCGCGCAGCAGCAGTTCACCGTGATAACGGCGCGCAAGCTATCCAGCGGTAACGCCTTTGGCGTGTACCAGAAGGGCAATGACGTGCTCTACGTCACGGACGATCCCGAGACGGGTACGTATGACATCATGTCAAGTACCTACGACGCCCTCGCCAACGGATGCGCGGTCGGTGGTCTGAGACTCAAGCTTGACGCGGCCTCGCTCTCGACGGCGCAGACGGACGTCTCGACAGATGGCGTTCAGGCGGTCATGACCCTCTGCGGCCTTACGGGCATGTCGGCATCCTGCACCGAGGCGGACTTCTCGGGCACATCGGGCATCACAATCTCCGACGTGCACTTCATCTGCGCCTATGGCGAGCAGGACAGCTACGCATGGACGGTCCTGATTGGCGGCTATACGGGCAGTCCCAAGGTGGTCGTGACCGTGGCACCCAAGAGCCACTACAGTTCCAAGGACCTGTCAGGCTATGGCAATAGCGTCTGCAGGTACGTTGCGTACTCCGACCTCTTTGCGAAGTGAGCATGATGGATGATGACGAGAAGAAGCCCGAAGAGGCTTCGGCGGAGGACAAGCCGTTCGTTCGCGCCGAGAATGAGGACGACGACGGATACGATCCGTACTCGGATCGCCAGGCCAAGAAGGACCCGCTCTTCGAGCGCGACCCCTGGGATTAGCTCGTGGCACCCCAATTGGCCTGCATGTATTGCCAGACGACGAGAACGACGACGGCGAGTATGGCGATGACCACAACGAGCGCGATGACCGACCTGACGTGGCTCTTCCTCTCACGTGAGGCGAAGATGTCACGTCTCCCCTTGGGGATCTCGAGGTACTGACCGTAGTGAAGGTCACGGCGAAGCTGCGGCATCTCCGAGCGGGCCTTGCGATACGAGCGGCCCGAGAAGACGTTTCCGCCGGTCGTGATGCCCGAGTCGTGAGTGATGCCCTCTTCGTCGGAGCCGTCGCCCGAGTAGTCATCGATGGGGGGCTGCGTTCTGTGTGCGGGGCGAGATCGTACGTAGGGAGTGGGGGCGGAATGCTGCGATACGGCAGGAGCGTCCCCAACCTCGTGCGTGACGTTTGGCACGGGACCCGTTTCGGTGCGCTCGATCTGGGGGACGTCGCGCTCGGCAGACGCGCCGAAATCCTCGGAATCGGTGAAGTTATCCATCTGATGCCTCCGGTGATGCTCGTGCAGCATTGGCAACATGATAGTGCACGAGGTCCACGTGCGCGAGAAACGCACGTTCTGTGCATGCGTACCCCCGCGCGGACGAAGCACAGTTAATCTTATGCATAAGCACTTAGATATAATTAGTCTGTTCCGCTTAGAAAATCTTTGTGATGACGTATAGAACCCCTTTTACGGGGAACAATAGAACCATACCAAGGGGCGCAGACAACCGAAGACGCCCCACGAGACAGAAGGAGTGGTTATCATGACGAGTTTGATTCCCTACGATCGTTACCAGAGGGCACTGCGTACCTGGCCGTTTGACGACCTCTTCGATGTTCCGTTCCAGGCGATCACGGGCGCTGCGGACGTCTTCAAGATGGATGTCGAAGACACGAACGACGGCTATGTCGTTACCGCTGAGCTGCCGGGTGTCACGCGCGACCAGATCGACGTCGAGCTTAACGAGGGAAGGCTCTCCATCTCAATCGACAAGAAGGAGTCCGACGAGCACAAGGGCAAGAACTACCTGCTCAAGGAGACGGGCGAGTGGAGTGCCACGCGCGGCGTCTTTCTCAAGGATGCGGCTACCGAGGGTCTCACTGCCAAGCTTGAAGGCGGTGTCCTGACGGTGAGCGTCCCCAAGCAGGCGGAGAAGGCCAATGTCACAAAGGTCTCGATTGACTAAGACCGCGGTTTTGTCCGCCTCGAAGGGGTGGTGCCTTGGCACCGCCCCTTTTTTGTGGGAACGGGGGTGCACATCACGCTGACGGTGCAAGACGTCTTAGCTCCGAACTTTGGATATGCAACCTTGATCGTTCCGTGTCCGCATTTCGATTCAAATGGCATATCCAAGCCGAGAAGTCCCGTGGCATCTCCAAAGATGCCGTGCCCCATCACCAGACCGTCATCGGACGGTCCTGTGCCGCCACGCACAACGAGAGAAGACCATCGGACGTGCGTGCCTCGGTGAAGACGTCGTTTGCGGCCCCGGCACCCACGGCGGGAGCGAGGGTGCGCACGCAGACGCTCGGCCGGTTGTTCTCCATCGAGAGGTGCAGGCCCACGACCGTCTCGGTGTTGCTGGTCACCAGGAACGGCAGGATGGCTGCCGTCTGATCATTGGAGAGGTGGCCGGTCTCGCCAAGGATGCGGGTCTTGAGAAAGGCGGGGTACGGCCCCGAGGCGAGCATCCTCTCGTCGTGGTTGGACTCCAGCCCGAGGATGCGGCAGCCGTAGAGCGCATCCATGGCCTCATCGGTGACGTAGCCCGTGTCGGTGCACCAGCCCACCGCATCGCCCCCGGTCTCGAAGCGAAAGCCCATGGGGTCGTTGACGTCGTGGGAGGTGGGAAAGCACCGCACGTGCATGCCGCAGAGCTCGAGGTCCTGCGAGTGGTCCACGAGCGTGAACGGCATCTCCGTGAGGTAGCTTCTGCCTGCGACGGTGCCTGCGGTGGCGTACATCGGTCCGTCGTAGTGGTTGCAGAACACGCTGAGCCCCGACACGTGGTCGGAGTGCTCGTGGGTGACAAGCACCGCGCCCACACGACCCATGTCCACGCCGAGCTCCGCCGCACGTCGCATGAGCTCGCGACGCGAGATTCCGCAGTCGACGAGGACGTTGCCCCTGGGGCCTTCCACGACGGCTGCGTTACCCTTCGAGCCGCTCGCAAGGACGTGTAGGTGAATCTCGGGGGTCATGCCCCTCCCTCCGATGCCGTAAGATTGCAAAAACAAGAGTATACGCAGGGCGTGACACAATTGTCGGGAACCTCGGGGGAGTGCAGCTATGCCAAGCGTTTCTCGCAGGTATGCGGGACAGGTTGGCCGCTTCGAGCGGCCAAGTCAGCAGAACGACGACGAGCTTCGCTCGCCCGTCGTCCTCATGGTGTCAGGCGGTGCCGACTCCACGGCACTGCTCGTGCTGGCCGCCACATCCACGCTCGATATCGAGGACGGCCGTGGGCCGGCCCGCATAGCCCGCGAGCGTCTGCACGTGCTCCACATCAATCACCTTCTTCGCGGCATCGACGCCGAGGAGGACGAGGAGTTCGTGCGCGAGCTTGCCAGACGCTACGGCATCCCGTGCACGGCCCGTCGCGTGGACGTGGCGCGTCTTGCCGAGAGGAGCGGCGACAACAACGTGGAGAACGCCGGGGCGCACGGTGCGCTAATGCGGCGGCGACGGAGCTTGCCAACGAGCTGTCGGCGAAGTTCGGCACGCCCCGCGCTCGTCAGCTCGGATCCTCACGGCACATACGGCCAACGACCGCGCCGAGACCTTCTTCATGAATGCCATCCGCGGGTCCGGCATGTCGGGGCTGACATCCATCCCACGTCGGCGCAATCGCATCGTGCGCCCCCTGCTCGATCGTACCCATGACGAGCTCTGCGAGTTTCTGCGCATGCGCGGCATCGTATGGCGCGAGGACGACACGAACGCGGACACGCGCTATCTGCGTGCCTACGTGCGCCACGAGGTCATGCCCGTCATAGAGCGACGCAACCCCCATGTGACCGCGAGCCTTGCCACTACGTGCGACATCCTTTCCGATGAGGACGCCTACCTCACGTCGGTGGCGGCCCGAACCCTACGCGAGCTTACGCGTCGCACGGAGCCGGTGGTTCGGTGGACGCTGCCCGTCTCGCCGCCTGTGAGGTGTCCGTCGCACGTCGCGTCGTACGTGCGGCGATTCTCTCCGTCTGCCCCGATGCCCGCCTGGAGGCGCGCCATATCGCATGGGTGCTTGGCATCGTCGCGGCGGGGGAGGGCTCGCTCACGGTTCCCCTGGGCGTGGACGTGCGCGCGTGAGTTTGGGCTGCTCACGTTTCGCGCGCGTACCGCAGACGTCGAGTCGGTCTCGGGGATGGCTGTCCGTTCCAGGGGAGTTCGTCCTGCCGGGTGGGCGTAGTCTCGTGGCCCGTATGACGGACGTGCCGCCCA
>Ga0268359_12605_pt1 | contig 16353 bp, 18 predicted proteins | sample BioMet11_FD_194416 | JGI IMG/M metagenome (GOLD analysis project Ga0268359, IMG submission 194416) | Sewage microbial communities from Oakland, California, United States - Biofuel 11 (PacBio Assembly) | ecosystem: Engineered > Wastewater > Sewage > Unclassified | place: USA: California | collected...
CGGCAATCAGCCAGATGATCGGCAGCAAGGAGAGCTTTCATGTGACGCCCTCCACCGGGCTGCGTCTTTATACGAGCAGCCTTTTTGAAGACAAGGCCGCTCCGCAGGCGGGACTTGTGCTCGGCTACAACAACACCAACCTGGGCTTCAACTATGCACGGGGCGTCAACTATCCAAGCCCCGTCGTGCTGCAGGGCTTGCTGGCCAACAAGACCTCCTTGCCCGCAGGGTTGGACACCAAGGACATCCGCCCTGAAGTGGTGGACCACTACGAAGTATCGCTCAGCCACACCCAGCCAGGCCTGTTTACGGCCAGCGCCACGGTGTTTCACGACGATGGCCGCGACAGGCTGCGCGCCTATATGTTCGGCAACGCCATGCCGACCAGCGATTTTTTTACGTCTTCCACGGCGGAATACAAGATCAACGGTCTCGAACTCTCCGCCAGCGTCACGCCAACCGACAATCTTGAGCTGTTCGCTGGCGCAACCTGGCTTAAGGCATGGGCCAAGGGCGACGATGGCGTAAGCACAGGCAAAATGCCCTACACGCCAGCCTTTGCCCTGCAAACCGGCTTCAAATGGAAGTTCATTGAGCACTTCCAGCTCAGCGGCGATTACCAGTACCTCAAGGATGTCTATTACGCCCAGAACTGGGCGCGTACCACATCTCCTGCAGCGCCGGCCAGCACTGCCCCCAACCTGACGGAAAAAGACCGTCTGCCCGACATCAATGTATTTAACGCCCGGCTCGACTACATCTTCAGCTACGACGATATGCATATTGAAGAAGGCAAGGTCTTTGTGGCCGTAAACAATATATTTAACACGCCATACGCTTACAGCATGGAGCGTGCTGGCAACGATCGCGGGCTTTACAATATGCCTGGAACCACCATCATGGTCGGTTTTGACCTCAAGTTTTAACCAATATGCGCCGTCCAGCAGTGCTGGACGGCGCATTGAGCGGAGACGCAGCATGCATGCAGACAGCGCCCAAGAATTTCAGCGAGAGGAATTTTTTAACACCCACGCCGCGGGCTGGGAGGCTCGCAACTACCCGCCGGAAAAACTGCGTCAGGTGGATCAGCTGATGAGCAGCCTGCCGCTGGCGCAAGCCGAGGTTATTATTGATGTAGGCTGCGGCGAGGGAGTGCTGCAGCCGTATTGCGCAAATACGCCCGCCCGGATGCAGCACTGCTGGCGCTTGACCCGTCGCCTGACATGCTGCAGCGCCTCTTGGCCCGGTTTTCCCCACGTGCGCACCTATCAGGCCAGGGCGGAATCCATGCCCCTGACCGATGCCAGCGCAGATATGGTCATCTGTTTTTCCGCCTTTCCGCATATTGGCGACAAGCAGGCTGCAGCAAGAGAATTTTACCGCATTCTTCGTCCCACAGGCCGGGCCTACGTGCTGCACATCGACGGCCGCGAAAAGCTCAACCAGCTGCACGACAGCCACCACGCGGTGGAAGGCGATCACCTGCCTTGCCCTACGGGCATGAGCATTATCTTTACCACAGCAGGGTTTACATCCATTGAGGCCCATGAAGGGCCTAGATCATTACTTTTTTTGCGCTGTCAAAAAATGAGTGCCGCCATGAAAAAAGCTGCCGTATTTCTCTGGCTTGTCCTGCTGTTCTGCTCCACCGCCAGCCAGGCGGCCGATGCTGTGCGCGTTGTGGCGGGCACTTCGCTTATCTCAGATATCGTTGCCGATCTTACCCAAAACCGGTGCGAAATTCTCACGCTGAATCAGGGCTCCAGCTGCCCGGGACACGAAAATGCCAGTACGGGCGATTATGTTTTTGCCGCCAGGGCAAACCTGCTGCTTATCCATCCTTTTCAGCGCAATCTGCAGCAGGTAAGCGCCATGCTGGCGGCTGTGGACAACCCGAAGCTCAAAGTTGCAGAGGTCAGCCCCCGCAACAGCTGGCTTATCCCCCAGGTGCAAAAACAGGCGGTAAACGAAATTAGCCGCCGCGCTGGAGGTCATTGCCCCCGAACTTGCACCGGCCATACGGCTCAGGGCTCGCCAGCGGATGCAACACATCGACGCGGCTGAGACGCAGTGCCGCGAGCTGCTTGCCCCCCTGCAAGGCAAAAGGGTTATTGCGGCAACAATGCAGGCCGAATTTGCGAGCTGGGCTGGCCTTGAGGTTGTGCGCACCTTTGGCAGGGCCGAAGACATCAACGCCCGTGAGCTGGCGGAAATTTTGAACGCGGTAAAAAACATACCGGTGGCAGGCGTGGTGGACAACTACCAAAGCGGGCCTGACGCGGGGCTGCCGCTGGCGCTTGAACTTGGGGTCGCGCATGTGGTGCTTTCAAACTTTCCAGGGTCCAGCGACGATGCGCCCGACTACTTCAGCCTGCTGATGCACAACGTACGGCAGCTGCAAGCGCTGCCAAAACCGTGAGCGCGCCGCTGGCGGAGCTCAGGCATGTCGGCGTTTACTACGGCAAGCGCCCCGTCTTGCGCGACATTTGCCTGAATATTGAAGCCGGAGACTTCTGGACGCTCATCGGGCCCAACGGTGCGGGCAAGTCCACACTGCTCGGCCTGTTTAACGGCCTCACCCGCTGCAGCCAGGGAGCGGTGCTGTTTAAGGGCGCAACCCTTGAGCCGGGCGGCATGGCTGCGGTGCGCAGGCAGGTGGCGCACGTTTTTCAGGCTACAGACCTTGACCCCAAGATGCCGCTTTCGGTCTTTGCCTCGGTACTCAGCGGAACCTATGGACGGCTGGGGCTTTTTCGCTGGCCGGGCAAAAAGGAAAAACAGCTTGCCATACGGTCGCTTGAGGTGGTCGGCTTGGCTCATCTGGCCCAGCGCCCCATCGGGCAGCTCTCGGGCGGCGAGCGGCAGCGCGTGGCGCTGGCACGGGCCCTGGCGCAGGAGCCGGAGCTGCTGCTGCTCGACGAGCCGACAGCGGCGCTCGACTGGCGTGCGCAAGAGATATCTGCAATGCCGTTGCCGATCTGCGCAAAGCTTTTAATCTTACGGTGATCATGGTCACCCATGATCTCAACGCCGTTTTTGCCCTGGCGCACAAGGTGGCCATGCTGCGCGACGGTTGTCTGCTCTGGCAGGGCAGCGCCGATGATGCCGCCACCCCCGAGCTGCTGAGCCAGCTGTACGACGTGCCTATCCAGATTGCCCGCAGCGGCCAGCGCAAGGCCGCGCTGTTTTAGGCGGCAATATCCGCACAGTTTAAACCATCAGGTGAAGTATGGATGATTTTTCCACTATGCCTTTTTGCAGCGCGCCCTGCTCATGGCGGTGCTGGGCGGCACCGTGTGCGGTGCAATGGGCGTATTTGTGGTGTTGTGGCGTATGAGCCTGGTTGGCATGTGCGTATCTCACGCCGCCTTTGCCGGGGCGCTGGTTGCGCTGTGGCTGGGCGCGCCGCCTCTGGCGGGTGGCCTGGCCGCTAGCCTTGGCGCAGCCTCCGCCGTGGGACCGCTGGCCCAAAAACCCGGTTTCAGCCTTGATACGGCCATGGCGTGGTTTTTTCGGTGGTGATGAGCCTGGCAATGCTGGCCCTTGGCCTCATGCCCGGCGCACGCACCGAAGGGCTCAGCCTTATCTGGGGCAGCCTGCTCACCGTAACTGGCTTTGACTTGCAGCTCATGTCGGGCACTGCCCTGCTTCTGTTTGGTTTTTATCTTTTTGTTTTTCAAGGAGATTGAGGCAATCATGGGGCAACGGCGGGCTGCTGCGGCGGCGGGCATACCTGTACGCGGCATCCACTATGCCTGCCTTGCGCTCATGGGGTTGGTGGTGGCCTTTGCTTTAAAAGCCATTGGCGGATTGCTCATTTACGCGCTTATTGTCACCCCTGCCGCCACGGCCTTGCAGCTCACCTACCGGCTAAGCCGCATGTTTTTGCTCTCGGCCCTGTTTGGCATTATTGCCTGCGTGAGCGGCCTGTGGCTTTCGTTTCACTGGGCGGTACCGCCCGGTGCGGTCATTGTGCTGGTTTCGTGCGCCATGCTTATGGCGGCTATGGCAGTTTCGCCCAAAAAAACGCCCCGCTGAGGGTAAACCCACAAATTCGCCAGCTTACATTCCTTTAAGAACAAACAGCATGGGAATACGCACCACGCAGGGGATGGCCTTGCCCTCGCGCTGGGCTGGCCTGAACGACGAAGCCTGAATGCACGCCAGAGCCGCGTCGGCAAAGTCCTGATGATCGGCCTGCAGCACTCGGGCGCGGACCAGCTTTCCCTGCATATCAAGATACGCCTCAACCACGGCCTTGCCCTCAAGGTTGCGTCGCTGGGCCGCCCTTGGGTAGTGCAACGGCCCCTGCCGCATAAAGGCCGGTCCGCCTGCCGCATTCCAGGACATGACCTGCGGCTGCGGATTTCCTTGTCCTTGCGCGCTTGACGTGCCATGCCCGGCAGCGCCCGTGCCGCTGCTTGCTGCGCTTTTGCCGCTGTCTCCGCCCGCTGCAGTTGCTGCATCTGCCTGCCGCGCTGGCAAGTCTTGCTGCATGGGCGCTTGCCCTCCCTCCTGCTGCCGATGTTGGGGCCTGGGGATAACGACGCGTTTGCGGGTGGCTTGCCTTTCCGCCTTTTCCGCTGGTTCTGGCTTGACCTCTGTTCTTTTGACAGCAACGGCTGCGTCAGACTCTGACCGCACAAGCGGGGCGGCATGCTCCCCGGGGTTTTGTACAGTGGGAGATTCCCCCCCAGCTGCCGACGCCGACGCCGCTTGTCTGGAGAGGCCTGTTTGCCCCACAGCTGTGCTGCCTACGTCAACAAAGCTTACCACCACGGCTCCGCCAGGCAGCACAGCTCCCTGCCTGGCGAGCAGCGCGCCAAAGCCCAGCATGCAAGCAACCACCAGTCCGTGCAAAATCAGGGACACCCCCACCCCGCTTGCCAGAATACGTTTGCAGCTCCGTGGGGGCGGACTTTTTAGCTCCAGCAAGGCTACCTCCAGACCACATGCACTCAAGCCGCCAAATACAAGGCTATCACTTGTTTGCTACTATTTGTACAATCATAACACAGACTGAGTAATACAAAAAAAAATAAATGCTACTATATTTCTGCAACCTTTTTCACGGTTGTTTTTTAACCGCAACCATCTGTTAGACAAAATATTATTTTAGGTAATTCAGCGTATTACGCAAGATTTCAAACACTGCCATAAAATACCATGATTATCATATTGTCATACTATGCAATATAACATTCTAATATATAGATATTTTTTTGGGTAACAACTTTATCCTCAGCACCGGCAACATGTTGCGCATAACTATATAAATTAAGTTATTGTTATTTGTTTTATTTGTGGTATGGGTATTGATAATTTATTCCACTAAATTAAATCTTTTAATTTTCAGGCTATCTAAATTCTGACCGAGTAAACGGAGTTTTACCCGCCGTTAAGCAATCAGTTTGTGGAAAGGCAATTGATCAAGGAGGCCCGCAGATGCTTGCAGATCTCAAAATTGCTCGTAAACTCAGTCTATTGCTCATATTGCCAATGGCAACTTTTCTGCTTCTTGTTACGGTTGAGAGCATTAACCGCTGGGAGGCCATTGACCGGCTCAAGCTTATTGGGCGCTCGCTCGCGGTCAGTCTTTCCGCAGGCGAACTGATCCATGAGGTTCAAAAGGAACGCGGCTATACCGCTGGCTATCTGGGCAGCAAAGGTAAAAAATTTGCTGCTGAACTTGCTGAACAAATTGTCAAGTCTGACGCGGCTCACAAGCGGTTTTTGTCTGTGCTTGCTGAAACAGACAGCCATAACAAAGGTTTTTTTCAGCCATTGTTTGCTGCTGCCGTGACAAAATTTGCTGACCTGTCCAACACCCGGAGCGCCGCGAGGGGCGTTAACATAGACGCCTTACAGGCTATTGCCGCATACAGCGGCAGCATCAATGAGCTGATCATGGCGGTTGCTGTGCTCAATTCACGCTGCGACATGACGCTCACATCAATTCTCCAGCTTATGCATGGCAAAGAAATTGCGGGGCAGGAACGCGCCACGCTCAACGCCGCTTTTTCTGCCGGTACGTTCAGCAAGCAGCTGTACCGCGACTGGCTCTACCGTGTGAGTGCGCAAAACACCTACTTGCGCTCTTTTGCAGAGCTTGGCGGTAAAGATGCTGAAACATTACTGCAAAGCAAAATAAAATCCGCTGAGGATGAAGTTAGCCGTTTTAGAGAAACAGCCTATGCAAACCTGGAAAAATCAAATCTTGAGGTTGAACCGCAAGAATGGTTTGCAGCAGCCACCAAACGCATCGACAGGTTGATGGAAGTAGAAACGCAATGGGGAACCAGCTTGCTTGAGTTGGAAAACGCAGCGATAAAATCCGCCCAGCGAGAATTTGTGCTTACCTGCTCAAGCGCCCTGCTGATCGCATTTGTTACCGTTGTGTTGGGCTGGAAGATATGCATCACCATCGGCAGGCCCGTGCGCAGCACCTTGCGCTATGCGCAAAGCGTCACGCAGGGCGATTTTGACGCCGTACTCGCCGTTGCTCAAAAGGACGAAGTCGGCGGCCTTGCCGATGCGCTGCGCGATATGGTGTGCCGGTTGAAAGAACATATAGCAACGGCAAAAAACCAGCAGCTGCTCGCTGAAGAACGCGGCAAACTGGCAGATCAGTGCCGCGAAACTGCCGAACAAGCCGAAAAGGCCACCAGTGAGCGGGCAAACGCGCTCGTGCTGGCTGTGGACAAAATTCATGGCGTCGTTGAATCGCTCAACATCGCCTTAAACAGTCTGCTGGAACAGGTGCAGACTTCCAATGAGGGTGCAACAAGCCAGTCAAATAGACTCGACATCACCACTGCTGCGATGCAGGAAATGAGCATGACAGTTGTTGAAGTTGCCAAAAACGCCACCGATGCAGCGCAAACAGCGGATAATTCGCACCAGCAGGCAACTGCTGGGGCGGCGGTAGTTGAAAACGTCGTCGCTGCCATTGGACAGGTGCAACAGCAGTCCAATGATATGAAAGTCGACATGGGGTTGCTGGGACAACAGGCCGAAGGCATCGGGCAGATACTCAATGTTATCAGCGATATTGCCGACCAGACCAACCTGTTGGCCCTTAACGCCGCCATTGAAGCCGCGCGCGCTGGCGACGCAGGCCGCGGTTTTGCCGTGGTTGCGGACGAAGTACGTAAACTGGCCGAAAAAACCATGCTGGCCACCAAGGAAGTGGGCGAGGCCATACACGCCATACAGAGCGGCACCCGCAAGCACATCACGCATGTGGAACAGACGGCGGGCACCATCGAGGCGGTGACCGACCTTGCACGCCAGGCTGGAGATGCCCTGCATGAGCTGGTCAATCTGGCAAGCGCTTCAACTGCGCAGGTGCAGTCCATTGCCACGGCTTCAGAAGAACAATCCGCCGCAAGCGAAACAATCCACAAAAGTCTTGAGGACATCAACAGCCTAGCTCTCTCAACGGCTTCAGCCATGGAGCAGGCATCCCTCGCCCTAAATGAACTGCGCAACCAGACTGACATTCTGGTTGGCGTTATGACCGACCTCAAAGACACCAACAGCCAAAAAACGTGCTCCCTGCCTCAATAATGTCTCAATACGGCAAATTTTAACTATATACCTATGTAAAAGGAGTACTTGCACCTCACCTGGCAACAGCAATCACCAACCTGTAACCATGTTCTTCTCGAGGTACTTATGGCTCATCTCGAAACCACCGAACAAGTTTTGCGCAATCGTGGTGTCAGCCGTCGAGATTTCATGAAATTCTGTGCGCTTACCGCTGTCGCGCTCGGCCTTGGCCCAGGCGCGGATATGGCCATCGCACAGGCTCTGTCAACTAAACCCCGCCTGCCCGTGCTGTGGATCAACGGGCTTTCCTGCTCTTGTTGTACAGAATCATTTTTGCGCACAGCCCACCCGCTGGCGACAGACATCGTACTTTCAATGATTACTATGGATTATCAGGACACTGTCATGGCGGCTGCTGGGGATCAAGCCAATGCAGCCTACGAGGAGGCCATCCACAAATACAAGGGCCAGTATATTCTGGCCGTAGAGGGCAACGTCCCCCTCAACGGCCAGGGCATGTACTGCATCGACGGCGGCAAACCGTTTTATGAAAAGCTCAAGGAGGGCGTGGAAAACGCAAAGGCACTGGTGGCCTGGGGAACCTGCGCATCATGGGGCTGCGTGCAGGCCGCCCACCCCAACCCAACCGGCGCCACGCCTTTGCACAAGCTGTTTCCTAACAAACCCCAGCTCAAGGTGCCCGGTTGCCCGGCCATACCTGAGGTCATGAGCTCAATTCTGACCTACATCATCACTTACGACAGGCTGCCGACGCTTGATTCTCAGGGCAGGCCCGTGATGTTTTATGGCAAGCGCGTGCACGACCACTGCTACCGCAGGGCGCACTTTGACGCGGGCGAATACGTGGAATCGTGGGACGATGAAGGCGCACGCTCTGGCCTGTGCCTTTACAAGATGGGCTGCAAAGGCCCCACCACATACAACGCCTGCCCCTCAACACGCTGGAACAACGGCGTTTCCTTCCCCATTCAGTCTGGCCACGGCTGCATTGGCTGCTCGGAACAGAACTTTTGGGATCAGGGATCGTTTTATGACCGCATAACGACTATCCCGCATCTTGGTACCAATGCCACGGCAGAGACTGTGGGCGTTGCCGCTGTGGCGGGCGTTGCCGCTGGCGTGGCCGTACACGGCGTTGCCAGCATGGTGCGCCATGCAGGCAGCAAAAGCGGCAAGGGCCCCTCTGACACCGACTCCAACAACTGAGGAAATACCCCATGGCCTACGAATATACTACTTCACAGGGTTATGCAGTTAAGGACTCCGGCCGCCGTGTGGTTGTTGACCCGGTTACCCGCATCGAGGGGCATCTGCGTTGCGAGGTGAACCTTGACGACAACAACGTTATCACCAATGCGGTATCGTGCGGCACCATATTCAGAGGAATCGAAATAATCCTCAAAGGACGTGACCCGCGCGACGCCTGGGCTTTTGTGGAACGCATCTGCGGCGTGTGCACGGGTACGCACGCGTTGGCCTCTGTGCATGCGGTGGAAAACGCCCTTGGCATTGAAATACCCGACAACGCCAACATCATCCGCAACATTATGCACCTGTGCCTCATGTATCATGACCATCTGGTGCACCTGTACCATCTGGCAGGGCTCGACTGGGTAGACGTGATTTCTGCCGCCAAGGCGGATCCCAAGGCCACCGCAGAGCTCTCGCACAAGCTCACTCCCTGGCCCAATTCATCGCCGGGGTATTTCAAATCCATCAAGGACCGCCTTACCCGTATAATAGAATCGGGTCAGCTTGGCATCTTCACCAACGGCTACTGGGGTCACCCGGCCTACAAGCTGCCGCCTGAAGCCAACCTGCTGGTGGTTGCCCACTATCTCGAAGCGCTCGATTTTCAAAAAGACATGGTGCAGATACACACCATTTTTGGCGGCAAAAACCCCCACCCCAACTGGCTGGTTGGCGGCGTGCCCTGCTCGCTGAATCTGGACGCGCACGGAGCCTCAGACGTTATCAATCAGGAACGCCTGGAGCTTGTGCTGCAGCTTATTGAACGCTGCCGCACCTTTGCCCAGCAGGTGGTCATGCCCGACACCCTTGCGCTGGCAGCCTTTTACGGCGACTGGCTGAACATAGGCGGCGGGCTTTCCAAGCTTTCGGTTCTGGCCTACGGCGCCATACCGGACACGGCCAACGATTATTCTGAAAAAGCCTGCTGCTGCCGCCCGGGGCCATCATCAACGGCAACTTTAACGAAGTGCTGCCCGTTGACCTGCACAACCCCGAAGAAATTCAGGAAACAGTGGCCCACTCGTGGTACAAGCCCTACCCTGGCGGCAAAACCGGCCTGCACCCCTTTAGACGGCGTAACAGAACCCAACTACGCCCCCCGGCCCCAACATCAAGGGCACGCCCACCGACCTCAAGCAGGTGGACGAACGCAACCGGTATTCGTGGATTAAAACACCGCTGTGGCGCGGCCACCAGATGGAAGTGGGCCCACTGGCCCGCCTGCTGGTGGGCTATGCCAAAAAAGACAGCGAAATCAAGGGCCTTATTGATGACTTTCTTGGTCAGGCCAAGGCTCCGGTTGCTGTCCTGCAGTCTGACCCTTGGCCGCATTGCCGCGCGTTCGCTCGAGCTTGTCTGGTCGGCCGACAAGATGCGCTATTTTTACGACAAACTTGTGGCCAACCTCAAAAACGGCAACCGTGCAACCGCCAATACCAAGCTGTGGAAGCCGGAAAGCTGGCCCAACGGCACCTTGCGCGGCGTGGGCTTTACCGAAGCACCGCGCGGTGCGCTGGGGCACTGGATCACCATCAAGGACAGAAAAATCGAAAACTATCAGTGCGTTGTCCCCACCACCTGGAATGGTGCGCCCGCAGCCCCGACGGACAGCTCAGCGCCTATGAAGCATCCCTGATGGGCACAAAGATGGCTGTTCCCAACCAGCCCCTTGAAATACTGCGTACCCTGCACAGCTTTGACCCCTGTCTGGCCTGCTCTACGCATATTATCGGGCCGGACGGATCCGAGCTGATCTCGGTTAGAACAGACAACTGCTTCTAGCGTTCGGGCAATCCGAGCCGCGGAGTACAAGCCTTCCGCCGGGAGAACGTCATGAGCGAACAACATCTGCTTCCGCAAATGCCCATGGCAAAAGCATTTATGTGTACGAGCTGCCCATACGCATATGGCACTGGGTTATGGTAGCCTGCGTCGTTGTACTTATCGTCACTGGCTACATCATCGGCAAACCATGGCTTTCCGTAACTGGCGAGCCATATAACACATTTTATATGGGGTACACGCGCATGGCCCACTTTATTGCGGGCTTTGTGCTGATTATTTCAACTGTACTGCGTTACATATACGGCCTTGTCTGGGGCAATCGCTATTCGCGAGAGCTCATCATAGTGCCGGTATGGAGCAAGGCCTGGTGGAGCGATCTGTGGCAGGACGTGCGCTGGTATCTGTTCCTCAACAAGGAATGCGGCGCGCATGTGGGCCACAACCCCCTGGCGCAAATAGGCATGGGCACGGGCATGATCTTTATGCTTGTCATCATGCTTACAGGCCTTGGCATGTACGCCCAGGACAGCCACGTACCGTTTATCCGCTTTTTTGCCTTTGTGCAGGACTGGATAAACAACTGGTTTGGCGGCAACGGCCAGATGACCCGCAGCCTGCACCGTCTGGGCATGCTGCTGCTCATTACCTTTGTGACAGTGCACCTCTACATGGTCATACGCGAAGAAATCATGGGCAAGACCACGCTGGTTTCGTCCATGTTCAGCGGCTATCGTCAACGCCGCAAGAAGTAATTGATGTAACCTGACAGCATTGAGGGGCGGCCCGGCGGGGCCGCCCCTTTCAGAACCTGGGAACTTTAATGGAACAGATCATCATTCTTGGTCTTGGCAATATTCTGTACGGCGACGAGGGCTTTGGCGTGCTGTTGGCGCAGCGGCTCTACGCCCACTGGATTTTCCTGAAAACGTGGAAGTTGTAGACGGCGGCACGCAAGGACAGACCCTGCTGACCTTTGTGGAACGTGCCGACAGGCTGCTGGTGCTTGATGCTGTGGATTTTGGCCTGCAACCGGGCCAGCTGCTGCTACGGGACAACGTGCCAGCCTACCTGACGGCTCAGAAGATTGGCCCGCATCAAAACAGCTTTTCAGAGGTCATGGGGCTGGCCGCCCTGCGCGGCACAGCGCCAAGCAGCTGCGCTCTCATCGGCGTGCAACCGGCGGCCATGACCCTCGCGGCCCCGCTATCCACGCCAGTTGGCGAAAGCTTTGAGGCCGCCCAGAGCATGGCCCTGGACATACTGCGGCAATGGGGCGTCGTCCCCAGCCTGCGGGCGCAGCCGAGGCACCTTTCTGCAGCGGTGCTTGATACTCTTGTGCAGGGCGGGGTGTGATGTAACACGCCAAACCGGGATACAAAGCGGCGTACAGAAACTGTCCGCGCCAGATGCCGGCCCATTGCCCGGCAAATCCTCCGCCGCTGGCGGCCCACTATCAACCAGAAGACACGCGGAGCAATTATCGCAATCCCGCGTGTCTTTATTTTTTTACGCACAAGGCATATGCTCTGCGCCATCACTGATGAGGAGACCACATGGCTCAGATCAACATATACACGCAGCAGATTACCGTAGAACCGGACGATATAGACATGCAGCACCGCGTCAGCAACCTGCGCTATGTGGCATGGATGCAGGACGTGGCCGTGGCGCACTCCGCCGTTTGCGGCTGGCCCATGGAGCGGTACGAGAGCATTGGGCAGGGCTGGGTGGTGCGCCAGCATACCATTACCTACAAACGCCCGGCCTTTCTGGGCGATATGATAACCGCCGCGACCTGGATAGCATCGTATGCCTCGCGTCGCAGCCTGCGCCGCTATGTCTTTTGGAATGCAACGGCAAAACCCTGCTTGCCGAGGCGGAAACCCAGTGGGTTTTTATCGATATGACCAACGGCAAACCCGTCAGCGTACCGGACGAGCTGCAGGCGGCCTTTCCCATTGTGGATGCTGACGCCGCAGCTGTGTTTAGACAGCTCTGCGTGTAACCATGCGCAACTCAAAGCAAAAGGCCGTGGTGTTTGCGAACGCCACGGCCTTTTGCTTTGTGGGGCAGATGTTACTTGAAGAGTTCCCGTTCCTGCACCTTGCGGTCAATGCGGTCTTCAACCTCAATGCCCTTGGGCGGGGTAAAGGTAAAGTCCGATGTCTTCAACGAGGTGTCGGGCTTAAACTGCGTAAACCGCACGTCGTTGGAATTGCCGTAAAAATCAATAATGCTCGCCCGGCGGATGTAGCCGGTGCCGGGTTCGACCCACAGCAGGGCTTCTACCATCTGCGGAGCAGGTTCCTTGGGATAGAGGTGCAGTTTGGCAAGGCCGTTTTCCTGCCCGTCTTCCTTGACGTCAAAGTCTTTGGTCAGCGCTGCCTGCCCTGTTATCACCTGAATAATGCTGCGCGAATCCCGCACAAGCTCCAGAGGATAGCGGTAGGCTATTTCTTCATCAGCCAGATAGTCCCATATTTCCTTGTCGGTCACCACAAGGGTTTCTTCGTGGGGCTTGTCTGTCTGCCAGCGGATGAGCAAGGGCTTCTGAAACAGCAGGTTGCCCTGTCGCTTTTCTACCGAGCCGCTTTCCTTGTGGGTAAGCGTCTGCTCAAATGTGGCGGAAAACGTGCGCAGTTTTTCGTACCGAGCCTGAATTGTGGCTGCGATATCAGAAGCCTGGGCAGCAGTTGCAGCAATAAGAACAAGCCCAACTGCCAGGGCCAACATGCCATTTATGCGCATAACACCTCCACGGACTGAGCCGCCTTGTGCCTGAAGTTGCAATTATTTGACCACCGCGCGCGGTTTGCTGCCGTCTGCCGGGCCAATTATGCCATCGTGTTCGAGTTGTTCAACCAGGCGGGCCGCCCGGTTAAAACCGATTTTAAAACGGCGCTGCACCAGCGAGATGGATGCGCGGCCCTGATCGCTCACAAACGCCTGAACTTCTCCGTACAGGGGATCCTGCGCCGCGTCGCCGCCGCCCGCGCTGCCCCCGCCGTTCACAGAGTCGAGGCCCCACTGGGCGAAGTCGATCTTGTACGAGGGGCTGAGCTGACGTTTCCAGTAAGCCACCACGCCCTGCACCTCTTCGTCGCTCAGGAAGGGCCCGTGCAGGCGCTGCAAACGCCCACCGCTGGGCTTGAAGAGCATATCGCCCCTGCCGAGCAGATGCTCCGCGCCAACCTGATCAAGAATGGTGCGTGAATCGTGCTTGGAAGTAACCTGAAAGGATATACGGCACGGAAAGTTTGCCTTGATGAGACCGGTCACCACGTCCACGCTGGGGCGTTGGGTGGCAACTATCATGTGTATGCCTGCCGCACGGGCCAGCTGCGCAAGACGCACGATGCTGGTTTCAACCTCGCGGGCTGCGGTCATCATGAGGTCTGCCAGCTCGTCAATGACAATAACAAGGTAAGGCAGGGGCTCAAGGTCGGCAAAGTCCGGCGGCAAGTCATTTTTGCAGGCAGCCAGCTTCTGGTTAAAGCCCGCCACGTTGCGTACCCCAAGGCGCGCCATGGCCTCGTAGCGGCGGTCCATCTCGTGCACGGCCCAGTCAAGGGCGTTTTTGGCCTCGTTCATCTCGGTGACCACGGGGTGCACCAAATGCGGCTCGTCAGCGTACACGGCCATTTCAATGCGCTTGGGATCCACAAGCAGCAGTTGCATGTCCTTGGGCTGCGTACGGTACAGCAGGCTGATGAGAATGCCGTTGAGGCACACGCTCTTGCCCGCGCCGGTAGCGCCAGCCACAAGCAGGTGCGGCATGCGCGTGAGGTCGGCTATCACGGGCTTGCCCGCAATGTCCTTGCCCAAAATCATGGTCAGGGGGCCGCACCCCTTGCGGAAAGACTCGGAGGCCGCCAGCTCCCTAAAATTGACTGTTTCGCGGTTGTCGTTGGGTATTTCAATGCCTACGGTATCAGTACCGGGAATGGGAGCCTGAATGCGCACAGCCACAGCCTTGAGCGCCAGCGCAAGGTCGTCGCTGAGGTTGGCGATACGGCTCACGCGTATGCCCGGCGCGGGTCGCACCTCATACATGGTGACCACTGGCCCCGGGGTCACATGCACAAGCTCGCTTTGGATGTCAAAATCTTTCAGACAGGCAATAAGGGTCTTGCCTCTGGCTTCGCGTTCTTCCTTACTGGTGTTGCCAGCAATTTTAACCGGCGGGGCCAACAGATCAAGGCTAGGCATGGGTATGGCTGCCTTGCGGCCGGTCATGCCCGACAGCAGCCCGGTCAGGGCGTCCCTGTTTTTTGGGTGCTTCGGCAGCGGGAGCTGCAGGGGCGTTTGCCTTGTCGCCAGCAGGCTGGACGACCGCTGCCGGAGGGGCCTGCACAACAGAAGACTCGCGCTGAGCCTCATGCTGCCGCTCGTCCGCTTCTGGCGCTTCAAGGCCGGGCGAGATGGGCACGCCGTTAAAGTCTTCGGCCACGGCAAAAGGATCGTCCGCGTCCGTGCGGCTCAAGCTGGCTTCTTCAGTCTGCTGCTGGGCGGCGCGGTTCTTTTTTTCTTCAAAAACCTCAGGTAGCGAATCTGCGGTAGGCTGAATATTGCCCAGGCGGTCACGCCAGCGCGTCCAAAATTCCATGGAAGGCAGGTGCAACTGCCGCAGCGACCATGAGCGTTTGCCCTCGGTTGGCTCGGGCTGACGCTCCGACGCCGAGGCCGACTGCGCTGATTCGCCCTGCCGCTCGGCAAGACGCGCCTGCGCCCATTGCGCAAAGCGGGCCGTCAGATTGAACCATGATATGTTGAAAGCAAGCTGTGTGCCCACAAGCGCAATGAACAGCCAGACCAGAGCCGAACCGCCCGGGCTCAAAAACCGGCTGGCATTGAGATGCAGGGCGTTGCCCACCATGCCGCCGCCCCACATGTCGCCCAGGGTGATGTCAGTGGCCGAGCCGATAACAAGCAGGCAGATGGTCAGCAAAAAAAAGCCCAGCCAGCGCGACCAGTGCAGGCTGTACGCAGGAGAAACGTAGGCCGCCCCCAGCGCACCGAAAATCAGTGGGCAGAGATAGGCGGCCACGCCAAACACGTCGTTAAGAAAACCCGCAGTGTACGCGCCGAAAAGGCCTGCCTTGTTTCTGACCTTGACCACGCCGCTGACCACATGGTTGAGACCAGGGTCATTGGCGTCAAAACTGAGGCAGGCTGAGCAACAGCAGCAATGCCCAGAAGATAAGAAAAAGGCCAAGAAGCTCGCGGCTGAATTTATGGGCGTCCGTAGGGCTACCCTCCCGAACCGGTTATCATTCCCGGCCCAGGTATTCCTTGGTGCGAGTGTCAACCTTGATGCGGTCACCTTCGTTGACAAAAATGGGCACCTGAACCGAAATACCGGTTTCAAGCTTGGCGGCCTTGGTGACGTTGCTTACAGTGTCACCCTTGGCGCCGGGCTCGGTTCAATAACAGTCAGCACAAGGCTCAGTGGGATGTCGATATCAAGGGGGTTGCCCTTGTACAGCAGCACGCGGCATTCCTGCCCGTCTTTAAGGAAGCCTTCCTTGCCGTCGGTGGTGGTGATGTGCATTTGCAGCTGTTCGTAAGTGGTCATATCCATGAAGATAAGGTCGTCTTCCTGGCGATAGAGAAACTGCATGTCGCGGGTTTTCAAGGTCGGGTTTGCCCACTTTTTCGCCGGAACGGAAAGTTATATCCTGCATGCGACCGTTAAGGATGTTGCGCAGTTTTGTGCGCACCATGGCGCCACCCTTGCCGGGCTTG
>Ga0268359_11660_pt1 | contig 16343 bp, 14 predicted proteins | sample BioMet11_FD_194416 | JGI IMG/M metagenome (GOLD analysis project Ga0268359, IMG submission 194416) | Sewage microbial communities from Oakland, California, United States - Biofuel 11 (PacBio Assembly) | ecosystem: Engineered > Wastewater > Sewage > Unclassified | place: USA: California | collected...
ACCTGGCCCAGGTGCGCTTCGAGCTGCCGGCCGGCGACCGGGAGCGCGGCGAGCGGGGCATTGCCGCCGACCCGGCCCGGGTGGCGGAATTTCGGCGCGGCGTCGACCGGGCCGTCGACTACGCCAAGGCGCTCGGCGTGATGCGGCTTTCCTGCCTGGCCGGTGGCGTGCCCCCCAACTTTTCCAAGACCGAGGCCATGGAGACCCTGACCGCCAACCTCATCCACACCGCCGACGTCCTGGCCGGCCACGGCCGCACCCTGCTCGTCGAGGCCATCAACCACCACGACGCCCCCGGCTTCCTCCTCAACCGCACCGACCAGCTGGAAGCCGTCCTGGCCGCGGTCGACCGGCCCAACGTGGCCATCCAGTACGACGTCTACCAGGCCCGGCGCGAGGGGAGACCCCGTCCCTGGACCTGGCCGAGCACATCGACCGCATCGGCTACATCCACGTGGCGGACGCTCCGGGCCGCCATCAGCCGGGCACGGGCGACATCGACTTCCCCCTGCTGTTCGCGGAGATCGACCGGCTGGGCTACGACGGCTACATCGGCCTCGACTACCGGCCCGATCCCGACACGCCCGCTTCCCTGGCCTGGATCAGGGAGCTGGGCCTCACCCTGTAAGCCAGATGCCGGGCCGGTCCGTTCTTCCCTGTTGCCGTCGGCCCGGGAATATCGCAAAACGATCCGGCCCGCCCGTCAATCCGTTGGGAGGGGCACCATTCCTACGCCACCCAAGGAGGTCCCATGCGCATTGCCAAACCGGCGCTGCTTCTCGGCCTCGCCCTGTGCCTATGCGGGGTGCTGGCCCTGGCCGCCAAAGTCATGAACGTCCAGGTCCGTGACGGACAGGTGCGAGCGACCCCGTCCTTTCTCGGCACCATCGTCGGCCGGGCCCAGTACGCCCAGTCCGTCAGCGTCCTCCAGGAACAGGGCGACTGGTTCCAGGTCTCCCTGCCGGGCGGCGCCACCGGCTGGATGCACCGTTCGGCCCTGACCGACAAGAAGCTGGCCATGACCAGCGGTTCGGGCGCGGCCGCCGACGTTTCCGGCAAGGAAATGGCCCTGGCCGGCAAGGGCTTTTCCGCCCAGGTCGAAGCCGACTACCGGCGCGGCCATGCCGGCGACTACGCCGCCATCGACCGGATGGAGCGGATCACCTACGATCCGGCGACCCTGCTCGCCTTCCTGGCCCAGGGGGGCATCAAGCCCCAGGGAGGCGCCCGATGAAACGGCGCATCCTCGGCCTTTTTTCCGGCATGCTCCTGCTGTTCGGCATCCTGGCCGGCTGTAACGATCCCGGCTCCATCACCCGGGTGCTCGACGCCCTGGGCGGCGGCGGTCCCGGGGGCGGGGCCGGCACGGTCGGCGGCTACGCGGTTTCGGCGGTCAAGAGCGCCTCCGCCATCGCCCACGCCTCCGAAGACTTCACCCCGGAGCAGGAATACTACATCGGCCGCAGCGTCGGCGCGGGCCTGCTCGCCAAATACCATCCGCTCAACGATCCCAAGGCCACCGCCTACGTCAACGAGGTGGGCCAGGCCCTGGCCATGTTCTCCGACATGCCGCAGACCTACGGCGGCTACCATTTCCTCATCATGGACTCGGAGGACATCAACGCCTTCGCCGCGCCGGGCGGGCTCATCTTCATCACCCGGGGCATGCTCCACTGCTGCGCCGGCGAAAACGCCCTGGCCGCCGTGCTGGCCCACGAAATCGGCCACGTCCAGAACAAGGACGCCCTGCGGGCCATCAAGCGCTCCCGCGTTACCGAAGCCCTGGGCATCATCGGCGGCGAGGCGGTCAAACACGCCTCCGGCGGCCGGCTGCCCCAGCTGACCAGCCTGTTCGGCGACTGCATCAACGACATCATGTCCACCATGGTCAACAACGGCTATTCCCGCGAACTGGAATTCCAGGCCGACAAGACGGCCGTGACCATCCTTCGGCGCTGCGGCTACGACCCGGCCGGCCTGCCCGTCATGCTGACCGCCATGCAGAAGCGTCTGCGTCCGGGCGCGGCGGACTTCGCCAAGACCCATCCGGCGCCGGCCGACCGCATCGCCCAACTGGCCGGCCTGGCCCGCGTGGCCGAAATCACCGAACCGCCCGCGCGCGTCACCCGTTTCAAGGACGCGCTGGGGAACATCTAACGCCGGGACGTCCCGGGAGCACCGGGGCGCCGTCCCTCCCCCGCCAGGGTCCGCCCCGGGCCGTGGCGGGGGAAGCGCCGCCGCAACGGAACACGCCATGCCGACACCGCCGCCCGCCGCCGATCGCGTCTCCCCTTCTCCCCGACCCGACGGATCCGGGACGCCCTGGGCGTCCTCGGTCGGCGCCATCAACCGGCGGCTGCTCTTCGGGGTCATGGCGGCCCTGGCCGGCCTGGCCCTGGGCTGGCTCATGTCGCTGACCGGCCTCACCGCCACCTTCGAGGCCCGGGCCTTCGACTGGCGGGCGCAACTCCTGGCCCCGAGCACGGCGCCGGACGCCATCCGCCTCATCATGCTCGACCAGGCCAGCCTGGACTGGGGCAAAAAGGAAAACGGCCTGTCCTGGCCCTGGCCGCGCGAGGTCTATACCGCCATCCTGGACTTCTGCCGCCGGGCGGCGCGGCGGCGGTGGCCTTCGACGTGCTCTTCACCGAACCGTCCACCTACGGCGTCGGCGACGACGCGGCCCTGGCCGCGACCGGCAAGCGCCTGGGCCGCTGGGCCCTCCCGGTCTTTCTGGGCAAGACGACCGGCAACGACACCACCTGGCCGGCCGTGGAACCGGACGGGCCCTTTCACCTGACCGGACTCGACGCCTGGCCGAAAAAGCTGCGCCAGGCCTTCACCATGCCCCGGGCCATCTTTCCGATACCCGACATCGCCACCGGCGCGCAGCAGCTCGGCAATGTCAGCCTGCAACCCGACCCGGACGGCATCTATCGCCGGGTCGAACTCTTCGCCCTCTTCGACGGCCATGTCGTCCCCTCCTTGGCCATGGCCGCCTACACCCTGGCCAAGGAGGGGGGCACGGCCGAGCTGCGGGGCACGACCCTCCATCTCGGCGACACGGTCGTCCCCCTGGATTCCCAGGGCCGGGCCACGCCCCGCTGGCGGCAGAGCCAGGCCTTTTCGGCCGTCTCGGCCGCCGCCGTCATCCAAAGCGAACTGGCCCTGCGGGAAGGCAAGACGCCCCAGCTCGACCCGAGCATGTTCAAGAACCGCATCGTGCTGTTCGGTTTTTCCGCGCCGGGCCTCCTCGACATGCGGCCGTCGCCGGTGGCCGGCGTGACCTCGGGGGTGGAAATCCACGCCCAGACCCTGGCCAGCCTCTTGGACAACGATTTCCTGCGCCGCGCCCCCGAAGGCGCGGCCTGGGTCATGGCCGGTCTGTTCGGCCTGCTGGCGGGCATCGCCGTGTCCCTGACCGGCGGGGCCGGCAGCGGCGCCCTGACCATCCTGCTCTTTCTGCCCCTGCCCGCCCTGGTGGCCCTGACGGCCCAGGCCCTGGGCCTGTGGCTTCCCCTGGCCCTGCCCAACACGACGGTCGTCGGCAGCCTGGGCGTGGGCGTGCTCATCGCCTACGCCACCGAGGGCCGGCAGAAACGCTTCATCAAAACGGCCTTCCGCCAGTACCTGAGCCCGGACGTCATCGACCAGCTCATCGCCCATCCCGAGCGGATGAGCCTCGGCGGCGAGCTGCGCGAGCTGACCATCTTCTTTTCCGATCTCCAGGGCTTCACCGGCATCTCGGAAAAACTCGGCCCCCGGGAGCTGACCACCCTGTTGAACCACTACCTGACGGCCATGACCGACATCATCCTGGCGGAAGGCGGCACCGTGGACAAATACGAGGGCGACGCCATCATCGCCTTCTGGAACGCGCCCCTGGACCAGCCCGACCACGCCCTGCGGGCGGTCAGGGCGGCCCTGCGCTGCCAGGACAAACTGGCCGAACTGCGGCCGGCCTTCCGCAAGCTGGTCGGCAAGGATCTCTTCATGCGGGTGGGGCTCAACACCGGCCGGGCCGTGGTCGGCAACATGGGGTCCGATTCGCGCTTCGACTACACCATGCTCGGCGACGCCGTGAACCTGGCCTCGCGCCTGGAGGGCGTGAACAAGCAGTTCGGCACCTTCACCATGATCTCCCAGGCCACCCGCGACGCCGTGGGCGAGACCCTCGCCTCCCGGGAAATCGCCCGGGTGGCGGTGGTCGGCCGGGCCGAGCCGGTCACGGTCTACGAACCCCTGTGGCCCCAGGCCGCCGCCGCCCGGCAGCAGGACCTGACAGCCTTTGCCCGGGCCCTGGCCGCCTTCACGGACGGCGATTTCCAAACGGCCCTGGATGCGTTTACGCCCCTGGTCGACCGGGATCCGGCCGCCGTCGCCTATGCGGCCCGCTGCCGCCATTGTCTGGAAGCGCCGCCCGAGGACTGGTGCGGCGTGTGCGTTCTGACCGTGAAATAGCCGCCGGCTAGGGCGCGGCCGAGGACAGGATGCCCGTCAGCACGTCGGGGTGGGACACGATCACGGTGCCGGGGCAGACCGCCCTGGCCCGGGCGGCCAGGTCCTCCCGGTCCGTGACGAACAGACAGCGCGTGTCCTGACTGCGGGCGGCCAGCGCCGCCAAAAGGGGAATCCCGGCCGAGCCGCCGCAGCACGCGAGGTGCGGCCCCCGGTCGAGATGAAGGTCCAAACCCGCCTCCACCAGGCGCAGCCCCTCCTCCGGCGCGAATTCCCGCCAGACGTCCTCCCGGGCGGCCGTCGGCACGATGGCCACGTCCAGGCCGTCGTCCTCCACCCGGAAATGGATACGCTCGGGGTCCACGGCATCCACCACGTCGTGGATATGTTCGAGCAGGGACAGGGACAATTCCTCGTCCACGCTCTCCCTGTCGTCCTGCCGGGCCACGATGGTCTCGCCCCGGCAAAACTGCACGCCCGACCCGACATAGCCGAACACCCGCCAGAACGGATCGGCCAGCAGGTCGGCCAACCGGGCATTGATGGAGGTCAGCAGGGCGTCCTTTTCCGACGACAGCGGGGCCTCGCCGGCCCGGCCGTCGGCCGTCCGGTACTGGCGGCCCTCGGAGCCGGCGAAGGCGAACACCCCGGACGGCATGGTGAGCTGCCCGTCCAGGCCCGAAGGCCCCAGCGGGGCGGTGGTCCACAGCAGCGGCCGCCCGGCCCGGGCCAGGGCGAACCGGGTCAAGGCCACGGCGTTCCAGGCCGGCTGCACGGCCGAGGCAAAACGCTGGCCGAAGGCCCGCAAGGCCCCGTCGCCGTCGTAAAAAAGCACGTTGCAGCGCAAATCCGACACCAGGCGCAGCCCGCGCGAGAACCGCTTCCCGAAACCCGTGATGCTGCCGGCCCAGATGCTTGAGCAGGGCTTCCCGTCCCTGTTCCAGGTAGACGACGTCGTTTTCCACCTGCGCCCGTTCCTCGGACAGGTCCAGGGTGGCCATCTGGTCCTCGGCCACTTCCAAGGGGGCCCGGCCATCGCGGCCGCCGGCCTCTTCCAGGTCGGAGAGGGCCTGGAGCAAGGGGGGCAGGGTTTCGCCGGGCACGGGGCGGCCGGCCAGGATGGCGGCGGCGGCCTGGGTCCGCGCCGCGGCGGTCTCCGCCATGAGAGAGACGAAGGCGTCGAGCGTGGTCAGATCGCGGGGAGGTGGCAGGTGATGCTTCATGGGAAATTCCGGTGGGCTATTTCATCAAAAAGGGACGGTCTTGGGAAAGGGAAAAGTGGGGCGTTTCCCGCAAGCCGCGCATTCTTCAAAGAAAATCCGTACGAAAGCCATCCTTCCCGCCGTTGTATTTCGGCAACCGCTGCTGTAATTTGCCGCCCCACACGTTTCCTGCAAGGAGAATCATCATGCCGCATGCTCCCGAAAAATGGCTGCCTGCGTTGCTTGTCGCACTGATCCTTGTTTCGAGTCTGGGCGCCCCGGCACCGGCCGACGCCCAGGGCCCCCCGCCCGGCGCGCCCTGCCCGCGCGGCTATCATTGGGCCGGCATGCGCGGCTGTTGGCCGAATCGGCCCGACATCCCGACGCTGTGCCCCCAGGAAATGGCCTGGAGCGGCGGCCGCTGCCGGCCCATGCGTCCCGCGCCCGTACCGCCGCCCCCGCCGCCCGCGGCCTGCCCGCGCGGCTATCACTGGGACGGCCCGCGCGGCTGCTGGCCGAACCGGCCCGACGTCCCGCCGTTGTGCCCGCCGCACATGGCCTGGAGCCACGGTCCACTGCCAGCCCATGGGGCCGGGCCGCACGCCACCGCCGGCCTATTAAACCGCTTCACGATGACGACGCGTCGACTGCGGTCCCCCGCCACGGGCGGACCGCAGTCGACCATCTTTGCCCGACGGAACGCGACGCGCTTCCGGGCGGCCACGCTTCCCGCTACTCGTCCATGCGCCCGAGATAGGCGGCCACGGTCTCCTGATCGATGGTCAGGGTCGGGCCCTTGTCGGTCCGGGCGAACTTGGGGGAATGGGAGGGATCGTATTCGTGAGGGGCGATCAGCCCGTTGAAGATCTCGCGCAGGGCCCGGGCGCCGATGCGGCTGTTCTTGGCCGCCGCCTCGGCAATGGCGGACAGAGCCACGTCCGTGACCAAAAGCCGGATGCCCATGTGCCGGAAATACTCCATGGAGAGCCGCAGCGGCGAATTGGCCGCGCCGATCAGGATCTGCCGCAGCTCTTCCTTGCCGAGCTCCTCCAGCATGGCGATGGAGCCGAATCGGGAAATGAACTGGGGCATCATGCCGTAGACGAACAGGTCGGCCAGCCGCAGATAGTCCCGCAGCCGAAACCGGGCCACCGTGCGCACGGACATGGAGCCGTCGGGCCGTTTCTCGACTTCCGACACCTCCTTGAGCCGGCGGTCGTCGCGGCGGTTGACGATCTGGCCGTAGACCTGATCGTAGAGCTCCTCGAAGGCCCCACCGCAGATAAAAAGCATCTTGCCCGTGTCCAGGGTCAGCTCGGCCTCCGCCTCCCGACCGTTTTCCCAGACCGTGGTCCGGTAGAGAAACTGCTCGCCTTCGAGCAGGGTCAGCAGCGCGTACTGGGTGGTGATGCCCTCCACATTGGGCTTGCCGGAAATCCGTCCGGAAATCTTGTCCACCTCGTCCACGCAGACCGTGGCGTTTTCGAGATAGCCGCGCAGCTCCTCGGCCGACAGGCGCGTGCCGAAAAGCACCCGGGCCCGGGCCTCCAGCTTGCGGAACAGTCGGGTAGTGCGGTCCTCCCCCTCCATCTCGGCCGCCAGGGTGTTGGCGTTGATGATGATCATCACCCGAAAGCGCCGCAGCGCCTCCATGGTCTCGTAATAGGCGACAATGGCCTGCATGAGGGTGGTCTTGCCGGTGCCGGAATTGCCGATCAACAGCACGTTGGGGGCCGGCAGGCCATGAATGTGCTTGTAGAGGGAGACGCTGATGCGACGCAGCAACTCGGCCTGGCCAAGCACCCGCGTGGCCAGGAAGGCGTCGATATCCGTGGGAAGGGACTGCTTTTCCATCCAAAATTCCTTGAACTTTTGTCTTTTTTATACCCATCCGCCTTTTCGGACAAGGCTGCGGCGCTTGGTTTTCCGGACCATACCTGCTAAAAGGCGGCTTGCCGTCTTCCCCGGCAGCAACCGCAACCCCCCCAAAATAGGCATGCCCCATTTCAACATCGCTGATCTGGCTCTGGCGCTTCTCTGGCTGTATTGCAGCTTCCGGGGGTATCTGCGCGGTCTGGTCAAGGAAATCGGCTCGCTGGCCGCCATCGCCCTGGGCTTTTATTGCGCCGGCACCTATCACAATACCATGGCGCCCAACCTGACGCCGTACATCTCGGGCAACTACGCCGGCACCGCCGCCTACCTCATCATCTTTACCGTCACCCTGCTCGGCGGTCTGGTTTCTCACCCTGGCCGTCTCCGGCGTCGTCAAGATCACCATGACGGAATGGGCCAACCGCTTTTTCGGCGGCGCCTTCGGCCTGCTCAAGGGCGTCCTCATCACCGCCGTCATCCTGTTTCTCATCCAGCTGGCCGCGCCCCATCCGGACTTTCTCAAGGGCTCCCGGCTGGTGCCGGTCCTGGAACAGTTCACCTCCCGGTTCGTCCGGTACATCCCCCCGGACATCCATCAAAAATTGCGCGCCTGGACCAAGAACATTCCCGCGGGCACGGCGCCCGCGGACAAGCCCAAGACGCTGCCTCGGCCCAATCTGACGGCGGCAGCCGCCACGCCGGACAAGGCGGCCGAAGCGAAAAAATCCGAGCCGGCCAAGGCCGCCACGGCCAAACCCGCAGCCGCGCCCGCCGGCAAACCGTCCGCCACCGCTCGGAAAAAGACACCTGCGCCGACCGCCGGCGCGGAGAAACACCATGAATGAACCAGCTGGCAACGCCGGCGCCCTGGCCCGCCTCCAGGGCGTGATCGACACCCTGCTCGGCCCCGAGGGCTGCCCCTGGGACCGGACGCAAACGCCCCAGACACTGTGCGACTACATCATCGAGGAAGCTTTCGAGCTGGTGGACAGCATCCGCGCGGACGATCCTCCGGGCATGGCCGAGGAACTGGGCGACGTCATGTTCCTGCTGCTGTTCGTGGCCACCTTGTCCGGCAAGACGGGCGCCTTCACCCTGGCCGACGCCCTGGAATCGGAAACCGCCAAGATGATCCGCCGGCATCCCCATGTCTTCGCCGACGCGAAGGTGGAGACCCGCGACCAGCTCCTGGCCAATTGGGAGCGCATCAAGCGGGCGGAAAAGCCGGAGGGGCAGGGGCTTTTCGCCAGCCTGCCCAAGGGCCTGCCGCCGCTGCTCAAGGCCTATCGCATCCACGCCAAGGCGGCCCGGGCCGGTTTTACCTGGCCGGACGACGCGGCCATGCGCGCCAGCCTGGAAGCCGAGCGGAGGGAATTCGAGGCGGCGGCGGCCAGCGGCGACACCGCGGCCATGGCCGAGGAATTCGGCGACTACCTGTTCAGCCTGGCCGAATACGGCCGCCGGCTGGGGCTCAAGGCCAATTCCTGCCTGGACGTGGCCAACAACAAATTTCTCACCCGCTACCGGGCCATGGAGGCCCTGGCGAAAAAACGCGGCCTCGACCTGGGAACCCTGGACATGGACGCCAAAACGCCCTGTGGGAAGACGTCAAAAAGGGCGTTTCCGCCTAACGGACGCCCGACCGCCGTTTCCCGGGCATCTTGTCACGATCAGCTCCTGCGTCTACAAGGGAAAGATGCAGGTACACCCCGCCCGTGTCCGGCTCCTCTCTCCCCACCCCCCAGGGAACGGCCCGGTGGTCTTGTGGCTTTCCCGCGACCAGCGCGTCGCCGACAATTGGGCGCTGGACTACGCGGCCGAACGGGCCAAGGAAACGGGCACACCCCTGGTGGCCGTCTTCTGCCTGGTCCCGGACTTTCCCGAGGCGTCGGCCCGGCACTACCGGTTCATGCTGGCCGGTCTCGCCGAAACCGAGACCGAACTGCGCGCCCGCTTCATTCCCCTGCGGCTCCTCATCGGCGATCCGGCCGTCACGATGCCGGCCTTTCTCAAGGCCATCGCCGCCGGCTGCTGCGTGACGGACTTCGATCCCTTGCGCCCTAAACGCGCCTGGAAGCACGCCGTGGCCCGGGCCTTTCCCCGCGCCCTGACCGAGGTGGACGCCCACAACGTGGTGCCCTGCTTCACCGTCTCGGCCAAACGCGAATACGCCGCCGCCTCCCTGCGGCCGAAGCTGCTGCGGCTGCTGCCCGAATTTCTGGAACCCTTCCCGGAACCGCCCCTCTTCCCGGCGGGGAATCTGGCCGGCTGGGCGCCCGTCGACTGGGCGGCGACTGCTGCCGTCGCCGGGACCGATCAGGCCGTGCCGCCGGTCTCCGCGCCCCGGCCCGGATCGGCCGCCGGCCTGGCCCGGCTGCGGCGTTTCATCGAGGACAAGCTGCCGGACTATGCCGCCCGGCGAAACGACCCCAACGCCGACGCCACCTCCGGGTTGTCGCCCTTTTTCCACTTCGGCCAGCTCGCCCCCCAGCGGGCGGCCCTGGCCGCCCTCGCGGCCAAGGTCCACGCCCCGGCCGGCGCCGACGCCTTTCTGGAAGAGCTGATCGTGCGCCGGGAACTGGCCGACAACTACTGCCATTACGAACCGGGCTACGACACCTTCGCCGCCCTGCCCGCCTGGGCCCGAAAGACCCTGACCGCGCACGCCGGCGACACCCGGCCCTACCTGTACGCCCAAAAGGAACTGGAAGCCGCCGCCACCCACAGCCCGCTCTGGAATGCGGCCCAGCGCCAGCTTGTCCGGGAAGGCCGCCTGCACGGCTACATGCGCATGTACTGGGCCAAAAAAATTCTGGAGTGGTCGGCCAGCCCGGAAGCGGCCCTGGCCACGGCCCTCCATCTCAACGACCGCTACGCCCTGGACGGCCGGGACCCCAACGGTGTCGCCGGCGTCCTCTGGTCGGTGGGCGGCCTGCACGACCGGCCCTGGGCCAACCGGCCGGTCTTCGGCCAGGTACGCTACATGAATGCCCGGGGCTGCCGCCGCAAATTCGACGTGGACGCCTATATCGCCCGTTACCCGGCATGACCGCATATCCTCGGAGGTGCGCATGAAACTCGGTCTGATCGGACTCGGCCGCATGGGCGGCAATATGGCCAGACGGCTGGTCCGGGGCGGCATCGCCGTCGCGGCCTACAACCGTACGCTCCAAAAGGCCCTGGATTTCGCGGCCGAGGAGGGCCCCTTGGCCAGTGCGGCCGAAAGTCTTGCCGCACTCGTGGCCATGCTGCCGGCCCCGCGCATCGTCTGGCTCATGCTGCCGGCAGGCCAGACCACCACCAGCTATTTCGAAAACCTGCTCGCCTTGCTCGCCCCCGGCGACCTGATCGTCGACGGCGGCAACAGCCACTATCCCGACGACCTGCGCCGCAGTCCCCAGGCGGCCGCCCGGGGTGTCGCCTACTGCGACGCCGGCGTCAGCGGCGGGGTCTGGGGGCTGACCGAGGGCTACTGCATCATGGTCGGCGGCGAACCCGGCCAGGTGGCCCGCCTCACCCCGGCCCTCAACGTCCTGACCGCGCCGGGCGGCTTCCTGCACACCGGACCCGTGGGCTCAGGGCATTACGTCAAAATGGTCCACAACGGCATCGAATACGGCCTGATGCAGGCCTATGCCGAGGGCTTGGCCCTGCTCGACGCCTCGCCGTTCGGCCGGGACCTGGACCTGCCCGCCATCTGCGACCTGTGGAACCACGGGTCGGTGGTGCGCTCCTGGCTGCTGGAACTGGCCGGCCGGGCCCTGGCCGCCGATCCGGGGCTCAGCTCCCTGACGGGCTATGTGGAGGATTCGGGCGAGGGGCGGTGGACCGTGGAGGCGGCTCTGCAAAGCGCCGTACCCGTGCCGGTCATCGCCCAGGCCCTGATGGAACGCTTCCGCTCCCGGCAGGGCAACGCCTTCCAGGATCGGGTGCTGGCCGCCTTGCGCCAGCAGTTCGGCGGCCATGCCGTCCAGAGGCACGACCATGACTGATGCCGCCCAGCCGACGATGGCCGAGGTGGTCCTCGGCCGGCCGCAACGGCAGGAGGTGGCGCCTTCCTGCCGCTTCGACCAGATACGCGATCCCTTCACGGCCGTGATCTTCGGGGCCACCGGCGACCTGACCGCCCGGATGCTCGTGCCGGCCCTGGCCGCCCTGTGCGCCGGCCACCATCTGCCCGACCGGTTCGCCATCGTCGGCGCCGGCCGGATGGCGCTCAGCGAGGCGACCTTCCGGGAACGTCTGGCCCGGGCCGTGGCCGACCTCGGCGGCATGGCGCCCGAGGCCTGGGCGGCCCTGGAACCGCATCTCACCTACCGGCGGGTGGACTACGCCGATCCGGCCTCCTTCGCCGGTCTGGCCGCCTTCCTGGAGGCGCTGGCCGCCGATCGCGGCTTGGGCGGCAACCGCCTCTACTACTTGGCCGTGCCGCCGACCGCCTACGAGGACATTGCCGTCGGTCTGGCCGAGGCCGGACTGGCCGAGGAAGAAACCGGCTACGCCCGGCTGGTGGTGGAAAAACCCTTCGGCCGCGACCTGAAAACGGCGCAGGCCCTGGAAGCGGCCCTGCACACCCGGTTTCGGGAGGCGCAAATCTTCCGCATCGACCACTACCTGGCCAAGGAGACGGTGCAGAACATCCTGATGCTGCGCTTCGCCAACGCCATTTTCGAGCCGATCTGGAACCGCCGCTACATCGACCACGTGAGCATCCTGGCGGCGGAAAGCCTGGGCGTCGAGCACCGGGCCGCCTATTACGACCATTTCGGCGTACTGCGCGACATGTTCCAGAACCACATGCTCCAGCTGCTCGCCCTGTGCGCCCTGGAGCCGCCGTCGCTGTTCGAGGCCGATCTGGTGCGCGACGAAAAGACCAAGGTCTTCCGGGCCATGCGTCCCTTCGCCGAGGCCGATCTGGCCGACCGGCTGGTCCTCGGCCAGTACGGCCCCGGCCGCATCGACGGTCGGCCGGTGCCGGGCTACCGGCAGGAGCCGCTGGTGGACCCGGCCAGTACGACCCCGACCTTCGCCGCCATGCGCATCCAGGTGGACAACTGGCGCTGGCAGGGCGTGCCCTTCACGCTCATCTCGGGCAAGCGGCTGGCCGAGAAACGAACGGAAATCGCCATCCATTTCAAGCCGGTGCCCTACTCCATGTTCCGGGGGAGCCTGGGCGACCCCATCACGCCCAACCGGCTGATCCTGCGCATCCAACCCAAGGAGGAAGTGAGCCTGACCTTCCAGGCCAAGGCGCCGGGGCCCATGTGCCTGCGGTCGGTGACCATGGCCTTCAATTACGCGGCCGACGCCCCGAGGCCCGGGCTGACCGCCTACGCCAAGGTTCTGCTCGACTGTCTGCTGGGCGACCAGACGCTGTTCTGGCGCCGAGACGGGATCGAGCTGTCCTGGAAATTCCTGGCGCCCATGCTGGAGAGCCGGACCAGCCGCCGCTTCCCCTACGCGGCCGGGACCTTCGGCCCCCCGGAAGCGGCCGGGCTGCTCGCAGACCACGGATTGGTGCCATGAGCGGACGCATCCAACGATTTACCGATCCCACCGCCTTTTTTACGGCGGGGCTCGAGGCCGTAAGCCGGACCGGCGCCCAGGCGGTGCAGGAACGCGGCCGGTTCCTGCTGGCCATATCCGGCGGCTCCTCGCCGCTGCCCCTCTACGTGGCCATGGCCGAACGCGGCCTGGGCCTGCCCTGGGAGGCCGTGCACATCTTCTTCGTGGACGAACGGCTGGTGCCGACCGGCGACCGGCGCAGCACCTTCGGGTCGGTGGCCCCCCTGCTTTTCATCCCGGCCCCCATCCCGGTGGACAACATCCACCCCATGCCCGTCACCATCCGGCCGGCCGAACGGGCCGCCGCCATCTATGAAGAGGAAATTCGGGAGGTTTGGGGCGGTAACGGTCTCGAAACGCCCCAGCTCGATCTGGTGCTGCTCGGCATGGGCCCGGACGGGCACACGGCCTCGCTGTTTCCGCACAGTCAAGCCCTTGAGGAAACCGACCGGCTGGTGGTGCCGGTGCCGCCGCCGACCACGGCGGAGCCCCGGGTATCCCGGCTGACCATGACCCTGCCCCTCGTCAACGCCGCCCGGAAGGTGCTGTTCCTGGTCGCCGGCCAGGGCAAGGAACAGGCCTTGACCGACGTCATGTTCGGCCTGCCCGACCCGGCCCGGCCGGCCAGTCTGGTCCGGCCGGCGGACGGCGCCGGTTGGCTGCTGCTCCTGCCCTGACGAGGTCGGTCGCGCCGGCCTAGCTGAAGTAGGTCGCCGAATCCTTCCCGAGCATGCTCAGGAAGAAATTGCTCGACGAATCGCTGCTGGAGCTGTCGGTGAGCTGCTGGAGATAGGCGGAATATCCGTTGGCGCGCACCAGGGAGGCCGTCTGGTTGCTGGTGTAGCTCTTGGCCAGGGTGCAGTTGTCGGCCAGGGTGTTGAAGGCCTCGGTCAGGGTGGAGGAATCCGCGAAAATCTGCTCGATGGCATCCTTGTCGTCGTTGTCGCCCACCACCGTGACGTTGCCGTCGCTGTCGCGGGTGAGCGTGATGGTCTGGCTGACGTCGATGCCCGCCTTGGCGAACTTGGTGGCCAGGGCGCTGGTCAGGTGCTGTTGCAGAATCTCGTTTTTGGCATTGAGCTGAAGGGTCGGGCTGATCAAGCCGCTGCTGCTGGAATCGGACATGGACAACGCCGCGGAGGACCAGTCGGCCGTATCCTCGCCGGAATTGGCGGTGGTGACGGTGCCGCTCGTCTTCTTGGTGGTCGAGCCGGAGCTGATCTGCATCTGCTGGGTTGTCGTGTCATAGCTGGTATAAATGTCCATGACGTCCTCCCGTGGGGCGTGCCCCAAGCGGCACATGCAAGGAGGATGCCTGGAAAGAATTGCCGACCGGCTCAGCGCACCTTGCCCATGAGATAGGGCACGGGGTCCAGACCGTGAGACGCCGGGTCCAGGGCCTCGGCCACGGCCAGGTCCGGGAATTGGCCGGAACGCAAATCCCGCCGGGCCGGCGGCTGCATGGGCCGCATGTCGGCATCGAAGGCCACCAGGATTTCCGGCAACAACGGCCGGGCCGGATTGGACGTACGGACGAAGCCGTATTCAGCCGTTGGTCAAGCGCACGAAACTGCCGACCGGGTAGGGTCCCAAAAACTTGATGAAGCGCTCGGCCAGCCGCACGGGGAAATCCCGGCCGCGCATGCCGTGAATGACGGCCAGGCTTCGGGTCGGCAGCATGGGCCCCTTGTAGCTGCGCCGGCTGGTCATGGCATCGTAGACGTCGGCCACGGCCAGAATGCTGCCCCAGGGGTGGATGGCATCGCCGACCAGCCCCTTGGGATAGCCCGAGCCGTCGAACCGCTCGTGGTGCTCGGCCACCCCCCGCAACACGCTTTCCGACAGGGGCAAGCCCCACAGAATATCCCGGCCGAGGAGCGGATGCCGCTTGATCTGCAGGAATTCCGCCTTGGTCAGCCGGCCCGGCTTGTTGAGGATGGTGTCGGGGATCCTGGCCTTTGCCCACGTCGTGGAACAGCCCGGCCAGGCCCAGCTCCTTGAGCTGCGCGGGCAACAGCCCCAGATAGACGCCGAAGGTCGCGGCCAGGACCGAGACGTTGACCCCATGGGTGAAGGTGTAGGCATCGTGGTGGCGCAGCTTGCACAGGGTGAGCAACGCATCGGGGTTGCGCACCGCGCTGCCAATGACCGTATCCACCATGCCCGAGCAGGCCCGGACGTCGATCTCCCCGCCGGCCTGGACGTCGCGCAGCATGTCCCGGGCGATGAGCAGGCAGTCATGGTAGACGACCTCGGCCACCGCCAGTTCCTCCTCCAGCGGCGTCCGCTCCCGCGACTCCGACGGCGACTCCGGGAGTGTCGACGGTGGCGGCCCGGCGTCGATCGGGACCGCGGACCCCTTCTCGGTGTCGACGAAAGCCTCCAGATAGCCCGCCTGCTGGATGGCCAGGAGGGTCTGGGAAGAGCGCACGACGCCCTCCTGGCTGTAAAGATACGGATGCTTCCAGCCAGGAAAGACCGGTATCGACCACATGCATGCCGACCGACAGGTCGGCAATCGCTATCTTGCACAACACGGGAGTGATCCGCCTCCGCAATCTCCGAGACGACACACCAGCGAGCCGGAAGGTTCCAGGCTCTTCGGACGCACCAGCCTATTGCCGCTTGGGGACGACGCTCGACTCGCCGACGATCCGGTATCCGTCCCCCTCCGGACGCAGCCCAAAGGTGTACACGGCCGTCCCCGAGACGGTCTTGCCGCCGTTGTCCAGGGTAAAGGCGACCGGCACCGTCACCCGCAGCTCGCCCGCTTCGGACGGTTCCGAAACCGTCGCCGCACCCGGCTTGTAGGTGCGCTTGGGCCAGCGGGAAAAGAGACGGACCTTGTCCTGGCGCACCACGTCCCGGCCGACCCGGCCCTTGGCGTCGTAATCGACCTTCTCGTCGTAGAGGTCGAGCAAGGCGTTCACATCCCCGGTGGCGCTTCGGGCGAACACGTTCGCCACGAAGGCCGTCACGGCCGGCGGTGCCAGGCGCACGGCCCCGGCCGCGCCGGGGATGGTCAGGGTGGCCCCGGCATCCAGACGGTCGGCGTCGTGCATCCCGTTGGCATCCATGATTTCCTGGACGCCGATGCCGAATTTGCGGGCGATGCGGGAAAGGCTGTCACCGGATTGCACCGTGTAGGTGATGCCGGCCGGCTTGGCGGGTGCGGCCTCCGCCGGGGCCGGGGCCGGCGTTTCCGGGGCGGCGGGCGGCGTGACGGCCGGCGTTGATGCTGCC
>Ga0268359_12006_pt1 | contig 16327 bp, 18 predicted proteins | sample BioMet11_FD_194416 | JGI IMG/M metagenome (GOLD analysis project Ga0268359, IMG submission 194416) | Sewage microbial communities from Oakland, California, United States - Biofuel 11 (PacBio Assembly) | ecosystem: Engineered > Wastewater > Sewage > Unclassified | place: USA: California | collected...
ATTCTTCATTTTCATTCTCAATTTTTCATTTTCATTTTTCACTTTTAATTACTCGTAACTAAAAAATATGAAAGCAATACAACCTGCTGATCGATTGAATTCCGTATCGGAATATTATTTTTCGAAAAAACTGAAGGAGGTGGCCGAAATGAATGCCCGGGGTTTGAATGTGATAAGTCTTGGGGTGGGAAGTCCCGACCTGCCGCCATCCGACGAGACGGTGGCCGCGCTTTCCCGCGAAGCTTCTCTTGCCAACGCGCACGGATACCAGCCTTATGTAGGTATTCCCGAGTTGCGGAATGCTTTCGCGGCCTGGTACAAGAAATGGTTCGGGGTGGAGCTCGATCCGGTAAGCGAAATTCAGCCGCTGATTGGTTCCAAGGAAGGAATCCTGCATATCTCGCTGGCTTTCCTCAATCCGGGCGATGGCGTGCTCGTCCCTAATCCGGGTTATCCTACTTATTCGTCGGTAAGTCATTTGGTACAGGCAGAGGTTATTCCTTACGACCTCGATGAAAACAACGGTTGGCAACCTGACTTCGAGGCGCTTGAACAAACCGACCTTTCGGGCGTTAAACTCATGTGGGTCAATTATCCCAATATGCCTACCGGCGCGAGCGCGACGCCTGAACTCTTTGAAAAACTGATTGTTTTCGGCAAAAAGCACGGCATCGTTATCTGCAACGACAATCCTTACAGTTTTATACTGAACGACAATCGCCTGAGCATTCTTCAGGTGGAAGGCGCCAAAGATATTTGCATTGAACTGAATTCGATGAGCAAATCGCACAACATGCCCGGCTGGCGCATGGGGATGCTGGCTTCGAACAAGGTGTTTGTGGAATGGGTGCTCAAGGTAAAAAGCAATATCGACAGCGGGCAGTTCAAACCCATGCAGATGGCTGCCGTAGCCGCGTTGAACAACAGCGAGGAATGGCACCGGAGGATGAACATCGACTTGTACCGCAACCGCCGTCGTTTGGCCGAAAAAATCCTGACAACGCTGGGATGTACCTTCGACCCTGCCCAGGTAGGAATGTTCCTATGGGGAAAAATCCCCGATAAATACGCCGATAGCGGTGAACTGGCCGATAAAGTGCTTTACGATGCCAACGTTTTTATCGTTCCCGGATTTATTTTTGGCGATAAGGGGAAACGTTACGTGCGGTTGTCGCTTTGTGCCAACGACGAGACGCTCGGTAAGGCACTGGAGAGGGTAAAGGGAGTAACCCTTTAAAGATGTTTTAAAGAAATATTGTTTCAATAATTCTGCCTGCCGCGCGTGTTTAAGTTCCGCGGAGGTATTGCAACGGCAAAAAGCATACGGCAGGATACAATTACTGCCATATTTTTCAGGAGCGACATCTGCATAATAAAGCTTGTAACCCGTTACTAAACTCTTGTAACTTGTAACTGAATTTTTGTAACTTGTAACAACCAATATACGTTTAAAATAAAAAAATAATTATATGGAATTAGAATCAATTTTATTACCGGGCATCGATGCGAAGCGCCCGATGATCATTGCCGGCCCGTGCAGTGCCGAAACAGAAGAACAGGTAATGGAAACCGCCCGCAAACTGGCTTCGGAAGGGATAAAAATTTTCCGTGCCGGAGTGTGGAAACCGCGTACCAAGCCCGGAGGATTCGAAGGAAACGGTTCCATGGCTTTCCCGTGGCTCAAAAAGGTGAAAGCGGAGTTAGGCATGTATGTGGCCATTGAGGTGGCCACCGCCGCCCATGTACGCGAAGCGCTGGCCAACGATGTGGATATCCTCTGGATCGGAGCACGTACCACCGCCAACCCTTTTGCCGTGCAGGAAGTGGCCGATGCCCTTGAAGGAACAGATATTCCGGTACTCATCAAAAACCCGGTAAACCCCGATCTGGATTTATGGATTGGCGCCGTGGAGCGGGTTTACAACGCGGGTATTCGTAAAATAGGGGTGATTCACCGAGGGTTCAGCTCGTACGACAAAAAGATATACCGCAACCTGCCGCAATGGCACATTCCCATTGAGTTGCACCGCCAGATTCCCAACTTGCCCATCATTTGCGACCCGAGCCACATCGGCGGACGCCGTGAACTGATCGCGCCCCTTTGCCAGCAGGCCATGGACCTGAATTTCGATGGGCTGATCGTGGAATCGCATTGCAACCCTGAGAAAGCGTGGAGTGATGCCGCCCAGCAGGTTACGCCTGAAGTGCTCGATTTTATCCTCAACACGTTGGTTATCCGTACCGACCTGACACAATCCACCGAAAGTCTGGCCGCACTTCGCCGTCAGATCGACGAACTGGATAACAATTTGCTCGAATTGCTGGCTCGCCGCATGCGGGTATCGCGCGAAATCGGGCTTTATAAAAAGGAGCACAACATGCCGATCCTGCAGGCTCAGCGTTACGACGAGATCCTTCACAAGCGGATAGATCAGGCCGAGCAAATGGGGATGGATGGTGAGTTTATGAAAACGGTGTTGGTAGCTATCCACGAAGAATCGGTGCGGCACCAGCAGGAAATCATGAAACAGGATTGATATTACCCCGCCGAAGGTGTGCCAAAGGTATGCCTTCGCTAAGGGCTTGCCCGAAACGTTACAACCATTTGCGTGATGCTTGCTTTGCGGATACACTTCCTTTGAATAGCTTGCCATACGGTTATGTGGGGCGCGCATAACGATGGGGCTGCCACATATAACGGAATACCTCCGTGCCATAATAATATGATGCGCAGCCCTTATAATATGGCTAAAAGTGATAATGGAGAGGCTTCGAGCCATAATGATATGCCTCCAAGCCATAATGGAATACCTCCGTGCCATAATAATATGCTTCTGATACATAATGATATGTCTCCAAGCCATAATAATATACCGCCGGGTGATAATGATATGTGCCGCCGCCTCCGCTCCCGCGCGATTTTCATCGCGTGGATAGTAGAAAAAGGGAAAGGATTATTGGTAGGATAGATTAGTTTGCCACACGAAAGGATTCGTGCGGCAGCATTGAGTATAAAATTTATATGGATTCAAACGGATAATCATAAAAACAAAAATGAAAAAAGAAGACCTGAAAATTCTTAAACTATTAGGAAAAGGGAAATCCGGCATATCTTATCTGGCAGATTCGCCGCTGGGTTTAGTGGTTTTTAAGGAAATGCACGACGAAGTGGTTCCCTATTATGAATTCAACAAAAACAAAGTAGAGCTGGAACTGGAATCGTACGAAGTATTGTCAAACTCCAACTTACATATTCCTGAATTAATAGCGTACAACAAAGACGGGAACTATCTAATTAAAGCATATATTGAGGGAAAAACCATCACCGAAAAATTAATTGAAGCCCCACTCGAAGAGAATCTTTTATTGGAAATGTTACAATTGGAACTTGAGCTGAAAAAAGAAAATATCAATATTGATTATTTCCCGAGTAATTTCGTAACCCAAAACAACACGCTTTATTATGTCGATTACGAACACAATCCGTATCTCGATGAATGGAATTTCTCGAACTGGGGAATATTTTATTGGTTGAACCGCGATGGCATGACCAATTACATGAAAACAAATAACATTGATTCCATTAACCTCCCGGGGACAGGTATCCCCCTGAAAAGCGATGAGCTGCAAACAGCGAAAAACAATATTATTCAAAAATTCGTTAATTCGTTAACGTTATAAAAAATACGATTTCCACATTCCCCCTCGTCTCTGGCGAGGAAGAGTGTGGAGTATATCCGGAAGGACGAATTCGGCGGACTGCGGGAACGTTCGCTGTCGTGAAACGACAAAGCTAATGCGGGAGCAAAATCTATGGTTCGATATGCATTTCTGTTATCAGGCGTGTGTTGCTATTCCCTTTGCTAATTCTTCCCCGTTTGAGTGCAAATATCTCAATTTTTTGTCAATTTGAAATATCATGCAAACATACGAGGCGTGTGTTAGCGGTTCGGCATTTTATTTGTCCCAACATTCTTTTTCACTATATTCAAGAACTTCCCTTTTAGTGACAATCGGTTTCCATAAAGAATCAATAGAAAAACCTTGATTTTCGGTTTTGAAATCATTAAATCTTTCTTTCTTATCGAAAGTTGCAAATATATCTAATTGGTTTTCTATTATATACTCACTTTCTGTTTTACCAGATTTAGAGTCATAGGTATCACACATACAATTCAAACAAGATTTATCTTTTACCGCAAAATGTCCGCATATTGCACATGAACCAAGCGAATTGAAGAAATCAGTTATTTTTAGAGTATTTTGTATGTTTATCTCTTTGGGAATATTTTTTAATAATAAATGAAAGAAATCAACATTATTCTTGATAACAATGCGTCTATTTGAGTATAATATAAGCCTTGAAAAATCCTTGCTTAATTCATAGTTTCTAATTTCATACCATTTTATCTGAGTTGTTTTCCCTTTTCCAACAATTTCAAATCCTAAATTTGATATATTCTTGATTGAACTCGTACCAACTAATTTATAATAAACTATAATTGCATATAGAATTACATATTTGAAAAAGAAAATAAGAAGTATATAAGATACAGCGAAGTAAAATCCAACGGTTAATCCTTTTTCTGCTACTTTAAAATTAGTTGTCAGATAGTAATCGATTCCAATGCTAACAACAATAATAAATGTATACAAAAGCGTTTTCTTAAAATCAAAATCACTTTTTTCTTTGTTTGCATAACTAATCAGAATATTGACAATTTGCAATCCAACCATTATCATATTATATACGATAACTAAGAATATTATAATTTCATACCATTCCATTCCATCTTGTTTTTTTATACTGACCGCTAACGTTGAGTATATGGCAAGTAGGCGATTGCGTGCTTCAAACCTATCAAACCGAGATAAAGTTGGAGCGGGCTACAACCTTTGAATTTACTACTGTCACGCCTATTTGCTATATACATTGTTACCAACCGTATTTTATTCATTTCAAGTCTTTTAAAATCTCCTGTGCTAATAAGTTCAATTTTTTCCATTCAGAAGTCTTAATAAATTCTTCAATCAGTGGAATTCCTCCCTTAATTTTTTCTCCAATATTAGTCAATTCCAAATCGAACTTAGACAATAAGTCAAGTTCATGTTCATTAAATGCCTCAGTCAGCACGTCAGAGTCGGCTGTATAAAAATCAATCCCATTGTCCAAATAATTCTGAGGACACTTGTGAAATAGGAACAGATTTTTGATATTCAAGTTGTTCTTCCTTGGAACTCCATAATTTAAGTACTCCGATTATATTGTCTCGGTTTAATTTAATGAATTCCTCTTCACTTATGCTTTTGTCTTCAGTTTCCGTCTCAATCTCTTGGGGCTTATTAATCTTATCTCTCAGAGGTCTTTTTTTAATCTTAACTCTGTAATAATATATCGGTGCATAAATCACGTTTAAAAAGAATAATGGAAATATTGATTTTGAGTATCTATCATATTTAAACAAAAACCATATACAATAACCCCAATGAAATAAAACAGGTAAAGTCAAAATTGAAAATGTCATATTTAATGGATTTCGTCCTTTATTAGCAGTCCATGTCTCAAAAAAATTCGGGACATTAATAAATAATATAGGCATTCCTATATAGACAAAAATCACAAAGAAAATATTAATCCAAAATGATACGTATGCAATTCTTTCAATCAGTTTCATAGTTCGCTGTCTTTTTTTTATAATGTTTGCTAACGAGAGTCTGCGCAAAAACTCCCTTCATCATTTATATATTCGGATACCTGACTGAGAAAAAATCCATCTGCGCCATTCTCAGCGATTCTATTTTAGTTTTTGCGCAGTCTGGTGATCGGGGCTATGGGCATTTGGCGGTTTGCGGGAGCGTTCGCTGTCGCCAGCGACAAAGTGAATGCGGGAGCAAAACTGCCGGAATGCACGTCAGCTAGCTTATGGACATAGGCGTGTGTTAGGCGTATGGTGTTTGTTTAAGTTTGATTACGAATCGTATTTGTTTCTCTTAAATACTCTCTCAAATATATTTTCACTCTATTTTCTTATTTTTAACAATTTTCTCCATTGTATCAAGCCCTGACCCTAAATGTATAATTTGTATTAGATTCAAGATAATAAATAGAATCTCAAGAATAATAAAGTATATAAAAAAGTAATTTGACAAGTAATAACATAAAAAAGACAACAAGCCATATACAAATAACATAATCAAAACAGTATAAAACCCTGATAAGTAATTTGATTTTAAACCTTTAGTTCTAAAAAATCTATTTTTAATATTCTGGTATGTAGGTACGATTGAACTATCCCAAATTAAAAGGTCATCATTTACATATTCGTTTATTTTTTTTTCTATAACAGCTATTCTTGCTCCATTTAGGAAAATCCATAATAAGCTATCATTGAGTGTGTTGAAAAGAAAATTTACAAATATAAGTATGAATATGAGCAAGAAAGGAATAATATAAATGTTGATTGTACTTAAATCTAAAACATCTTTTTTCGTAAATACAATAGTAATAATACCAAGTATTCCAGTAAGAAACATATTGATATAATTTACCTGTTGATTGTAAATTTTACTGTTATTCATAATCTCTTGGAATCTATGATCATATTCATTTAAGAGAATATCAATTTTATCTTTATTTGCTATCATTTTACTTATGCTTATGACCAGATTCTAATTATAATAATGATAATATAACTTATTATTGAAATTCCTGTAGAATAAGAGCCAACTTTAAAAGAAAATGAATTTCTTTTAAAAATTCATTTCCAGGAAAATGAGTTTTTCTCGAAGTATCTATGTCTTGGGAAATAAATAAATCTGATTTTTCAATTCGTAGTAAGTGCAATAGTACATACCAACGTAGAAACCCAAGCACTCCAATAAAATTAAAAACAATTGCAATTGTTATCGTGATTTTTTCAAAATAATGATACAATAATAAATTCATTTTTAATTATATAGCTGTTTATTATTAATGTCATCACAGTTAGATTGAAAGTGATAAAAAGTAATGTGAATTTTTTATCACTTTCAATTTGAGCAACTAATTCTTTTATATATTCTATTTTTTCGTCTTTCATTTTGTGTTATTTTACGATTAATATAATAGTCGTCTTTATTTTTTTACACTTACGCCTAACAATAATAGGCATTATATAGAATAAATAATTATATGTTTGAATAATAATACTTTAAAACACAAAGACTCGAAGACACAAATTTGATATTTTTATTTAACTCAAGAATACGAAGAAAAACATATTTATATGTTTTTCATTGGTGTCTTAAGCCGCTTTCAAAGTCACGAACTCAAATAAAACCCAATTTTTGTTTTGTCAGCTTTTAAAGGGTTTAATTTTAGATGTTTTGTATTCCCAACCTTTGAGTCTTCGAGTCTTTGTGTTTATAACTATCATATTTTTAGGTATATAACAAAACTATTCGGTGTAAACTCTAATATATATTCAGTTAACCGGACATATACCACTCAAAAAAATACGTTTAAGTAAATTTGTTATTAAACCAAGCCCTGAAGAAAACAGGATGCTTAATTGTTAAAACTCCACAAACATACAAATATTTTTATTTCACAGAACTTTTGTTGACACAAATTAACAAATTAATAAAAAAACATCAACAAATCATCCTAATTGTCAATATGTTTCCCGAAGGTTTCGGATTTAACTTATCTAAAAATCATTAAAACCCGTTGTCCACGCTGCTTTCCCTTGTCAAAAGTTTGACAAACCCCGGATTCGTCGTATCCCTATTTTTGTAGCAAATAGAAACCGCCCTCCGCTCCCGCGCTATTTTTCATCGCGTGGGAAGTAGAAAAAGAGGAAAGGATTATTGGTAGGATAGGTTAGTTTGCCACACGAAAGGATTCGTGCGGCAGCATAGGGTGGGTGAATCCGGAAGGGCATCATAGGTTACGTCCCTACGGGACTTGGGTTGTTTGTTCCCCAATGCTTTTCTACCCATATACCGCCTCTACGAGGCTAAAGAAATATTCACCCGCTCCCGCTCGATTTTCATCGCGTGGGAAGTAGAAAAAAATTATTGGTAATAGGTTAGTTTGCCACACGAAAGATTCGTGCGGCAGCATTGATGCCTGCCTTATAAAACAACGAACGAAGCTATCTCAAAAACAAGAATGAGGCAGCTTCGTTTGTTATGTTTTTCAACCGGAACTTTCGGAGCGGAAAGTTACTTCTTCGTATTCAGGGTCGTGTCGATAATGGCGTACATGTCCTGCAGGTGCGATTTGCTGATCCCTTTCGCGGCGGGAATCGCTTTGGCGATGTCGGTTCTGAGGGCGATGAGTTGACCGCGCGCTACAGCCGGAGCGTCCGATATGACCGCGGGGTTGGCCGACAATGCTACCAGCCCCACCAGCGACTGCACATAAGCCCTTTGCAATCCCCTGCGGTAAATGTCGATGGCCTTACCGCTGTTCAGTTCCGACCAAACCGATTTTTTCAGGTCGTCGAAAAGCTGCGAAGCGGTGTAAGCCGAAGCTCCGTTGTAAGCTTCGTTTTCGAGCAAAGTCTCCAAGGTGCGGATGTTGATGATCCTGTTCATTACCATCACATCCACTTTCTCGATGGAACCTACGGGCGATGCGCCGGCTATGCCCACCAGGTTTTTATCAATCAGCCACAATGGGGTTGTGAAAAGTTGTTTGTTCAGGAATTCGAGCGCTTCTTTCTGTTTAGCCGCCGGCACATATTCAAATACGTTTCCGGTTTGTTCCACACTTTTCGGGGTGGTGTATTTCCCTCCGATATTTTTGGCTACATGTCCCATGTAACGGCCAAACTGGATGATCAACTGATCGTACATGTCTTTTGCATCCGAATAATCTTTATCGGGTTCTTTGGTCCACTTCATGATATTGGGCAGGATGCGTTGCAGGTTTTTAATACCGTAAGCGCTCGCTTTCATGGCGTCGTCGCCGAGGTCCTCATTCTGGTTACGCGGATCGGAAGGGTCGGTTTCGGTACCAAACTGGTAGCGTTTATCTTTGTTCAACTGGCTCATGATCCATTTGTTCAGTTCGGGCGTTTCATCTTTTGCGGTTTTGTATTGGGGAAACCAGCGGTAACCCCAGTCGATGGCCCATTTGTCGTACATGCCGATACGTGGAAAGAGTCCCGGATAAGTAACGTTGTCTTCGGGTTGCGCCACGTAATTGAAGCGGGCGTAGTCCATAATGGAAGGGGTGTGACCGTTGGCTTCCACCCATTTTTTGTTTCGCAGGCTATCCACGGGAACCGTGGCCGATGAACCCCAGTTGTGCCTTAGCCCGAGGGTATGACCTACCTCGTGCGACGAAACAAACCGGATCAACTGTCCCATCAGCTCATCGCTGAACTGCATTTTGCGGGCGGCGGTGTCCACGGCTGCCGTTTGTATAAAGTACCAGTCGTGCAGCAGTTTCATGACGTTGTGGTACCAGTTGATGTGCGTTTCGAGGATTTCACCGGTGCGCGGGTCGTGAACGTGAGGCCCACTGGCATTCGGGATATCCGAAGGCTTATATACGATGGCCGAATGGCTGGCATCGTCAATGCTCCAGGTGCTATCCTTGGGAGCTTCGAGCGCGTAAATGGCATTTTTAAATCCGGCTTGTTCAAAGGCTACCTGCCAGTCGTTTACCCCCTGGATCAGGTACTTCACCCATTTTTTCGGGGTAGCGGGGTCGATGTAGAATACGATGGGTTTCTGAGGTTCCACCAGTTCACCCTGTTTGTATTTTTCCACATCTTCGGGCTTGGGTTCGAGCCTCCAACGGGTAATCATCTTTATTTGTTCGATGCCCTGCGGATTGGTGTCGAAATCAATGTACCCGGTAGCGAAATATCCCACCCGGGGATCGAAAATAGCGGGGAGTCATTGGATTTTTAGGGAGGAGTACAATGGAGCTGTTCAGTTCGTAAGTGAGCGGATCGGCGCTTATGTCCGTCGGGTTTTGCGGCTTCGGGGCATAGGTTTTCACCGCGCGTATTTCGATGTTCATCGGGTACGATTTGATGGTATCGATGTAACTTCGGTCGCTGAACAGGTTGCCTATCGACATGAATCGTTTGAACCGTTCGTCGAAAAACAACACTGGATTGTCGCCGTTCACAAAGTCGGTTACATCGATGACCGAATTGCGCGTTTTTCGGATGGAATCATTCTTGTAGGCTTTTACATCGAAGGCGGCCACAATGGGTTGCAGGTTCGAGTTGAGTACCGAGCGGTACATCCCGAGCGTATCAGCCGCCCTTTCGGAAAAAGAGATGGTTTTGATGAAGATTTTATCGTTAGGCCCTTTTTCGAACCGGATCACGTTATCGCCAATCTGGTCGCCGGCATAACCGATAAAGCCCCTGCGGTTTTCGGCGGCCGATTTAGCTATGCGGTTTACCACCAAAAAGTCCCGGTTGAGCAACGAATCTGGAATTTCGAAAAAGTAATTGTTGTCAACTTTATGCACGGTAAAAAGCCCTTTGCTTGTTTTGGCTTTTTTGGTAATCACCTGTCCGTATTCTTTCGGTTTTTTCGATTTTGAATCGGCATCATCGGCTTTTTTTGCTGCCACTACTTCTTTTTTCTTCTTTTTAAAGAATAAAATGCCTGAGAATCGAAAGCAATTCCGAGTCCCAGCATCAATAATACAATTAATCTGATTCTTCTCATATATAATTTATTCTGGAATTTTTAAAAGTTGAAAACCGTTTGTCAAACAATTGCTTTTATGTAATAAAAAATCAGGAACCCCGCTACAACTAATTTCACAGCGGTGCCAGCCAAGAAACCGATAAAAGTCCCGAATCCGGCTCTGAGCGCATCAGGACTGTTCTTGCCCACCACCAATTCGCCCACCACCGCGCCGATAAACGGGCCGAAAATAATTCCCAACGGGCCGAAAAACAGTCCGACGATCATTCCAATGATGCTGCCATAAATGCCCGCTTTGCTCCCCCGAACTTTTTGGCTCCCCATGCCGGTATAAAATAATCGAGCGCCTGAACGGCAATGACAATCACTGCCCAAATTACCAGAAACCCGGTGGAAAACTGAACCTTATCGGTAAGCTGCAACACAATGATTCCGGTGTAGCTCAGCGGTACACCGGCAACACCGGAAGAATACAACCCAGAAAACCTGCGATCAACAGTATTCCGGCAATAATCATTAGTACGATATCCATAAATCACTTTTCAGAGTTAGGAACAAAGATACTTTAAAAAAATAAATTTTTATACGCCGACGGTGATGTTTGACAACAGGTAAAGAGGATTTCTGTGTTTTAACTTAATTAATTGATAATTGTTGAACTTAATCATCTGTCATATTGTTTTTTATAAACAGAATCTTATTCATAAATGCGCGGCCAGCAGAATGGGAGGATATATGGATCGGAAACTTTTTTTACATAATATACATGTTTCACACATAAAAATGAATAATTATGAAAGCAAATGTTGGCACAAATGACAAACTGATCCGGTTTGCAGTGGCTATTGTGCTTGTGGTTTTGTTTTACAAACACATCCTTACCGGTACCATCGGCGTTGTGGCACTCATTGTAGCCCTTGTACTTACGCTTACCGGAATTTTTAGTTTTTGTCCTCTTTATCCGCTTTTCGGAATCAATTCCTGCAAAAAAGAAATCCCCAAGAAGTAAATAAACAAAAGAAGATGCGTCAAAACCGAATGATGTCTTTTGAAAAAGGCGATGTGTGATGAGGTAGTTTTAATTTTCAGAACATAAGGTGTATGCGATAATGGCATTTAAACCAAACAGGACGGCTGCCTGGTGTTCCGAATTTTATGGCGTGCAACAACATCAAACAAGGTACGTTCTCTCATTTGGATCCTTAAAAATCGCAATGACAAGGTGTCTTTTAGGTTTCTCATTAAATGTCAGCGAAATACCTGCTTGGCAGTTTACGTATTTATTGTTGTAAGGAATATTGTTGTTGGTGTAGCTGAACGGCATATAATCGGTAGCCGCGAAAAAGCTTACCGGACCTGTTGCCACGCTGATGCCGAGACCTATGGAGCCTGAATTGCCGTTGATGATCCCGTAACTTACAGATGCCCCGAACCAACGCGCAGGATGGAAGTTGACCGAAGCAAGCAGCTCGTTGATATCCATTTTTCCACCCAATGTTCTGACGTATAGCAAACCAACATCTAATTTTTTCTTTACTACCGAATAATCTATCCCCAGTCGGGCGGTGGCCGTAAGCGCGGAAGTGTACGACCGGCTTTCGTCGAAAGTAGATGTGTACGTTTTTCCCAGGGCATCCGAAACCTCATCCGCATTTCTCGAATCGGTATTATTGAGTGTAAAATCCCAACTATTCAGCAGGGTGCTTTCCTTAAAAGTTGCGTTCCAGTCGCTTTTGCTCCAATGGATAAACCCGAGATCGACGAGTGAAGCCGAAAATTGCAGGTTCTCGTCCACCTGGCAGGTGGCTCCAATGTCGGCGCCGAGGCCAAAACCGGTAGGATGCAACAGATTTTTCAGGGTAATATCGTTCCTGTCGATATAGTGGGTACTGTCGTTGTGCATCGAAAAGGGAACGGAGGTTGTGCCCCTTCCACTTCCTTTGCCGTAAATATTGATTTCCCGGTCGGTAATGTTTACGTTGAGGTCGGTGAATGAAGCATCGGCATGGTCCTGCCCCAACAGAAATTTTATTTTTCCACCGAAAGTCCACACATCAGTTGTTTTCCGCGAGTATCCCATCGCTATTTCGGTAAAGGCCGTGGCTGATGCACTAAGGCTTTTTAAATTGTAGCTTTTAGTAACGAGCGCGTCGGGCGCCCCGTTGTAGGCCATATCCACTGCCGATTTCGGTATTTTCACTCCCATCTGGAACCTTTCAGCAATGCCAAACGTAACGTACCCTTGCGGGATTCTAATGCCGAACCCCAGTAGGTTTACCCTCGATTCGATGGCAATGTTGGCGCATGACGCCAGTTTGCCAAGCAGCGGGCTGTGGTCGTTATTGGCTTTCAGGGGAGCCAGAATATCCTCGCCATCTTTGGTGATCACGTCGTTGGCAGCCACCGAATTGTTCCCTACGCTTGCTTCCACGCCCGATATTACCGGCAAGTCGATATAAAATTTCTGAAAGGGGACAAAAGCAGGATTCAACACCGTTCGCGCCGGAACGTTTTCCATAAAGTACAAAGTGTTTACCTGCGCTCCGCACGTCAGGATGGCCGAAAAAAGCAGAGCTAAAATCATGAACGGTTTTAAGCCGGGTTTGCTGATGGATGGAATCATCATCGTAAATATTGTTCGTTTCAGTGTTCTGACTTGTTTAAAAAAATATCTGAAAGAAAATGTTGGGGTTCAAGTGTTGGCAGATGCTGCCCGTGTGTTTACAGGTAGTTGAAAGAAAAATGAATAAATTGGAGAATTAAGCCTGGAAAGTTATAATACTAAAGCAACGGCAAAAATAATTAAAAATAATGAATCCTCGAAATAATATAGGAATGGATATTCGGGTCCATTATAAATCAACCATATTCACCGGATGTATTCACTGAATTTATTGACATAAGCCGTTAAACTCAATGATTCTTAGGCATTGCAGTTCACGGTTTTCGGAAGGAAAAATCTTTAAAACTTTCAGATTGCCATCCCGATATGACAATTTATCGAAATATGTAATTTTGATGTTGTGAATTTTGTCAATCGGATAAAAAATAGTAATTTTGTGCCAGTTTATGAAAAACAATTTTTTAAAAAATAAAATACAATGATTAAAGTAGGTATCAATGGTTTTGGCCGCATCGGACGTTTGGTTTTCCGTGCCGCTCAAGAAAGAAACGATGTTCAGATCGTGGCAGTGAACGATCCTTTCATGGACATCGATTACATGATTTATATGTTGACTTACGACACTGTTCACGGTAAATTCCATGGAACAGCCGAACACAAAGATGGTAAACTTGTCATCAACGGTAAAGAAATCCATTTCTTTGCTGAAAAAGATCCCTCGGCTATCAAATGGGGTGAAGTTGGCGCAGAATATGTGGTAGAATCTACAGGTGTTTTCACTACTATCGACAAAGCTAAGGCTCACCTTGCCGGTGGCGCTAAAAAAGTGGTTATCTCAGCTCCTTCCGCTGATGCTCCCATGTTTGTTTGCGGTGTAAACCTCGACAAATACACCACCGATATGGACATTGTATCCAACGCATCTGTACAACTAACTGTCTGGCCCCGCTGGCTAAAGTTATCAACGATAAATTCGGTATTGTTGAAGGTTTGATGACTACTGTACACGCTGCAACCAATACGCAGAAAACAGTAGATGCTCCTTCGAACAAAGACTGGCGTGGTGGCCGTTCAATCCTCGGCAACATCATTCCTTCTTCCACAGGCGCCGCTAAAGCTGTAGGTAAAGTAATTCCTTCGTTGAACGGAAAACTTACCGGTATGGCATTCCGTGTTCCGACTGCCGACGTTTCTGTTGTTGACCTGACAGTACGTTTGGAAAAATCGGCTACTTACGACGAAATCAAAGCCGCTGTTAAAGCTGCTTCGGAAGGCGATTTGAAAGGTATCCTCGGATATACTGAAGATTCGGTGGTTTCGACCGACTTTATCCACGATGCCCGCACTTCTATCTTCGATGCCGGAGCTGGTATCGCCCTGAACGGTAACTTCGTAAAATTGGTTAGCTGGTACGACAACGAATGGGGATATTCAAACAAAGTATTGAACTTGATCGTTCACATGGATTCTGTTAAATAATCTACGGATCAATAATAAATGAAATAAGGCTTTGCTATTGCAGAGTCTTATTTTTTTTGTTTAGGTACCGAGCCAGATATTCCTGTTCGGTTTGGCCGGGAGTGGGTACGAATACCGCTTTACGGATGCAGTCCAGCGCTACCAGGTCCATTACGGTGGAGTAGCCTGAGCGGCAAACAATTTCGGTGCAACCGGTAAGCAGGGTCGCTAACTTTTCGGAGTTGAGATGAGGTATAATATCAACATTACCGTAAACGGTCGTTTTTCCGGAAGTATTTACAGAATCGGGAAGCCCGCGCAGAAGCAGTGTACGCGAGGGATCGCCGCAGTATTTTTCCAGCATTTCTTTTTCGAAAATGGAACGATGAGGCTCAACGCCCGAGATAAGAACGATCCTTTGGTAGGTTGTGTCCGGCAACGGTTTGTTGATGGACTGAAACCGGGAGAGTATCCCGATAAATATAGCGTTTTCAGGGACAGGATATTTATGTCCTAAATCGCCCGACCAACCGTTGCCGGATGCCGCATCGGGGATATAACATTCATCATAACGGCAAATGATGCAACGGTGTAGCAGCCAGACTGCCGGTTCGAGAAAACGCAATCCTGCCGGCATTTTTATCATAAGTTGATGGGTGATGTAAACGGAATGAACCTTGTCGCTGAAAAGCCCGAAACGATTGTCGGAAATCACACGGTCGAAAGGTTGGGTTTTCAGCAAACGTTTCAACCATCGATGTTCGGTAATGGTTCCGGTTACTATCGCGGGCAGGGCTTTGATCATGGCAACAACCTGCGACTTTCCGGGAGAGTAATTGTATCCGGAAGGCCGAATGACGGATAAAATCCAAACGGGAAATTCCATCTTCAGCAATTCAAGTGATGACCCCTCAGCCACGATGGTTACGTCATCACCTTCATCCATTATTTTTTTGATGAGAGGAATGCATCGGGTAGCATGCCCAAGTCCCCAGTTGAGTGGACAAACGAGTGTTTTCATGTGGCTATAATTTATTTTTTATTTGTCACAACTTGTCCCGAAAAAATCGGGATGGAACTCGCATGTCAAGTTAATCATAGCTTTGTGTTATTGTTCGTCATGCTCGTTTCATGGAATCGCATTTAGATGTAGCCGTCTATTTTTATCCGGCAACAGAGACCTCAAATCCCAGGTTCCTTACTTTTTCAGCAATCAGGTTCAGCTCGTTGAGCCCGATTTTTTCAAGTCCGGTAGCCGGTGTTTCGCGGTCGATGGTGTAAATCATTACCTGTTTGGGCGAAATTTCCGCAATAGCCTTCAGCCAGTTGTCAACTTCCACATCCGTGGTGTTGTCAATTACTTCATCGTTGAACCGTCCTTTCAGAAACATGGTTTGGATGATGAGGTTACCATTGAATTTTTTCAGATGTTCGATGAGCCATGCAACGGTGATTTTTTTCAATACCGGGCGGTCGAGCAAGCGCATGGTGCGATCCATGGCCGAATCGAATTTCAGGATATTGTTGTCCACTTTCTGCAACGCGTTAAAAACACGGGCGTTGTCAATCTTTGTGGAGTTG